>Ga0123330_1001050_pt1 | contig 28946 bp, 18 predicted proteins | sample BioC13SIPDNA_2_FD_89704 | JGI IMG/M metagenome (GOLD analysis project Ga0123330, IMG submission 89704) | Anaerobic biogas reactor microbial communites from Washington, USA - Biogas_R2_A C13 SIP DNA | ecosystem: Engineered > Bioreactor > Anaerobic > Unclassified | place: Washington, USA... | reverse complement strand
GATGCCCGGCTTATCGGCGAAGTACGCCAAGAGGTCCTTGAGGAAGAGCATGGGTTCGCCGTTTTTCTTCGTCACGACTGTCCTCAACTCGGCGGCCGTCTTCTGTTCCACGGCCCCCGTGGCATTGTGGGTCCGGTTGAGGGTGTCGTCGTGGAGGATCACCAGTTCGCCATCCTGGGTCATGCGGATGTCGGTCTCGAATCCGCGGAGACCCTTTTCATAGCTGCCCCGAAAGGCCGCCAGCGTATTTTCCTCGAACTCGTGCGCGCCGCCACGGTGAGCAAACACCAGTCCCTTTTCCTGCGCGGCAAGCGCACCTGCCACCCCGAACATCTCCCCGACGACCGCGACGAACGCAACCCACCGCTGAATCCTCATCGCAAAGACCTCCTCCTCGGATCATCTAGTCGAAAGCCAGAGTTTCCACGAAAACACCATCAGGCGATAATCGGTCATGACCAACCCAACTCCACTCCTAACCCAAAACTCGGACGCGCGGAGGGACCGCAGCGACAAGCAAGACAGACGCTTCAGATTTCCGCCACGGCGTTGACCAGGTACTGCCGGCTGGCGCCGATCAGGGGTTGCACCTGATCGGCCTCGAACTCGCCTTCGGTTTCCAGGGAGAGGACACCGGCATAGCCGTGCTGTTTGAGCACCTGCAGGCAGCCGCGCAGGTTCACTTCGCCTTGGCCCAGGGCCACGCATTGGTTGCCCACGGTATCCTTGACGTGTACGTGCATGACACGCTCGACAACCGCCCGGAGGGTGGCCACTTCGTCGCTGCCGGCGTGGTGCACATTCGCGGTATCGTAGTTGATTCCCAGCCACTTCGAGCGCGACAGCCCCAGGATTTTCTTGAGCCCTTCGGCCGTGACCGAAAAGGTGCCGTGGGGCTCGATGGCCAGGTAGACCTGACATTTCTCGGCCACTTCCAGGATCGCTGCCAGACGCTCGCCGAGCACTTTCAGAGCGTCGGCGTCGGACATCGTCTGGGGCTTGCGGCCATCGCCGCAGTTCACGACGGCAATGCCCGCCTCGTGCGCCCAGCGGACGGCCCGCGACACGCCCTCCAGGCTTTTCGGATTGGGAATCAGCGCCCCGTCCGGAGCCCAGAGCGCCGTGGCGCCCTCGAACCCAAACTCGGTGAGCAGGCGGCGGAACTCCGCCGGATCGCTCTTCCAGACGTCGACGTGCGGGCACCAAGGGCCGGTGGCCTGCGGCTCAACGTACTTGTAGCCGGCTCGGTGGATTCGCTCCAGCGCCTCGCGCAAAGACTGTTTCCGGAAACTGACCGTTCCGCAGCCGATCTTGACCGGCCATCTTTCCGCCGACGCCGCTGACAGACGGCCGCCCACAGCGGCGGTCGTGACCGCCCCCAGCGCTGCCGCAAGCACCTCGCGCCGCGTTAGAGTCTCGGTTCGTACGATGCGCGCGCCACGCGCGCATCTTCGTAGGACGGAGTGCCAATCCGTCCCACTTTGGTTGTGGCCGTCAGGCCGCGTTAGGCTGAGCCCCTCGATTTCACCACAACGATGCGCGCTCATCGAATCACCTCCACCGTTATTCTTCTACACAGAATTGGTTTGCACTTGATACCGTTGTTGTCGGAAGCCGGGATTGACACCACCCTTTCTTGTAATGCCGGTTCGATCAAGGGACGCGGGGTGCCGCCCAGCGCACCACGAAGTCCACGATCGGCGCGGGGTCCTTCAGCGAATGCGGATGGTGGCCCACGCCCGGCTTGTGGATGACCGTGATCTGGCCGCCCAACTGCTTGTAGCGTGCTTCCAGGATGGCGGTATTCTCCGCGACCGGGACGACGTCGTCGGCATCGCCCACCACGTGCAGCAGCGGGATTCCGGCGCGGGCCAGGGGTTCCAGGTTGTCGACCGGGTTGCCGCGGTACTCGGCGAGCCGCTCCTCGGCCAATCCGTAGCTCTTCAGCCAGGCGGCGAAGAACCGCGCCGTGCTTTCGCTGGTGCCCTTGCGTCGGGCCCAACTGCGAATGTCGCACACCGGCGCATCGGCGTAGATGCAGGCGACCTTGTCGGGATTCGCGGCCGCCCAGTTGTAGATGTACAAGCCGCCGCGGCTCATGCCTTCCAACGCCACGCGCCGGGCCAATCCGTGCCGCGTGGTCAGTTCCTGATAGAAGGCATTCCAATGCGCGACGGCTGCGGGATTCCCGAACAGTTCCACGACATCCATGTACGCCAGGTGGAACCCGCGGGCCAACAAGGCCAGATCGGCCTGCGGCTCGTGACCGAAGAACCGCGCCCGCCAGATCCAGGGCTTGCCCGGAGCCGCCGTCTTGGGCGTGACGAGGATACACGGGCGTGCGTCGCACGAGAAATCGTAACGGTCGTACCCGTTCCATTGACTCTTGGTGCCGGGAAACGGGTCCGGATCGGCAGCCCGCGCTACAAGGGGCACGACCGCCAGCGACAGAAACAGCAGCAGCCCACACCGGACGCGCTTCTCGGCAAGGCGCCGCGAGCGGTGCCAACTCCCGGCTGAGTCGCAGGATGTGCTCATGATTTCTTCTCCGATGCGCGGCAGGCAAAGACCGAGCAGCCGCACGTCGCCCTGCTCCCGTGCGTCCTGACGTGCTACGGCAAAGGCGTATTGGGTTTGACGGCGTCCTTGGGATAAGGATTTCGCGATCCGAACACCAACATATCCTCGCGCGACTCCACGGTCACGAAGGACTCGTCGATCCGGTCCTGTCCTTCCCAAGGGCGCAAGCCGTCCAACTCCAGATATCGAATGAAGAAGGCGTATGCCGCCAAGCGTTTGGAGGGACCATAATCGTGTTTTTCGCGGGGGAAGTGGGCGTTTTGCACCTTGTCGGCAGCCCCATAGAGGCTGTAGACGTGGCGAATGTAAGGGAATTCCACCTCCGGAGTGAACTTCGTGTAATCGGCGCCGTTGGAAAGGAGCAACTGCGGCCGCGGAGCAGTCATGGCTGCGATCTCGGCATTGTTCGTCTTGTGGTTGGGCCCCCAGTGGATCGGCATGCCGCTTTCGCACGGGCAGCCGCCAAAGAAGTGGGCGGAAACCTGGCAACTCGGGACCGAAACCCTCACCCGCTCGTCGATGGCCGAGAGCGTGAACGTCTGCGAGGCGCCGCCGGAATTCCCCGTCATGCCGATCAGCTTTGGGTCAACCCCGTCTAACGACAGCACGAAGTCCAACGCCCTCATGCTGTTCCACGTGGTGAGTCGAAGGACCTCGGGAGTCTTGCTATGCACCCAGCCCGCTTCCTGGGAGTCCCCGTAGCCGACCATGTCGTAGTGAAACACGAGAGCTCCCATCCGGGCCAACACTGCACAACGCGTCTGTCGTCCGGGCAGGAATCGTCCGCCGTGACCGTGCGCCGAAACGACACCCGCATACGGGGGTTTCATGTCCAAAGGGCGATACAGCGTTCCCGTCACGTAGAAGCCGGGCCAGCTTTGGATGGCCACGCTCTCCGCGGTGTAACCGGCGTAGACGCGTTTGTTGAAGAACATGGGCTTCAGCGGCGTCTTTTCGGGCAAGGGCGAGAGCCGAGCTCCCTCGAGGATGCCTTGGCGGATCCTTGCCTTGCGTCTTTCCCATCCCGCTAGGTCGGAATAGCTCGCCTTGAACTCCTCCAGCTCCTTCCTCGCCTCTTCCGGGGTCTGCGAGTTTCCCTTGCGAAGCGTGGGCCCTCGCTCGTCCGGCCCTGCCCATGCCAGACCGTCCAACGCTCCACCGGACAAACAGATCGCCCCGGCGCTCTGCAGAAATTGTCTGCGGGCCAACTTGTTGTCGGCACTGAAGTCAAAATCATGGTCATTCACGGTTGGTGCTCCGGGCTGATAGAATTACGATTTACGAGGTTCGCGCCTTTTGGAATTATCTTCGTTCATGAGAGCGGCGTTTTCAGGTCTCTCTTGAGCCTGCCCTAACATGTTATCATGGCGGAGGCTAGCGATTGCGGCCTTAGTCGGGAAGTTGCCTAGAGAGAGGGGGACTTTCCGGACAGACTCTCGACAGAGACAAAGCAGTAGATCACTCCTTCTGCATTGGGGGTGTAGTAGAGACGCCCGTAGGCCGGCGACGGCGAAGGGCAGGCGTTGGAGAGGAAGTCGAATCCCCACACCACCTGCTTCGGATTCAGGAACCCGTCGTACTGGGCCGGGTCCTTGGGCTGGATGCACACCATGCGGTTGTCGCCGTGAGCCGTGGCGAAGCTGTTGTGCGCGAACCAATAGCCGTTGGCATGCACGGGCCAAGCGCAGGTGGCTGTGGGATACATGCCCTGGCGCCCGTGGCTTTCCAAGTACATGTCGCTGAGCGCCTGGGTGTACGCCGAATACTTTGCGGCCCCTTTCCACAAGGGTTTTCCGGTGGCGGCATCGAACGCGTGGTCGCCGGAAGCGGCAAAGACCACCAAGATGTCGTTGCGCGAGGCGATACGCGATCGCTTGGTGATAAACACCTCGGTGTTGAGCCAGACCAGCTCGCCCGTCTGCGGGCTGATCCCGGCGGTGCCCAGGTCGCTCAACGAGACGCACCACAAGCCGCCAGCGATCAGGCTGGCGAATCGCGGCGGAAGCGGCGGCTTCGTCTTGGATGGTTTCGGCACAAGTTCGGTGAACTCGCGTCTCCAGGCCTCCTTGCCATCGGTCAGCGACAGGGCCAGGGCAAGCAAACGCCCCTGGGGGTCCGTGGCGATGGTGAACACGTTGCCCTGGTGCGCCGCCAGACCGTCGTGATTCAAGTGGTACTTGAAGGCCAACGGCACGTGCCAGAGGACCTGGCCGGTGTTGGCGTCGTGACAATAGATTCCCGCTCCGGGAGGCCCGCCCGAGACGCCGGCCACGTAAGGGCTGTCGCGTTGGCCGTTGGGGATCCGCATGACCACCAGCTTGCCGTCCTCATAGATGGCGGGGGGCCGGGACTCGACCCCGGCGTGATGAGCGCGCCACAGGATTCGTCCGTTGGCCGCGTCGAGCGCCGTCAACGGACCGCCGCGTCCGGTACAAAACACCTTGCCATCGGCCACGATCATGGGGCACTTGTAGCTGCTGAAGATACGTGTCTTCCACTGGACCTGGAAGGGCGGCTTGATGCGGGGGTCGCAACAAACGAAGCTGTAGCCCATGTCGCCCCCCGCGGTGCGCCACTCCGTCCCCGTCAGCCTAGCCGGCGCCTGGGACGCCTCGATGGCCGCCTGCGTGGTGGGGAGCGGGGCCATCGTCAGCGGCGTCTCGCCCCCCCGGCTCAGCCCATACAAAATCCCGTCTTCCCCGCCGAAGTATACCGCCCCGTCGACCACTGCGGGCGAGGAGCTGACCGCACTGTTGACCTGCCCCGCGCGAAGCGTGGCGAATTCCCACACCGGCTTGCGCACCGTTTCGCTTCCCGAGAGCGACAGGAAATAGACGTTTCCGCGCTCGCTGCCGATGGCCAGCACGTTGTCGGCCAGGGCGGGCGAGGAGTGAAATCCGCCGTCGTAGAGGACCTGGGGATCCACGCGCCACAGCAGCTTCGGCGCGCCCTCGCCCGGCTCAAAGCACTTGTCACCCCGATAGATCCGTCCGCCGCGAGTCGAGGGGGTGGCGTGCGTATCGTTCACGTCGCGATGATGCGCCGACTTGCCCGCGCACACGTAGAACCGCCCGCACTCGCTATCGAAGCTCTGGAAAGCGTACGTCTTGTCGTCGACCATCACGGGACCGCTCTGAGGCACGCAGTTCCCGGGGGCGGTGGTCTTGCTGATCACCTCGACCGCCTCGCCCATGTCGCGCAGCCGGTGGAAATGGACGCTGCTCGTTCCGGCAAACAAGGTGATGATCCGGCCGCGAACGGCGAACTCGGTCACCGACAGACGCCACGCCTGATAACTCCAGACAACCTCCCCCCGGCGGCTGCACTTGGTGAGCCGGCCATCGAGCGTGCAAAAATAGGCCCCCTCGGGAGTGACGGCCGGCGCCGCGACCACGCCGCCGGGAGCGGGCACCCGGGCTTCAACTTTGCCGCTGCTGGCATCGAGCACGTAGAAGGCGCCGGCCGTGGAGCCAACATAGACCTTGCCGTCGGCAACCGCCGGCGACGACATGTTGTTGAAACCACCCAGGGCCGTCAGCCACTGCACCGTGTTGCTCGCGGCGACGATGCACGCCAGGTTGCCATCGGCGTCTTGAACGTAGACTCGCCCCGCAACCACGGCCGGGGAGGCGTAGATCGGCGCGGGGAATTGCACCGCCGTGGTCCGGGCGAGCGGGAAGCTCAACCGGGCATCAGGGTTGTCGCCCGTGCGAGCGGCGTCGCGTTTGAACTGCGGCCAGTCGCTGCCGTCGGCCCGGGCCGCTGCAGGCGCATTGCCGATTCTGATCGCCGCCGCCAGGATCATCGTCAAAGCACAAAGTCGGCACATCACAATTGCTCCATCTCTTCGGCGTGAAGAATTCGCTTGCTCGACCGATTCCCTTGCTTCTCACTTGAGGCGGGCGGTTAATAAAACCCGGAACTGACTCCAAGAATCCTTGCCCCGGCGTTCGTGGACCCTTAGAGCCTAGATAGCCAGATACTCATTGTGGGACGATCACCTTCACGCCCTTAAACATGAACGGATTATCACTGAGTCTCAGAGGTTTGCCGCTGGCGGTGGTGACATTCTTCAGGACGACCTTTTCGGTCTTAACGTTCGGGTAGTTCTCCTGGTAGGAATCGTCGGTGAACTTCGGGTTGAAGTTAGAGAAAATGGCCGGCCCACGATATTTGTCCGGATGTTGGGTGTCATCGATCCGCAGCGTGTCGATGGCAATCTGTTGAGGCATGTAACAGGTATAACCAAAGTCGTGCTGGCCCGAATAGGACCCACTGATCAGAGCTGCCGTGGCGGGCCTGCCGCAGGAGGGAACGAAAACGCAGTTCTTGATGATGAACTCGCCCTGCCAGGTGCTGCCGTAATCGGATCGCAGGTTGATGAAACTGCTTCCGTAAACCGTGCTGTTCTCCACGACCAGCGTCCCAAAGCCGATGGCGTTGATCCCCGCATGGCCCAACGTCGAATTGCGGATCGTGGCGTTGGTGACCCCCTGATGGGCATCAAAACGAGAAAAGGCGCACTTGTCGAGAAGCAGGTTCTTGCAGAAGTTGGTGCCCATAACTCCCCAGCGGCTGCGGTCCTTGATAGCGTTGCTCTGACTGCAGTTGATGAAGGAGATGTTCAGCGCCCGGTTGAGGGAAATGTCGTAGGTACCCATGCTGACCGGCTTCCCCACTGAGCCGATGGTAACGAATGTCTTGTGCCCGGCAAGGATGGAATTTTGCACCGTGACGTTGGCACAAGAGCTGATATTGATGAATCCGCCGTATGGCGCGCCATGGTCTCCCTCGCCGGTAATGCGGTGCTCCACTCCATCGACCACCACGTTCGAACGCCTGATCCCAATTCCTCGGCTGTAGTAGCTGTACTTCGATTCGACAGCGTTGGCTTTGGTGGTAAACCGTCCGCCGGTAATGGTCAGCCGCGTCTTGTCCATCGGCTGGGCGGTTATGTTCGTGATCTGGTCGAAGTCCCAGATGATCGGCGTATTCACGTCGACCTGGCCGTCCTTGTCCGCGATGAAGGTATCGGTCTGCGGGGAACCATTGTTCTGGTTCAATCCAAACCGGATGAAGTGTTTGACACGGGAATTCGAAGCGCTGATGAGGCAGCTTCCGGGCAGCGAAGCGGCAATTTTGGACTGGCCCTTCTTGAGAGAAGAAATCCCCCCAAGCGCGACCGGCTTCAGGGTTGATTGGACAACGAAGATGTTTGCATTGCGGTTTACGATGGCGGTGTCGTCAATGACAAAGCTGGCCGTTCCCCAATCGGTGTCCGTCTGGATGACAGCCGTCTTATCCTTTCCCCCGATGTAGTAGGTGGCCCCTTCGTCGGCTTTTACAGGAAGCCCGTGCTGGTTGGCGAATTCATGGGCACTCACTATGGCGTCGATGTCATCGGTCACACCGTCTCCGACAGCCCCGAATCTTGCATACCGGACCACATCAATATGATCTTCGGTTCCTTTCCTGTCCGGTTCTGCGGAGAAAACGAACGGTCCTGCCCCGAAGAAACAGAGGACCGTAGCTGCGACTAGTCTTTCATAAATTCTCATAATAGCGAGATCGTTTGCTAATTACTTATCTTGTCCAGGATGACTGATTGTGCCGCTTATTGGGCTGCCTTGGTTGGCGTCAGCAGACCGTCAGGCCGGAATCCGAGGATTACCGGCATGCCGCGCATCTCCACACAATGGTCTTCCATGACGCCGACCTTGGGACGGCTGAGCTTGAAACGCCACACTTCATCCTGCGAGGCGTCGCCGCGTTCGATCTGGAACGACTGCGCCGCGGAAATGTCGTCTTGCTTCCACGCTTGTTTGCCGGTTGGATCAAACACCGCGGCCGACACGCGCTCCAAATCGCCTTCGCCCCAGAACCGCACGGCGCAGCGATGGACGCCGGCCGGCACGAGGAAATAGAATTCGCCGGTCGTGGCCAGCAGGCGGACAGGCCCCGCCTCGCCGGCGATCATCGCGGCGTGGCTGCACGAGACGATCCGCGTGGTGTGCGAACCGGCCTGGCATTCTACGCGGTAGACGCCGGTCTCGGCGGCCGTGAAATCGACCGGCCCCTCCTGTTGGAATTCCACCTTGCAGCGTTTGACCGCCTTGCCGGCGGGACTGATGATCCGCACCTCAACCGGCTTGCCGTTGTAGCGTCCGACGGCCTGCGAGGCGAGTTGCATGGCGACCGTTTCGCCCTGCCGGGCCGGGATGAGGAAGAGGGCCTCGCCACGCAGCCTTGCCGGCGACAGCTTGCCGCCGACGGTGGCGTTGGCCTGCACCGGGGCGAGCGGCGTTTTACCGAGCGGCCAGCGGGCGATGTGCGTGGCCTTGTCGACCGGGATCAACTGGGCGAGCGTTGCCTCGTCGAGATTGAATTCCGTCTTCTTTCCATTGCGTTCAAGCGTGACGTGGCCGGTCACGTCGACGAGCGGCACCCCGGCCGGATCGTTGAGCTTGAAGATGGGGCGATCGATGCGGTCGCGGACCGTCACGCCGGCCAGCTCGATGCCGCCCAGGGGCTCGACTGTGTCGGGACGCGTCTGCAGAAGGATCGACGCGGCCGCTTTCGATTGTTCGGCCGGGTCGGCGAGCGTGCAATTAACCATCCGCAGACGGGTGCCGCGGGGCGAAGTGGAGCAGACCGTGATGGCCGTCGTGCCGATATCCTCGAAGCGGCAGTTGACCAGCTCGATCAGGCCCGGTGTCGCGCCCTTTGGGCCGCCGGAGACGACGACGCTCACCGAGCGGGCGTTCGCGCCGCGCGTAACGCAGTTCTCGACGCGAAGGCTGGTCGGATGCGTCTCGCCGTCGAGATTAGGGGCATACACGTGCAGCGCATAGCCCTGGTTGTTCTCGATCACGCAGTCGCGCATCACGCAGTTCGTAAGCCGCTCCTTGGGTGAGTTGGGCTCGAAGTCGATGCCGGCCGCGGGCGGCGTGCCGGCCGTGTCCTTCAGCGTGCAACGATCGATGAGCAGGTTCTCGGCACTGATCACGCTGATGCCCTGCCGATAGTTGCGATCGCAAACCACGTCGCGGATGATCACGTCTTTGCAGGGCTTGCCGCCGGGACCGGCGCCGAGGTAGATGCCGTCGCCGCCACTTTCGGCCAGGGTGAGCCCTTCGATCGTGACGCCCGTACAGCCGTGCGGGTTGATCACGTGCCGCCACTCGGCGTGCTTGTAGTCGGCCTTATGGTCATAGTCGGCGCGGCGCATACGAAGTACCGCGCCGGGGCCGATGAGGCGAATGTTCCTCTTGCCTGCGGCGCTGAAGAGCGAATCGCTCGTCCCGTGGAAGCCGCCCTTTTTGGCAAGCACTTCCACGCCGCGTTCGAAGAACAGCTCCTGGTCGTCAGCAAGCCGCAGCTTGTCGACGATCCACGGCGAGGGCATCTTCTCAACCACCACCTTCTTGGCCCCCGAATCGATGGCGGCTTGCAAGGCGGCGGTCGACTCCGCCGGATCGAAGCCCCACCACGAGGCCTGAGCGACGGGCCGTTTACCCGCACGCACCTCCTCGATGGCCTGCGGGTTGGTGGCGGCTCGGCCGATGGCCGCCGAGGCCAGAAGCCAACAGGCGACGCCCCCGGCGACTCGTAATGATTGCATACGCATGGACGCACTCCTTGGGTTCAGACGAGTTTCCAGCCCGGGCGGTATTCGCGGGTGAGTAGCTTGTTGGCGGCCGCGTCGTCGGTCTTGCCGGTCGCGTGGTCCCACTTGATTTTTTTACCCACGCGGTACGCCACGCCGCCGAGATGGTTGGCCACGGTGAGCAGCCCGCTGTAGCTGAAATCGCACGGGGCCTTCTTGCCGGCCATGGCGCATTCGATGAACTGGCGCTGGTGGCTCGGGCCGTCTTCGATCGACTGCGGCGGGCGTTTGAACTCCTGCGCCTTGTCGTCAAGCATGATAAGTTGCTGGCCGTAGTTGGCCAACACCATGCCGCGTTCGCCGATAAAAAGCGTGCCGTCTTTCCACTGCGGGATTCGCCCGTCGGTCCAGATCTTCGGCTTTACCGTACCTTGGTACCAATGGTGCGTCACCGGAACGAGATCGCCGCGGCGGCCGTAGGTCCACGTGGCGTGCATGTTGGCCGGCGCGATCTCCGGATGCGGCGCGGGGCCGGTGGCCTCAACCGTCAGCGGGTGATCGAGCTTCAGGGCCCAGAACGGCAGGTCGTTCGCATGGCTCCCCAGGTCGCTCATCGTGCCGTTCGCGAAGCTCCAGTAGCGATACCAGCGGGGGCCGGGAAAGTAGATGTCGTGGAATGGACGCATCGGGGCCGGGCCGATCCAAAGATCCCAATCGAGGAACGCCGGCACGGGCATGCCCTGGGCGGGCATCTTGTCGATGTAGTCCAGCAGGCCGGCCTTGACGAACAGGTCGGCGTTGGCCTCGGCCTCGGCTCGCGACTGCATGCCCCAAGAGCGCGAGACCCAGGTATGGACTTCCTTCACTTGGCCAATTGCGCCGCTTTGGAGCAACTCGACCACGCGGTGGTAGTTGGGCGTCGAGTGGATCTGCGTGCCCATCTGGGTCGTGACGTTAGCCTTCTTGGCCTCCTCCATGACCATGCGGCACTCGAACACGTCGCGCGTGAGCGGCTTCTCGCAATAGACGTGTTTCTTGGCCCGTAGCACAGGCAGGATCGCGAAGGCGTGGGTGTGCTCGGTCGTGGCGATGAACACGGCGTCGATGTCGTCCATTTTCGCGTGCAGTTCGCGGAAGTCGCGGTAGGTGCGTGCCTTGGGGAACTGGGCGGCTGCGTGTTCGAGGGCCTTGGAGTTCACATCGCAAAGGGCGACCAAGTCGACCAGGTCGGCCATCTTCTTCGACTCGCCGACGTGGGAGCCGCCGCGTCCGCCGGCGGCGATGCACGCGACGTTCATCTTGGAGTTGGGCGACCTGGCCGAGAGCACGGCTGGTGATCCGAAGGCCGTTGCTCCGGCGGCAAGGGCCGTGGTTTGCAGGAAACGACGACGCGACGCAAACGAGCGCGGGTTCATGGCGGGCCTCAATGGGTGTGTGGGGATGACGATTCCGGCCATCTTCGAGCGAAAACGGGAGCGAAAACGGGGGCGGGTCTCATTTGTCTCGATTTGACGCACCAACGACGTGTGTGGGTGTTGGTCAGCCATTCCAGGTAATCGGACAGGTCCCCCGTCACCACATGGCGTTGACCATCTTCACCGTTTCTTCCACGAGCATCTGCCCGCCTTCGGGACCGACCACATTGCTTTGAATGACGGCGCCGTATCCGCCGCCCTTCAGGGCCCGCTCGGAAGGAAGGTAGGTAGGTTCCGCTGGAGGCGTAGAGCCAGTCGTTTGTCTCGTCTTCCGGCGCGTCGGCCGGGGGTGGGGGCGCTGCGGCCCCATTGGCCAATTGGACGACAAAGGTCTGCACCGCTTTCGAGCGGGCCTTCATCTGGACTCCAAAGTCGGTGTACAACTCGAACGGGTTGGTGCAGATCACCGTGTCGCCGATGCGGAGCACGTTGATGGGGGTGGCATGCGTCGGATGGGGATCGGCCGCCAGTTTTTCGTAGCGGGCGACAACGCGGGCATTCCAGTTTCCCCTGCCGTCGCCCGGACTGGCCTTGAGACGCTCCGCTTCGGCCTTGCACGACTGGTATTCCGCCTCGGTCACGATGCGCTGCGGAAGATGGAGGACGGCCTGTTGGTGCTTCACGACCACGTCGTCCTGTTTGGCGGTTTGAACGACCTCGTAGGCCTCGGAGACTCCGTGGACGATCCGCCGGGCGATCTCTTGCAGTCGGTCGAGCTTGCGCAGGCTCCTCATCCGGTCGTCGGCCGCCTGCCGGTAACGGAGATGCGGCGACTGGTCGCCCGCCGCTCCGCACAGCCCCACGATCGTGACGTCCCGGCCGTATTTTTCCTGGAGCATTTCGCGGGTCGGGCCCCAGTAGTCGGAGGAGAGCAGGCGGTTGTTTTCCACCTCTTGCGACGGGCAGGAAACGTTGACGACGATCGCCAGCAGTTTGTCGCCGGTGTCCCAGAAGAACATCGTGTTGACGTCATGATCCTCCATCCCTTCGAGGGCGCGGAAATGGGGGGCGTTCGTCGGCCCGTACATGACGGCCGTGCCATCGGCGTAGACGGCCCTGCGGTTGTAGGCGACAACGGCATGGCCCAGGCCGTAAGAGAACCTGGCCGGCCTGCGTCCATTCCACGCCTGCTGGGCGGCAGCGCCGATCCTAGCGGCGGCGAATTTGACGTAATCCGACGGAACCTGCACTCCCTCCTGTTGCTTGAAGTGCCCGTCCTTCGAGGGCGGAGCGGAATGGGTGTGCGTGGCGGCGACGATCAGCTTGCCGAGGTCGAACCCCGGCAGTTGCTGCTGAACTGCTGCGCGGATCGGCAGCAGAATGCTGGCCCGCACGGCGCCGGTGTCCACGCTGATGACGATGGCCGAATCCAAAGGCTTGTCGCCGTCGCGCGATTCCAGCGCCAGGACATTGGCCGCCAAGGGGTATTCGACCCCTTGCGACACGCGGGGCGAAAACTGACCCGCGAGAAATGACGGCATGTCCGGCGTAATATCACAACTGGCCGCGCCGACGTGCAGCGTCGCGGCATTAACGTGCGACGCGGGCACAACTGCACCGATCGCTAACAGGCAAGGGAAGATGTAACGCAAGGCGGTCATGGCGGGCTCCTGATCGAGTGTGGAAGACAACAAGAGTGCCGGCAGTCAGGGCCGGCACGCCTATCCTTCGCGAATCTCACGTTGCTGCGGATCGAAGATCTGCCGCTTGCCGGTATCCATGGCCCGCGTCCCCATAATCACTGGGACGCTGTGGTGATAGCCGGCCTCGATCGGCGCGTTGGTCGTCTTGCGCGTGCGCAGGCACTGCAACCAGTCCAGGAAATGATCGGGAATCTCAACGGGCTCGACGGGCGTATCGGCCTTGGGCAGCGTGCTGGGCTTGATGGCCCCGGCCGAGGAATAGGTGGGACCTTTCCGATCGGTCAAGTCGATCGTCCCCAACTCTCCGTAGATCTTTTGTACGCTGCCGCTGGAGTTGCCGAAGTTCGTCGAATAGTGCACCAGGAAACCCTCGGGATAGATCCAGGTGGCCTCGCAGTGGTCGGGACAGGTGAAACCTTGATCCTTCCAGGTGAACGTGCCTCCCTGCGCCACGCAGCTCAGCGGCAGCTTGCAGCCCACAACGTAATTGTTGAGATCGATGAAGTGGCAGCCCAGGTTGGCGATCGGGCCGTCGGTGAATTCGCGGTATCCGTACCAGCCGGTCAACAGCTTGCCGTCGAAGGGGCGCAGCGGCCGGTCGCCCAGGAATTCCTTCCAATCCACGTCCTCGGCCTTGAGTTCCTCGGCCCGCTCCATCCACGAATACCAATAGGGTTTGCCGGAGTTGCGGCACTGTTCGATACGCGAGACCTTGCCGATCGCTCCCGACTCGAAGAGCTTCTTGCAGCCGGCGCTGGTGGCATAGCTGCGCACCTGGGTGCCCATCTGCACCACCTGGGTGCTGGCCTTGACGAGGTCGAAGATGCGGTTGAGGGTCGCCATGTCCATGGCCAGCGGTTTTTCCACGTAGGCGTCCTTCTTGGCCTTGATCGCGGCCTCCAGGTGCAGGCAGTGCAAGTGATCGGGCGAGGCGATCATGACGGCGTCGACGTCGTTCAGGGCCACGATGTCGCGGTAGGAGATGAACTGCCGCGCGGGCCGGCCGTACCACTCTTGGACCCGTGCGGCAGCCCGTTCGCGACGCGGCTTCCACGGATCACTGACCGCAGTGAATTCGACGTTCTGCTGATTGTCGTGAGGATGAACGCCATTCATGTGAGCCTGGTAGCCGCGCCCGCCGCAGCCAATCAGGCCCAGCGAGATGCGGTCGTTCGCTCCCACGATCCTGGCGTAGCTGGTGGCCGTGAGCGCCAAGGCGGCCCCGGCCGAAGCCGTCTTCAAGAACTGACGACGTGAAGCAGGAAAACTCATGAAAGTGCCTCCGGTGGTGGTAGGTAAGCAGGTGCGCGCACAGGGAGGGCATGCGGCAAGCAGCCGTTGAGCCAAACGCGGCTATTGTAGACCGAGTCGGACCGACCGATCAACCTCCCGGTCGGGCACGGTCTTGCCATCGCCTTGTTTTGACAAAGCTGAGAAGACAACGCATCGACTCCTGACCGCCTCGATCGGCTCCGGCCAATCAAACCGGCGTTGCCCCGGCTGCCGGCTTCACAAGTCCACCCGCAGTCCGTCGTAGGCGACCACGATGTCCTCGGCCGCCAGACGCGGCGCGAGCAGGTCGTAGGGCTCGCAGAAATGCAGGCTCAGGTGGGTCACGAAGAAACGGCCGCCGGGCTTGAGCCGCTTGCCTTCCACCAGGAACTGCCGGATCAGACGCACGAAAGGGAAGTTCATGTGGCCGACCAGCAGGTTGGGCTGCATCTGTTCGCCAAAGGTCCCTTCCACAACGGCCAGGTCGAGACGCTCCGCGCCCAACGCCGCAAACGTGCCGACGGGAAACCAACCGGTGTCCGTGGCGTAAAGCAGCGATTTGTGCTGGCCGCGCAGCACGTACAGCAAGGCGTCTTCCGTGGGGATGTGGTTGGCGGCCAGCGTCTTGGCTCGCCACGGCCCCAGCGCAAATTCCTCGCCCGGTTTCACGGTTTGCAGCGTGAGCGCCGGTTGTTGGTCGGCGCCCAGGGTCTTCAGGTGCTCCTCGATCCGGGCCACCGTGTGGGCGTTGCCGGTCAGCGACAGCGGCTTGTTCTTCTCGCGCGCCAAGGCCACGATCGCCGCCGGATCGCAATGGTCGCCGTGCGAATGGGTGATCAGGAGATGGTCGATCGCCGCGGGAGCGATCCCCGCCGATTCAAGGCCCTTCCGTCCGGTCACCGAGTAATCGATCAGCACGCCTGGCGAAACGAACAGCGACGAATAACGCCGCGCGTTTCGCCCCCCGTGCTGCCGCACGTAGGTGCAATTGTCGCAGGGGTCCGTCTCCGGCCGCTGGATGTCCGCCGCGCCGGTGCCGAGAAACACGACATAAGGAGCCGGCGTTTCGGGTGCCGCGGCCAACGCGCCCGGCGACAGCCCGAGGAGCAAGGAGAATAATCCCAGACAAGTTGAAAACAAGGTGGCTGGATGCATGGCGGTGCCAGTCGGGAAAAATTGTGTTCTGGTTGACGGAATCGGATTGGTCCAGACTCGTCTGACCTGCACCGTCTATTGGCTCGTGGCGCCGAACTGGCGATTCCACAGATCAGCGTAGCTGATCAGCCGGATCTTGCGTGCCTGCAGGATGTCCTTCACCTCCTGCGAGCAGAGCACGGCAACGGATTGGGCTTGACGCGGCGCGTAAAGCCCCGGGTGGCAGATCGTGTACCACGTGCCGGGCTGGAGATTCCGCAGTGTATCGAGAAATTTCAGACGCGTTGCTTCGGGCATGTCGGGGCCGCACCAGTAGGCGAGGTTGCCATCCGGGAGCCGCACGGTGCCCCAGGCCTCCAGTCCGACTCCAAAAAACTTGGCGCCCGAGTAGCGGCCGTCGACGTCCAGGGTGTCGTGCGTGTAGAGCAGCCGATACTCGCGGCAGAGACGCTGGAACACAGCGACGATATCGGGGCGCTTTCCGCCGCCGTTGGACGCCATGTGCCAGTCGAGGTAGATAAACCGCAGTCCCGTGCCGAGGCACTTCTCGATCTGCGCCCGGACCTCCTTTTCCACTTCGTCGATCTTCGGCTCGGATTTCAGGAAGTCTTCCAGACCGTGGTAGAAGAACCCGTTCGGTGCGATGAGGCTGGAGACCTGGTCGGGCGGGAGGATCGGCCGCATGGGGGTTGTTGCCATGAGGGTGACGTGGATGCCGGGGGCCAGTTTCGGATGGGCCTTGCAGCGCGTGATGGCATCGTCGAAGTAGAGCGCGGGGGCCATCAGGCTGGCGGACGTGACGATCCCTTCGGTATGGGCCTTGATGAATCCCAGGTTCACGTCCAACGAATGGCCCATGTCGTCGCCCCGAACCAGAAGCTCGATGGGCCGTTCGGCGTTCTCGGCCGCGGCAGCGCAAGACACGATCCCCACGAGGATCAACAAAGCCGACGAGCATTGAGACTTCATCGCTGACTCACTCCTTTGTTTTCTAGCTGGTGATGAAATTGGTGCAGTCCGCCGGGTTCCCGATTTCTTTCCAACGTGCCAAGACGGCGATTGTCCACGCTCGGCAAAGAAACTCTTGCCGGCAGTCAAACGATCGCCATCAGACTTTCAGAAATACCTTCTTCTTGTACAGAAAATACAGAAACAGCCACTTTGCGGTCAGAATGCAGATTGCGGTGAATACAACCTTGAAGGATCCCAGATGGCCAATGAATCCACGCACGAAGAAGTCCACGATCTTGTTGAAGTCGATCAGCAGCGGCGCCAGGTAGATTGTAATGGCGTTGACCCCGACCACGACGAAGGGAAACGCCCAGCGCCGGTATCCTTGCACATCGATGAGCCCGTAGAACAGGCCGAGCAGCATGGCGCTTATGCCGATGGTCAGCATCGCGTAAGAACTTGACCACAACCGAAAGATAATCGGGAAGGACAGGCTCCACAGCAGACCGACGGCGATACAAGCAACTCCGGCCGCAAGCAGGCCACACGCCTTTCTCTCCGGCGCGTGCCGCGATCGCAGCCAGTGTCCGGCGAGCGCCCCGGCCAGGCACACGGCAATCGACGACATCTGCTGCAAAAGGCCGTCCTCGTCGAAGCATTCGCCCTTGTAGAATTTCCCCGGAAGGAATCGCTGATCAAGGTAGGTGTGCAGGTTCCCTTCCGGTGTGATGACGCCGGCGCCATGGCCCGGCACGGGCACCAGCGTCATCAGCAGCCAATAGCCGACGAGCAGGGAACCCGCAATGGCTGTCTGCTTCCAGACGCTGGTATTCAGCACGATCAGGGCCGCGAACAGATAGGCAACGGCGATTCTCTGCAGAACGCCGGTGTAATGCATATTGGAAAAATCGAATCCCAACAGTCCATTCTGAACCAGTCCCAGGAAGAACAGCAGAAGCGAACGCCGGAGGATGTGCATGTGGAGCCTGGTGCGGCTGTATCCTTCCGCCAGCCTCTTGCTCAGGGCGAACGGAATGCTCGCTCCTCCCGCGAATATGAAGAGGGGGAAGACCAGATCCAATAGGTGGAATCCCTGCCATGGCGTGTGGCGCATCTGCCCTGCCAAGACCTGGATAACGCTGTTGTCGTAGGTCTTGCCGAGCGCCACGATGACGCCTGAGATGCCCACCAGTAACAACATGTCCAGCCCGCGCAGAGCATCCAGCGACTGGAGTCGTGTGGCGATTGCAGGCTGATCGTTGCCTTGGGCCATGTCCATCACCGGCTCATTTGGACAACTGCGGGGAGGCGGGGTTACCAAAGATCGTTATCGTTGATCAGCGCTCCAAGAGCAAAGGAAATCATCAAGTCGATGGTCGGAGCGGCCGTCATGCAACCGTCTGTCTAAGCAGCGCTAGGGCGGCCGCAGTCATCTCGCGCGCCGCGACAGGCTGGTACGGCGGCCGGTCGCCGATCTTCGGCACGACCAGGGCCGAGTACTCGCCCTGACGGTAAGCCTGGGGATCAGGCAAGTATCCGATCGAGCCATCGGCAAAACCGACCACCAGCGTATCCTGCAGCGGCGAATCCCGGCGGATAGCCAGCCCGTAGTAGCTGTAGAGTTCGGCCGGATGGAGCAACATGCCCACCGGCCCAAGCTGGATCGCGGTGAGCGTGATGGGCAAGTGCTTGACGCTCCGATCACGCTGTTGGTTGCCGCGATACCAGTCGGCCGCGAACCCGGCATCGACCCAACGCCCTGATTGGCACTTGCTCGGATCGCGGCGATACTCGTCGACCCATTGGGCGAAAAGGTCCATGTCGAACGGCACGTTAAACCGCGTGCTGCGCGTACGCAGGCAGTCGACGCGCCGCGGACTGGCCGAGGCAATCGCCTTTTTCAGGGCGGGAGTGATGGCGGCCACGGTCTGTCGAATCTCGCCGCGCCAATCGGAGCCGTCGCCCGGGTTTACGTCGCCGACGTGCCCTTGGAGGAACGAGGGACGCTGGCCCGACTCTCGGTGGATCTGCCGGGCAACCTCGCCCGGCCAATCCGGCCCGGCTTGCTCGTCGGCGTAGCACACGGCGTGGGCCGAGAAGTGATACCACACGAGGTCCGGCTTCTTGCCCGCCCGGTGGAACACCATGGCGTGAAGCAGGGTGTCGAGCCAGCGCTCGGCGTCGGTCGACAGGGGCCCGAACTCGGCGCCGGTACGGGCGACGCCCTTCTTCACGGTGCGGTTGTGACTGCCCCCCTCTGCATGGCACTTGCCCAACGACAGTTCGGCCGGCGCCAGGTCCGCCTGAGCCGCGACGATCGCTTCCACGGTGCGTTTCTCGACAGCGGCCACGAACTCGGGGGTCACCGCGCCCCATTGCCGAACATACTTGAAGGTCGGCATACTGTGGTCGTGTGTGGCTGCCACGTGGATGTTCTCGGCCGGAATTCCCGTGCGTTGGGCGGCCGCGCGTTGGATCCTTCCCGTCATCTCTTCGGTCACGCTCAGCGTGTCCAGCGAGCAGATGGCCACTTGCATTGGGCCAAAAGTCAGCACCAGCGCCCGAGCCTCGCACGGTTGACGAATTCCTTTGATTCGCCGCTCTTGCCCTGGCGGTTTGTGAAATCCTCCGAGCTCAATGTCCAGCGGTGGCGTAATGTCGGCCGTGCCCTCGCCGGCCCGCAGTCCACCACTGCCCGCTGCCCGACTTGATCCGGCTCCGAGCAGAACCGCTCCCCCCATCATTCCCGCGAGAAACTGTCGCCGGCGCATTGCGCACCTCCCTCAAACAGCGGATCGATTACCAGTATGCGATCACTTCACGTCGCGAACCTCCGCCACCATTTCCAGCAACGTATCGAGCAGCTTTTCCGAGGCGTGCGGCTCGAAAGCGCAGGAGCCGAGCCACGTCTCGTAGCCGCCCCATTCGCAGTGCTGGGCGGTCGGAATGTAGCCAAAGCCGCCGTGGGCCCATTCGACCAGGACCGCCGGCTGCATCGCCGTTCGCTGGCGGAACTCCAGACCGATCTCGCAGAACGGCTCGCCGGGCATCGTGCCGATGCACACTGGCCCGATGCGCAGTACTTGCAGCGGCACCAAGACCTGCGTCTCACCCTCGGCCATGTCCCTGACCCGCTGCGCATAGCTCCACGATAGGTCGACCTGATCGGGCTTGGGTCCCGGCTTCGTCAACCGCTCCTTGGACCAGGCGATTTGTTCGGCCGTCGGCAGGGGGCGCGAGATGGTCCGCTCTCGGAAGCGGGCCGCTAGGGTCACGTGGTCCTGATACTCGGCCGTGGCGAGTGCCGCCTGCACTTTGGCGGCCAAGTCGTGGGCTACGAAGCGAATCTGCTCGTAGGGCTTCTTGGCCGGTCGCGGGTGCAGGAAGTTCACATTGTTGATGTCGCCGCTGGAGGCGTTGGCCATCAGGACCACCAGCGGCGGATCTTGCTCGTGGCCGCCGAGCAGCCGTTCGAGCCGGTCGCAGTACACGCCGTAGTAGTCGGCCGAGATGTCGCCCTTGGGCACGCCGCCCACATAGTGCAACGAATAGGTCGAGTAGACGGCGATCGGCCGCCCGTCCGGCTCGCGCAGGGCCAGGATCGTCACCGTCGGATCAGTCGGACCGGCAGGCTTGATGAGGTCCGGGCTGCCTCCGCTCGGGTTGGTCTGCACCTGGTCGGTGCCGCCGAAAGGGTTGGGCCTCGCCCCGCCCGGCTTCACAAACCAGCGCCGGTTGAACACGTGCTCCGGCGCCTCCGTGGTGAGGCACGCCAACTGGGCTGGGCGCAGCCGGTTCGCTGCCGAGCGCACGCCGTCGACGATCCGCTGCACGACAAAGGCGCGGTAGTTCTCGTACTCCGGCTCAGCGGGGGCGGGCGCCTTGCCGCCGGGGCTGCTGGCAGAATGCGTATGCACGGCGGAGATCAGCACGTTGGCCGACGGAATCCCGACCTGCTTTTCGATCAGGCTTCGCGTCTCGGCGCACATGTCCACGTCGGTGCCCAGCAGGTCGAGGACCACCAAGGCGAGCTTTGTCTTGCCGTCGTCGAGCACGAGGCACCGCGCGTGCAGTTCATCGTGTACGTTGGTCGACAGGGGGGCGATGAAATTGCCGACGATCGGCCGCCCCAACGGCGGCGTAATCACGCTGGTGGCCGCGCCGGCCCGGAATCCGGGCGCCGGCTTGGCCGCGCACAGCGTCGTAGCAGTCAAGGAACATGCAACGAGGACGAGCAGCGACGGTTTCATGGCGAGAATGTCCTGAAGTCTGTAGCCGTTCAAGGTGTGGCGTTGGATGGGGCGGACGAGGCTATTCTGCAGCGGTCGAGCGCACCTCGGCCGCCATTTCCAGCAGGGCGTCGAGCATCTTCTCCGATGCCTTCGGCTCCAAGCGGTTGGTGCAAAGCCAGGTCTCGTAACCGCCCAACTCGTGCTGCTTCGGCGTAGGCAGGTAGTCGAAATAACCGTGCGCCAGGGAGACCAGGAAGGCCGGCTGCACGGGACTCCGCTGGCGGAATTCGAGGCCGATCTCGCAGAAGATCTCGTTGGGCAAGCTACCGATGCACACGTCGCCAATGCGCAGGACTTGCAGCGGCGTCGGGACGGATGCCGCACCGCGGGCCAACTCCTCGAATCGCTGGGCATAAACGTAGGGAATGTCGGCCTTGCCCGGCTTGGGCGCCGGCTTGGCCAGCATTTCCTTGGCCCACGCCATCTGCTCGGCGCTCGGCCGGCGTGTGGCGATCAGCGGCTCGCGGTAGCTTGCGGCAAGGGTCGGCCGGTCAGAGTACTGAACCTTAGCCAGGGCCGCCTGGACCTTCGCGGCTAAGTCGTCGGCCACGAACCGCATCTGCTCGTAAGGTTTCTTGGGCGGCCGGGGCTGGAGGAAATTGATGTTGTTCACGTCGCCACTGGTGCCGTTGGCCATCATGGCCACCATCGGCGGATCCTGTTGATCGCCCTGCAGCAGACGCTCCAGACGCTGGCAGTACATGCCGTAGTAGTCGGCCGAAATGTCACCGTGTCCCACGCCGCCCACGTAGTGCAGCGAATAGCAGGAGTACACGGCGATCGGCCGGCCATCGGGCTCGCGCACGGCGAGGATCGACACCAACGGATCGGTCGGCCCGGCCGGCTTCACCAAGTCCGGGCTGCCCGCCGCTGGATTCATCTTCACCTGGTCGATGCCCCCGAAGGGATTGGGCGGCATGGTGCCTGGCTTGAGGAACCAGCGGCGGTTGAACACGTGCTCCGGCGCTTCGGCGGTGGTGAACCCGACTTGCGCCGGGCGCAGCCGGTTCGCGGCGCATTTGACTCCGTCGGCGATCCGCCGGGCGACGAATGCCTGGTACTTGTCTATCTGGTACTCGTCGACCTTCTGCGGGAACTCGAAGTGGTTCTTGCCCAGCGCGCTGGCCGCCGAATGGTTGTGGATGGCCGAGATCAACACGTTCGTCGCCGGGATGCCTGTCTCCTGCTCGATGAACTTGCGCGCCTCGTGGCTCACGATGTAATGGAAGCCCAGCAAATCGACGACCACCAGGGCCAGCTTCGTCTTCCCATCGTCGAGCACCAGGCACCGCGCGTGCAGCTCGTCGTGGACGTTTGTGGCCGGAAAGGGCAGGAAACCGCCGATGATCGCCGATCCCAACGCCGGCGTGATGTTGCTGGTGGCCGCACCGGCGCGAAACGTGGACGCGGGCGGGTCTGCAGCCAGGAGTGTGGTGCTCAGGAAACAGGCAACGATGCCAAGAAGACAGCGTCTCATAAGGTGGGCTCCCAAAACAGGTCAACGGAAGGAAGTCGCTGGCAGGTCCTTCAAGATACTGCATCGCCTTACGCAATGCCACCGCGGATGGTATTCTTGCCAAAAAATCAGGGGAAAGGACTTGTCATGCACCAACAGACGACGCTCTTGTTCGGCCTCCTGCTGGCCGGTTTGCCGTTTCTCGGTTCGCGCACTGCCGCGACTGCGCAGGATTCAAAACTCGAGCGGTTGAAGTACAACCATCCCGGCCTGGTCGTCGATCTGGGGGCCGGGCTGTGGGCGTGGCCGCTGCCGATGGACGTTAACGGCGACGGGCGGATGGACATGGTCATCAACGAGGAAGATGTGCCCTACAACGGCGTTTATGTCTACGAGCACCCGGGCTCGAAGGAGAAGATGCCGGTCTTCAAGCCGGGCCGCAGGCTCAGCGACGGCATGATCAACGCCCAGGTGAGCTTCGTGGACGGAAAACCGCGTGTGTTGACGCCGGGCAAGGAATACCCGGACTTTGCCCACTCCGGGCTGGCCCGGCCGGTCGCGCTGCCGCTGGCCGCGAACGTGCATCCCAACAAAGTCCGCGGAAACATGTGGCGGTACGTCGACTTCGACGGCGACGGCCTGACGGATCTCGTCATCGGCATCGACGACTGGACGGACTACGGAGAGCCCTGGACCGGGTACAACGCCTACGACCTGAGCGGAAAATGGCTGCGTGGTCCGCTACGCGGCCAAGTGTACGTCGCCCGAAATCTGGGTACGAACCAACGGCCGCGGTATGCCACGCCGTACCGCCTGACCGTTGTCGGCGGCGCCCCCCTGGAAACCTACGGCTGGCCGTCGCCCTGCGTTGCCGACTGGGACGGCGACGGCGATTTCGACATCGTGTGCGGTAATTTCCTGAACCGCTTCACCTACTTCCAGAACGTCGGAACCCGCGCCGCACCGCAATACGCGCGCGGAGTGGGCCTCCGCACCGAGGACGGCGCGGCGCTGGAAATGGACATGCAGATGATCACGCCCGTGGCCGTCGATTGGGACGGCGACGGCCATGGGGACCTGATCTGCGGCGAAGAGAATGGCCGGATCGCCCTGATCGAGAACACCGGCCGGCTGAAGGACGGGATGCCGTTGTTCCAGAAGCCGGCCTATTTCCGGCAGGAGGCCGACGAGCTGAAGTGCGGGGCGCTGGCGACGCCGTTCGCCGTCGACTGGGACGGCGATGGCGACGGGGACATCCTCTGCGGCAACTCGGCCGGCTATATCGTGTTCTTCGAGAACCTCAGCGGTCCCGGCGTGGAACGCCCCAAGTGGGCGGCTCCGGTGTCTCTCCAGGCCGCCGGCCAGACGATTCGCATTCAGGCCGGCGAGAACGGTTCCATCCAGGGTCCCGGGGAAGCCTGCTTCGGCTACACCGTCCTGACGGTCGCCGACTGGGACGGCGACGGACTGCTCGACCTGGTCGCCAATTCGATCCTGGGGAAAGTCGTCTGGTACAGGAACATCGGCATCGCCCGGCAGCCAAAACTGGCCGCCGCGCAGGCCGTCGAGGTCGAATGGGACGGCCCGCCGCCCGCGCTGGCCTGGGGGTGGATGCGTCCTGAGGGAAAACAGCTCCTCACGCAGTGGCGAACCACGCCGCTGGCTTGCGACTGGAACCAGGATGGTCTCACCGACCTGATCATGCTCGACCAGGAAGGCTATCTGGCCCTGTTCCCCAGGGCCAAGATCGGGGGCACGTTGAAGTTGCTGCCGCCCCAGCGCGTGTTCTGCAGCGCGGATGGAAAACCGCTGCAACTCAACGCCAAGCAGGCCGGCGCAAGCGGTCGCCGAAAACTGTGCGTTGTTGATTTCGACGGCGACGGCAAGCTGGACTTTCTCCTCAATAGTTCCAACGCGACTTGGCTGCGCCAAACCGAACACCGCGACGGCAAGTGGTATTTCGAGGATCGCGGACCGCTCGATCCGCGGCGACTCGCGGGACACACGACCTGTCCGACCGCGGTCGATTTCGACAACAATGGCATACCGGACGTCGTGATCGGCGCCGAAGACGGGCATTTCTACTACCTGCGCAACCCGCGCGCCAAGCAGTAGCAACGCTCACGAAAGAACTTCCCTCCGTGTCCTCTGTGGCTCCGCGCTCTTGTTCTCCGAAGAGGATTCGAAAACACAGGGGCACAGAGGCCTGGGAGGGTGCCAACCGTACAGTGGCAAGTAAAGGCGATCTCCGTTTCCGACAGGGTGATCGGATTCTCGTGAGCGCGACGTTGCCCGGACTCCGCCTTCCAACCGGTCGTCAGGTGCGCGTCAACGGCCTTCGTTGCCATGCCTGGCAATCCACTGCCGGGCGTAGTCTACGGCAGCGAGGCCCTTGTTGCAGAGCGGCGTGCAGTGGAAGATCAAACCTTCGATCCGGCCTTCCTTGTACAGGCGATGGGCGTAGTCCAGCTGCCTGGCCATGAAATCCTTGCTCAGTTCTTTCTTGCCGCCCAAGTCCCACATGTAGATGCCCAGCAATGTCGGCTTGTCTGGCACCAATGACCGGTACTTCTGAAAGTTCGCCTCGATGCGTTGAATGTCGCTGCCGCTCCAAATCCAGAGCGAGACAACATCAACGTACTGCATGACCGGCTTGATCGACGCGCTCAATTGGTGGGTGTACAAGACGACGGCCAGGTCGAGACGGCGTTTGTAGGCGACCGTTTCTTCGTGGAGCTTTTTCATCTCATTCAGGGAGAGTGAGGCCGGGGCAGGCTGGACCTCGCCGCTCTTTTCGACCTTGGGCGCGCCGCCGATGTGGAAGAAGTCATCGAGATAGTAGCCTATGAGGTTGGGCATGACATCCCGCAGCTTGAACACGTATTCTTTGAGCGCGTAGTAGGACTGGTTGGAGCCGCCGGACAGGTTCCAGGCGACCCGTTTGACGTCCTTGAACTGCTTGCGGTATTCTTCATCGAGAGTCCCGCCGCGAATGACGCAGACGTTGGGGATTCCCATCGACTTGATACCTTCCGCCATACTCATCGGCGCACTGAGGGGGATGTTGTAGACGCCCTTCGGCCCGTCATACACGCCGGGGTCATGGCCCCACATCCACAGGCGGTCCCGCAAGTTGTTTTCGTAAGCGGGGTACGTGGCTTCCGCAGCGTTCGACTGTGAATCCGTCGACGACAAGATGCTCCATCCGGCCAGCGCCGAGATCTGCTTTACGAAATCGCGTCGTTCCAAAGCTGTGTTCCTTCTCGAATCGTATTGTTGCGTGACGAGCGGACGCGGGGCGGACCTTTGTCGTGCGTCATGAGGCGGGGCTGCTTGAGGGGGTGAGTGGGCCGAGGGCTGTTTGACGTCACACCTGCCGAGCCAGCATACTGGATGTCTGGGCCTTGCGTCAACTTCAAGGGCAGCGATTTGGTGGTTGTGATAGGTGATAAGATCCCCTGGATGTTGCAGTCCCGCGCCGCGTGGTACACTGCCGGCTGTGGCCGGGCGAGTCGGGGCGGCGAACCTGATTGCAGGTCCCGCAGGTGCCCACATGATTCTCCCGCATCGGGAAAACGAAGTGCAGCGAAGGCTGACCCGTGGAGCAGATCGGCCTTTTGCGTTACGCCATCGAGACACTCGCACAACCGCAACCATGAACTCGCTCACCACTACAACCATGAAACACTTTATCGCTCTTGTCGTGTTGATTGGCCTCTCGTTGACGGCTTTCGCCGAAGACGTCCGACTGCAGCCGCTCAAGGACCTGAACGGTTATTTCCCCTTCACCCCGCCGAGATCTTTGCCCGAGTGGGAGCAGCGGAGGGAGTACGTGCGGCGGCAGATTCTGGTGGCGGCGGGGCTCTGGCCGATGCCGGCCAAGACGCCGCTCAACGCGGTCATCCACGGCAGAATCGACTGCGACGGGTACACGGTCGAAAAGGTGTATTTCGAGAGCGCACCCGGTTTCTTCGTCACGGGCAACCTGTACCGCCCGAAGAAGATCCAGGGCCGCGTGCCGGGTGTGATGTTCGCGCACGGCCACCGGGAAAGCGCCCGCCTGTACCTGACGCCGGACGACACGCTGCGCAAGAGCATCGCCGACGGCGCGGAGCGTTTCGAGCGGGCTGGGCGCAGCACCTACCAGTCCCAGTGCCGCCAGCTCGCCCGCATGGGCTGCGTGGTCTGGCAGTGGGACATGCTCGGCGACTCGGATGCGATTCAGTTATCGCGGCAACTCGTGCATGGCTTCGCCAAACAGCGAGCGGAGATGAACACGACGGAGAATTGGGGCTTGTACAGCCCGCAGGCCGAGACGCATTGCCAGAACATCATGGGCTTGCAGACGCTCAATGCCGTGCGCGGCCTTGATTTCCTGCTCACCCTGTCCGAGGTGGACCCGCAGCGTACGGCCGTCACCGGCGGCAGCGGCGGCGGTACGCAGTCGATGATCCTGGCCGCGATTGACGACCGCATCCAGCTCTCCTTTCCCGTCGTCATGGTCAGCACGTCGATGCAGGGCGGCTGCACTTGCGAAAACGCCAGCCTGCTGCGGGTAAACACGGGCAATGTCGAGTTCGCCGCGCTGTTCGCGCCGAAACCGCAGGGCATGAACAGCGCGGACGATTGGACCAAGGAGATGGCCACCAAGGGCTTCCCCGAATTGCAGCAGCTCTATGCGCTGTACGGTAAGAAGGACAACGTCTACCTGAAGCGAGGCGAGCACTTCCCGCACAACTACAACGCGGTCACGCGTTCCGCCTTTTACACCTTCCTGAACAAGCATTTCAAGCTCGGCTTGCCGGCGCCCGTGATCGAGACGGATTTCGCTCCGCTGCCGCCTGAGCAGCTCACCGTCTGGGACGACCAGCACCCCGCGCCCAAGCCGGGCGACCCGGATTTCGAACGCAAGCTGCTGCGCTGGTTCATCGAGGACGCCGAACAGCAGCTCCGCGCCGCCGCGTCCACCCGCGAAGGGCTGCGCAAGCTCATCGGCGGCGGCGTCGAAGTGGTCATCGGCCGTGCGCTGGCCCATGCCGGCGAGGTGCAGTGGAACGTCGAAAACCGCCAAGACCGCGGCGACTATGTCGAGATAGCCGGAACACTGGTCAACCGGACGTATGCCGAGGAAGTGAAACTCGCTTGGCTGTGCCCCAAGCGGAGCGACGGCCGCGCCGTGGTGTGGCTGGATAGCAACGGCAAGTCCGCGCTACGCAACGCCGACGGCAGCGTCAAACCCGCCGTGATGAAGCTCGTTCAGGGCGGCGCGATGGTCATCGGCGCCGATCTGCTCTTCCAGGGTGGGGAACCGGTGACACAGACTCGCGTGGTGGAGAATCCTCGCGAGTTCGCCGGCTACACGTTCGGCTACAACCACGCGTTATTTGCCCAGCGGACGCACGACGTATTGTCGATCGTGAGCCTGCTGCGCCAGGCGAAGCCAGATTCGCGGCCGAGCGTCAAGACGGTCGCCGTCGCCGGCTGGGGTGATGCCGGCCCGATTGCCGTCGCGGCGCGGGCCGTCGCCGCTGAAGCCATCGACCGGGCCGCCGTGGACACCGGCGGCTTCCGCTTCGGCAAGTTGCTCGACTACCGCCACCCCATGTTCCTCCCCGGCGGCGCGAAGTATCTCGACCTGCCCGGCATGATCGCCCTGGCCGCTCCCCAGTCCCTCTGGCTTGCCGGCGAGGGCAAAGAGCCCGAGATTGTGGTCGCGGCCTATCGCGGCGCCCCCAAGGCCGACGCACTGGCCACGTACACCGGCGACGGCGCGGACAAGGAGGCGTCGGCCGTCCAGTGGCTGCTCAAATAGGGCAAAGCTGGACTTATCCGGCTGCGCCGGAACCCGAAACCCTAATCTTCCACATAATCTTTCACTTAATCTCTTCCTCCTGCCTCGGAGCCGGGGGTTAGGTGAGAGATTAGGTGAAAGACTAGGCCAACTTGGAAAGTAGAGAAGACATGAATGCAGAAGCTGCTTTGTCTGTGATGGCCCTTGTAGGGATGATGGCATTGGCTTCGACCGCGACGGGCGGCGAAGGCCCCGACTCCGGTGTGCTCGGCCGCTGGAGCTTCGACGAAGGCCGGGGGGTTTACTCAGCCAATGCAGTCGATCCCACAGGCGACGCCGAACTGCACCAGGCATCCTGGGCCCAGGGCGAATTCGGGACCGCACTGCGGCTGACCGGTTCGGACAGCTACGCGATCCTCCCGGCGATGCCGCAGCTCGACGGCTCCGACGAGATGAGTCTGGCCGTCTGGGTGTACTGGGAGGGAACCGGGCAATATCCCAACATTCTCACCGGCGGAACGTGGAGCCCGGGGGGATTTCTGATCTTCGTCCGCGACCGCACCTGCTCGTTTCGCATGGGCCGGCCGGGTCACCGCCACGGTGCCGCCGGCGAGGCTTGGACGGAAGCCTCCGCTCCGTTCCTCTCCGAGTTGCCCCTGAAGCAGTGGGTCCATCTGGCGGCCATTTTCAAGCGGCCGCAGATCACCACCTACGTCAACGGCCAG
>Ga0123330_1001043_pt1 | contig 29069 bp, 25 predicted proteins | sample BioC13SIPDNA_2_FD_89704 | JGI IMG/M metagenome (GOLD analysis project Ga0123330, IMG submission 89704) | Anaerobic biogas reactor microbial communites from Washington, USA - Biogas_R2_A C13 SIP DNA | ecosystem: Engineered > Bioreactor > Anaerobic > Unclassified | place: Washington, USA... | reverse complement strand
TAGAGGGTGTTGGGCACCTCGCGGCGGACCTGGTTGATATAGCCGGAGAGGAGCGCCAACCCGCCGACCTGGCCTTTGTCGTCCTGGGACTCGGCCAGGAAATCGCCGTGCAGGTCGTTGGAGTGTAGGATGGTAAAGTGTTTTGAGGGCATGAGTAGCCTCCTGGTGTTGGGGCAAAAGAGCAGCCGGCGCCCACGAGCAGCCCCTGGCAGGTATTGGGGGATTATAACACCGGCCTGGCGGGGCTGTCAAAGCGAGCTAGCTGGCCAGCTCGCCGTGGCGGAAACAGTTGACGGTGTGGTCGTTGACCATTCCCACGGCCTGCATAAAGGCGTAGCAGATGGTGGGGCCGACGAAGCGAAAGCCCCGGCGCAGCAGGTCCTTGCTCAGCGCCACCGATTCGGGCGTCTGCGCGGGGACCCCGGCCAGCGTCGCCCAACGGTTGACGATCGGCCGCCCGCCGACGAAGCGCCAGAGGTAGGCGTCAAAGCTGCCGAACTCGGCCTGGACGCGGAGGAAGGCCTGGGCGTTGGCGACGGCGGCGCGGATCTTGAGCCGGTTGCGGACGATGCCGGGGTCTTGCAGCAGCGCCGCCACGCGGGACTCGTCGAACGCGGCCACGGCGGCGGGGTCGAACCCGGCAAAGGCGGCGCGATAGGCGGGGCGCTTGCGCAGGATGGTGATCCAGCTCAGGCCGGCCTGCGCTCCCTCCAGGATCAGGAACTCGAAGAGCCGGCGGTCGTCGTGGACCGGCACGCCCCATTCCTCGTCGTGATAGGCGACATAAAGCGGGTCATCCCCCGCCCAGGCGCAACGGGTCACGGTCATGCGGGCCTCCGGGAATCGCTTATGGCATATCGCTTATCGCTGCGGCCCTCAGACTGGCGGCGCTCGGCTTCTGCCCTGCAACCTGCAATAGGTAACCTGTAACTTGTCTTATCCCACGCGGAAGTGCGCCAAGAGGTCGTCGGGGAGCTCGACGCCCATGCCGGGCGCGGATGGGAAGGCGATGCGCCCGTCCACCACGGGCAGCGCCAGCTCCTGGATGGCCCGCAGCAGCGGCGACCAATAGACCTCGCTCGGCGCGTATTCGATATAGGGCGTGACCGGCGAGATGGCGGCCAGGTGTACGCTCGCCGCGCCCAGGAGCTGCGTGGACCAGTTGCCGGGGCAAACCAGCGCGCCGCGCGGCTGGGCCAGCTCGACGATGCGCCGCGCCTCGGTGAGGCCGCCGCAGGTGGTCATGTAGGGCTGCGCCACCAGCACGCCGCCGCGGTCCAGCAGGTCCAGGAACTCCCAGCGGGTGACGGTGTGCTCGCCGGCGGCCAGCCGCAGGCGCGTCTGGCGGGACAGCCGGGCGTAGGCTTCCAGTGAATCCACGGGGAAGGGCGTCTCCAGCCAGTAGATATCGTATTCCAGCAATTGCTCGCAGACCTTGGCGGCCTGCCCCACGTCGTTCCAGAGGTAGCCCACGTCCACGGCGAGCATCCGGTCGGGGCCGATGGCCTCCCGCGCCAAGCGGGCCAGCTCCACCACCGTCTCGGGCGCGGAGCGCATCGGCTCGACCTTGAAGGCGCGGTAGCCCAGGTCGCGCAGGCGCTCCACCCGCTCCACCTGCTGCCGCAGCACGCTCTCGCGGTCATAGTCCAGCGAGATGATGGTGCAATAAGGGGCGACGTAGCGGCGCTCCTGCTCGCTGGCGATCTGGTAGCGGGAGCGTTCCGGCGCGCCGAGAAGCTGCCAGACGGGGCGGCCCAGGGCCTTGCCGCAGAGGTCCCACAGCGCCACATCCACCGCGCCGATGCAGATCACCGCCCAGCCCCGCCGGTTGCCGTGCAGCATCGCGTTATAGAGGCGCGACCAGAGGCGCTCCGGCGGAAAGGGGTCCTCGCCGATGAGTTGCGCGCCAAAGAGCGAGTCCGGCCCATCCAGCACGGCCTTGACCACGCCCGGCGGCACGGCAAAGACCTCCGAGAGGCCGATCAGCCCCTCGTCCGTGTGCAGCCGCAGCACCGCCAGCCCGGCGATGCGGTGCTCCACCCGCTCAGGGGGCGGCGGGTCGCCGAGGACCAGGACTTCGCATTGGGTGATTTTCATGGGACCTCCACACGTGGCCACGGGGAGAGCGCTCACTCGAGTCCCAAGGTCAGAGAGCCGCCTCTCTCCCGCTTATCCTATGCCTCTGTGCTCTCGGTGTCTCGGTGGTTAGCCTGTATCAGCTTGAGACGCTGCGGTTCAGCTTGAGCGTCTCTGCCGCGCTGGCATTGATGAAGGACTGGTCGGCGCCGGCGCGGATGTAGAGAAAGCCCTGCGCGATGCGGTCGCGGGCGTCCAGGCCGCAGGCGATGCCGGGGATCTTGCCGGTGTTCCGGCAAGCCTGCAACACGCCGGCGATGGCCTCCTCCCGCGCGGCGAGCCCTGCGGGGGTGCTGACGTCCGCGCCCAGCGAGCGCGCCAGGTCCTCCGGCCCCACCCAGCAGCCGTCGATGCCGTCCACGCTCAGGATCGCCTCGGCCTGCTCGGCGGCTTCCTTCGACTCGATCTGCACGGCCACAAAGAGCTCGCCATCCACGCTGGTGGCGTAATCGCTGCCGTAGAGGCTCGTGGCGAAGGGGCCGAAGGAACGCCCGCCCCGCGGCGGGTAGCGGCAGGCGCGCGCGACGGCCTCGGCCTCCGCCACCGAGTTGACCATGGGCACGACAATGCCCAACGCCCCGCGGTCCAGCGCCCGCCCGATGGCGTAAAAGTCGTTCTGCGGCACGCGGATCATGGGGGTGGCGGAGCCGAGGTTGATGAGCTGGAAGGCCAGCAGGATGGCCTCGTCGTCCCAGTTGCCATGCTGGACATCCACCATGACATAGTCGAATCCGGCCAGGGTAAGGAGCTCGGCGGCAAAGGGCGAGCCGAGGGTCGCCCCCGCGCCGATGGCGGGGAGCCCCTGGCGCATGCGGCGTAGAGCGGTGTTGGTCTTCATGTGGCCTCCTATGGTTATTCTCCGGCGATACCCCGCGCCCAGTCCGCTGCGCGGCGGGCGGTCTCCTCGCGGTGGTCCAGCGGGCTGCGCAGGTCAAGCGCGCCGAGGACCTCGTTGCCCTCCAGCGCCTTGATCATGTTCGGCAGGGTCTTGGATGGATCGCCGCCGTGGCAGCAAAAGAGGGCGACCTGCTTGCCTGAAAGGCGCGCACTGTGGATAAAGCTGCGCAGCGGCGGCGCATAGTTCCAGGCCCAGACCGGCGTGCCGATGAAGAGCAGGTCATAGGCGGCGGGGTCGCGGTCCAGCGGCTGCAGCTCCGGGCGCGTCTTCATCATCACCTGGCCGCCGCCCCAGGCGTATTTCATGAGGCCCTGGGGCCGCAACTCTTTCGTGGGCTTGAGCTCGAGCAGGTCCGCGCCGACGGCCTCGGCGATGGTCTGGGCGACGAAACGGGTGTTCCCCTCGTGCGAATAATAGATGACCAAGATGCGGGCGTTGGACATGGCGTGCCTCCTCGACAGACTTAGCCGATGGGAAACCACCGCAAGAGCTCCCTGGCGACCAGCTCGTGGCCCCGGCGGTTGGGATGATTGGACCAGGAAAGCAAGTCCTGCAGATCCCCGCCGCCCTCCAGGTAGCGATCGCAAGCGGCGAGGCTGTCAACCAGGCCCACCTCGAACTCGGCGGCCAGCTCCCTGATCTGCTGCGCGTGGTCGCGCAAGAGCTGGCGCGCCTCCGCCGGGGCGTCGCTCCTTTGCATGATATCCGGAGTGGGCGTCAGCAGCAAAACGCGCACGCCCTGCTCCTGCGCCGGGCCGATCATCGCCGACCAGGCCGCGCGGGCGCGCTCCAGGCCCAGCCGCCGGTCGTTGAGGCCATAGTCGATGGTCAGCACGTCGGGACGGTGGGCGAGGACCTCGGCGAAGCGGGCGGCGCCGGGCTCTGAGTTCTCTCCGCCGATGGCCGTGACGATGACGTTGAGCACGGCGCTGGGGAAGCGCTCCTTCAGGCCGCGGTGGAGCAGGTGCGGGTAGGCGTTGAAGGTGTCCACCACGTGGGAGGCGAAATAGCCCGCGGGGACGCTGTGGCCGTGGCAGGCGATGTTAACGGTGCGGTTGCCCGGCCACACCTTCAGGCATGCGGCCACGACCTCGGCCAGATAGGTGTGGCGATCGGCGATGGGCACGGCATACCTCCTTGGGATCGTGATGTGCCGATGAAGCACATGATATCCAGAACCCCTGGATCGGGAAGATCAGGCCACCTCCGGCGGGAAGGCTTGCTTGGCTGCCGAGGAGCACGCGGCGTCTGCCGGGGCGCCGCCTTCCGAGGGGCCGCCTTCCGAGGCGCCGCCTTCCGAGGCGCTGAGGTCCCCCGCCCAGAGGCGCCGCATCTCTTCGCAGGTGGCGAGGAGTTCCTCCAGCTTGCCCCGCGCCTCCACCCGGCCCTCCTTGAGCACGATGACCTGGTCCGCGCGGCGGAGGGCGGCCCGGCGATGGGTGACCACCAGACAGGTGGCGCCCGATTGGGCAAAGACTCGCTCCCAGAGGGTGCGCTCGGTGTCCACGTCGAGGGCGCTGGAGAGGTCATCAAAGACCAGGAGCTCGGGGTCGCGGACGAACATGCGCGCGGCGGCGGCGCGCTGGCGCTGCCCGCCGGAGAGCTTGACGCCCTTGGCGCCCAACAGCGTGTCCAGGCCCCCCTCCAACTCGGCCAGGTCATCGTCCAGGACCGCCCGATGGGTCGCCCCGGCGAGGTCCACCCGCTCCTCTGGCAGGCCCATAAGGATGTTGTCGCGCAGGGACTCGGAGAAGAGCAGCGGGACCTGCGCCGTGTAGGCGGCGATGGGCGGCACGAAAAAGGCGGCGGGATCGGCGACGGGCTGGCCGTTCCAGCGGATCTCCCCGGCGTCCTTGGGCAGCAGGCCCAACAGCACCCGCAGCAGCGTGGTCTTGCCGGAGCCGATCCGGCCGGTGATGGCGGTGAACGAACCGCGGGGGATGACGAGCGAGACGTCGTGGATGCCGTGGCTGCTGTCCGGGTAGACGTAGGTCAGGCCGCGCGCCTCCAGCGCTTCGAGGTGGTGCTGGGCGGCCTTGGGCGTAAAGGGGACCTCAGGCAGCGGGCCGCGCATGTGGATGGGGGCGTGGCGCACCAGCGTCTCCGGCGCCGCCCCCTGGAGCAGCCGATTCATGCGGCCAAAGGAGACCCCGGCTTGCTTGTACCAGGCGCTCCAGACGCCGATGAACTCGGTGGAGCCGGAGAGGTAGCCGAGGTAGTAGACGAACAGCGCCAGGTCGCCCACGCTGAAGGCGCCGGGGCTGCCGGCGGGCAGGCGCATGGCTGACCCAGCCATGATGAGGATGATGCCGGTGGCGACGGCGCTGATGTTATGGGCCACGGACCAGATAAAGCGCTCAAAGACGCGGTCGCGGACCACGGCGCGGCGGCGCACTTCGCTTAGCTCACGGAACCGGCGGGAGACGTGCGTCTCTGCGTTGGCCACCTGGACCGCCTGGGCGGCGCCAAAGGTCTCGGCGATGAAACCGGTGATCCGCCCCGTGGCCCGGCGGGCGGCGTCGTGGTAGCGCTGGATGCGCTTGGTGCCCAGGTTAGCGATGCCCAGCGTGATCAGCAAGGGCAGGTAGGCGACCAGGGTGATCCTGGCGTTGATGCGGACCATGATCACCGTGGCGACCACGGCGAAGAGGAGGTTGCCCACGCTGACCATGCTCTCGGCCAAGAGCCGTTCAACCTGTTCCACGTCGCCGCGAAACCGGCTCACCGCCTCGCCGGGAGAGCTGGGGACGGCCCGCGCGCCGGGGCGGTCCAGGATGCGCTCAAAGAGGTTGCGACGCAGCAGTGCGGCATTGGTATAGCGAAAGATCCAGTAAACGGCAACATCGGCAAAGGTAAAGCCCACCCTGACCAGGGCCGCGCCGATGAGCAAGGCGATGAGCGAGGGGATGCTCCAGCCGACGACGGCAGCGCCGGAGAGCTTGTCCATGATGGCGCGGGTGATCAGGACAGCGGCCTGGGGCACGACGCCGAAAAAGATCAGCTCGAGCAAGACAAAGACGAGGGTAAGCCAGGGGCGATAGGTCACGAGCTTGCCGATATAGCGCCAGGTGGCCATGGGCGAGAGCGGCTCTTGCTCCGGCGAGGCCGGGGCGGCGTGTGGGTCAGGGCTCATGCCAGCACCTCCTCCAGGCCTGTCTGCAGCAGGTGGCTGAAGCGCGAGGCGGGATCGGCGGCGAGGGCGGCGCGCTCGCCATGCTCCACGATCCGCCCTTGGTCCAGGATCATGATCTCGTCGGCGCGCTGCACCGTACCGAGCCAATGGGCGATGATGATGGCGGTGCGGCCCTGGGCCAGATGGCTCACTGCCCGCTCGATGAGGCGCTCGGTGGCTGGGTCCAGCCGTGACGAGGCCTCGTCCAGGATCACCAGGCCGGGATCCTGCAGAAAGATGCGCGTGAAGGCGAGGAGTTGGGCCTCCCCAGCGGATAGCCCGCCGCCGCCGGACTCGAGCTCGGTATCCAAGCCCTGTGAGAGTCCCTCCAGCCAGCCTGCCAGCCCGAGCTCGCCCAAGGCATTGACGATCCGCTCGTCGGGAATGGCGGGATTGAACAAGGTCAGGTTGTCGCGCACGGTGGCGTTAAAGAGCTCGATGGTCTGCGTCACCATGCCCACCTTGCCGCGCACCTCGGCGATGGGCAGGTCGCGCAGATCCAAGGCGCCGCTGTCGCGATCGCCAGCTCCCAAGCGGACCGTCCCCCGATCGGGGTCGTAAAGCCGAAAGAGGAGGCGGGTGATGGTGGTCTTGCCGCTGCCGGTGCGGCCCAGCAGGCCAAGGACTCGCCCGGGCTCCAGGCGGAACGAGAGGTCGCGCAGCACGATCTCGGCGTCTCGCAGATCCGGCGCGGGCTCCGGCGAGGGGGCGGGGGGATGGGTGCCGCCGGCCTTGGGCATGGCATCATGATAGCCAAAAGTCACGTCACGGAACTCGACGGCCAGCGGCCCCGCGGAGAGGCTGGGCCAGCGACCTTGCGCCGGCTGGTGCTCCTGCACCTGGCTGCGCAGCGCCAGCAGCTCCCGGATGCGGGCGATCCCCGCCCCGGCGCGTTGCAGCTCCCCCAACTGGCGGGTGATGGCGCTGATGGGCCGCTCCAGCATCATGCTGTATTCAAAAACCATGAACACCGTGCCAACGGTGATGGTCTGGGCCAGGTAGAGCCACGCGCCGACGCCAAGGGCGAGGGCATTGCCCAGGGCCATGAGCAGGAAAGTGGCGTTGAGCATCCAGTTGACCATCAGCCCGGCCTTGAGGTTGCGCTGCATCAGGGCGCGCATCAGCTCAAAGAAGCGGCGCATGACGTAGGTCTTGGCCCCGCAGGAGCGGATATCCTCGGTGCCGGCCAGCCGCTCTTCCAGAAAGCCAAAGAGGTCGGCGCTGGCCTGCCGCTCGGCGGCCCAATGGGGGATGGCGAGGTTGCGCAGCCCGGCGATCGCGCCCAAGGCAAGGAGGGAAAAGAGGGAAAGGGTCAGTCCCACCCGCCAGTCCTCGCGAAAGAGCAGCGCCATGACCCCCAGCAAAAAGAAGGCATTGCCGACCACCTGAATGACGAACTGGGAGAAAAAGCTAGAGAGGGCCGTCACGTCGCCGTCGATGCGCTCGATCATCTCGCCGGGGGTGTGCGCGTTGTGAAACGACATGTCCAGGCGCAGACAATGGTGAGCTAGGTCGGCGCGCAGTCCGTTGGTGGCGGTCCAGCCGATGTCCTCGCTGAGATAGGTGGCCGAGAGCGAGACGACCTGTTGCAGCAGCGCCACGCCGATAAAGGCCAGCGCCAGGCGCAGGAGCGTGGCGCTGGCGGCGCTGGCCTGGGCCAGGTCGATGAAACGGCGGGTGATCTGCGGGCTGACCAACTGCAGGCCAATGCCGCCAAAGAGCATCACGGCGAGCAACGCGGCGCGCCGCCACTGCGGGCGCAGATAGCTCGCCAGCAGCTCGCCATAGGCGCGCAAGGGTATCTTCACGGGCGCTCCTCTCGAAAGGGCAAGCCACCGCTGAAGCGGAGGGCGCAGAGAGGCGGTGGATTACGCCCCGGCTTGGGCAGCGAGCGTCTTTTTGAACACCCAAAAGGCGCGGCCGATGGTGGCGCCCACGGTGCGGGCGTAGAACGCGATGGGCCCCGCCCAGATGATCTCGCCGCGCTCGTGTCCCTGCCGCTGCCAGTCGGCCAGGCAGCGCTTGAGCAGCACGGTGCCGATGCCCAGGCCGCGCAGGTCGGTGCGGGTGAGCATGGGGCCAAAGTGGGTGCGGCCGATGAAGCCATGGGTGGCCATGCCCACGATCTCGCTTCCCCGCAGGGCCAGATGCACCGTCACCGGCTGGCGCTCCAGGGCCATGCCCGACTCGGTGGCCCAGTTGGCGTGGCTCTCGGCCAGGCAAAAGCGCTCCAGCTCGGCGCGATCCTCTGGGCGGCCCCGACGGATGGTGTAGCCCTTGGCGGCCAGCGCGGCTTCCTGGGCGGCGGTGGTCCAATCTCGCCCGGCGACCACCACGTCCATGTTCACGCGGGTCTCGCGGGTGGTGGTGTAGCCGCGCTGGAAGAGAAACGAGATGGCTGGCGTATAGTGGATATCGACGCCAGGGAGGAAATAGCGCGGCAGCGCATACCCCGCCGTCACCGCCGGGACGCCGCGCTCGCGCAAGGTCGTCTCCACCGCCTCGAACAAGGCCGTGCCGATCCCTTGGCGCTGGCGTCCGGGTTCCACCAGGAAAGCGCGGATCCACCCCTCCTCCTTGGCGATGCTGCCCTGGAGATAGCCCACCGGTTGGCCATCCTCTTCCGCGGCCAGCATCAGGGCCGGATCATAGGTAGGGTCGTCGAGGGTCCGGCTGCGGGTATATTCCTCGGTCCAGACGGCGTTATCGGGCAGGGCGTTGAATGCCCGCGTAAAGGGCGCGATGTGGCGCTCGGCAAAGGGGACCAGTCTTAGCATGGCGTAACTCCCTTGGAACAGATTGGGGTGAGCCGCGTGTAAGGGCAATTCATGAATTGCCCTTACACGCGCCCCCTGATCATCTTTACAGGATGGGCCCGCCGGCGATGGCGTCGTTGCAGCTCCGGCAGGCTGGGTTGCCGCAATGGGTGATCTGTGGGTCGCGGCGGATGGCCGCCGCGGCGATCTCGAGCGTCTCCCGCGCGGGCAGGGCGCGCCAGAGGCTGGCGCCCACGGTGGTCTGGCGGAGCAGCGGCTCCAGCAGCGGGGCCATCTTCACAAAGCCCGCCGAGCAGCCGCCCCCCTCCAGCGGCGCAGGCTGGCCGTGGCGATCGTTGGCGCAGAAGCGGAACAGGTTACGGCCGGCCAGTTGCTCGGCCAGGTGCAGCAAGGTCAGCCGGTCCAGCCAGACGCCCATGAGCACCACCCAGCCGCCCAGGCGGGCCAGCGCCTTGTACGGCGCGAACACGTCCAGGGGGGCCTGGTCGCGGACCAACGCGTCGGCCAGCGGGCCGACCGCGGCGAAGGAGCAGATGGCGTGGTTGCCGCGCCGCCGCTCCGGATAGCGCAGCAGCGCCTCCGGGACGACGCCCATGCGGTAGGTGTCCACCTCGTTGCTCTCCGGGGTATAGATACGTTCCAGCCCGGCCGTGGGTGTCACCCCGGCGGCATAATCGCGGCCGTTGCGCGGCGGCTGCAGGTGCGGCGGGCAAGGGACGCGATAGCCCCCGGAAAAGGCGGGGACCATCACGGTGCACCCCTCTTGCCGCAGCCCGTCGATGACGGCTTGCGGCCCGCCTTCCACCCGGCCAAAGCTCCGCAGCGAAGAGTGAACGCACAGCGGCAAGCCGCCAAGGCCAAGCTCGCGGATGCCCTGGCGGATGTCTTGGATGGTCGTGAGCATGTTTGGGTGGGACCTCCGAGCGAGTCCTGGAGGGCAAACACGGGGGTTTGCCCCTACGAATACTGCCCGTATTGGTGGGCGGTCTCGAAATAGGCCCGGACGTTCTCCAACGGCGTGCCGTCGCGGATTGAGTCGCTGGTGCCCAGGATGAACCCGCCTCCCGGCGCGGCCACCTCCAGCGCATAGCGCACCGCGCGCACCACGTCGTCCACCGTGCCCATCTTGATGACGTACAGCAGGTCGACATAACCTTTCAGGCAGACCTTGTCGCCATAGAGCCGCTTGGCTTCGGCCAGGTCCACGTCGCCCACGGGCGGCGGGGTGAGGGTCTCGATGACGTCGGCGCCCCCCGCCACATAGTCGCCGATGGTGCGCATCATCTTGCCGTCATCATAGACGTGATAGATGCCGCCATAGCGGTGGATCAGGTCGGCGTACTGCTTCATCAGCGGCACAAAGACCTCGCGAAAGATGGCGGGCGACCATCCGGCGCTGAGCGAGCCATAGTACCAGCAGCCAAAGATGGCCTTGGCGCCCTGCTCCAGTACGGCTTTGAGCGAGGCCAGCGCGAACTCGTGAAAAAAGGCGAACTGGCGGTCAAAGAAGGGGCGGTCCAGGTAATAGTCCATCATGAGCTGATTCATGCCGCGGGCATTCCCCAAAAAGTGGTCCAGCGGCGGGTACATGCTCACCTCGGGAAAGCCCAGATCGCCCATGGCCTGATCGATTTCGTGGAACTCGGAGAGGGTCTCCGTCCCCGGAGCGGGCATGATGTAGCGCAGTTTGTCCAGGTCGCCAGGCTCTTTCAGGAGATGCTCGTGCTGGACGGGGCTGGGCGAGATGCCGTACTCCCGCCCGCCGGGGGCCAGGAAGGTGACGTCCGAGAGCGGCCCCGCGGGCGTCTCGAAGGTTCGCCGCACGGTGACGCCGCCGTCCTGCTCCTCCACCTGCTGGACGATCTTGACTTCCGGCGGCACGTGGCGATAGGCGAGCTGCGGGTGAAAGATGAAAGCCGGCGCTACATTGCCCACGGGCAGGCAGAGGTCAAAGCCGAACTCCTTGGCGGCCTTGACGTGGTGCAGCCAGGAGCTGCCTCCATAGTAGGAGCTCAGCCAGGAGCCGATGCGCGGCGAGATAGGCACTCGGTCGGGGACCTCGCGGCGCATGGCGGCGAGCAGGCGTTGACGTCCAGTCATTGCGGCGGTCATGGGTGTAATCCTCCTTGGCAGGGTCTGGCAGGTGGGATGGGCGCCAGCCCAGGCACTGTATTATACTCGCGGTGTCAAATCGGCGGCGGGGCCATCGCGACCTGGCTCGCGCGGGACGCGTCCGGCCTTATGGGGATGGCTCATCCAGGGCCTGCCGCACCGCTTGCGCCAGCTCTAGCGGGGTGAACGGCTTGCCCAGGTAGCGCGAGACGCCCACCGCCCTCAGGTCGCTCTGGGCCATCCCCTCGGGGTATCCGCTGATTACAAGCATGCGCGCGTGGGGATCGCGCTGGCGGAGCGCTTGATAGAGCGCGCCCGCGCCCATCTGGGGCAGGACCATGTCCGAGATCACCAGGTCGAAGCGGGCGCCTTGCGCGCACAGGTCCAGCGCCTCCTGGCCATCGCGGGCCACCAGCACCTCGTAGCCGTGCGACTGCAGGGCGCGCTGGGCCACGTTGAGCACCTGCGGCTCGTCCTCGACCAGCAGGATCGTCTCGCCGCGGCCCTGGGCCTCGGTCCCCGGGTTGGCGGGGGGAGGAGCAGGCTCCGACGTCGGGGGCTCGGCGGGCAAATAGATGGTAAAGGTGGTGCCGCGCCCCAGTTCGGTGTTCACGTCGATATGGCCTTCATGCTGGCGCACGATGCCATACACCTGGGCGAGGCCCAAGCCAGTGCCCCGGGCCAGGCCCTTGGTGGTAAAGAAGGGCTCGTACAGGTGCGCCACGGCTTCCGGTGAGAGGCCCTGGCCGGTGTCGCTGACCGAGATGCGCAGCCAGGCTCCCGCTCCCATCTCGGGGAGGGGCGGCTGGTCGCCCGGCCGCAGTCGCAGCGAAGCGACCTCGACGGAAAGCCTGCCACCCTCGGGCATGGCGTCTCGCGCGTTCAGCGCCAAGTTGGTGAGCATCTGCTGGATCTGGTCCGGGTCCACCCTGACGCGGTTGTCGCCGGGCTCGGCCTGGAGCGAGATGGCGATATTCTCGGGCAGGGTGCGCCGCCAAAAGGCCATGATCTCTTGCAGCAGGTCAGAGATGCTGACGATGCGCATGAAGCGGGTAGAGCGCCCAGCGAAATCCATCATCTGTTGCACCAGCCGGGCCCCGCGCTGGGCCTCGCTGAGGATGACGCCGATGTCCTCCTTGGCGGGCTGGTCCAGCACCGGGTTGCCGAGCAGCAACTGGCCAAAGCCCATGATCCCCGTGAGTAGGTTGTTAAAGTCATGGGCGATCCCGGCGGCGAGCTGGCCGATGGCCGCCAGGCGCTCCTGGCGGGCCACGCGCTGCTGCAGGGCCTTTTGCTCGGTGATGTCCTGGGCGGTAAAGATCACGCCCCTGGCAAGCTGGCCGGGGTGCAGCGGCGCCGAGCTGAGCCGGATCTCGATGAACGAGCCGTCCCTGCGCGCGAAGCGCGTCTCGACGCTGCCCACGCCGCGCGCGCTCACCTCGGCGTACTTGACCTCGCCGACTCGCGCGTACTCGTCATCGCTTTCGTAGAGCATCCGGGCGCTCTGACCCTGCAGCTCATCGGCCGAGTAGCCGACCATCCGCTGCAGGGTATCGTTGGTCCAGACAAAGGTCCGGTCAACCACCATGCCCATGCCGATGGGAGCCGCGCGCAGGATGCCCTCCAGGGTTGCCTGGGCTTCTTGCGCCTGAGCTTCGGCGCGGACGCGTTCCGAGATGTCCCGCAGAAAGATCAGGTCGGCTGGCTGCCCCCCGTACTCGGTGAGCCCGGCGTTGACCTCCACGTCCACCCGGTGGCCGTCGCGGTGAACCAGGGCCGAATCATAGATGGGGGGGACATCCTCGCCGCGCATGCGCCGCTCATAGAGGTCCATTACCCGGTCGCGCTCGGCCTCGGCGATCAAGGCGGCCACGGGCTGGCCAACCATCTCGTGTACCGAGAATCCGACCATGCTCGCTGCGCCGGGGTTGGAGAAACGGACGAGCCTATCCTGGACCACCACGATGCCGTCGGTCGTGCGGTCCACCACGGCGCGGTACTTGGCTTCGGAATCGCGCAGCGCGTCCTCGTTCTGCTTCAGCTCGCGCAACACCAGCTCGAAGGGGCGCCTGATGGTGGTCTCGATCACGGCCGAGTAGAGCATGGCATAGGCTGCGATCTTGAGGAGGTGGCCCAGCAGGTTGAGCCAGCTATCGACCTCGACATAGAGCGTAAAGGTCACCTCGGAGAGGACGATGGCGACGATGGTCCACGAGATGAGGCTGTAGACCCGTGGTGAGAGATGCTGGCGCTGGCGGCGCAGCAAGATGAGCACCAGCAGGAGGATGGCCGAGATGATATACTCGCTGGCCTTCTTGAAGGGCGTGAGGCCGGCGCCGGGGACATAGCAGTCGGGAAACAGGCCGGCAAAGATGCTATACAGCAGCCATGTCGTGACGGCGACATACGCGGCTAACGTCAGGTGGAGGTGCAGCCGGCGCTGCAGGTACACGAGGCTGGCGAGCAAGGAGAAGCTCTGCAGATAGCGGGCGGCGATCCAGAGCTGAGTCGGCAGGTTGGCATCGTGGCCGGGAAAGGCTCCCAGCCCCTGGAAAGCCAGGGCATGGACCAGGTCGATGCCCGCCACAAAGAGGGTGGAGACGCCAAGAAAGAGCAGGTAGCCGTTGGATACATATCGCCGAGCGTTCCAGGCCAGGGCGAACAGTCCGCCGGCAATGACGATGCTAAAGACCTCGGCAATGCTGTGGAAGAGCAAATAGTTGCGGCTGCTGATGAGGACCAGGCCGGCCAGGGCGATGAGCCAGACTGCAATGGTCTCGTAGCGCCGCAGGGATGGGTGCTCGTCTATCATCGTACCCCTCTCCGCTTGCTCCACAATGTCGCGCGATTATACTATGGATCGCACAGGGGCGTCAAGAACGGCGGGCGATTTGGCTGTTGCATCCTACATGGCTAGAATGCCTGGCTGTGTGGGAGCGATGGTCCGGTCCGCCGCGGCCAACGGCCGCGGATGGGCCTTTGCACGGGAGGAGACGATGACCAAGGAGACCCTGGGCTACGTCAAGTTGGAGTGGGTCTGTCCCAGTTGCGGCACGCGCAACCCCGGCCCGCAGAAGCTGTGCGCCAATTGCGGCACGGCGCAGCCTGCCGATGTGCATTTCGAGGAGGTGGCGCAGGACGAGCTTCTGACCGACGAGGCCGAGATCGCCAAAGCCAAGGCCGGGCCGGACATCCACTGCGCCTATTGCGGCACCCGCAACCCCGCTGGCTCGCTCAAATGCAGCCGGTGCGGGGCCGAACTGAAGGAGGGGACCGCCCGCGCCACCGGGCGGGTGGTCGGCAAGTACCGGACCGAGGCGGCGCCGGATGTGACCTGCCCCTCATGCGGGGCGACCAACCCGGCCAACGCCGCCAAGTGCGCCAAGTGCGGCGCGCCCCTGACCGAACCGGCGGAGCAGGCCGCGCCAGCCGCCGAGCCAGCGGCCAAAAAGGCCGGCTTGCCGATGGGCTGCCTGATCATCGGCGCGCTGGCGGTGGGCGCGATCATCCTCTTTATGATGCTGGCCACGCGCACCAAGGATGTCACCGGCGAGGTGGCGGCCACGGCCTGGAAGCGCGTCGTCGCCATCGATGCCCTGGTGCCCGTGCAGCAGCAGGGCTGGCGGGACGAGATCCCGCAGGGGGCGACGCTCGAGTCTTGCCGCGAGGAGCTGCGCTACACGCAGAAGGAGCCCGCCGCCGGGGCGATTCAGGTGTGTGGGACGCCCTACAAGGTGGATACGGGCAGCGGTTACGCCGAGGTGGTGCAGGACTGTGTCTATCAGGTGTACGATGACCGCTGCCGTTATACGGTGCTGGCCTGGACCCAGGTGGACCAGGTGGTGGCCCAGGGACAAGGGGACCAGCCCTACTGGCCGGCGGCTGTCCCGGCGGCCGGGCAGCGCCAGGGGGCGGTCACCGAGGTCTATGAGGTGGTCTTTGATAGCGATGGGGAGCGTTATACCTACCGCACCGATGACCCGGACGACTATGCCCGGTTTGCCGTCGGAAGCGAGTGGGTGCTCAGCATCAACAGCTTTGGCGACGTGACCGATGTGCAGCCCGGCCAGTAGCCGTGGCGCCAAGCGCGCAGAAGGAGCAACCATGAAGAACGTGCAGATCGTTGGCCTGCCGGCGGCCCTGGAGTGGGATGTCCCGCCGGTGGCCTGGACCGTGGGGGCGCCAGGAGCCCTGACCATCACCGCGGGGGCGGTGACCGACCTCTTTAATAACCCCAACGGCGAGCCGCCCAAGCGCGATTCGGCGCGGCTCATGTTCGCGCCCGAGCCGGGGGATTTCACCCTGAGCGCCAAAGTCCACGTGGACTTTCGCTCCACGTTTGATGCCGGCGTGCTGCTCATCTGGGAGGACGTGGGCTCCTGGGGTAAGCTCTGCTTCGAGTTCTCGCCGCAGGCCGAGCCGATGATCGTGTCGGTGGTGACCCGCGGCGGGCTCTCCGACGACGGCAACGCCGTGGTGATGCCGAGCTATGATGCCTGGCTGCGGATCGCCCGGGTGGGGACGACCTTTGCGCTGCACTATGCTGCGGACGGCCAGTGGTGGCACATGGTGCGCTACTTTGCCCTGGCCCACCCGGAGCGGGTGCGCATCGGGCTCTCCTCCCAGTCCCCTACGGGGCAGGGGTGTTCCGCCACCTTTTCCGAGGTGCGCTACGAGCGCCGGACCCTGACCAACCTTCGCGACGGGTCCTAATCCAGGAGGCGAGATGACCACAGAAGATACCTATGTGAGCTATGAGGCGTTCGGCGCGGTGGGCGACGGCGTGGCCGATGACCTGCCCGCGATCTGCGCCACGCACGAGCACGCCAACGCGCACGGTCTGAGCGTCAGGAGCAGGCCGGACGCGACCTACCACCTCGGCGGCCGGGCCCTCACCGCCAAGATCGCCACCGACACCGACTGGAATACCTCGCGATTCATCATCGACGACACGCAGGTGGAGGACCACCGCGCACCGCTCTTTGTCGTTTGCTCGCTGCTGGCGCCGGAGCAGCTCTCCATCGACCGGCTTGTGCGCGACCAGCGGCAGGTGGCGGCGCGGCCACAGCGCGATTGCCACGTTTTTGTGGAGAACGCCAACAAGCGGATCTATATCCGCAAGGGGCTGAATCAGAACAACGGCGTGCCCCAGCACGATGTCTTTATCCTGCGCCGGGATGGCTCGGTGGAGGGGGACATCGACTGGAACTATGACGCCATCACCCGGATCGAGGCTCGGCCGATCGATGAGCAGCCGCTGGTGGTGCGCGGCGGCGTCTTTGGCACGCTGGCCAACCGGATGCGGCAGGACATCGGCTACAACTATTGGGCGCGAAACATCGAGATCACCCGCTCCAACACCGAGATCGCGGACGGGATCCACTATGTCGTGGGGGAGACGCAGTACGGGCATCCTTACCGCGGCTTTCTGAGCGCCAAGCAGTGCGCCAACATCACGATGCGCAACTGCTTTGCCACGGCCCACAAGATCTATTCCACCATCGGCTCGGCGGGGCTGCCGGTGAACATGGGCTCCTATGACCTGCACGCCAACGATGTGGTGAACCTGCGCCTGCTGGGCTGCCGGATGAACGGCATCCTGGACCGCACGCGTTGGGGCGTGATCGCCTCGAACCACTGCAAGAACATCCTGCTGGAGGACTGCGTCTTTTCCAGGATGGACACGCACATGGGCGTCTCGGGCACGTACACGATCCGCCGTTGCCAGTTGGGGCACATGGGGCTGAACGCCATCGGTCGCGGCACGTTGCTGGTGGAGGATTCCACCCTCTATGGCCGTGCGATGGTCAACCTGCGCGGCGACTATGGCAGCACGTGGGAGGGCGACGTCATCATCCGCAACAGCCGCTGGATTCCCGCCTGCGGGGATCCGGTGCAGCCGCACCTCATCGGCGCGGTCAACGACGGGACGCACGATTTCGGCTATCCTTGCTCCCTGCCCCGAGAGGTGGTGATCGACGGGCTGTTCGTGGATGATAGCCATCACCCCGAGGGCTATGAGGGGATGTACCTTTTCGCCGACCCGGACGGGGCGCGCGAGCCCGGCCAAGAGCTTCCGCCTCCCGCCGAGCGCCCCTTCCCTTACCGGCCCGGCCAACAGGTGCGCGTGCGGGGGCTGACGACCGCCAGCGGCAAGCCGGCGCGGCTCTCGCCAAATGCCGAGCTGGCCAAGCGCATCGCCGTCATCGAGGAGCCGGCATGAGAGTGAATCGCGTGCGGGAGATGCTGGCCCAGGGCCTTGTGCCGGTGGGGCATATGGTGAGCGAGTTTCCCACGCGCGGCATGGCGCGCATCCTGGAGGTGGCGGGCGCGGATTTCGCGTTGGTGGACATGGAGCACAGCGGACTGAGCGCCGCCGACGTGGCCGACCAGATGGCCTGGCTGAGGGGCACGGCGGTGGTGCCGCTGGTGCGCGTGCCGCAGGCCGAGTATCACTTTATCGCGCGGGCGCTGGACGCGGGCGCGTTGGGCGTGATGGTCCCGGACGTCAAGGACGGCGCGCAGGCGCGGGCCATCGTGGCGGCGGCCAAGTACCCGCCGCTGGGCCAGCGCGGCCTGGTCACCGGCGGGGCCAATACGGCCTACGAGCCGATGGACGCAGCCGAATACATGGCCTGGGCCAACGAGAACACGCTGATCCTCTGCCAGATCGAGAGCCAAGAGGGATTGGACCACCTGGACGAGATCGCCGCGGCCCCTGGCGTGGACGTCTTGTGGGTGGGGCATGGCGACATGACCAAGTCGCTGGGCATCCCTGGCGACTACCGCCACCCTCGCTTTATCGCGGCGCTGCGGCAGGTGGCCGAGGCGGCCCGGCGTCATGGTCTCGCGGCGGGGGTCCAGCCCAATAGCGTCGAGCAGGCGCAGGAGTGGATGGCGCTCGGGTACAATATCATCTCGTACAGCGCCGATGCGCGGGTGTACGGCGCGGCGGTGGCGCAGGGCATCGCCGGGGTACGCAGGATAGCGATATGATGCCCATGTTGAGCTGCGATACGATGGTGGCGTTGCCCGAGGCGACGGCGAGCGGGCAGACGCTTTTCGCCAAGAACAGCGATCGCCCGCCGGACGAGTGCCAGCCGTTGGTGCTGCGCCCACGGCAGGTCCATCCCGCCGGCGCGATCACACATTGCCAGTTCGTCGAGCTGCCGGCGGCGCCGGTCACCTACCGGCATATCGGGTCGCGGCCCTACTGGTGCTGGGGCTACGAGCATGGTTTCAACGAGCACCAGGTGGTGATCGGCAACGAGGCGCTGCACTCGCGGGCGCCCAAGGCGGCGGAGCCCCGGCTGATCGGCATGGAGATCATCCGGCTGGGGCTGGAGCGCGGGCGCACCGCCGCCGAGGCCGTGGAGGTCATGACCGAGGCGATCAGCCGGTACGGGCAGGGGGTGTTCGCCAACGATGCCGGCGTCCGCACCTACGACAACGGCTACATCGTGGCTGACCCTCGCGAGGCTTATGTGGTGGAGGCGGTGGGCCGCCAGTGGGCGGTGAAGCAGGCCCGCGGGACGGTGGGGATCAGCAACGTCTTTTCGCTGGGGGCGGACTGGGACCGGCTGGCCCCCACGGCGGAGGGCGAGGCCGTGGCGCGGGCTGGTGGCAGCCCGGCGCCGCGCGCTTTGATTGGGCTGCGGCCTATGCCGCGGCGAACCGCGAGCTGGATGAGGCGCAGGTGGCTCGGGCGGCGGCGCTGCTGGACACCGCGCCGGGGGCGTTGGGGCTGCCCTTTGCCGATTGGACGGCTGACCGCCTGCGCGAGTACCTGGTTGGGCATGAGGGGATCGCCGTGTCCGAGGAAGCGGCCACCGCGATCAACACAGAGCTGCGTTCCGCCACGCGGCGCGCGCGGTCGTGCGCGCTCTTGCGCCAGCGCTCCGGCGCCGTCGACGCGCGCGCCATGATGGCCATTCTGCGAGACCACTCCAGCGGGCGAACCCCCGAGGAACCCCTGCAGGCCGAGATTGGCGGGGGCTGGCCCTCGATCTGCATGCATACCCGCGGCGGCGATAGCGGCAACACGGCGGCCAGCCTGGTCGCCGACCTGGCCGCCGATGGATCGCGGCTGCCGGTCTATTGGTGCAGCTTTTATTCCCCGTGCCTGGGGATATTCTTGCCGATCTTTGTCGAAGGGGAGCTGCCTGCGGCGCTGTCGGCGGGCGGTGCCGCGTCGAAGACGAGCGGGGCCGCGCCGAAGACGAGCGGGGCCTGGTGGCAGTTCCACCGGCTCAGCCGGCTGGCGAGAGCGGGCGGGGCGGAGCGCATCCGTCACGTTCGGGAACGCTGGGTAGCGCTGGAAGACGAGTTCCTGGGCAGCGCCTACGACATGGCGCGGCGAGGTCGAGAGTTGCAGGACGCGGGCCGGCCGGACGAGGCTTCCCGCCTGTTGAGCGATTACATGCAGCGGAACGCCGACTTGGCGCTGGAACTTGTGGCCCGGATGCTGCGGGGCACATCCTGACCGGCCCGCCTGCGGACGAGTTGGACACCCTGCCCAGACCATGAAGGAGAGAGGAGGCGAGTGTCATGTACATGGTTCTGTTCGTGCTGGATGACCCGGAGCATCTGGATGCGGTGCTGTCGGCCTGGTCCGCCAAGGGACTGACCGGCGTGACGATTATCGAGAGCACGGGCCTGCACCGCCGGCAGAAGAGAAAGCGCATCCCCATGCGCTACACCTACGGGGACTATGTGGAGGAGGAGGGGCATTATACCCTCTTGGCCATCGTCGATAGCCAAGAGATGGTGCAGACTTGCTTGGAGGAGGCCGAGCGCACTGTGGGCGACCTGTGCAATCCCAACACCGGGGTGTTCGCGGCGTGGCCCCTCTCCCTGGTCAAGGGCGTGTGCAAGACGCCGCCGCAGGAGAACGATTGACCATGGTATGGGTCACTTTTCTGCTCAGCGCTGCTGCCATTGCCTATGTGGCTGTCCAGCTTGCCAGGTACGGGGACGCCATCGCTCTGCGCACGCGACTGGGGGGCATGTTCATCGGCGTCTTGCTGCTGGCTGGGGCGACCTCCTTGCCGGAACTGCTGACTTCCTTAAGCGCAGTCAACCAAGGATCGCCCGATCTGGCCGCGGGAAACCTGCTGGGCAGCAACGCCTTCAACATGCTGCTGTTGGCGATCCTAGATGCGGTACACCGGAATCAACGGATCCTGCGCCGGGCTGCCGTGAGACATGCGCTCTCTGGCAGCCTAGCTACGCTGATGACTGCGCTCGTCCTGTTCCTCATGCTTGGCAACATCGACTTGCAGGTTGGCTGGGTGGGCGTGGACGGTCTGCTCATCATTGGGGCCTACGTCACGGCCGTGTGGCTGATCCAGGACAACGCGCCACCCCCTGCCGACCATAGCGCCTCCGCGATCCCCGAGGACACGCCCAGCCTGGCCTGGAGCCTGGTCGGCTTTGTGGCCGCTGCCGGCGCGATGGCGGTGATCACGCCGATCATGGTGCGGAACGCTAACGAGATTTCCGAGATCACCGGTCTGGGCGCCACTTTTGTCGGCACGACCCTGGTGGCGCTGGTTACCTCGCTCCCCGAGTTGGTCACCACGTTGGCCGCGGCCCGGATCGGCGCCGACGATATGGCGATCGGCAACCTCTTTGGCAGCACCATGTTCAACATGTTTGCCATCGGCCTGACGGACGTCTTTTTCGTCTCCGGGCGCTTTTTGGGGGCGATCGATCCCTCGTTCCTGCTGGTGGGGATGCTGGGGCTGCTCATGACGGCGCTGGCGTTGGTGGGCAACCTTGCCCGCCTGGAGCGGCGCGTGCTGTTTATCGAGATGGATGCTCTGGCGCTGATCGTGGCCTACCTCGGCGGCATGTGGTTGGTGTACATCCAGAGCGTGGGGTCCTAGCCGCACCCTGCGCCTGCCGGAGGCCGGTGCGGCCCTCTCTGGGCTGATGCCTGGGAGTGCAGCATAGAGCGGAATGGGGTTGGTTTCCCAAGGAGGCATGGCGATGTTCAGAAGAATCGTAGCGGTGCTGGTACTGATCTCCCTGTTGTGGGCATCCGGCTGCGACCGCCCGGCGCCCGGCGGCGAGACGCCGCAGCCGCCCACGCCGACGGTCGTGGCCGAGAGACCTACCGATACGGCGGTCCCCGCGACGGAGACGCCCGTAGCGGCCACGGCTACCGTCGCGCCGGCCACCGACACGCCCGCGGCGCCGACCAACACGCCTGTCCCGCCCACGGCAACAGCGATACCGCCAACGGCGACGCTCCTCCCACCGACGGACACCCCTGCGCCGCCCACGGCGACGCCCATTCCGCCCGTGCAGCCGCCGGCCCCTTCGCGGATCACCTTCCAGGCGGGCCACACCACCGCCACGGTGGTCGGCACCGTGCGCGCTGGCGGAGTGGACGCCTACGTGCTGGGCGCCATGGCGAACCAGCTCATGGAGGTCAACGTCACTTCGACGACCGGCGCGGCGATGCGGATGTTCATCTTTGGGGCCGATGGCGCGGGGCTGCCGGGCGCGCAGGCGGGCCTTCCCCACTTCCGCGGCACGCTGCCCAAGACGCAGGATTACCTGATCTATGTGGCCTCGGACGGCCCGTCGACCACCTATAATCTGAGCATCGTCATCCCCGAGCTGATCGCCTTCGAGCCGGGCGCCACCTCCGCAGTGGTGAAGGGCAGCCTGGCCGCCGGGGCGGGCCGACACTATTCGCTGCGGGCGGCCCAGGGCCAGTTGCTGAACCTGGACCTCTCGGCGGCCACCAATACGGTGCGCATGTCCATCTATGGCGCGGACGGCAACGTGCTCGCCAGCGGCGCGGCGGCCTTTTCCAGCTATCGCGACTATTTGCCCTCCACGCAAGAGTACGTGATCTACCTCTATAGCGAGGTGGCCACGCAGTACGCGCTTAACGTGATGATCCCGGCGCGGGTGAGTTTTGCGCCGGGGGCCACGTCCTCCAGCGTCGATGGTGTGATCACCTCGCTCTATGGGAGTCGCCAGTACATCCTCGGCCTGGGCCAGGGACAGACCTTCGAGGTGAACCTGCTGTCGATCGCCTCAGGGGTCCAGGTGGTGGTCTACGGCGTGGACGGGACGGTGCTGCAAAGCGGGATGGGCAGCTTTGCCGGATACAAGGGGACCATTCCGATCACGCAGGACTATATCGTCAGCATCTCGCTGAACGTGCCCAGCGAATTCACGGTGACCTTTAGCGCCAAATAGACGGCGCGGGGACTCTATCACACTGTCAGGAGACGAGCATGCCAACGCTACCGACCATCGACCTGGGTCCGTACAAGATCACCCGCCTCATCATCGGCGGCAACCCGCTCTGCGGCAACTCGCACTTTAGCCCGCAGATGGACCAGGAGATGCGCGACTATTACACCGCCGAGCAGGTGGTGCAGGTGCTCCACCGCGCTCAGGCGGCGGGGATCAACACGATTCAGGCGCGGGGCGACTATCACCGCATCCTCTACTGGCTCGAGCTCTTTCGCCGCGAGGGAGGGCAACTGCACTGGATCGCCCAGACGGCTTCCGAGATGCACGACGTCTTCCAGAACATCCGCGTCCTGGCGGCGGCGGGGGCCATCGCCATCTATCACCACGGGAGCCGCACCGACAAGCTCTGGAAAGCGGGGCAGATCGACAAGGTCGAGGACTATTTGAAGTGCATGCGCGATACGGGCGTGTTGGTGGGATTGGGCACCCACCAGCCTCAGATCATCGAGTACGCTGAGGAAAAGGGCTGGGACGTGGATTTCTACATGGCCTGCCTCTATAACCTCAGCAAGCAAGAGCGGGAGAGCGCCCTGGTGACCGGCAAGTTCCAGGAGGAGCGGTTCGACGACGCCGACCGCGACATCATGCTGGATGTGATCCGCAAGACGCCCAAGACCTGCTTAGCCTTCAAGCTCATGGGCGCTGGCCGCAACTGCGCCACGCTCGCGGATGTCCGCGCAGCCTTCAAGTACGCCTTTGACCGCATCAAGCCGGGCGACGCGGCGGTGGTGGGCATGTTCCCGAAGGAAAAGGACCAGATCACCGAGAACGTGCAGCACGTGCTGGATTTGCTGGGCAGCGGCAACTCGTGAGTTGCCCCTGCCCGGAGGCTACGCGGCGGGCTTGACGGCGCGGAGGTGCCCGGGCCGCAGCTCGCCGCTGTCCACGACGGGGATCATCGCGCGCCAGACCCCGATTTCGCGTTCTAGGAGGTCGGGGTCCATGCGCCGCGCCAGCTCGGCGTGAAGCGGGCCGGTGAGCCGCGCCAGCTCTTCCCGGGCCAGGCGGCGATACCAGGCGTTCCGATCTCGCGTCTCGATGCGGGCAAACCCGGCCGCCTGGAGCGCCCGGCGGTAGCGCGCCGGAGAGCCCATGCCAAAGCCGAGCCCCTCCAGCTCCAGGTAATGCTCCATGGCGGCGCTGGGCGGGTTGTCGTCGCGGCGCATCCAGTCGCTGGCGACGAAGAGCCCGCCCGGGCGCAGCACCCGGTGGACTTCGACGCAAAAGCCTTCTTTATCGGCGATGTGCAGGATCGAGTCTTTGCTAAAGACCACGTCGAAGGAGCCGTTGGGGAAGGGGAGGGGGCCCGGCTCCACGGCGCGGAAAATGGCGTGATCCGAAAGGCCGCGCTCCGCGGCGCGGCGGCTGGCCTGCTCCACCAGCGCGGCGTCCACATCGACGCCCACCACGCGCCCGGCGCCGCATTGCTGGACCAGCAGCAGATCGATCCCGCCGACGCCGCAGCCAACGTCCAGCACCTCCCGCCCGGAGAGATCGACGCCCTCGAGCAAGAAGGCGATCTCTTCCGGGCCGCCCGGCGAAAGGTATCCTTCGCCCCAAACGGCCTCCAGCAGGCCGGCGATGCCCTCATACGCGACGCTGTGTTCCTCGCTCACGGATAACCTCATCTTTTCGGCGCAACTCGTGTTCAGCCCTGCACCCGAAAGAAGTCCTGGAGCTTCTGTCTGAACGCGCGGCGGCTTCTCTCCGCCTGGACCGGATAGAGCGGCGATTGGGCCTCGATCCACTTGACGATGATCCACCCGTAGAGCCAGAGCAACGGGCGCGCATAGCGGACCAGTCCCAGCAAGGTTGTCTGCCACTCTTGTGCCGAGTGGCGCTGATACCTCAGGACGGCCTGCGTCTGCTCGGTGTTGTACCAATCCAGGTAGTAGGCGTCCAGTTCCTGCGCAAAGAGGGACGCGTTTGGGAGGCGCAACCCGAGCGGGCGAAAGACGATCTCCACCAAGTCCCTCGTCCTCATCTGGCAACCCTGCGCCCGGCCTCCGGCGATGAACCCCTTGCTGCCGGCTAGCTCGCCCGCGCCGAGGAGGTCCTCGGCGGCGGAGGCCAGCGCATGGGCCACATCCAGGTCGACGACGATCTCGCAGCGGGCCTCCAGCGGCATGGCAAAGATGAGCTTGACCATGGCAAAGAGGCTGGCGGGGTTGAGCACTGTGGGGAGGACTGCGGCCAGACGCAGGACGGCGTAGCGCAGCCCGGAGGCCGCGACCAGCGCCTCGGCCTCGATCTTGGTTCGCGAATAGGTGTCCGTGGGCGCGAGGGGATCGTCGGGCCGGACCGGTGGAACGCTCCGCTGGGTCGGGCCCATGACGCAGGCCGAGGAGACCGAGACGAGCGCGGGCTGGGCGGGAGACGCCTGCAGTGCGGCCACGAGGTTGGCCGTGCCCCCGACATTGACGGCCCGGCAGAGGTCGGGGCGGGCGTCGCTGACCGGCGGGAGGATCGCGGCCAGGTGGATCACCACGTCCTGCCCGGCCACGGCCTGCGACACATCTTGGGCATTACGAAGGTCGCCGAACAGGACCCTGACCTGACGCCGGGCGTAGCGCCGCGCCAGCCGCTGGGTGCGCTTGTTGGGCACCTCGAACACTGAGACGGCGTGCCCGCGACGGAGGCATTCCTCCACCACCAGCGCCCCGATATTGCCGAACCCACCTGTAATCAGGACATTCAAAAGGCTCTCCCTCTGGGGATTGTCATGCTTTGACACGCTCATGCTTCGACAAGCTGAGCATGGCGACAGGCTCAAATCCCTATCCCTATCATACGACCAAATCCTTTCCGCGTCAATTTGTGCCGGGGCGGCATTGGACTAGAATGCGCCTAGCGCCATGGCAAGCCGGGGCGGGCGCGACCTAACAACACCATCCTTGGCCGCAGGCGGCCGGAAAGAGGATCAGTAGCCTATGTCTCGCGATCAGGTTCGTGCCGTTCATTGCGATCACCGCGCCAGCGATGAGGAGGTCTATGCCGCGCTGGCTCGGGCCACCGCCCCGCTGGAGCGGGCCTGGGCCAAGCTCAAGACCGCGCGCCGTATCGGCATCAAGTTCAACCAGGCCTGGGACCCGGACAAGCTGCGCTACTTTGAGGGGCAACTGCAAGAGTTGGTGAGCACCTCGGTGGCGCGGGCTACGCTGCGCCTGCTCCGCGAGCGGACCAGCGCCGAGCTGGTTTGCAGCGAGATCAGTGTCTTTAGCCGCGAGCAGCACCCCGAGCTGGGTTATGGGATGCCCCTTTTGCCGCTCCTGCGCGAGTTCGGCGTCGAGTTTGTGGACGGCAACCGGCCGCCCCACAAGACCTATGCGGTCCCCGGCGGCGGGCAGATGTTCCGCCAGCTCCTCTTGCCGGAGGGCGCCAAAGAGGTCGATGCCTTTGTCTCGGTGCAAAAGATGAAGAACCACGCCTTCATGGGCGTGACCCTCTGCCTCAAGAACCTGTTTGGCCTGACCCCTCAGGAGCCGCTCGGCCGCTCGCGGCAGTATTTCCATCACCTGGTGCGCATGCCCTATCTGCTGGCCGACCTGGGGCGCTTGTTCGACCCCGCACTGAACATCGTGGACGGGCTGGTGGCCCAGGCCGGGCGCGAGTGGGGCGGCGAGCCTCGCATCGCCGACACGCTGATGGCGGGCGACCAGATCATCTCCACCGATGCTTGCGGGGCGCACCTGATGGGCGTGGACCCGCGGGCGGACTGGCTGACGCCCCCCTTCCACCGCGATCGCAACGCGCTGGCCTGCGCGGCCGAGGCTGGCTTTGGCACGGTGAACTTGGACGAGATCGATTTCCAGTCCGAGGTGCGGGCCCCGGTGGCCGAGTTCCATGCCGAGGTCACCGACCCTCGCGAGATGGTGGTGAGCTGGCGGCGCACCACCGCCGAGCAAGCGCTCTATTACCGCGATCATCAGCGCGAGTTGGTGGACCGCCACGCCGGCGAGTATATCCTGCTGCAAGAGGGCGAGGTGCGCTGGCACAGCCCCGACAGCACGATCCGCGAGAGCCGGCGGGTCCTCTCCGGCAGCCGCCCCGATCAAGGGATGTACCTGAAGCTGGTGGACCCGGACGAGGCCGAGGGCGAGCATTACGAGGTCTATGAACGGGCGCTGGAAGACATCCGCCAGCGGCAGCTCTAGCGGCCGCACCTTGGTCGGAGGCAAGCGACATCGCAACCTATCTGCGCACCTGGGGCCGGTTCAGCCGCGACGTGCGGCTTTTCCTGGCCTCCACCAGCCTGTTTGGCTTTGCCCTGACGATGGGCATCTACCCGGTGCTGTTCAACCTCTATCTCCTGAGGCTGGGCTATGACACCGAGTTCGTGGGGCTGATCAACTCGGCGGGGCTTTTCACCACGGCGCTCTTTGGCTTGCCGGCGGGCGCGCTGGCGACCCGCTGGGGCGTGCGGCGCGCCATGTTCGCCGGGATGGCCGTGGGGGCGCTGTTCTACGGGCTCTTCCCCCTGGTCGAGTTTCTCCCACAGGCTGTCCATCCGCCGATGTTGGTGCTGGTCTGGGTGCTCTGCGAGGTCGGCATGGCTACCTATTTCGTGGCGCAGGTGCCCTTTGTGGTGGGCATCACCGCGCCGGAAGAGCGGGCGCCGGTCTTTGCGGTGCAGGTGGTCGTGTCGCAGGTGGCTGGCTTTGGGGGGAGCCTTTTGGGCGGGGCGCTGCCGGAGCTGCTGGCGCCAGTGATGAGCGTAGCATGGGAAGACCCCGCGCCCTACAGGGTTACGCTGCTTTTGGCGGCGGGGCTGTCGCTCCCGGCGGCGTGGCTGATCTTGCGCACCAAGGCCGAGCCGGAGGCCCAGCTGCGGGCGGCGCGCGCCGAGCGCCGCGGCCCTGAGCGCGCGCCGTGGGCGCTCATCGTCATCTTCTCCCTGGCGCTGCTGTTGGAAACGTCCACCGTCGGCGTCTGCAAGACCTTCTATAACGTCTATCTGGACAAAGAGCTCGGCGTCTCCACGGCGAGCATCGGGTTGCTGTTCGGCGTCGTGCAGCTCCTTTCGGCGGCGGCGGCGATGATCATGCCGCGGCTGGCGCGGCGCTGGGGCAACGCGCGCGTTTTCGCGGGCAGCTCGCTGGGGGTGGCGCTCTCCATGCTGCCGCTGGCGCTGGTGCCGCACTGGCTGGCGGCGCTGGCCGGGCGCGTGGGCATCTCGGCGTTCGCTTCCATCTCGTCGCCGGCGATCAACGTCTACCAGATGGAGATCGTCGAGCCGCGCTGGCGAGCGACCATGTCCGGCACGCTGAGCACGTCTCGGCGGCTGAGCTGGATGGCGCTGGCGGCGGCGGGGGGCTATGTGATCAGCGCGGCGGGGTACAAGCCGCTGTTCCTGGCGGCGGCGGCCCTGACCCTGGCGGGCACGGCGCTCTTTTGGCTCTACTTCCGCACGCCCCGCGGCGAGTTCGCCGAAGCGGGCGAGACGGCCGAGGGGTAGCAACGCGGCGCCTGCGCGCCAGCCCCGGGGGCGGCTAGGATCCCGCAGCCTGCTGCCCACTGGCGATCCGCGATACACGATAAGCGATCTGCGCGCTACGGAGGTGCGACCATGACGGCCAACCGACCGATCCACGATGCCGAAGCGGCGCGGCTGGAGCTGCTGCGCTTTCTAGCGGGGGAGGCTCGCGAGCGCCCCATCTACAAGAATAGCTTTCTTCGCGGCGCCACCAGCGCCTTCTGGGAGATCCCCAAGCTGGAGCTAGAGCGGCAGGGCGAGGCGGCTCCGGCGCTGGACGAGGCCAACATCCGCGCCACGCTGGATTGGATGCGACGGCGCCTGGATTGCGGCGACTTTGGCCAGACGGCGCTGATGCGGATGCTCTATCGCTACACCAAGAGCAGGCTCCTCTCGCCGGCGCTGCGCGCCGAGATCGAGCAGACCGCGGTGGACAACATCTATTGGTTCGATGAGCCGGGCGAAGAGCATATGTGCTTTTGCACCGAGAACCACCAGATCATCCACCATAGCAACGAGCTGCTGACCGCGCAGCTTTTCCCCGACCGCATCTTTGGCAACGATGGCCGCGGCGGGCGCTGGCACTATGAGCACGCCCACGCCAAGATCGCGCTCTGGCTGGAGTGGCGCTTCCGGCTAGGGTTCAGCGAGTGGAACTCGAATTGCTACTATGACGAGGACCTCATCGCCCTGGTGAACCTGAGCGAGTACGCTGAGGACGCCGACTTACGGCGCCGGGCGCGCCTGGTCATCGACCTCGTCCTGCTGCACGTGGCGCTGAACTCGTTCCGGGGTACCTTCGGCTCCACCCACGGGCGCACCTACACCCGCTTCCTGCTGAACCCGCGTCGCGAGCCGACCAGCGTCTCGAGCTGGGTGTTTTGGGGCCAGGGCTCCCGCGAGGACGCCATGAGCATCGGGGCGACGCTGCTGGCCGCCAGCGATTACCGCATCCCGCCGACGATCCAGGCCATCGCGCTGGACCAGCCCGCCGCGCTGGAGAACCGCGAGCGGCACAGCCTGAACGTGGAGGATGCCCTGGAGCACGGCATCGACCCGGCCAACCCGGAGCACCTGGGTTTCTTCTGGGGTGCGCAGGTCTGGGGCCATTACCTGCAAAACGAGGTCTCCTATCAGCTCTGCCCGCCCAAGCACAACCTGTACCCGCGCATCAAGGCGGCGCACGACTATTACGCCGAGTGCGCCTGCACCGGCGCGCCCTTT
>Ga0123330_1001018_pt1 | contig 29649 bp, 24 predicted proteins | sample BioC13SIPDNA_2_FD_89704 | JGI IMG/M metagenome (GOLD analysis project Ga0123330, IMG submission 89704) | Anaerobic biogas reactor microbial communites from Washington, USA - Biogas_R2_A C13 SIP DNA | ecosystem: Engineered > Bioreactor > Anaerobic > Unclassified | place: Washington, USA... | reverse complement strand
TTCGAATCCAACCTGCACCTGTTCGGCATGCGCGACCCAGGGGGCAAGCTTTTCCTCTTTGGGACGGACAAGTTGGGGCGCGACCTGTTTTCCCGCATCCTGCACGGCGGGCGCATCTCGCTCTCTATCGGCCTGGTGGGGGTGTTTCTGACCTTTATCATCGGCCTGCTCATCGGCGGCGCCTCGGGCTATTTTGGCGGCCTGGTGGATGAGGCGATCCAGCGGTTGATCGAGCTGCTGCGCTCCATCCCCACCATCCCGCTGTGGATGGCCCTCTCGGCGGCGATGCCGCGCGATTGGCCGGTGACCCGCATCTATTTTGGCATCACCATCCTGCTCTCCATCGTGGGCTGGACGGGTTTGGCCCGGGTGGTGCGCGGCAAGCTCCTTTCGCTGCGCGACGAGGATTTCATCACCGCCTCGCGGCTGGCCGGATCGACCGAGTGGCGCCTGATCACGCGGCACCTGCTCCCCTCCTTCGCCAGCCACATCATCGTCTCGCTGACGCTCTCCATCCCTGGCATGATCTTGGGCGAGACCTCGCTCAGCTTCCTGGGGCTGGGCCTGTTGCCGCCGGCGGTGAGCTGGGGCGTGCTGCTCAAGGACGCCCAGCAGGTGGTGGAGGTGGCGCACCATCCCTGGCTGCTGATCCCCTGCCTGTTCGTCATCGTCACGGTGCTCATGTTCAACTTTCTCGGCGATGGCCTGCGCGACGCGGCCGATCCCTACGCACGCTGACCTGACCAGCTTGAACACCGCACGCGCCATACTGTGGGGGCAATTCATGAGTTGCCCCCACAGTCGTTTCGCGATTTGCGGATTCCGCCGAGCTGTGCTATACTAGCATGTCGGAACGGATGTACCTATCAAACACGCTTTTGGACTGTCCAGGCGTGCCACGTCGCAGGCTCAGAGGGAGCCGGTGGTTCCTGGGCGGGATGAAGAAAGCGGACGAACAAAACGAGGGAGGAAAAGGTTCAGTGGCAGTTGTTTCTATGAAGGAACTTTTGGAGGCTGGCGTCCACTTTGGCCATCGCAGCCGTCGGTGGCACCCCAAGATGCGCTCGTTCATTTTCACCGAGCGCAATGGCATCCACATCATCGACCTGCAGCAAACGATCTCGCGTCTGGAAAAGGCCTACAACTTTGTGCGCGACACCGTGGCCGAGGGCGGCGTGGTCCTGTTCGTGGGCACGAAAAAGCAGGCCCAGGATAGCATCCAGTCGCAGGCCGAGCGGTGCGGCATGCCCTTCGTGGTCAACCGCTGGCTGGGCGGCACGCTGACCAACTTTCGCACCATGGATCAGCGGATCCACTACATGCTGGACATGTCCGACAAGCAGCGCCGCGGCGAGTTCAACCGCCTGACCAAGAAGGAAGCGCTGGATCGCGATCGCGAGCTGGCCAAGCTTTACCGCCGGTTCGGCGGCGTGCAGAACCTGCGCCGCCTGCCGGATGCGATCTTTGTCGCCGATATCCACCGCGAGACGAACGCCGTCAAGGAAGCGGGAACGCTCGAAGTCCCCGTGGTGGCGATGGTGGACACCAACTGCGATCCCGATCCCATCGACTATATCATCCCCTCCAACGATGACGCGATCCGCGCCATCAAGCTGATCACCACCAAGATGGCGGATGCGGTCATCGAGGGGCAGCAGATGCGTCAGTCGAAACTGGCCGAGACCGAGGGGGCCGAAGAGGTCAGCGACTACGCGACCGACGTCGCCGCGCAGTATCAGGCCGGGGAGCGGGTCTCCCGGATCTTTGAGCCGGACGCCGAGGCAGCCGAGGCCGGGCAAGAGTTCGAGTTCGTCGAGTCGGAAGACGAGCTCGAGTCGGCAACCCAGGATGAGCCCGCCGCCCGGAAGAGGGTCTCTTACCCCGACAGCACCGAAGAGGCCAGCGAAGAAGCCTAGTTCGATCCGAATCCGAGTTCAAGAAGCGGGCTGCGCGATAGGCAACCCGCTTCTTAGAACCTGGCCCTATTGCGACTGATACGACAACACGCCGATGCGGCGCTCTCCGATGCGTAGCGTCCCCAGAGCGGGCATCGGCCCATTTTCAGAGAGAGGGATGGAAAGATGCAGATTACCCCCCAAATGGTCAAAGAGTTGCGCCAGCTTACCAACGCGGGCGTGATGGACTGCAAAAAGGCCCTGGAGCAATGCAACGGCGACTTTGAGGCCGCGGCGGCCATCCTGAAGGAAAAGGGCCTGGCCATCGCCGCCAAGAAGGCGGATCGCGAGACCAAGGAAGGGCTGATCGGTTACTATGTCCACACCGGAAGCAAGATGGCCGCGCTGGTCGAGGTCAACTGCGAGACGGACTTTGTGGCCAAGACCGACATCTTTAAGGACTTGGTGCACGACCTGGCGATGCAGATCGTGGCCGCGCGTCCGCGGTTCGTCCGCATCGAGGACATCCCCGCCGACGTGCTGGAAGCGGAAAAGGAGGCCTATCGCGCCGAGATCGCCGATACCGGCAAGCCGGAGCGCGTGATCGCCCAGATCATGGAAGGCAAACTGGCCAAGTTCTACGAGGAGAACTGCCTGATGGAGCAGCTCTTTATCAAGGACGGGGCCACCAAGATACAAGACCTCCTGACCGCGGCCATCGCCAAGCTCGGCGAGAACATCGTGGTCCGGCGGTTCGTCCGCTACGAGCTGGGAGAGCAGCAATAAGCAGCCGCAAAGCTCCAACAAGACCCCTTGTTGGAGCGATTGCTATATAGGGGTATGCTAGAGCTCAAGCACAGGGGGAAACATGGCGGAGCCCAAGTACAAGCGCATCCTGCTCAAGCTCGGCGGCGAGGCCCTCAGCGGCGATGGCGTCTATGGCGTCGACCCGCTGCGGGCGGAGGCCGTCTCGGCCCAGGTCAAGCGCGTCCTGGCGCATGACATCCAGGTGGCCATCGTGATCGGCGGCGGGAACATCTGGCGCGGCGCCGAGGGGATGTCGCGCGGCATGGAGCGCGCCCAGGCCGACTATATGGGCATGCTGGCCACGGTCATCAACTGCCTGGCCCTGCAAGACGCTCTGGAGCGCGATGGGGTCATCACCCGCGTGCAGACCGCGATCGAGATGCGCGAGGTCGCCGAGCCCTATATCCGGCGGCGCGCGATCAACCACCTGGAGAAGGGATATGTGGTCCTCTTTGGCGCGGGGACCGGCAACCCCTACTTTACCACCGACTCGGCGGGCGCGCTGCGCGCCATGGAGATCGACGCCGACGTGCTGTTGAAGGCGACCAAAGTGGACGGCGTATATGACTCTGATCCCAAGCTTCATGCGGACGCCAAAAAATTCGAGAGGCTATCTTATATCGAGGCGCTGAACATGGGCCTCAAAGTGATGGACAGCACCGCCATCTCGCTGTGCATGGACAACGACCTGCCCATCGTGGTGTTCAAGCTGGAGCAGGAGAACAGCGTGGAACGGGTCGTCATGGGCGAGAATATCGGGACGCTGGTTTGCAGATAGAGCACGATGGACTGGCCTTACCGGCAATGCCGACGGCTTGGCCCGACAATACGGAGGAAGACTCATGGCTAACGAACTGGTAGAAGATGCCTTAAAAGAGGCCGACGACAAGATGCGCAAGACCGCCGAGGCGCTGCAGGCCAACCTGCTGACCATTCGCACGGGACGCGCCTCGCCTGCGCTGGTGGAGCCGGTCAAGGTCGAGTTCTATGGCACGGTGATGCCGCTGAACCAACTGGCCACCGTCTCGGCCCCCGAGCCGCGGCTGCTGCTCATCCGGCCCTGGGACCGCGGTTCCATCTCGGCCATCGAAAAGGCCATCCTCAAGTCCGACCTGGGCTTGACTCCGATCAATGACGGGTCAGTGGTGCGACTCCCGATCCCCAAGCTCACCGAGGAGCGCCGGCAGGATCTGGTCAAGCTGGTCAGCCGCCGCGTCGAGGAGGCCCGCGTGGCCGTCCGCAACGTGCGCCGCGACGTGCAAGATGACCTCCGCGACCTGGAGAAGGACAAGCTGATGTCGGAGGACGATCTGCGCGAGAGCCGCGACAAGCTGCAAGAGCTGACGGAGCGGTACAACGATCGACTCGCCGAGATCGGGGAAGCCAAAGAAAAAGAGATCATGGAGATTTGATGGCCGAGGGCGACGCTGGCGCGTCTCTGGGCAAGATTCCCCAGCATGTGGCCTTTATCATGGATGGCAACGGACGTTGGGCGCAGGCGCGCGGCCTGCCGCGCAACGCCGGTCATCGCGCTGGGCGAGAGAACGTCCGGCGGGTGCTGGACGCTTGCGGCGAGTTCGGCATCAAGCATGTGACGCTCTATGCCTTTTCCACCGAAAACTGGAAGCGCCCCACCGACGAGGTGCGCGGGCTGATGAACTTGTTCGAGAATGCCACGGATAGCGAGCTGGCCGAGTTGCACCGCAATGGCGTGCAGATCCGGCACCTGGGGCGGCAAGAGGGCCTGTCTCCGCTGCTGCGCAACCGGCTTAACCATGCGGCGCAGCAGACGCGGAACAACACCAAGCTCGTGCTCTCCATCGCGCTGAACTATGGCGGCCGCGCCGAGATCGTGGACGCGGTGCGGCGCATGATCGAGGCTGGGCTGCGGCCGGAGGACGTCACGGAAGAGTCCCTGAGCCGGTACCTCTACACCGCCGGGCTGCCGGACCCCGACCTGGTGGTGCGCACGGCGGGCGAGATGCGCCTCAGCAACTTTATGGTCTGGCAAGCGGCCTATGCCGAGTATTATTCGACGCCGACCTTCTGGCCCGATTTCGATCGGGAGGAGCTGCGCAAGGCGCTGGCGTCCTATGACCAGCGCCACCGGCGCTTTGGGCAGTTGGATCAACAGGCCAAGTAACGTGCCGGGGCGGGCGGGACCCTTTTCCCGCCAAGGATGGCAGGGATAAGGCCGTGTTATCGCAACGAGTGCTCAGTGCCGTCATCATGCTCCCCATCGTGCTGGTGGCCACCTATGTGGGCGGCCCCTGGTTCTTTGCGCTGGTCGCCGTCGTCGCCTTGGGCGCCGGCTACGAGTACCTGCTCCTGTTGCGCCGCGGCGGATATGCCGTCAACTGGGCCCTGACGCTGGCGCTCATCGCTCTGTTCCTCGTGGATGCCCTCTACCCCAACGCGCGCATCGCGGGCGGCGGGTTGGCCCTCATCGGCATGGCCCTGATGACCTGGCAGGTCTTGGCGGGCAACGCGCCCGGCTCGCTGGCCAGTTGGGCGCTGAACCTGGCCGGGGCCATCTATGTGGGCTGGTCGGCCAGCCACTTTGTCTCCTTGCGCGCCCTGGATCGCGGCCTATACTGGCTGATCCTGGCGTTCGCCATCACCTGGATTTGCGACTCGGGGGCCTATTTCGTGGGGCGGGCCCGGGGCAAGACCCCCTTCTTTCCCAAGATCAGCCCGAAAAAGACCCGCGAGGGCGCCATCGGCGGGGCCATCTCGGGGGTGCTGACCGGCCTGGTCGGCGGGCTGCTGATGGGCCTGCCCTGGTATCACGGCCTGGCCCTCGGCGTGCTGGGAACGCTCGGCTCGACCTTTGGCGACCTGAGCGAGTCGGTCATCAAGCGCCAGATCGGCGTCAAGGACTCGAGCCACCTGATCCCCGGCCACGGGGGCGTGTTGGATCGCGTGGATAGCCTGCTCTTTAATGTCGTGATCGTCTATTATTATGCGTACTGGATGCTAGGTGTTCGATAAATGCCATGATCGACCCAACGGTTGTCACGTCTATACTGGCGTTAGGCAACTTGATCCTCTCCTCGGCCAACGTGATCATCTCGTTCTCCCTGTTGGCCTATATCCTGACGCATAACTTTCGCAGCCCCGTCGCTCGCGCCTTTTTGGCGCTCTTGACTTTCATGACCATCGTTCACGTGGGCGACGTGATCGTCGCCAACGTGGAGACCGAGTCGGCCAACCTCCTGTGGCTCCGCTTCCAGTGGTGTGGGATCGCCTTTGTCCCCGCCGCCTACATGCAGTTCTCCGATGCGGTGCTGCGCACCACCGGTTCCGTCTCCAATCGCCGCCGCCATGCCACCTGGCTGTGCTATGCCCTGAGCTTTGGCTTTTTCATCCTGGCGGGCTTTACCGATCTCTTGGTGGAGGACGGCACCGTCTCCGAGTGGGTCTCGCACCTGGCGACGGGGCGGCTCTTCTGGAGCTTTATCGTCTATTTCGCCATCACCACCACCACCGGCCTTCGGCGCATGGGCGAGTCGCGGCGCCGCTGCCTGACCTCCACCTCGCGGCGGCGGATGACCTACCTGGGCCTGGCCTCCATCGCGCCGGCCATGGGCGTCTTCCCTTACCTGCTCATCGCCACCGTGGCCGAGTCGCTCACCACCAACTGGATCTATTTCATCTCGCTGGTGGGCAACGCCGGCATCGCCGGGATGATCATCGTGATGGCCTACGCCGTCGCCTACCAGGGCGTCTTGACCCCCGACCGGGTGATCAAGCACAACATGATCCATTACCTGCTGCGCGGGCCGCTGGTGGGCATCGCCATCATTGCGCTGATGTTGATCGTGCCGCAAGTGGAGCGCATCTTGGGGCTGCCCCGCGACATGGTGCTGATCTTTGCCGTCATCATCGGCATCGTGACCTTCCAGGTGGCGATCAGCGTGGCCAAGCCCTACATCGATCGCCTGATCTATCGCGGCGACCGCGAGGAGCTGACCTGGATCCAGACCCTGGACCAGCGGCTGTTCACCACCACCGACCTGGAGCAGCTCCTGGAGAGCATCCTGACCACGCTGTGCGACTTTATGCGGGTGCGCACCGGCTTTGTGGTGGTGATGGAGGATCGCGCGCTGAGCATCCGCATCCTGAGCGGGTCGCGGGATCAGGCGGAGCAATTCCTGGCGCGGTTCGACCTGGCCCAGGCGGCCAAGCTCTTTAGCAGGAACAACGGCGCCGCCGCGGCCAACCCTCCCGCGGTTGCCGAGCGAAAAAAGTATCCAAACGGCCCGGATTTCGTCCTAATAAACGGGTACTGGTTACTGCCGCTCTATGCGCAGGACCACAAGACGATCCTGGGCGTGATGGGCATCGAGGCGCGCAGCACGCGGATTTTCATGCAGCCGTCCGAGCTCGAGACGGTGGCCGAGCTGGTCTCGCAGGCGGAGCACGCGCTGGAGGACACGCGGCTGCAACAGGAGGTCTTTGAGACGCTCCGCCGGCTGGAGCCGGAGATCAGCGTCCTGCAGCGACTGCGCAGCACGCCCCATTTCGCCAAGTCGGGACGCATCAGCGCGCTGGAGAGCCAGCCGGTGGACTCGCCCGACCTGGCCCAGTGGGTGAAAGAGGCCCTTTCGCACTATTGGGGCGGGCCCCAGCTCAGCACCAGCCCCCTGCTGCAGCTCAAGATCGTCGAGCGGGCGCTGCCGCTGAACGACGGCGTGCCCGCCAAGGCGCTGCGGTCGGTGCTGGAGGAAGCCATCGAGCGGCAAAGGCCGCCCGGCGAGCGCCGGTTGACCGCCAGCGAGTGGCTGATCTATAACCTGCTCGAGCTGCGCTTCGTCAAAGGGATCAGGATTCGGGATGTGGCCCAACGCCTGGCCATCAGCGAGTCCGACTTTTACCGGAAGCAGCGCGTGGCCATCGAGCAGATCGCCAAGACCCTGGCCGACATGGAACGCGAGGTCGTCAAAGGGCGGCCGGCTTGACCGTGGCCCGGCGGCGAGGGCGTCCGATGGGCTTTTGCCCGAAAGAGAAAGGAGAGGGACGTGACCAAACAGCGAAAACTGGCTTTGTGCCTGATCGCGGCGGTAGCGGTGATCTTGGGCCTGCAGGGGGCCCTCTGGACGGCAGGCGCGGCCGCGCCGGCGCTGGATCAGGCTTGCCCCAGCGGGTGCACCAAGCCGGGCGGCACGGTACTCATCGAATCGGCCGCCGACGTCGAGGTGAACAACGAGGTAATGATCGCGATCCAGTTGCTGAGCATCCCCGATCTGTATGGCGTCGAGATCCAGTTGAGCTTTGATCCGACGATCCTCCAGGTGCAGGACGACAAGCCCGGGACCGTGGGCACGCAGATCAGGCCAGGCGAGTTCCCCAACCCGGAGCATGGCTTTGTGGTGCAAAACGCCGCGGATAACGAGGCGGGGACCATCGCCTATGCCTTCTCGCTCCTCAGCCCCTCCCCCACCGCCATCGGCAGCGGCGCGCTGGCCCGCATCCGCTTCAAGGTCATCGCGGCCGGCTCGAGCGCCGTCGCCATCGAGCGGGTCGTGATCGTGGGAGCGGATCAGTGCTGCCTGGAACTGACCGAGCAGGATGGCAGCGTGGCCGCCGTCATGACCGGCGGCGCGGTGACCGGCATCGTGCGCGCCCAGGGCCGCACCGACATGAGCGGCATCGTGGTCTCCATCGCGGGGCAGCAGGCCACCACCGGCCCCAATGGCGCCTACACCATCACCGGCGTGACGCCGGGCACCCACAGCATCTCGGCGGTGCTGGCCAGCTATGTCCGCTCCGACAAGGGCGGGATCGTGGTCAACAACGGCGAGACCACTCAGGTGCCCGAGACCACCCTGCTGGCCGGGGATGTCGACAACAACTGCCTGATCAACGTCTTTGACCTGGTGACGCTGGGCGCGGCCTTTTGCACCTCGCCGCCAGCCGACGCGCGGGCCGATTTCAACCAGGACAACGTGATCAACATCTTTGATCTGGTGCTGCTGGCCGGCAACTATAACGGCACCTGCCCCACCCCCTGGTGAGCGACAGGTAACCCAAACGATCCGTATAGGTAAAGAGGGGCCGCCTCGCGCTGCCCCTCTTTTTTCATGAACCCGGGAGCCGTCCCAGCTCGCGGGCGGCGCGCTCGCGCCAGCCCCCCTCGCCGTCCAAATCAGCGGCGCGCTCGTAAGCCCGGCGGGCGGCGGGCCAACGGGCCTGCCGGACGTGAAGATCGCCCAGGTAGAACCACGCCTGGGCCGAGCCGGGGCGCAGGGCCAGGGCGCGCCGCAAGGCCGTCTCCGCCTCCTCCGAGCGGCCAGCCAGATAGAGCCCCCGCCCCAAGATGGCATAGGCCGCGGCAGCCTCCTCCGGCGACGCCTGGGGCAGCAGCGCCTCCAGCCCCTGCTCCGCCGCGGGCAGCCCCTTTTCCTGGACATGGTAGGCGTGGTTCACGTGAAAAGCCGCCTGCAACAGCAGGTAGCGCGGGTCGCCGCCGGAGAGCTTGGCCGCCTGCTCGTGCCACGATTCGGCCCAGTCGTAGGCGCCCGTCTCGGCGTAGGCGCCGGCGATCTCGGCGGCGATGGCCGGGCTGGCGGGGTCGGCGGCATAGGCCGCGGCCAGTTGCTCCAGCGCCTGGAGCGGCCAGCCCAGACGCAGGTAGGCCATGGCCAAGAAATGGCGCGCCTGGCCGTCCCGCGGGTCCAGCGCCAGCGCCCGTTGCAGCGTGTCGACCGCCTCCGACAGGTGGCCCTGCTGATAGAGCGCATAGCCGAGGAAGGCCAGCGCCTCGGCCTGGTCGGCCGGGGCCACAGCGGCCTCGCGCAGCGACGCCTCCGCCAGCCCCCACTGCTCCTGCCGCAGGTAGGCCACGCCCAAGAGCGCGGCTCGGACCGCCGGGGTCGGGGCGCGCTCGCTCTCGTCCAGGGCGGCCAGGAGGTCGGCGGCCTGGGCGGCCCACTCGCCCGGCATAGCCCCCTGCAGGTGCGCTCGCGCGGCGGCGACGTCCCGCGAGGCCAGCAGCAGGCCCAGATAATAGCGGGCCTGCGGGTCCGCCGGGGCGAGGGAGAGGGCGTCCCCGAAGGCGGCGACGGCCTGGTCCCACTGGCCGGCCGCCAGCAGCGCACGCCCCAGCGCCTGCGCCGTGGCGAGGTCGCCGGGGGCGAGCTGGCGCGCGCGGCGGTACCACGTCGCCGCCTGGGCCGGCTGCCCCTGGGCCAGGCTCAGCTCGCCCAGCGCCGCCAGGTTCGCGAGCGACGCGGGATCGCGCAAGTAGGCCTGCCAGAGCGCCTCGTCGGCCAGCTCCAAGCGCCCCTGCAACAGGTAGATCTCCCCGGCGCGGCGATGGGGAAGATCGTCGCCGGGGTTCCAGGCGGAGGCCGCGCGATAGGCGGCCAGGGCCTGGCCATAGGCCAGCCCGGCGCGCGCCGAGTCGCCGCGCCACAGCCACCAGGCCGCGCCCTGGCTCCCCGTGAGGCCAAGGGCCAGAGCGGCCATCGCCGGGGCCAGCGCCAGGGCCAGCCACCACCTGAGAGATCTTCCGCTGCACATGGGTCGTCTCCTGCCACCTCCGCGCGCATTCTAGCACCGAGCGGGCGGGCGGTCAATGCTTGACGCTGCCCCGGCAAGATGGTACACTCGACTTAACCTGTGTTGAGGTGGATCATGGCCGACGCGATCGTGGCCGGGCACCTGTGCCTGGACCTTATCCCCCAGTTCACATCCCACGCCGGCGACGGGATGGGCGACTATGTGGCCCCTGGACGGCTGACGGAGGTGGGCGCGATGACGCTCTCCACCGGCGGCGCTGTCTCCAATACCGGCATCAACCTGGGGCGCCTGGACGTGGACACCCAGTTGATGGGCAAGATCGGCGACGACCTCTTTGGCCGCGCCATCCTCGATATCGTGCGCGGCTACGATCCCGCGCTGGCGGCGGGGATGGTGGTCGTCCCGGGCGAAAGCAGCTCCTATACCGTGGTGATCAACCCGCCCGGGGTGGACCGCGCCTTTCTCCACTGTCCCGGCGCCAACGACACCTTTGGCGCCGACGACGTGCGCTACGACCTCCTGGCGCAGGCCCGGCTGTTTCACCTGGGCTATCCCCCACTGCTGCGGCGGCTCTACCTGGACGATGGCCGCGAGCTGGCCGAGATGTTCCAACGCGCCAAGGGCGTGGGCGCCACCACCTCGCTGGACCTGGCCATGCCCGACCCCGCCGGCCCCAGCGGCCAGGTGGACTGGCGCGCCGTGCTCCGCAACGCGCTGCCCTTCGTGGACCTCTTTGTCCCCAGCATCGAGGAGCTGTGGTTCATGCTGGATCGCGCTGGTTTTGAGGCCGCGGAGCGGCGCGTGGGCGCGGCGGGGATGCTGGAGGCGCTGCCCGCCGAGCTCGTTCGCGCGCTGGCGGAGCAGGCGCTCGAGTGGGGGGCGCGGGTCGTGCTGCTCAAGCTGGGCACGCGCGGCCTCTATCTGCGGGCCGCGGCGGCGCTGGGGGAGCTGGGCCGCGGCGCGCCGGGCAGCCTGAAGCAGTGGCAAGGGCAGGAGCTCTGGGCCAGGCCCTACCGGCCGCGCACCGTCGCCAGCACCGTGGGCGCGGGGGATGCCGCCATCGCCGGGTTCCTCGCCGCCTGGCTGCACGGGTGCGCGCCCAGCGAGTCGCTGAACGTGGCCGCCGCCGCGGGCGCAAGCTGCGTCGAGGAGGCCGGGGCCACCCGCGGCGTGCGGGGCTGGGCCCAGACGCGGGCGCGCATCGCCGCCGGCTGGCTGCGGCTGCGCAACGACTCGCCCGGGCCAGGGTGGGCGGAAGCGAGCGAGGGCCTGTGGACGAGATAGGCGCTGGCAGGCGCCAACTTGCGGGAGGCAGGGTGATCAGCAGAACCAAGCAAGCCATTCAGGAAGCGCTGGACCAGGCGCGGGTCATCGACCCGCATTGCCACCTGCGGCTGGACCGGCCCGCCGCTGACAACCTGGCGGACCTCTTGTTCTACCACCACCTCTGGATCGAGTTGGTCTCCTCCGGCCTGCCGCCATACGAAGTGACGCGCGAGGGGCTGCCGCAAGAGCTGGCCGACCCGCAGATGGAGCCGCTGGAGCGCGCCCGCCGCGCCCTCCCCTACCTCAAGCACGTCCGCAGCACCACCATCGGCCTCTTTTGGCGCTGGCTGCTGCGCGACCTCTACGGCGTGCAGGATGAGCTGAACGCGGGCAACCTGGAGCGCGTCGCCGCGCGGGTGGCCGAGCGGGCGCAGGACCCCGCCTGGCCGGAGCGGCTGCTGCGGGAGCGCTGCGGGATCACGGCAAGCGTCAGCGTGGAGCTGCGCGGGCGGCCCTGCGCGCCGCGGATGCTCCGAGGCAAGGAGGGGCTGCTGGGCTGGCTCACCCACTATGGCAAGCGCCCCCTGGCCGGGTGGCTGGCGCAAGCCGAGCAGGCGGGCGGCAGCGAGGCGGGCAGCGCCGCCGATTACCGCGAGATGCTCACCCGCGCCGTCCGCGCGCTGCCGCTGGCCGACTACCAGTTCGTCAACCTCAACGCCCCGGCGGCCTTTACGCACCAGATGGCGAGCGAGGCCGAGGTCACCCGCACCCTGGGGCAGATCAAGGCGGGCGAGGCGGTGGACCATGTTGCCGTGGGCGGGCTGGCCTATTTCGGCATGGCGGCGGTGCTGGACGCGTTGCGCGGCGCGCCCATCCGGACCATCCAGTTCATGGCCGGGGCGGAGCTGCTGCCGCCGCCGACGGTGCACCGCTCCATGTCCCAATGGGGCAGCGGGTTCGCCGGAGCGCTGGGGCGGCTCGCCGGGGAGTTCCCCGAGTTCCATTTCGACGTCACCACGGCCACCGATATCTATACCCAGGACGTGGCGGTGCTGGCCAAGCACGTCCCCAATATCAGCGTGGCGGGGTATTGGTGGCACACGCTCTATCCCCACTATATCCGCAAGACCATCGAGACCCGGCTGGACTTGGTCCCGCTGAACAAGATCATCATGTTCTTTTCGGACGCCTATCACGCCGAATGGTGCTATCCCAAGCTCAAGATGGTCAAGCAGCTCCTGGGGGAGGTGCTGGCCGAGCGGGTGGAGAAGGGCTGGTATAGCCTCGCCACGGCGCGCGAGATCATCGAAGCCACGTTCTACGAGAACCCGAAAGCGATCTATCACATCCCAGAGACGGCCTGAGCCCAGGCTCAGCGACAGAGCCCCGCGCTCAACCGATGCCGCGCAGGTCCAACTCGGCGGCGCGCCAGCAGGCCACCAGGTGCTCCGGCGCGATCTCGGCCAGCGCCGGCGCCTCGACCTTGCAGCGGTCGATGGCATAGCGGCAGCGCGGATGGAAATAGCAGCCTGGCGGCGGCTTGGCCGGGTTGGCCACCTCGCCGGTCAGGAGGATGCGCGCCGACTGGGCCCGCGGGTCCGGCTTGGGCACCGCGGACATGAGCGCCTCGGTATAGGGATGCCGCGGGTTGCGAAAGAGCTCATCCGTCGGGGCGCTTTCCACCAGCTTGCCGACGTACATCACGGCCACGTGCTTGCTGATGTGCTCGATCACGCTCAGGTCGTGGGCGACAAAGAGGTAGGTCAGGCCGAACTTGTCCTGCAGGTCCTCCATCAAGTTGAGCACCTGGGCCTGCACCGAGACATCCAGCGCCGAGACCGGCTCGTCGGCCACGATGAACTTGGGGTTCAGCGCCAGGGCGCGGGCCAGGCCGATGCGCTGGCGCTGCCCGCCGCTAAAGGCGTGGGGGTAGCGGTCCATCACCTCCGAGCGCAGCCCCACCGCCGCCAACAGCTCGGCCACTCGATCCTGCAGCTCTTTGCCGCGGGCGATCTTGTTCACCACCAGCGGCTCGCCCACGATCTGCTGCACGGTCAGGCGGGGGTTCAGGGACGAATAGGGGTCCTGGAAGACGATCTGCAAGTCCCGGCGCAGGTCCCGCATCTGGTCCTTATCCAGGGCCTCGACGTGAACGGGGCCCTTCTCCGGGTCGTGCAAGATCACCTCGCCGCTGGTCGGCTCGATCAGGCGCAGGATGCAGCGCCCGGTGGTGGTCTTGCCGCAGCCGCTCTCCCCCACCAGGCCAAAGGTCTCGCCCCGCCGGATGCGCAGGCTGACGCCGTCCACCGCTTTCACATAGCCGACGGTGCGCCGGAGAAAGCCGCGCCGGATCGGGAAATGCTTCTTGAGGTCCTTGACCTCCAGGAGCAGGTCTGTGCTGCCCACGGGCTGGGAGATCGCCATCACATCGCCTCCTGCCGGAAAAGGTGGCACCTGACGGAATGGCCTGGCGCGATGGGCACGTACTCGGGTTGATCGTGGTCGCAAAGGCCAGGCATGGCGTGGATGCAGCGCGGCCAAAAGGGGCAGCCCTGCGGTATGGCATAGGGATCGGGCACGATGCCCTTGATCGGCTCCAGCCGCTTGCGGGCCTGCCCGATGCGCGGGATGGAGCGCAAGAGGGCCTGGGTATAGGGGTGCTTGGGGTCGTAAAAGATCGAGTCGACATCGGCCTGCTCCACCACCTTGCCCAGGTACATCACGGCCACGTCGTCGCACATCTCGGCGATCACCCCCAGGTTATGGGTGATATAGACGATGGCCGTGCCGGTCTGCTTTTGCAGGTTGCGCATCAGGTCCAGGATTTGCGCCTCGGTGGTGACGTCCAGCGCGGTGGTCGGCTCGTCGGCGATGAGCAGCGAGGGGTGGCAGCTCAGCGCGATGGCGATCATCACCCGCTGGCGCATCCCGCCGGAAAGCTGGTGCGGATAGTTGTCCACGATCTCGCCGGGCCGGGGCATCCCCACCTGCTCCAGCATCTCGATCGCCCGCTTGCGCGCCTCGCGCCGGTCCACGTTCTGGTGCAGCGTGATGGCCTCCATGATCTGGTCGCCGACGGTATAGACCGGGTCCAGCGAGGTCATCGGCTCCTGAAAGACCATCGAGATCTCGCTGCCGCGGATGCTGCGCATCTCTTGGCCGCGCGGGTGCATCTCGGTGAGGTTGAGCATCTCGGAGAGGTTGCTCGCGCCGTCGGCGGCGACCTGGCGGTGGTAGATGATCTGCCCGCCCACGATCCGGCCTGGCGGCGGGACGATGCGCAGGATGGACTGGGCCGCCACGCTCTTGCCGCAGCCGCTTTCGCCGACGATCCCCAGCACCTGCCCCCGCTTCACGGCAAAGCTGGCGCCGTCCACCGCGCGCACCGTGCCCTCCTGGGTGTAGAAATAGGTGCGCAGCTCGTCCACACGTAGCACTTCGTCTAGTTCGGCCACCGCTCTCCTCCTAGATGGCGAATGGGTCGGCGGCGTCGCGCAAGCCATCGCCCACAAAGTTGAACGCCAGCACGGCGACAATGACGAACAGCCCCGGGATCAGCAGCCAGGGGTTCAGGACAATCACCGTCACGTTGGTGGCGTCCTGCAACAAGACGCCCCAGCTGACCATCGGCGGCTGGATGCCCAGGCCGAGAAAGCTGAGCGAGGTCTCCGCCAGGATCATCCCCGGGATGGAGAGGGTGGCCACCACGATGATGTGGCTCAGGGCGTTGGGCAGCATGTGGATGAGGATGATCCGCCAATCCGAGGCGCCCACCGCCCGCGCCGCCGAGGTATAGTCCATCTCGCGATAGGCCAGCACCTTGGAGCGCACCTGGCGGGCCAGGCCGGTCCAGTTCACCAGCGAGAGGATCACCGAGAGGGCAAAGTAGCGCTTGAGCGACGACCACTCGGGCGGCACCGCCGCGGCGAACGCCGCCCAGAGGGGGATCTGCGGGAAGGAAGCCAGGATCTCGATACCGCGCTGCATCAGCGTATCGGTGACGCCGCCATAGTAGCCGGAGGCGGTCCCCAGCGCCGAGCCCAGCATGATGGTGAGGGCGACGCCCACCAGGCCGATGGTCAGCGACACGCGCCCGCCGTGGAGCGTCCGCGCCAGCAAGTCCTGGCCCAGCCGGTCGGTGCCCAGGATGTAGCAGGTGCCGGGCTCCTGCACGCCAAAGAGGTGGATATCGGCGGGGATCAGGCCGAGCAGCTTGTACTCCGCCCCCCGCACGAAAAAGCCGATGGGGTAGATCTGCGTGGGATCGGCTTTGTGCATATACCGCAGGTTGTAGGTGTCCAGCACCGTCTCGATGCCATAGACGAAGGGGCGCGAGTGAAACTTGCCCTCCGCGTCCACAAAGCGCGGCCACTGCGGCGGCAGCAGGACATAGTCTTGCGACTTGGCCAGATAGTGATACGGCGCGAAAAAGTCGGCCAACAGCGCCAGCAGGTAGAGGATCACCAGCATGACCGTGCCAGCCATGGCGAGGCGGTTGCGCAGGAAGCGCCGCTTCATGAGCTGCCAGAGGGAGAGCCGCCCCACGTCGGTGGCCGCGGCGCCCTCGGGCGCGGCCGCCTGGATGGCTGGGTTGGCGGAGGTGGATTTTGCCCTCATCGGTTTCTCCTGACGAGATTGGCGTCGTCTGCTCTATCTGCACCCCGGACCTCCGAGGTCTCGGAAAACCCGGAGGTCTGAGGGGCTGGGTCTCACTCGTAACGGATGCGCGGGTCCACCCAGGCGAGCAAGAGATCGGCGAGAAAGTTGCCGATCACCAGCATGATCGCCATGAAGACCAAAAAGGTGACGGCCAGGTACATGTCCTGCTGTTGCAGGGCGCGGAAATACATCGGCCCCGTGGTCGGCAGGCTCAGCACGATAGAGACCACCGTCGCGCCCGAGATGATGCTGGGCAAGCTCATGCCCAAGAGCATGATCAATGGGTGGATGGCGTTGCGCACCGCGTGCTTGAGGATCACCAGCGATTCGGAGAGCCCCCGGGCGCGCGCGGCTTGCACGTACTGCATGTTGAGGATATCCAGCAGGTTGCCGCGCATCATGCGGACCAGGCTGGCCGTGCCGCTGGCGCCCACCACCACGATGGGCACCACCAGGTGCTTGAGGAGGTCAGCCAGCTTGGCCCAGCTCCAGGGCGCGTCCACAAAGGCCGGGGAATAGAGCCCTCCCACCGATTGGCCAAAGGAACGCTGGGCGATCACCATCAGCACCAGCGCCAGCAAAAAGCTCGGCGCGGAAAGCCCGATGAGGCCGACAAGCGTAAAAATGTGATCCCCCAGCGTGTACTGGTGGGTGGCGGAATAGATGCCGATGGGGATAGCCACGACCCAAGTAAAGATCAGCGTGGCCAAGGAGATGATCACCGTGTAGACGATCCGCTCCCAAATCAGCTCCTTGACCTCTTTATTGAACTCGAAGGAAAGGCCGAAATCGCCCCGCACAAAGCCGAACAGCCACTTGCCGTATTGCCAATAGAGGGGCTTGTCCAGCGCAAAGCGCTTGGTGATGGCCTCGATCTGTTCCAGCGAGGTATGGGTTCCCTCGTTTTGCAGCCTCTGGATGTAAAAGTCCACATAGGTACCCGTCGGCAGGTTGATGATCAGGAAACCGACGACGGAAACCAGAAAGAGCGTGCTGATCATATAGAGGAAGCGCCTACCGATATACCCTAGCATCTCACGTCCTTTTTTCTTTGCATTGGGCCACACCGAGGGTCAAGACGCACCGGCGCCGTGAGGGCGCGCCCACCCACAGCAGAAAGGCGGATGGGGTGGGCGACGGCTCCACCCGACCCGCCGCAAGGCCTGGGTAGCGGGGCCGGGGGAGGGCGGCCCTCCCCCGTTCTTGGCGACTGCGCTAGGCCTTAAAGTACATCTGCTCCGGGTAGACCGCGCCCATGTAGCTCATGATCCAGGGGTTGGTGAACCCGCCGAGGCCCAGTTGTTCGCGGTTGGGCACGTTGCCCACGTTGTTCGCAAAGACCACGATGGTCGGCAGGTTGGCCACCGTGCCGATAAAGAACGGGCCATAGTCGATGTGCACCTGGATGAGGTCCAGCACCAGGCTTTCGCGCTTGTCATCATCGGGCTCGATCTTGGCCTTGTCGTAGAGCTCCTGAATCTTGAAGACGGGATCGTCCTTGGCCGGCTCCTCGCGAGGAGGAGTGCGATCGCGAGGCGCCTTCTCGAGCTCGGTGCCCTCCAGGTTGGTGCCTTTCACGGCGTACCACTGGCCATAGAGAGGCGCCCAGCGCTGGTTCTCGATCGGCACCACCCAGGCCGGGAAGACCAGGTGGTTGGGGCCATCGCCCACCTCCCAGCTATCCCAGATGTCATAGTTGGCATTGGTCCTGATGGTGGTGGTATCGGAGGGCGGCACGGGGTTCAGCAGCGTCTTGAGCCCGATCGCCTCCCAGTTCTCCTTGACGAGTTGGTCGTTCTGGATATGGTCGGCCTGCGTATTGGCCGCATAGTCGATGCGCAGCTCCAGGATCTTGCCGTTGGGCATCTCGCGCCAGCCGTCGCCGTTCTTGTCCACCACGCCGATCTCGTCCAGCAGCTTTTTGGCCGCCTCGGGATCATACGTGACGGCCAGGTCGCGCCACTTGGCAAAGAGCTCCTTGCCGCGAGGAGTGCGGTTGTACTCCACCGCCTTGGGGCTCATGGTGCCGGTGGTCAAAAAGCCCGTGCCAAAGTAGGTCATCTTTTGGATCTTGGCGCGATCGATGGCGTGGGAGAGGGCCCGCCGGAACTTGGGCTCGCGGTAGACCTTGACCTTGTCCGGATCGGGGTGGTTCCAGTTGCAGAAAAAGCACGAGCCGGTGCCCGAGCCGCCATCCCACAGGTGGACCTGGTAGCCCTGCGTGGTCTCGTTCTGCCGCAGGAGCGACAGGTCGGCCAGCGGGAGCGACTTGCAGGGACGCACGCAGATCTCGGTCTCGCCGCCCAGCACCTTGAGCTTGCCCACCTCGGCGTTCTCCACGTAGGTGGTGTCCACCGCATCGATATACGGAAGCTGGTTGCCCTCCGTGTCCACCGCATAGTAATAGGGGTTGCGCTCCAAGAGGATGCGCTTGCCCGCCTCATAGAGCACTGGCTTCCAGGGGTTCAGCACCGGATAGTCGATGTTGGTGCGCCAGTCATACTTGAGGTCGTGTTCCTTAAAGTCGGTGACCTGCTTGTTGTACTTGGGGTGGAACTGCTTCAGGTAGTGGCTGCAGCAAACGACCATCGCGTCCAGGCCGGTGGGCACGCCCTTGGTCCACATGGCCATGCGGTCGGCCAGGAGCGGCGCGGGGGCGGCGAACTTGAACTTGAGCGTCCAGTCGTCGACCTTGGTCAGCTCGGCCGTCTTGCCGCCGGCGATGAGCCAGTCAGGGACCAGGAAGGGATGGTCTGGGTTGATGCAGAGGTCCTCGTACCAGTAGATGATGTCATCCACGGTGAAGGGCTGCCCATCGGACCACTTGGTCCCCTTGCGGAAGAAGAAGGTCCACTCGGTCTTGTCAGCGTTGGTGGTCCAGCCCTTGGCCAGGCCGCCGCGCTTGTCCAGGCCATCCTTGACCCAGTGCACCGGCGAGTGGCCATAGAAGCTCATGGCGAGGTTGTTGCCATTGGCCGAGGTGTCGGCGCGGTGCCAGGTGCCGCCGTACTGGCCGATCTCGTTGTACGGCTCGATCACCAGCGGCTCCAGCGGCAGGCGCTCCTCCAGGGGCGGCAGCTTGCCGGCCTTGACCAGCTCGGCCAGCGCCGGGGCCTCCTTGGGCTTGGCTACCGGTGTCGCCGTGACCACCAGCTCTTTCTCGACGACCTTTTCCTTCTCGACGACGACGGTCTCCTTGACCACCTTTTCGACCGCCACCTCTTTGGAGACGACCACCGTCTCCTTGACCACCTTCTCTACGGAGACCTCTTTCTCCACCACCACCGTCACCGGTTTTTCGATGATCTGTGGCGTGGGGGCGGCGCAGCCCGCGGCCACCAGCCCCACCGCGGTCATGGCTGCGCCACGCAAGAACTCTTTACGGGTTAGACCTTTGTCCGCCATTTCTCGTCCTCCTTGTCGAACAGGCGCACAAAACACTTGGCTCACCCTTGAAACCAGGACCCCCTCGCCGCCAACATGGCGAGGGGAAGGGCCACGCTTGGGCCCCCTGCGTTGCTCCTCCTTTCCGGGCCGATGGCCTGAGCGCCCGTGGAAAACAAAAACAGGCAAGAATCGGGCTGGCTCATGCCAGCCTTGCATCTTGCCTGCTGCCATCCGCGCACAAGAAGCACACCACGTCGGGCTCCTTGGACGACTATACAGTCCCCTCTTCCTTCCCCCTGTATCAAACATTATATCGCAGGATAGGCCCTGCTGTCAAGTCGCGTTAAAGCGATGGCAGGACTGAGCAATCAACCCAGGTTCCTGCGAGAGCAGCCCCACCTGGCGATAGTCCTCGATGGGTCAGGCCGAGCTCGACGGCTGGACGCGGAGCTGCTGAGCGATGGCCGCGGCGACGCGACGACCTTCCGCCGCGCCCCCGGCCACGCCCTGGCCCGCCGCTATGGACTCGCCGCCGACGTACAGCCCCGGCTGCCCAGTGGACCCATCTTGCGCCGGGGCAAGGCCCGCGTCCCAGGGCAGCTCGGCGGCGCTCAGCGTCACATAGACGGCCTCGTAGGCCCCGCGCAGCTGCGGCAGATCGGCGACGCCCCCACCAACCCAACGCACCCCCGCGCGCAGAACCCCTGGCAGCTCCCGCTCCAACGCAGGAAGCGCCAGCATCCCCTCGGCGGCCCGTCGGAGCCGGTCGGCTGGCTGGGCGCTGCTGTCCAACAGGTCCACCCGAACGCCCAGCAGCGCCAGGTAATAGGCGCAGCTCAGGCCAGCGGGGCCGCTGCCCACCACGGCGACGCGCCAGCCGTTTTCCCCTGCCTCCCCACGCGGCCAGCCCGCCTCGCCCGCCGCCTGGCACGCCCAGCGCAGCAGGTCGGCGATGGGCACGGCCTCCCCAGCAAAGGTCCGGCGGTGGCAACTCCTCTGGCAAGGCGGGTTGTCCCCGCAAGCAGCGCAAGAGAGCTCGGCCAGGGGGTTGCGCTGGCGCAGCAGCCGCGCCGCCCCGAGGGCGTTCCCCGCCTCCAACCGTCGCAGCGCGCCAGGGATATCCATGCCCGCCGGGCAGCTCGCCACGCAGGCCGGGGACTCGCACCATTGGCACTGCGCCGCGGCGCTGGGGACGTTCTCCGCCGTGAGCGGGTCGCCAGCGCGGTAGGGCGGGCGACGGTAGGGCTGGTCCACGTAGCGCACGTACTGCCGCGGGTGCTTGCGCGCGTCATAGTCGGGCTTACGCAGGTCGCGCAGGATGACGTTGGCGGCGCCTACGCCAGAGACCGCGGTGGCGGGCGCGCCGGTGGCCATCACGGTGGAATCGCCGCAGAAATAAAGGTTCTTCCACTCGCTGCGCGCGTGCAGGCGGTTGAGCATGTGCTGGCCGATGGCGTTCTTGGGCCCGCCCACCGCCCCGCCGTTCTTGAGCAGGTAGCGCTCGATGGTGGTCGGCGTGCCCACGGTCATGCCCTCGATGTGCTGGCCAAAGCCGGGGTAGTGCTGCTCGATCTGGTCGAGCATCAGTTGCGCCTCGCGCTCCTTGAGCGCCCCATACTCGGCCGAGCCATAGGCCGGGTCGGTGGGCGACGGCCACTGGCCCAGGTTGGGAGCGATGACCGTGATCACCAGCTTGCCCTCGGGGCACAGGGTCCGGTCCACCAGCGCGTTGACGTAGAGCGTCAGGTCCGAGCTGTCGATCACCTCGCCCTTTTCGATAAAGATCTCCCAGGGCAGCACGCTGGGGGGCAGCGCCTGCGCGTCCACCAGCAGGTAGAGCGTCATGCTGGGAAAGGTGGGGACCAGGCCTTGCGCCCAGGCCAGCCGCTCCGGCGCGATGTGCTCCGGCCTCACCAGGTTGCCATAGATGTTCCAGACGGTGGCGTTGGCGACCACCCGATCCGCCAGAATCTCCTGGCCGCCGGCCAGGCGCACGCCGTAGGCCTGCCCCTCGCGGATGAGGATCTCGTCCACCAGATGGCGATAGAGGATCTGCCCGCCGTCGCGCTCGAAGGCCTTTTCCAGCTTGTTGGGGAGCATCTGCGCGCCGCCCGCCGGATAATAGACCCCGCCGACGTGGTTGTCCAGGAACATGGTCGCCGCCAATATGGCGGGGGTCTCGGCGGCGGTGCAATAGCAGTAGGCCGAGCAGAGCTTGTCGAAAAAGTTGACGACGCCGGGGGTATGGAAATAGCGGTCCAGCAAGTCCTTGACGCTCATGTTGAGCAGCTTTGGCATCTTGAGCATGGCCAAGGGGCCGCTGAGCAATTGCCGCAGCCCCTGGCGCGAGGAGAACTCGGAGGGCGGGACCACCACCTCGTTCTTGAGCACGATATTCTCGTACATCTTGAAAAGGTCGGCATAAAAGGCGCGCAGGCCCTCGCGCTCCTCGGGGTAGAGGTCGCCCAGCTCGCCCAGGAAGCGGTCCAGGTCCGGCCAAAAGGTGATCTCGTGCCCCTCGAAGGTCATGCGCGCCAGGGTGGCGTGCGCCACCACGTCGATGGGCTCCTCCAACTCGTTCATCAGGAAGCGGAACGGCTTGAAACCCCGCTCGCCAAAGCCATAGAGCATGGCCGTGCCCACATCATAGACGACATCCTCGCGCTTGAACGAGGTGCACGAGCCGCCCGGCTTGTTCTGGCGGTCAATCAACAGCACCGACACGCCCCGTTTGGCCAGCAAGCTCGCCGCGGTCAGCCCGCCCAGCCCCGCGCCAACCACGATGACATCGTAGCGGTCGCGCAGCAGGATATCGTCCAACCATCGCATGGAATACCTCTTTCGCGTGCTAGATTCGCGGGGGAACGGCCCTTAGCCGTCCTTCAGGATGCGGTCCGCGGCGAGCTTGGCGGTCAGCACGGCGGTGGGCGAGCCACCGGGCGAAAAGGCCCAATGCCCCGCTAGCAGCAGGTGGGGGATCGGGGAGGTCACCGCCTTGGCGATCTGCAACATGCTGCCGCGGTACCAGGTCTTGCGCCGGTTGTAGCTCCAGCCCATGATGGCGCCTTCGCTATTGAGCGTGCGGGACTGCAGGGTATAGGGGGTGCCTGTCAAGCGGAACTCGATGTGTCGCTCCAGGTCGGGGATGAAACGCCCCAGGCTGCCGATCATCTGGTCCGCAAAGGCCTCCTGCAGCCGGGCGTAGCGCTCGGTGGGCTGCCCGTCCCGGAGCCCCCAGTTGTCGGCATAGTGCCAGGAGGTCATGGCGCAGAGGATCAGGCCGGTCTTGCCCTCGGGCGCCAGGCTCGGGTCGTGCAGGCAAGGGACCGAGATCTCTTGCGGGACGTGGGCGAAATAGTCCTCGCGGGTCAGGCGGTCCTCCTCGGTGATCCCCTGCAGGTCGGGGGCGTAAAAGACGTGGCCGCACCCTTGCAGGTTCAGCCGCTCCACCGGCAGGTCCAGCCCCAGGAAGACGTTAAAGGCCGTGTGCGAGGTCTCGGCGCGGCCAAGCCCCGCCAAAAAGCCCCCGGGCAGCGCCTCCGGCGGCAGGAGGCGAGTGAAGGTCTGGCGGGCGTCGCTCGCCGACAGCACGTAGCGGGCGTCCAGCTCGCGCCCGTCCGCCAGCGCCACGCCGTTGGCGCGGCCGGAGGCGAGCTGGATGCGCGACACGGGCGCGTTGAGCAGGATCTCCCCGCCCCACCCCTGGATCACCTCGGCCAGCGCCTGCGGCACCGCCTGGATGCCGCCCTCGGGGTAGTGATAGTCGAGAAAGACGCCGAAATAGGCCAGGCCGAAAAAGGCGGTGGTGCCGTCGGGAAAGAGGTCACAGAGCAGGTTGGCCAGGTGGGGGTCGCTGATCCGCCGCTCCACATACTGCCGCAGCGGCGTGTTCATCAGCGAGAGGACCTTGGGGGTGCGGCTCAACGTCCCCAGGTTCTCCCTGAGCCAGGAGGATGGCCGCGCGCCGCCTTGGGCTTCGGGAAAGAGGCCCGGAAAGTTGAGCAGGGCGGCCAGCAGGTCAAAGATCCGCCGCGCATCGCCCTGCACCTCCTGCAAGCCGCGCTGCTGTGCGGGAAAGAGCGAGGTCATGTGGGCAAAGTAGGCATCCAGGTCTGCCGCGCTGCGGATGGGCTGGACGGTGGTCTCGGTGATCATGGCGATGGGGCTCTTGGCGAAATGCACCCGGTCCAGCACGCCAAGCTGGCTCAGGGTGGGCAAGATCATGCCGGCGTTCTCCACCGCCTTGATGCCGCCGTCAAAGAGATAGCCCTCCCGCCGGAACGAGTTCCACAACCCGCCCACCTGGGCGCCCTGCTCGCAGACCACCACGCGCGCGCCGCCTTTGGCCAGGGTGGCCGCGGCGGTCAGCCCCGCGAGCCCCGCGCCGATCACTGCCACATCGTATGCCAAGTTACCTCCTCCAAAACAGGCTCGAGATGTCATGCCGAGGGTCAGGCTGGGGCCTGGTTGATCTCGTCCAGCACGGCAAGGATGCGCCGACTGGGCACGATGTCGCTCATGCCCCCGCCATAGTGCCGAAAGCGGACCAGCCCCGCCTTGTCGATAACCATCAGGGCCGGCATGCGGCCCAGCTTGAGCAGCTTGACCTGCTGGCCGTATTGATTCGCCACCTCGTGCTTGGGGTCGGCCAGGCCCACGAAGGGCAGCCGTTCCTTCTCCCAATAGGCTCGAAACGCCTCTTGGTCCTCTGGCCCAATGACCAACACCTCGGCCTCGCGCGCGACGAACTGGGCATAGTCCTGGCGCAACTGCGCCATCTGCGCGCGGCAGAATGGTCACATAAAGCCGCGGTTAAATATCAACACCACGTGCTTTTGGCCGCGATAATCGGACAGGCTCACCGATTGCCCATGCGTGTCCGCCAGCGTGAAATCGGTCGCCGGGGTGGTTTCCATCTCGCCTGCCATGTTTGCTCCTTTGCTAGACATGGTTCCTCAGCATCAGCTCTTTGGGATACGGATTCAGATAGACTTGCTGATGCACCCACTCGGGCACCGGATAGCGCCGCAGATGGTGCTGAAGCAGCGTCAGCGGCACAATGAGCGGCACCAATTCCTGCCTGTAATCCTCGATCAGCCCCAGCAGCTCTTGCTTGTCCTCAGCCGACAGGTCTTTCTTTAGGTAGCCCATCAGGTGCTGCAGGACGTTGGTGTGTTTGGCCCGCGTGCCCAACAGGGCCAGCCCCTCCATGAACCCCGCGCCATAGCGAGCGAATAGCTCCTCCCGCGGCAGCGTCCCCGCCTGCGCCACCAGCCGCCCCAGCTCCTGGTAATGCTTGATGCTGTGGGCCATCAGGGTGAGCTTGTGCGCCGTGTGAAAGCGGACCAGCCCGCCGGGGGAGGCATCCTGCTCCAGCATCTGGGACCAGCGATAGTAGGCAAAGGCGCGCTCGAGGAAATTCTCCCGCAGCGCCAGGTCGTTCAGCCGGCCCTCTTCCTCCAGCGGCAGGAGCGGGAAGCGCTCCTTGACCGCGCGAGCGAAGAGGCCGATGCCCCCGCGGCTGGCGCCGCCGTGCCCGTCATAGACCCGCACCCGAAACAGGCCGGAGGAGGGCGAGTCCTTCTTGAAGACAAAGCCGCACAGGCCCGCCGTGGCCAGTTGCTCGGTCCGCTCCCGCGCCCAGGCCAGCATCCGCTCGGTATGGTCGGTCCCGGATTTGGGCGCGATCAGGCGCGGCGAGTCGGGGTCGCCAATCAGGCGCATGCTCTCGCGAGGGATGCTCAGCCCCATCTCGACCTCCGGGCAGACGGGCACCCACTCCACGAACTGGCCCAGCACGTCCACCAGGAAGCGGTCCAGCTTGTGGCCGCCATCGTACCGCACCGACTGCCCCAGCAGGCAACTGCTGACGCCCAGCCGCAGCACCGGCTCCAGCGCTCGAACTTGGCTGCTATCCAAGTCTCTCCTCCCCACAATCACTTGCTTAGGTCAAATCAGATAATCGACGGGCGCGCCCCAGCGCTCCACCTTCTGGTACCGCGGGTTGTCCGAATCGAAATGGACCCAGATCGGCGCCTGATCGAGCCCGGGGTGGGCCGCATGGAGCTCCCGATCCCCCCACCGGAAGGCCTCCAGGACCAGCCCCAGCTCGCGCCGCAAGATGGCGTCGCGCATCCCGGCGCCGCCCAGCGCGAGCCCGCCGCTGACGTGGCAATGGACGCGCAGCTCCGGCCCTGCCTCGCCCTCCACCCATTCCGCCACCACCTCGTCGCGCATCAGCCGCGTGTACCAGCCCGAGATTTGCGCCCGGTTCACCTCCGGCGCGATGGTCAGGAACAGGTCGCCCGTCTGGTCCGAGTGGGTCAAGGTGTAGCAGCGGGGGGTCAGCGGGACAGCGGGCGCGGCGCCTTCCCCCCACGTGACGTGCAGCTTGGCCGGTACCAGGCGGCTCATCGGCCCTCCCTGCGCTTTCGCAAGAGCGCCCCCAAACAGCACACGGACCACCCGGATGGCGCGGGGTCCCCAAGCACAAGCGGCTCCGCGCCATCCGTTCGATCCGTGTCCCGACTCGATCAACTTGTACGACGGGTCGCCAAAGGCGCCCGCCGTGGATCAGACCTTATACCGGGGCCAGCGTGCCGGTCCAGATCAGCCAGCAGAGGACCGTCTTGGCCGAGAGGCTCAGGATGATATAGACCCGCTCCCCGTAGAGATAGTCCTTCCAGGGGCCGACCTTTTTGTATTGCAGCACCATGTTGATGGCAAAGCAGTTGAAAAAGACGAACAGGATGGGCACGATGGCATAGACGAACGCCGGCGGCTTGGCATCGCCCGAATTGACCGCCCCCACGAAATAGAGCGTGATGACGATCCAGGGGACGATCCCCGCGAAGCAGCCATAGATGAACGAGGTCCAGTTCGTCTTTTCCGTGTACTGGTTGTGGATTTCCATCATGATCCCAAAGAGGTTCATGGTGGCGTTGACGGCAAAGATCAGGATGATGGCCCCCAGGTCCCAGAGCCCGATGAGCATGCCGATGAGGACGATCATCAGCGAGGAGCTCAGGGCGTACTCGTAAAAGCGGATGGGGTTCATCCCCTTCTTGAGGTTCTCCACATACTTGCCGTAGCCGATGGTGGAGAGGTAAAGGTGGGCCACCGCCGAGATCAGGAGGAAGCAGGCCACCGCCGGCCCGAAGCGCACCTCGAAAAGGAGCTGGGGGTTCGGCTTGAGCGACCGCGTGGCGACGTCAAAGTTCAAATAGTTGGTAAAGATGGGATAAGTCGTGTCGTTGCTGATGAGGATCATCAGGATGCCCTGGATGAGATGCAGGAATCCCATGACCAAGTTAAAGCGCTTGAGGCCGGCGAACGTCTTTTCGGTGGCGTTCACCGCTCCCATTGTCCGGACCTGCTTCTTTGCCATACACCATCCTCCTCTTCTCTACCTTGAGACAGTTCCCCGATAGCCTCAGGTATCCTGGGCGGACCCAGCCCTATTGCTGGTCCCAGGCCTAACCATTAACTATTATAGCGTAGTCCCGCGCCAACGCAAGTCAGATCCCTAGGCCAGACAGCGGCCCGCCCAGTAGCCCACGGCGCTCACCGCCGCGCTGAGCGCGGCGCCCCAAACCATGTCCACCACGGTGACGAGCAGCGGCCAGTCCTTGATGGTGGCAAGGTTGGTCAGGTCATAGGTGGCATAGGAGACGAGGCCAAAGAGCGCCCCGCGCCACAGGGTGGCCTTGAGCGAATGCGCCTCCAGGCCAGGGAGGACGACGAAAACGAGTATGCCCACGATGAACAGGAGATAAAAGAGGCCCGCCGCGAGCCAGTTGGCGCGAGGAGCCATCAGGTAGCCCAGGTGCTGGCGGTAGAACGCGCGCGCCACCACCCCCAGCCAGACCATGTCGATCGCCAGGAAAGCGGCCAGGGTGGCCAGGTAGAGCTTGAGATGATAGACCATCAGTGGGCCTCCTTTCGAGATGGTACACGGGTTTCCACGGATCGGGCGGACTCAGGAACCCAGCTCTTCGATCCCCTGGTCGCCGATGGCATAGGTGGCCTGGCCGGTCTCGAGCAGCGCCAGCGCCCCGCCGGAGCGCTCGAGCGCCTGGTCCTGCCGGATCCACGCGCGGCTGGCGCCGATCTGGGCCACCTCGACACCGTCCTGGCGGCTGTCCGACACGACCGCGGGGGCCAGTCCCGCGTGGGCGGGGCAGAGGACCACGCCCAGGGTGCGGCGATCCTCCAGGGCCGACGGCGTGAAGCGCAGGTGATACTGGTTGTGCCACTGGTCGCGAGACCTGGTGGTGCCCGGGGCGGGGTCCCAGCCCTCGCTGAGCGAGAAAAAGGCGTCGTTGTGATAGAGCAGGTGCCCCACCAGCCGGCTGCCCGCCCGCTCCAGCGCAAACGACCGCGCGGCCTCGTCCACCTGGAAGGGCGCCCAGGAGTGGATATTCCACTGCAACGCCGAGGTGACGCCGGGCTTGGCCACGAACTCGTCCACCAGCAGGAAGGCCTGCTCGCCTTTCAGCCAGATGACATGGCGCCGGCAGCGCGCGGCGCGGTCGGCATAGCTGGCGTCGGCGTTGCCCACGAAATAGACCAGGCGCTCGTCCTCGTAGGCGTGGTCGATGGACCCGCGCGAGTCGTGCGAGCGCATCAATTGCCCCGCATCGGAGAGCGTGACGCAATTGTGCGACTTGGTGTGCCAGACCCAGTGGGCGTGGTGGGCGGAGCCATAGCCCGCATAGTAGCCGCTGGGCATGGCCATGATCTTGCCCGCCACGTGGAGAAAGAAATCGTTGTTATTGGCGTGGGAGTGGCTGATCGCCCCAAAGGGCGAGGAGCGAAAGACCAGGGCCACATCGCGGCTGGGGTCGTCGCGGTGGGAGCGGATGGCGGCCCACCCGGCGGCGGGAAAGACGCGGCAGAGGGTCTGACCGCCTTCGGCGGCGCTGGCGGCGGGGGCGGGCTCGCCCATCACCACGTAGCGCGTGGCGCTAGAGACGGGGCCCTGGCGCTCGACCGGCGTGTCCATGGTCAGCGCCTCGGCGCGGAACGCCGCCACATAGTCGGCGAACTCGGCGGCGCCGGATTCGCGCCCGATGAGCTCCACCAGGTCGGCGTTGGACTCCCAGGTGGCCCGCCAGCGCTCGGAGTGGTCGCCAAAGCCGAACCACTCGGCATAGGGCGGCCAGATCCATTGGCGCCAGCGGGCATGATTGGCCCAGAAGCGCCGCCGGTAGAGGTCCACCCCGACCCCGCGCTTGAGCGCTGTGGCGAACATGGTCATGATCGTCACATAGGCCAGCCCATAGGAGGGCCCTTCGGCCCAGGCGCCGTCATCGCCGGCCCAGATCGGCCAGATGCCGCAGAGGACGGGCCGCAGCCAGTCCAGCCAGGCGGCGGCCTCGGGGATGTGCTCGTGAAAGACGAAGGCGATGTTGGCCAGAAAGACGATCTCGCGCCCGGCATGCGAGTCGAAGCGGGTGATGCCATAGGAGCCCTGGCTGTGCATGTGCTCGTAGGTAATCTGCCCCCGCCGCCGGAACTGGGCGATCACCCGCGCGCGCTCCTCGTCGGTGAATTGGTCCCAGGCCCAGTCGCAGGCGTGGGGGCCGTGCCAGATCACCGACATGTGCGCTTCGTCGTTGTGCTCCAAATAGCTGGAGCCGTCCGGGTCCCAGCGCGAGATGGACGCCATGCGCTGGGCGGCGGCGCGGCCATAGCGGGCCTCGCCGCTGGCGAGGTAGGCGAGCGCCAGGACCTCGGCGCCCTCGACGAACCGGCGGGAATCCCACAGCACGACGGACCAGACGCGGAAAAAGGCCTCGTAATCGAGCCGCCGGTCGGGGAGGTAGGGCGGCTCGGCGATCTCGTGCGGCTGCTGGAGCAGCGCCTCCGCCTCTTGCTGCAGGTCGCGCCACAGCTCGGCGCGGGCCCCATGGCGAGAGGCCCGGAACGCCGCCAGCTCCTGGGCCCCCACGTACAGGCGCGGATGCTCGCCGGAGAGGCTGGCCAGCCACGCGCTGGCCGGCGGAACCTCCACCGTCACGGCGTCCGCGGTGATCTCGAAGGAAAAGGTGGGCGCCCATTCGCCCGCCAGGGACCAGCTCCAATAGTACGTGCCGACCGGCAGGGCTTT
>Ga0123330_1000987_pt1 | contig 30352 bp, 22 predicted proteins | sample BioC13SIPDNA_2_FD_89704 | JGI IMG/M metagenome (GOLD analysis project Ga0123330, IMG submission 89704) | Anaerobic biogas reactor microbial communites from Washington, USA - Biogas_R2_A C13 SIP DNA | ecosystem: Engineered > Bioreactor > Anaerobic > Unclassified | place: Washington, USA... | reverse complement strand
GGCTGTCGTAGCCGATGACCACGCCCCGGCGGGCGGCGCCGGGCTGCTGTTTGAGGTAATCGGCCAGGCCCGCCGTCAGGCGGCGCACGTTGTAAATATTCATGCGGTTGGTGCCCGCCCCCAGCACGCCGCGCATGCCGGCGGTGCCAAAGCTGAGCTCGGTGTAGAAGCGGTCCTCAATCTCCTTGGGGTTGTCGCGGATGGCCTCCAGCTCCTTCACCAGGGCCGTATCCGGGGCAAACATCTCAAGCCAGGCATTATAGCTGTCCATGATGCGCATCGCTGTCCCTCCTGCCTATGAAAATCTGCTCATATTATACGGTTTGCAGGCGAAGGGCGCAAGGCATAGCTCCCCAAAGCGGCGTTTCAGACATTTTAGATGTAAAACTCAAACTAATTACAAAGCATTTGTTGACCGTGTAATGAATTTGTCATATACTGCTGGTGGAATATTCTGCGCCATCATGCGCGGCAAAGGGTAGAGGTACGCAATATGATACGAGAACACACAGGGAAAAAAGCGCTGAACAGGCTGCTGTGCCTTGCGTTGGCCTTGCTGTTGCTGGCGCCGCCCATCGCGGTGGATGCAAGCGATGTGTCCACCAAGTATGGCTACACCACCGTGGCGAACACGATGTTCCGCCCCCGGGCCGGCACGACGGACTACATTGACCGCCTGCCTGCGCACTGGGCGGCCGACATCCTGGGCACCGAGACAGTGGGGGGCGACCTGTGGTATCACGTGAAAACCAACCTGCCCACCCGGCTGGACCGCACCTACTACGGCTATATCAAGGGCACGGTGTTCCGCCCCATGACCAAGGCGGAGGAGACGGCCTGGGCCGCCAGCCCCGTGCAGGCGCCCGGCGGGATTACCCCGCCCGCGCCGGTGATTACGGCAGCGCCCGGTGACCCCGCCAAGCTGAGCAACATCGCGGTGGTCACCGTGGCAGGCGCGCAGCTGCGCCAGATTGCCAACGCCAGCGGCGCCGTCATTGTGGGCCTGCTGCTCAACACCCGCATGACCGTGCTGGAGACCCCGGCCGACCTGGTCAATGGCTGGTACCGTGTGACAGTGATGACCGATTCCGGCCCCTATACCGGCTATATCGCCGCGGCCCATATCCGTGTCCTGACCAATGCCGAGGCGGGTGCAACGCCTGCCACGGCGGCCCCTGCCACCCAGGCGGGCTATATCAAGATCAAGCTGCCCGGCACCAACCTGCGGCGCACGCCCGGCGGCGAAAGCATGCTGCAGATGCCTGTCGGCCTGATCCTGCCCTTCTACGGCAGCCCGGTCAGCAGCCTGGGCTACCAGTGGGTGCACGTGCTGCACACCAGCGGTGCGTACGGCTATGTGCGCGGCGACTGCTATACCTTTACCGATGACAAGGGCAACCCGGCCACCCCGCCGGCGATCACGCCCCCCTACATCCCCAGCGTGCCCACGGTGCCCACCGTGCCGGGGGCCGGCGGCGGCTATATCAAGCTCGTCCGCGGCGGCGTCAACCTGCGCCAGACGGCGGGCGGCCCCAGCTTTGCCCAGCTTGACCGCAACACGGTGCTGCCGTACTCCGGCTTCACCCAGCAGGGCGGCTACACCTGGTACTATGTGACCGCAGTGCCCGGCGCGGGCTACATCCGCTCAGATATGGCGGTGCTGACCGACAGCGCGGGCACCGGCACGGTCACCCCGCCCACGCCCTCTGGCAACGTGCTGGGTTACGTGGTGACCACCAAGTCGGGCGTCAACCTGCGCAGGACGGCCACCACCAATGGCCATGTGTTTACCCAGGTGGCCCGCAACACCGTGTGGCCGCTGATTGCCCCGGTGGTCAACAACCAGGGCTACAACTGGTACTTTGTGCGCACCAAGGATCATACCGGCTATCTGCGCGGCGACTGCGTGCGCCAGATGACCGAGGCTGAGGTCGCCGCCTACCTGGGCGGCACAACGCCCGGCCCTGTCACCCCGCCCACGCCCACCGGCCCGATTGCCGGCTACATCAAGACCACGATCACCAAGGTCAACATCCGTGTGGCGCCCAGCCTGGACGCCCAGCACGTCACCCAGATTGCCCCCTCGGGCGTTGTGTTCCCCTACCTGGGCACGACAACCTCGGGCGGCCGGATGTGGTACCAGATTCTGTACAACAACGTGCCGGCCTACATGCTGGGCACGCTGGCCAAGATCATGACCGCGCAGGAGGTGGCCGACTACCTCAAGACCGTGCCTGCCACCCCGGCGCCCGTGCCCACGGCCACCGTCAACCCGGCCGACCTGTCCAGCACGGCGGTCACCGTGATGGACCGGGTGCTGGTGCGCGCCTCGGGCAGCATGTCCGCCAGGACCGACTCCATCCTCTATCAACAAGGCTCGGTGGCCAAGCTGCAGGGCCCCACGGCAACTGCCGACGGCTACAGCTGGTACCAGGTAACCGCAGGCGGCGTGACCGGCTGGATCCGCGCCGACATGCTGCGCATCCTCACCAAGACCGAGGAGGCCGCCCTCAACCAGACCGGTGACCCCAGCGCCCCGCCGGAGGCCACCTACCGCACGCTGCGGCGCGCCGATACGGGTGCTGACGTCACCCGCCTGCAGACCGAGCTGGCGCGGCTGGGCTTCCTCAACCCCGCGGCCATCACCGGCATTTACACCACCGAAACCATCACCGCCGTGACCAACTACCAGCAGGCCGCCGGCCTCTATGTGGATGGCGTGGCCGGCCCCAATACCCAGCACAAGCTGTACGGCACCGTGCCCGAGGGCACCTACACCGACCCCAGCGGCGGCACGGTGACGCCCACGCTGTACCCCATGGAAAAGCTGGACTGGACCACGGTGGATACCATCTGGGCAAGGGGCGCCACTGCGGTGGTAACCGATGTGAAGACACGCCTCAGCTTCCGTGTGAGGCGCTGGGCGGGCGGCTCCCATGCCGACGGCGAGCCGCTGACCGCGGCCGATACGGCCGTGATGTGCCGCATCTACGGCGTGAACAACGCGCAGGAGATTGCCGAGAAAAACCTGTGGCAGCGCCGCCCCGTGTGGGTGACGGTCAATGGCCGCAGCATCGCGGGCAGCGTGTACGGTGTGCCCCACAACTACCCGGCGGGCGACCAGATACCGGATAACGACTTCAACGGCCAGTTCTGCGTGCACTTCGTCGGCTCCAAAACCCACTCCTCGGCGAGCGTTGATGCCGGCCACCAGGCGGCCATCGACTATGCCTACCTCAATGCGCCCAGCAGAAAATAAGGGTGATCTGATCATCATCGGCGGCGGGGCTTCAGGCCTCGCCGCCGCTTGCATCGCCATGCAGCGCGGCAAGCGGGTGCTGCTGCTGGAGGCGCGCGACCGCGTGGGCAAAAAGCTGCTGGCCACCGGCAACGGCCGCTGCAACCTGATGAACATGGGGGCGCCCGTGTACTTCGGCCATCCCCGGTTTGCCCTGGAGGTGCTGCGCCACTGCCCGCGGGAGGAGGTGCTGCGCTTTTTTGACGCGCTGGGCCTGACCACCGTGGCCGAGGGCGATCTGCTGTACCCCGCCAGCATGCAGGCGGCCGCCGTGCTGGATGTGCTGCGCCTGCCGCTGGCCGACAGCCCGCGGGTGCGCATGGTCACCGGGGCGGAGGCGGTGGATATCCGGCGCGAGGCGTCGGGCTTCTCCGTGCGCTGCGCCAATGGGGACAGCTACATGGCCCCAGCCGTTATCGCGGCGGCCGGCGGCCCGGCGCAGCCCCGGCTATCGGGCTCGGACAGCCTGTTCCCCGTCCTTGAAGCGCTGGGGCACCGGCTGATTGCCCCGCGACCGGCATTGACCGGGCTGGTGACACAAAAGGGGGATGTGCGCGGCCTCAAGGGCATGCGTCTGCCTGCCCGGTGCACCCTGACGGATAGTGCCGGCCGCCCCGTGGCTGCCACCGAGGGCGAGGTGCTGTTTGCGGACGACGGCGTGAGCGGCGTGTGCGTGATGCAACTGAGCCGCGATGCCGGGGCGCTGCTTGAGCGGGGGGAGAAGCCCCGGCTGTACCTCGACCTGTCGCCCTTGCTGGGGCTGATGCCCCGGCGCATGCGGCGCGTGCCGCAAGGTGAGCTAAGCCCCCCCGGGGAAAACCGGGCGGCTGTGCTGGCCTGGCTGACGCAGCGCGCCCGGCACCTGCCGGCAGAACGCCTGCTGACGGGCGCCCTGCCCCGCCTGCTGCATGACAGGCTGCGCGGCCTTTCCCCGGCGGATACCGCCGCCCTGTTAGCCGCCTTCCCGCTGGATGTGATCGGCCTGCGCGGCTTTGACCACGCCCAGGTGGCGGCCGGCGGCATCGATCCTGCGGATGTAGACCCGGCCACCATGCAAAGCCGGCTGGTGCCCGGGCTGTACCTCACGGGTGAGCTGCTGGATGTGGATGGCGACTGCGGCGGGCACAACCTGCTGTTCGCCTGGGCCGGCGGCCTGCTGGCGGGCAGGCACGCGGCGGGCTGATTGGTTTTCCTTTCGTTTATTCTTTATCTTTAGCTTTTCTTCTGTCAGGTGCTTGCGCAAGAGGCATATATGGGTTATTACGCAGGCAATACAAGCCAACATTGCCCACGGCAAGACGGTCTACACCGTCAAGGTGACTACCGTGCCCGATGGCGACAAGCTGAAGGCCGCCATCCATGTGAAAAAGGATGGCATTCCCCATGCGGGCGAGGTGGTGTTTACCAATACGCGCCAGCTGCTCAAAACCAGAGACAGCGCCATGTACACCGCCCTGTTGATCGCCCTGGCGGGCGGGGCCTGGGTGTTGCGCCGGAGAGAGACCGACAGTAAATAACCCACATGCTTATGCGCACGAAGGCCCGCCATGATGGCGGGCCTTTGTGCGTCAGGCAGCGCTGTGCTGCCGGAGCGGTGATACCGATGAGAGCGTGTGCGATTAAGCTCCGTATCAGAAGATGCTGAACCGCAGGAACAGCGTGGCCATCAGGCTGGCCACCAGAGAAACCACGGTGATCTGGGTGTTGATGGAGGGGCCGGCGGTGTCCTTGAAGGGGTCGCCCACGGTGTCGCCGATGACGGCGGCTTTGTGCGCCTCCGAGCCCTTGCCGCCCATGTTGCCGGCTTCCACGTACTTCTTGCCGTTGTCCCACAGGCCGCCGGCGTTGGACATGAACAGGGCCAGCAGCAGGCCGGTGACGATGTTGCCCAGCAGGAAGCCGCCGATGGCGTTGACGCCGCCGATGAAGCCCACGACCAGCGTGGCCAGGATGGCGACCAGGCCGGCGGGGATCAGCTCCTTGAGGGCGCCGGTGGTGGCGATGTCGATGCACTTGTTGTACTCGGGCTCAACCCCGGGCTCGCCCTGGGCCAGGCCCTTGATCTCGCGGAACTGGCGGTGAATCTCGGCGATCATGCGCTGGGCGTTTTTGTCCACGCCCAGGATTAGCATGGCGCTGAACACCGCCGGGATGGCAGCACCCACCAGAATGCCGAAGAACACCGTGGGGTCGATGAGGTTGAAGCCCACTAACTTTTCAGCCGCGCGGCCCATCTCCTCCAGTTTGACGTTGACCTCGCTCATGAAGGCGCCCAGCAGGCTGATGACGGTGAGGCCGGCGGCGCCGATGGCAAAGCCCTTGGTGACGGCCTTGACGGTGTTGCCCGCGCTGTCCAGTTCGTCGGCCACGCGGATGGTTTCCTCGCCCAGGCCGCCCATTTCGGCCAGGCCGCGGGCGTTATCCACGATGGGGCCGTAGGCGTCGTTGGAGATGATCATGCCCACGATGGACAGCATGCCCACCGCCGCCATGGAGATGCCGAACATGCTGTACTCGGGGCCGATCAGGCCGCCCAGGTTGTAGGCTACCAGCGCGGAAACCGCGATGCCCACCATGGCCGGCAGCACCGACAGGAAGCCGTAGCTCACGCCCGACAGGATGGTGAACGCCGGGCCCGACTGGGAGGCGTGGGCCACCTTTTTGACGATGGGGGCGTTGTCGTCGGTGAAGTAGTTGGTGGACAGGCCGATGATCACGCCTACCAACAGGCCCACAGCCGAAGCGCCCCAGATCTCCCAGCGGAAGTCCTTAAACAGTAAGGTGGCCAGCGCGGTCAGCACCAGGAACACCCCGGTGGTTACGTAGGTGGAGTTGTTGAGCGCCCGGGTGGGGCCGCCCTTGTCGGTCACCTTGGCGGTGTAGATGCCCACGATGGAGCTGATGAGGCCCAGCGCCGCATAGCAGAACACCATCAGCACGTTGGCGCCGGTGGTGTGGCCGTCCAGCACAAAGGCCATCACGATGGCGGCCGCCATGGAGGCCACATTGGAGTCAAACAGGTCGGCGCCCATGCCGGCCACGTCGCCCACGTTGTCGCCCACGTTGTCGGCGATGACGGCGGGGTTGCGCGGGTCATCCTCGGGGATGCCCAGCTCCACCTTGCCGGCCAGGTCGGCTGATACGTCAGCCGTCTTGGTGAAGATACCGCCGCCCGCCTTGGCAAACAGGGCCAGGGAGCTGGCGCCGAAGCTGAAGCCCAGCAGCATGGAGGGATCGCCCACCAGCAGCATCACGCCCATCACGCCCAGCAGGCAGGAGGCCACCACGATCAGGCCCATCACCGCGCCGCCGCGGAAGCCCACTAAAAAGGCCGGCTTGATGCCGTGGGTGGCTGCCTCGGCGCAGCGCGCGTTGGCCAGCGAGGCCACGAAGATGCCGATCTTGCCGGCGATGGCCGAGAAGATGGCGCCGGCCAGGTAGCACAGCATCATGTTGAGGTTTGGGGTGATGCCGTGGCCGTGCCAGAGGGGCTCGGGCAAAAACAGGAAGATCAGCCCGCCCACCACCAGGGCAAAGATGGCCAGAATGGCATACTCCTTGCGCATAAAGGTGTTGGCGCCGCTGCGGATCAGGCCTGCGATGCGCTCGATGGTTTTGTTTTCGTTCTTTTGCTGCTTGACCCACACCGCGAGGTACACGGCGTAGACAATGGCCAGAACGATGGCCAGGACGGATAGGGTATAGATGACACCTGCGCTGGCTTGCATAGAGGTCCCTCCTTCAAGTATGGTACAATCGATTCATTCCCACGATAGTATACACTTTTTGGCCCGTTGCGCCAGACCCGGGATGAATTTTTGTTGGCTTTTTCGTAAAAGTGCCCATCAATTGTAAACATTTGCCGCCGCCCTCCTCAACCGGGCGGCAATCAGGTATGATATTAAAGGCAAAATATGTACGGGAGGGGAGCTATGCAGCCGACCAGCGACCGGGAAGCCTTCATCGTCGGGCTGTATACCTCCTGCAATGACCTGCTGGAGAAGATGTGCTACCGCCTGCTGGACTACGATACCAGCCAGGCCGATCTGGTGGCCGACTGCATCCAGGAGGCTTTTTTGGCGGCCGACCGCCACTGGCGCATGCTGACGCGCCACCCCAACCCCCAGGGCTGGCTGGTGACCACCTGCCAGAACCGCCTGAAGGACAGCCTGCGCCGCGAGCGCACGCGGCGCTTTCGCACGGCATGGTCGCTGGATGAGGACAGTGCCCCCCAGGTAGCCGATGCCGCGGGTGCGCTGGACAGCTGGGTGGACAGGGCGGCCGACCAGCAGGCGGTGGAGCAGGTGCTGCGCCTGCTGAGCCCGGCCGAGAAGCAGGTGATGCAGGGCTACTTTGTGGACAACCTGTCCATGGAGGAGGTGGCCGACCGCCAGGGCAGCACGCTGAGCGCGGTCAAATCGGCCATCTTCCGCATCCGCAGCAAGGCGCGGCAGATGCGAGAAAAAAAGCCATAGCCTTCCGCAACCTTTTGACCCGATGTGCACTATACAGATAGAAGGGGGATTATCGGTGAACGCGCAGGAAGCCATGAACAGGGTACTGCTGGAGCAGCTCAAGCGGCAGCTGCACAGCGGCGACCTCAGGCCGGAAGACCTGAGGCGGCGGCTTTTGCGTGCCATTGATGACCAGATGCAAAAGGGCGGGCAGATGGATACCGCCTTGGTGCTGGCCTGCGAGGAGCTGCTGTGGGAGCTGGATGCCGGGCAGCCCGCGCCCGACAATGCCGCCGCCAAGCTGGCCGGGTACCGGCGGCTGACCGATGCGCTGCGCAAGCGGCACGCGCGCCCGGCGGGCATCCCCTGGCGCACCGCCGCGCTGGCCGCCGCGGGCACGCTGGCCATGGCCGCCGCGCTGTACTTTACTTTGCCCCGGGTGGAGCCCAAGGCCCTGCCCACCAGCGCGGCTGCCCACGGCACGCCGCTGCCTGTGCGCGAGCCGGTGATGACAGCCAGCGCCGGGCCCCTGTTAGTGACTGTCGCGCCCACCGAGGCCCCCACGCCTACGCCGGTGCCCACGGCGGCCCCCATCACGCCTGTGCCCACCGCCACGCCCATCCCCGGCCCCAAGTACATCACCATGCAGGAGCTGCGCAGCCTGGCCCCCGCCCGCTGGCAGCAGGCCTTTGAGGGCCGTGGCCGCACCGTACACATCGATGTGCCCCTCACCATCCCGCAGGTGGACCGCATGCCCGTGCCCGAGCTCAAGTGGCAGGCCTTTGACGAGGATGCGGTGCTGCTGGCGGTGAACGCCCGGGCCCCGGCCACGCGGCTGGACGTGCGTCAGCAGCCCGGCGCGCCCTACCTGTTCATCAGCGGCACGCCAGGCGATGATTCCTACATGAACGGCCCCAAGCGCGGCTCCTCGCGGGTGATCCCGCTGCCCGGCCAGCCGGCGGACAACACCACGTATACGCCGCAGCAGGCCTGGGACCTGATGCAGCGCCTGATGGAGGCTGCGGGGCTGGATGCCGAGCATATCGAACAGACCGGCGTGACGGGCACCACCGGCTTTTATGCCTACCGCTCTGCCACGGATGCCCAGCGGCGCGCCCAGGCCTATGCCTACCTGGATCGCTCCGCGCCTGTGGCCGGGTTTGAGCGGGGGTACTACCATGTGACCGCTCGGCAGGTGATCGGCGGCGTGCCGCTGCTGCCCCACGAGTACCTGTACTCCAGCACGAACAATTCGCCCTATCAGGTGGAGGGCATCCTGCGCATGCAGGCGGCGGACGATGGGGATTACCGGCTCCAGGTCAAGGCCGTGCAGCCCGCGGGCATCAAGGTGGACGACCTGCCGCTGGCCAACATCGACCGGGTGCTGGATACCCTGCGCGGCCTGGCCGAGAGCGGCCGCCTGCGCCGGGTGGACAGCATCGAGCTGGGCTACATGCTGTACTATGAGGACTATGTGATGGCCGGCGAGGAGGAGCGGGAGGCCACGCTGGTCGCCCTGCCGGTGTGGCGGGTGCTCGGCTACCTGGCGCCGAACGCGGCGTATGAGCCGGGCACATCCCTGGAGGAGATGAGCACCGATGCCGCTACCGCCACCTATGTGGATGAATCTCTGGAGTTCCGCATTGATGCGCAGACCGGCCTGCTGATGGAGCGCCACTCCGCCTTGCCCATCAAGGGCAATCCCCCCATCCTCACCTGGGAGCAGATGGAGGGAGAGGAGGACATCAGCCTGCTGCCATGATGCTTTGGCGAAACCCCATCCGCCGGCCACAATAATATGGCTGGCGGATTTTTTGCGGAGAAGCACAACCTTTTGCCCGCTCATGCACTATAGATGTGAGGGCTTTCACATTTGTGCCTGTGCCGACGGAAAGGAGAACCCAATGAAAAAATGCCTGATGCTGCTGCTTTGCCTGTGCCTGCTGCCCGTGCTGGGGTTGGCCGAGGCGGTGGATGGGTTTACGCCCGAGCAGATACCCCAGGAGCTGCCGCGAGAGAATGAGTGGAGCTACCGCATGCCCGGGCAGGTGATCCTGGCGGGGGACGCCTTTTACGCCCTGTACCCGCGCGAGCAGACCATATTGCGCTGGCAGCCCGGAGAGGGAGAGGCCGCGGTCTTCAGCCGGCTGCCGCAGGTGCCCCCGGAAACCCTGTACAACGACCGCCCCCAGGCGGAGCGCGAGCGGCTGCACCAGACGGCGCAGGTGCTCTTTGCGCGGGAGGGAAAGCCCCATGCCCTCAACGCCTATACCGGATTGTACGGCGAGGTCACGCCCCAGGGCGTGCAGTGGGGGGAGATCAAGCTGGACCTCAGCCGCTGGATCCCCAGCCTGGATCAGTACATCGAGCCGCTGTCGGCCTCCTTTGCTCAGGGGGACTGGCTGGTGCTGGGCATCTCCGGCTACTCGTCCGGCGAATCCATGGAAAACCAGATTGACCTGCTGATATTGAACCTGCTGGATGGCCGGGCCCGCCACGTGGAGCAGGAGCTGATCAAGGACGTGGCTGCCTACAAACCCGGCCAGGCCCTGCTGATGCGCAAGGCGGAGGCGGGCGGAAAGACAGTCAACCAGCTCAGCACCCTCAACCTGTCGGACGGCAGCGTGCAGGATTTGCCGCTCAGCATGCCGGCCGGCGGCATGAAGCAGGTGGGCGGACTGGCCTGGGACGGCGAGCGGGATATCATCTATGTGGCCGATGAAAACCGGGTGCACCTGGCCCGCGCCGGCGGGGTGCTGACGGCGGGCACCATCATGCCCAGCGACTACCTGGCGCCCGGGCGGGCGTGGGTGCTGCCCGACGGCCGCTATGCCCTGCTGGGTGACAGCCTGCGCGTGCGCCCGGTGGCCGAGGGCGGCGATGAGGGTTATATCCGCCTGGCGCTGCGCCCCGGCTCGGAGCACCACCTGCTCAAGCCCTATCAGGAGCAGCACCCCGATGCCAAGGTGCTGATGACCATGCAGAACATGCAGCCCGCCGATGTGGTGGCCGAGCTGCTGGCCCAGCCCGAGGCGTGGGACGTGTATGAGCTGGCGGTGGACAGCAACTTTGCAGCCCTGCTGGACAAGAGCTATGCCGCCCCGCTGGATGGTGACCAGGAGATCAAACAGGCCGTGGGCAGCATGTACCCCTGGGCACAGGCTGCCCTGCGGGACAAGCAGGGTGTGCTGCGCGCCGTGCCCGCCAGCCTGGGCATCGACCGCTGGAGCGTCAACCTCAACATGTTCCGCCGGCACTTTGGGGATGCCCCGCTGCCCGAAACCTACGGGCAGCTGATGGACCTGTTCATCCGCTTTGAGCAGGGGGCGGACGAGCACCCCGAGGACACCTTCATGAGCAGCTGGCAGGGGTATCCGGACTTTGTGCGCACTTTGGTGTGGCACTACATCGAGCAGCATGACCCGGGCGACGGGCCGATGGACTTCAGCCGCCCCGGCCTGAAAGCGGCGCTGGAAAAATTGAAGCAGGCGCGGGACATCCGCAAAGCCAAGGGCCTGAGCCTGGAGCCCATGGAGTACAATGTGGATTCCAGCTTGGAGGAACCCACCATCTTTTTCCCCCAGGTCACGGGCAGCAACGTGCTGGACAATCGCGCGCGTTACGGCCAGATGTTTACCGACTTTGCCATGATGTCCGTGCCCCGCTTTGCGCCCGACGCGCCCCCGGCCAACCGCGGCCGCATGACGGCGCTCATCCTCAACCCCCACAGCACCAACCCGCAGGGGGCCATGGACTTCCTGCGCTTCGCCCTCAGCCGGCAGGCACAGCCCGAGCTGCATATTCTGCTGCACCCCGGGGCGGACGAGCCCGTGCCCAACCCCCGCTACGAGGAGGGCCTCCAGCATGCCCGGGATGCCCTGGCCTCGGTGCAACAGGCGCTGGAAAGCGCCCAGGGCGCCGAAAAGACCGAGCTGGAGCGGCAGGCCGCATCCTTTCAACAGCAGTTGGACGACCCCGAGCTGACCCGATGGGCCGTCACGGCGCAAGCCATCGCCGATTACCGCGTGTTTGCCGATACCGTGCGCCTGTATGACCGCAGCCCCTATGTGACCTTCGACCTTCAGAGCCCGGCCGCCAAACAGGTGAACAGCCTGACCGAGCGCTATGTGCAGGACCAGTTGACGCTGGACGATTACCTGAAGGCGCTGGAGGACACCTTCCGGCTGATTTATCTGGAACAAAAATAACAGCCTTGTTGCCCGGGGCAGCGGCTTCGCGCTGCCCCGGATTTCTTATTATATTGGTTTGTGATATGATAGCCGTCGGAAGCAAACGCAGTTGGAGGATTGTATGCAGTCAAAGGCGAAGGACAGGGACCCCAAGCTGATGCTGATGCGCGTCGTGCAGGGCGCTTTGATTGGCGGCGGGGCCATTTTGCCCGGCGTGTCGGGCGGCGTGCTGGCGGTGGTGTTTGGCATCTACCGGCCGATGATGGAGCTGCTCAGCCACCCCATCCGCGCGCTGAAGAAGAACCTGTGGCTGTTTATCCCCATCATCATCGGCGTGGGCATCGGGTTTGTGGGCTTTGCCAAGCTCATGGCCCTGCTGTTCGCGGAGGATTCGCCCTACCCCATCAGCCTGTTTGTGGGCCTGATACTGGGCACCGTGCCCATGCTGCTGTCCACCGCCCGCAGCCAGGGCCGCCACAAGAATGACATGAAGGCGCTGCTGATTACCTTTGCGGCGCTGCTGGCCTTTTTGATTGCCATCGAGTCGCTCACCAAAATGAACATCCAGCTCAGCCCCGTGTGGGCGCTGATTTCGGGCGTGGTGTGGGGCTTCAGCCTGGTGGTGCCGGGGCTGAGCAGCTCCAGCATATTGATCTTCATGGGCCTGTACCGCCAGGTCATGGACGGCGTGGGCCGGGTGGACCTGGGCGTGGTGCTGCCGCTGATCGCGGGCATCGGCCTGGTGGCCGTGCTGTTTGCCAAGCTGATCGACCGCCTGTTTGACCGCCACTTCAGCCTGGCCAGCCACGCCATCGTGGGGCTGGTGCTGGCCTCCACCCTCATGATCATCCCGCGCAGCTACGCCTCCCTGGGGCAGGCGCTGCTGTGCCTGGCGCTGGCCGCCGTGGGGTTTGCCATCGCCTGGTGGCTGGGCCGCTGGGGCGAGAAGGTCAAGCCCGCGGATGCCGATAGGGCATGATGGCGCGGCTTTGGCTGCCCATGTAAAATCTGTGTAAATTGTCAAAAACGGCCGATATCCGGCCGTTTTTGCTTGACCCTGTTAAGAGGGATGGGTATACTCAATAAAGAAACCAGCCGGCACATGGGCCGCGCACACCTACACAAACTACATAGAAGGAGCGTGAACATGAAGAAACTGTTGCTATTCCTTGTAATACTGGGCCTGATGACGGCCAGCCTGGGCGCCCTGGCGCAGCAGGAGGTCACCCTGAGCGTCCTGTGGTTCAACGACGCCAACGAGTCCGAGGTGTTTGAAGACACGGTGAAGGACTACCTGGAGCAAAACCCCCATGTCAAGCTGGACATGCAGGTGATCGCCTTCAGCGAGTTTGAGCAGAAGCTCAAGCTGATGATCTCCGGCGGCAACGCGCCCGACCTGGCGCGCCTGCCCACCGCGCTGCTGCCCGTGTTCCTGCCCACATTGGAGCCGGTGGACGGCTATGTGGATGACATTGAGGCCGTCAAGGCGGGCTTTATGCCGGCGATGATGGCCTACGCGCTCAGCCCCGACGGCAAGATGGTGGCCTACCCCACCGAGGCCACGGGCAATGGCATGCTGGTCAACAAGACAGCCTTTGACAAGGCGGGCATCGACGTGGCGGCCCTCAGCCAGGAGTGGACCTGGGCCCAGTGGGAGGAGGCCGCGCGCAAGGTGATTGACGCCAACGACAACATCAAGTACGGCCTGGCGGTGGACTTTACGCCCCACCGCTTCTCCACCATCCTGTACCAGTTTGGCGGCCGCATGCTCAATGAAGACCTGACGGCCGTTGCCTTTAACAACCCCAAGACCATCGAGATGCTTTCCTGGTTCAAGCGCATGCATGATGAGGAGCTGATCCCCAAGTCCGTCTGGATGGGCAGCGAGAAGGCCAACGAGCTGTTCCAGGCCGGCATCGCGGCGGCCCACATCGGCGGCAGCTGGAATATCAACGGCTACAGCAAGGACATCACCGACTTTGAGTGGATGGCCGTGCGCAACCCCAAGGGGGAGATCAACTCCTCCGTGCCGGGCGGCAAGTTCATCGCCTCCTTCCAGCAGAGCCCCAACAAGCAGGAGGCCCAGAAGCTGATGGCCTGGTTCTCCGATGCCACGCACAATGCCATGTACTGCGCGGGCACCTTCAACCTGACCTCCCGCGTGGATGCCGAGGTCAACTACACCGCCAACAAGGAAAACTTTGACACCTTCGCCGAGGACCTGAAGGTCACCCCGGCCTACGCCGCCCAGGAGTGGAACAGCCCGCTGGTGGGCAAGGCCTCGGCCATCATCCGCGAGCAGGTGGTGCAGATGCTGATGGGCAACCTGACGCCCGAGCAGGCCGCCGCCGAGATTGACGCCCAGGCAGCAGCCCTCGCCCAATAGCCGATTGCATTGATCCCAATCTGGCTGCTCCACAGGGCGCGCCCCATGGAGCAGCCAGATTTCCGCATCCAGGACGACACCGGAGGGGCTATGCACACAGGCTTGTCAACCCGCCCGCGCCGGCCGCGCGGCAACTTTCATCAGATAGCGGCGCCGCTGCTGTTTTTGCTGCCCAACATGCTGATCTTTGTGCTGTTCATCATCATCCCGGCCTTTCAGGGGCTGCGGATGTCGCTGACGGACTGGGGCATCTTTACCGGCAGCCGCTGGGTGGGCCTGCGCAACTTTGAGCGCCTGCTGAGTGACCGGGTGTTCTGGATCACGGTGCAAAACACGCTGGTGTATTCCGCGGCCACCGTGGCGCTGCTGACGGTGGTATCGCTGGGGCTGGCCATGCTGCTGCACCGCAACGACCTGCGCGGCGAAAAGGCCTACCGCTCGGCCTTTTACCTGCCCTCGCTGCTGAGCATGGTGACGGTGGGCATCGCCTGGCGGTTCATACTGGGTGACGAGATGGGCATCGTCAACTACATTTTGCGCACGCTGGGCGGGCCGGGCGTGGGCTGGCTGACCGATGGCGGCCTGGCGATGGCCAGCGTGATCGGCGTATCGCTGTGGGCGCAGGCCGGCTACTACATGGTGATCATGATCTCCGGCCTGCAGGCCATCCCCCCTTCGCTGTACGAGGCGGCGCGCATCGACGGTGCGGGCCGGGCGCAGACATTTTTCCATATCACGCTGCCGCTGCTCAAGAGCACGCTGCTGGTGGTGATGGTGCTCAGCAACATCAGCGCCTTCAAGGCCTATGAACTGATCACCGTGATGACGGGCGGCGGCCCGGGCTACGCCACCAAGCTGATTGTGCAGCAGGTGTATCAGGTGGCCTTCATGGAGGACCGCATGGGCTACGCCGCCGCCATGTCGGTGGCGCTGATGGCCATCATCGGCCTGTTTACGCTGGTGCAGTTCCGGCTGACGGGAAAGGAGCAGGACTATGAGTGACTCCGCCGTGCGCCGCTTCTTGTACTACGCGCTGCTTACTTTGCTGGCGCTGGCGGTGCTGTTTCCCGTGATCTGGATCGTGCTCAGCTCCTTCAAGGCCCAGTCTGAGCTGTTTCGCCAGCCCATGACGCTGCTGCCCCGGGCCTTCACGCTGGACAACTACCGCCAGGCCCTCAGCCAGGGCGACTTTGTGCGCTACTTTGGCAACTCGCTGTTTGTGGCGGTAGCCTCCACCCTGTTGGCCGTGCTGTTTAACGTGATGGCCGGCTACGCCCTGGCCAAGTATATCTTCCCCGGCCGGGGGTTGATCTTTGGGCTGATGCTGTCCACGCTCATGATCCCCCTGCAGGTGATCATGATCCCCATCTTTTTGCAGCTCAAGGCCTTGGGTCTGCTCAACACGCTTTGGGGCATCATCATCCCGCCGGCGGCCACGCCCACGGGCATCTTTCTGGCGCGCCAGTACATGGTCACGCTGCCCAACTCCATGATTGAGGCGGCGCGCATCGATGGCGCGGGGGAGTGGTACCTGTTTCGCCGCATCATATTGCCGCTGTCTGCGCCCATCGTGGCCACCATCACCATCTTCTCCTTCATGTGGCGGTGGAATGACTACCTGTGGCCGCTGATCGTTATCACCGACAACAAAAAGCAGACCGTCCAGCAGGCGCTGGCCAACTTTGTGGGCCAGCTGCAGATCAACTGGTCGCAGCTGCTGGCCATGACCACGGTGGCCATCGTGCCCGTGGTGGTTGTGTTCTTTGCCTTCCAGAAATACTTTATGACCGGCATCTCTGCCGGCTCGGTGAAAGGATAAGTATGCGCACCTTTATTCACAATCTGATGAGCTGCTCGGTGGACGGGCATGTCGCGCTGCTGCGCGGCGAGGGCGGCAGCCTGACGATCTCCTTCTTTGAGGGGGGCATCTTGCGCTTTGAGTACGGCTTTAACGGCATCGCGCCCGATGAACGGGCGGTGCGCGCCGCCCGGGTGATGACTGAGGGGGAGGACGAGCGCCTGACGCCGCTCTGCCCCGAGATGACGGTGAGCGACCAGGGTTATGCCTTTACCACCCACGAGGGCCTGCACATGATAGTGGACCGCGTATACGCCGTGCCCTTTGTGTATTGGCGGGACACCTTGCAGCACGGCGGCTTCATGGGCGATGGCGACACCGTCATCCCCAGATACCCCGCGCGCCTCATTGAGGACCGGGGGCGCCTGACCTTGCGGTGCAACTTTCCGCTGCGGCCGGGGGACGAATTTTACGGCCTGGGCGACAAGAGCGGCCCGCCCGACCGCCGGGGGCGCAGGTTTCAGATGTCCAACCGGGATGCCCTGGGCTACGACGCCTCCAACTCCGACCCCCTGTACAAGTCGGTGCCCTTTTTTATCAAGTATAACCAGCGCTCCGGCGCGATGTGCGGCCTGTTTTTCCCGCAGCCCATGATCCGCGCGGTGGACTTTGGGCGCGAGAGCCCCTACTTCTACCTGGTGGAGTCGGAGGGCGGGCCGTTTCGCTACGACCTGTTCCTGGGCGACAGCTATGAGGACCTGCTGCAGGGCTACTGCCGGGTGACCGGCCTGCCCGCCCTGCCGCCGCTGCACAGCTTCGGGTACTTCGGCTCCTCCATGAACTATGTGGAGCCCGATGACGCCGCCCGGCGGATGCTGGATTTCTTTGACCAGACGGAGAAGCGCGGCATCCCCTGCGAGGGCATGTACGTGTCCTCGGGCTACCTCAAGCACGACGACGGCAAGCGCTATGCCCTGCTGTGGAACCAGAAGAAGTTTCCTGAATATGGCAAATATCTGCATGCGCTGGCCGCCCGCGGCTACCACCTGCTGATGAACATCAAGCCGGGCTTTCTGCTGAGCCACCCCTGGTATGAGGAGCTGGCGGGCAAGGGCTATTTTATACAGGATGCCCAGGGGCGGCCGGTGGTGGAATACTTCTGGGGCGGCCCGGCATCGTTTCTGGATTTTACCAACCCGGCGGCAAAGGGCTGGTGGCAGGGGCAGCTGCACGAGCAGTACCTCATGCACGGCTGCACCGGCATCTGGAACGACAACAACGAGCTGGAGCTGGAGGACAGCAGCCTGGCGGCGTACCCTGCGCGCGCGGTGTACCCCCTGCTGATGAGCGAGGCCAGCCAGGCAGCCTTTTTGGCCCACAAGCCCGAGGAGCGGCCCTGGGTATACTCCCGCGCGGGCACGGCCGGCCTGCAGCGCTATGCCCGCACCTGGACGGGCGACAACGTGAGCGACTTCCCCACCCTGCGGTACAACCAGTACATGGGCTGGGGCATGGGCATCAGCGGGCTGCCCTATGTGGGGCACGACCTGGGCGGCTTCTTCGGCCCCCTGCCCGAGGAGGAGCTGCTGGTGCGCAGCTGTGAAAGCGGCGTATTGCAGGCGCGGTTTGTCATCCACTCCTGGCGGCCCGACGGCGTGCCCACCGAGCCCTGGACCTACCTGGGCAGCGAAAGTATCATCCGCTCGCTGATACTGGAACACTACCGCTACATGCCCTATATCTACAACTGCGCGGTGGAGGCCGCGCTCACCGGCCGGCCCATGGAGCGCCTGCTTCGGCTGGCCTTCCCGCAGGACGGGCAGATCGCCTCCGATGCGCCCGATGTGCTGTTTGGCCCCTGGGTGCTGAAGGTCAACGCGCTGGACAAGGGGCTGACCCACCGGCAGGTGTACCTGCCGGCCGGGCAGCTGTGGTACGACCCGCGGGCCAAGCGCCTGTACCAGGGCGGACAGATGATCGACCTGCCCGTGCCCATGGACGGCAGCCCCCACCTGCTGCTGCGGGAGGGAGCCATCGTGCCCACCAACCCGGCGGCGGACAAATCCGCCACCGCCCTGTACCCGCAGGTGGACTTCCTGCTGCTGCCGGGCAAAGAGAGCGAATCTATTTACTTTGAGGATGACGGGCGCAGCCTGCTGGCGCTCAAGCGGTTCAATCGCTATCACATCCGGCTGAGCGAGGCGGGTGTTGACATCCGAAAGACCGAGACCGGCATCACTGCGCCTGCGGGCACGCGCCGCTTTGTGCTGCAGCTGCCCGAGGGGCTGCGCTTTGTGCAAAACGGGCAGGACAGCCTGGCCTTTGACCCCGACGCGCTGGCGGCGGGGGAGACCCTGCGCTTTGACATCAAGGGGGCGCTGCAGGCGCACTGAGGCGCCGGCACGCAACAGGCGGGCGGACATGAGATAATATTTGTACAAAAAATAACAATAAGTTGACATCTGCCCAAAGCAGTATTATACTTATCGGAAGATATGCGGCGCGAATGCGCCGCATACGAAAACGAGAGCAAATAAGAGGTATCGGCATGGCGCTGGAAATTTTGGAACACATCAGGCAGGCGGAGCAGCGGGCCGAACAGGTCACGCTGGAGGCGCAGCAGAGCGCCCGCGAGATGGTGGACCGTGCCGAAAAGGCCTGCCGAGACCGCGAGCGGGAGGGCGAGGCCAAGAGCCGCGCGCTCTACCGCCAGCTGCTGGAGGAGCGGCGCGCCGCCGCCCAGCAGCAGATCGATCAGGAGCTGTCCGGCCTGGCAAAGGGCCGGGAGGAAAAGTTGGCCGCCGTGCGGCAGCTGCTGCCCCAGGCCGCCGACCTGATTGTACAGAGGATATTGAGCAATGGCCATCGTTGAGATGAAGCGCATTTTGCTGGCCGCGCAGCGGCAGCAAAAGGATGCGATTCTGCTGCGCCTGCAGCAGCTGGGCTGTGTGGAGGTCACCCCCTTTGAGGAGGCCGCTGAGCAAGATTCGGCGGCCGATTCCCTATCCGTCCGCCAGGCAGATGCCACCGCCCAGTCGCTTGCCCGCCTGCGCTGGGCCATCGGCAAGCTGCAGCGCGCCAGCCAACAGAAGACCTCCATGTTTGCCGCCAAGCCGGCCGCCCGCATGGAGGAGATGATGCCCTCCACCCAGACCAAGGAGGAGATGGAGGATCTGCTGCGCGAGTTGGAGGCGCTGGAGCGCCGCAACGGCGAGCTCAAGGGCCGGCAGACGCGCCTCAAAACCCAGATGGATCAGCTGGCCCCCTGGCTGGCGCTGGACATCCCCATGGAGGATTTGCGCGGCGGCCGCAGCTACCACCAGTTCGTGGGCAGCCTGCCCATTGCGGCCCTGCCCGCCCTGCGCGCTGCCTGGGCCGACAAGCCGGTGCATATCCGTGAAATCAGTCAGGACCGTGACAATGTAAATATATGGGCCATTGTGCACCATGTGTACGATGAGGCGCTGGAGCAGGACCTCAAGGAGGCCGGCTTCAGCCCCGCGCAGCTGGGCGACTTTACCGGCACTGCCCAGGCGCGCCATGATGCGCTGGCCGCCCAGATGGAGGCCGCGCACAAGGAGCAGCAGGATGTGGACAGCGAGCTCAAGGAGCAGGCCAGGCATCTGCCCCAGCTTCGCGTCTACCACGATGCCGTGCAGGCCGAGCATGACCGCGCCGCCGCAGGCGTGCACCTGCTGGAGACCCGGCAGGCCTTTTTGCTGCGCGGCTGGGTGCCCGCCCCCATTGAGGATGCGGTGCTCAGCGCGATCAGCCGGGAGTTCCCGGGTGCTGCGGCCCAGGTGACTGTGGCCGAGCCGGAGGATGAGCCGCCGGTGCTGCTGCACAACAACGCGGCCGTCCGCCCCTTTGAGGGGGTGGTGGAGGGATATTCCCTGCCGGTTCCCGGCAGCCTGGACCCGACCGCGGTGATGGCCCCCTTCTTTGCCTGCTTCTTTGGCATGATGGTGTCCGACGCCGGCTACGGCCTGATGATGCTGGTGCTGACGCCCCTGCTGCTGAAGATGATGAAGCCCAGCACATCGGGCAAAAAGCTGTTTCTCATCATCGCCATCGGCGGCGTGTTCACGGTGTTCTGGGGGTTCCTGTACAACACCTGGTTTGGCTTCAGCCCCCTCAAGCACACGATTCTGGACCCTGTCGGCCGCCCGCTGGATGTCATGGTGCTGTGCGTGGCGGTGGGAGCGCTCCACCTGCTGGCCGGCCTTGCGCTGGGCGCGTGGCAGCACATCCGCCGCGGGGAATATATGGACGTGATTTACGACCAGGTCAGCTGGCTGATGCTGTTGGTGGGCATCGGCCTGCTGGCGGTGCCCGGCCTGGCCCAGATCGGCCAGTGGGTGGCCATTGCCGGCGCTGCCATCATTCTGGTGTTTGCCGGGCGCGGCAAGACCAAGAACCCCTTCAAGCGGCTGATCTCGGGCTTTGGCGCGCTGTACGGCGTCACCAGCTGGCTGAGCGACCTGCTGAGCTACCTGCGCCTGTTTGGCATGGGGCTGGCCACCGGGGTCATCGGCATGGTGTTCAACATCCTCATCGGCATGGTGTTTGCCATGGGGCCCATTGGCTGGGTGCTGGGCGCGGTACTGTTTGTGGGCTGCCACCTGTTCAACGCCGGCATCAACATACTGGGCGCCTATGTGCACGCGGCGCGCCTGCAATACATCGAGTTTTTCGGCAAGTTCTACGAGGAGGGCGGGCGGCCCTTCCGCCCGCTGGGGCACAGCCCCCGGTTTACGCGCATCTCCGGTGCCTGAGGGCGTCGGGTTGACGATACTGTATTTTCAACAAGTGTAGGAGGAATCAGGTATGGAATTCTCATTGGGTCAGGTGCTTGCGCTGGTGGGCGCCGCCTTGTCCACCCTGCTGGCCGGCATGGGTTCTGCCAAGGGCGTGGGCATGGCCGGCCAGACCAACGCCGGCGTGTCCACGGAAAACCCGGAAGTCAACTCCAAGCTGCTGGTGTTGCAGCTGCTGCCGGGCACGCAGGGCATCTACGGCTTTCTGGTGGGCGTGATGATTCTCATCAACACCAAGGTGCTGGGCGGCACGATGTCCGCCGTCACGGTGGAGCAGGGCCTGGCCTTTATCGCCGCCGTGCTGCCGGTGGCCGTGGTGGGCTATTTCTCTGCCGTGCATCAGGCCAAGGTGGCATCCGCCGGAATGCTGATGGTGGGCGAACACCCGGACATGAGCGGTAAGGCCATCACCATGACCGTGCTGGTGGAGACCTACGCCGTGTTTGCGCTGCTGGCCTCCATCCTGATGGTCATGGCCATCCAGGTCTGAGGACACACGAGATGGACGTCACACCCATCACCAACAAAATTGAGCAGGACGCCCGGCAGACCGCCGAGGCGCTGCTTGCCGAGGCGCGCGCCCGCATCGAAAACCTGCAGGAGCGCTGCGATGACACGCTGCGCAATCAGCAGCGCGAGGCCCGGCAGCAGGCCAATCAGGAGGGGGCCCAGCTGGAGCAGAACCTGCGCCGCCTGGGCCAGCTGGAGGACCGCAAGGCCCTGTTAGGCATGAAGCGCGGCCTGCTGGACCAGAGCTTTGACCGGGCGCGCGAACAGCTGCAAAACCTGCCCCCCGAGCGCCTGGGCGCCCTGATCATGGATCAGCTGGTGCGCTGGGCCAAGGGCACGGAAAAGCTGATTGCCGGCGCCATCAAGCCGGCGTTTTACGGCGAGGCGTTTATCGCTGTGGCCAACAAACGCCTGCAGGAGCAGGGCAAGCCCGGCCAACTTCAGGATGCCGGCACCCGCCGGGAAGGCGTGTGCGGCGTGGTGCTGGAGGCCGAGGGCAACGAGACCCAGCTGACGGTGGAAAGCCTGCTGGCCGAGCAGCGCGCCGGGCTGGAGGGCGAGGTTGCCGGTCTGCTGTTTCAGGATTTGGACTGATAGAAAGGAGGCGGCCTATGCCCCAGGATAGCGTACTGTACGCCGTGGGACGGCTGCGGATGCTGCGGCGCCGCCTGCTCAATGCCGCCCAGATGCAAAGGCTGCTGACCGCCGCCGATGCCCAGGAGGCCCAGCGCGTGCTGCTGGAGGCGGGCTACATCACGCCCGAGCAGCCGGACGCCGAAAAGGCCTCCATGGACAGGCTGCTGGAGGCCAGCCGCATGGTGGCCCGCCTGACGCCCGACCAGGCCACGACCGACAGCTTTCTGCTGCGCTACGATGTGCTCAACCTCAAAACTTTGCTCAAGGCGAGGATATTGGGGGAGGAGCCCGAGGCCCTGTCCCCCGGGGGCACGTTGGACACGGAGATGCTGCGCCACGCGGTGGCCGACCACAGCTATGGCCGCCTGCCCGAGCCGCTCAAGGCGGCCATGGAGGCGCTGGAGAAGCGCATCGCCGTCAGCGTTGACCCCATGGAGATCGATGTGCGGCTGGACCAGGCCATGTACCGCATGATGCTGGAGGGCCTGCGCAAGACCCGCTCGCCTGCGGCCAGAAAGTGGCTGAAGGCCAGGGCGGACTTTGTCAACATGCGCAGCTTCCTTCGCCTGCGCAATATGCAGGCCAGCCTGACGCTGCAGGATGTATTGGTGCCCGGCGGGCAGATCGAGCGCAAGCTGCGTGCCGGCATCGTCGAAAACGGCGACCACCTCATCCGCGGCGCCGCGATGACCTATGGCGGGCGCATTGCCGCGCTGACGGCCCGCGCGATGGAGGACATGAGCCAGATCGGCCTGCTGGAAAAGGAAATGGAAGCCTACCTGTCCGACCTGTTTGCAGCCGAGCGCATGAAGCCGGATTCCATCGACGCGGTGATTGACTACCTGTTCCAGGTGGAGGAGCAGTCCGCCGATGTGCGGCTGATCATGGCGGGCAAGCGCAACGGCTTCTCGCAGGACGAGATCGAGGAAAGGCTGCGGGGGAACTATGGACGATAAGGTACTGCTGGGCGCCGTGGGCGAAAAGGATGCCGTGCTGGCCTTCAAGGCCATCGGCATCAAATCCATGCCCGCGCAGACCGCGCAGGAGGTGCAGGCAGCCATCCACCGCCTGTACAGGGAAGGCGTGCGGGTGATCTTTATCACCGAGGCCGCCGCCCGGCTGGCGCCGGATATGATCGAACGATTTGACAACGATCCCGCGCTGTCCATCATCCCGGTGCCCGGCACCGCGGGGACGGATGGGTACGGCGAGCGGCGTGTGCGCGAGAATGTGCTCAAGGCCATCGGATCGGATCTTTTTTTGGACAACGACAGGAAAGAGGGAAATTAAATGGCGCAGGGAACGATTGTCAAGGTCGCGGGCTCGCTGATCGTGGCAAAAGGCATGGCCGACGCCCGCATGTACGACGTGGTGCGCGTGAGCGAGGATCAGCTCATCGGTGAGATCATCGAGTTGCGCGGCGACATGGCCTCCATCCAGGTCTACGAGGAAACCTCCGGCCTGGGCGCGGGGGAGCCGGTGGTGTCCACCGGCCAGCCGCTGTCGGTTGAGCTGGGGCCGGGCCTGATCGAAGCCATTTTTGACGGCATCCAGCGCCCGCTGACCGCCATCCGCGAGGTGGCGGGCGACCGCATCACCCGCGGCATCCAGGTGCCGGCGCTCAACCGCGAGAAGAAGTGGGCCTTCGTGCCCACGGCCGCGCAGGGCGACCGCGTGACGGCCGGCGATGTGCTGGGCACCGTGCAGGAAAGCGCGGTGGTCGTGCACAGCATCATGGTGCCCCACGACGTTGCGGGCGAGGTAATAGCCATCGCACCGGGCGAGTACACCGTGGAAGAGACCGTGTGCACCATCCGCGACGAGGCGGGCAAGGAGCACCCGGTCATGCTGATGCAAAAGTGGCCCGTGCGCCAGGGACGCCCCTACCGGGAGAAGCTGAACCCCGACATGCCCATGGTGACCGGCCAGCGCGTGATCGATACCTTTTTCCCCATCGCCTCCGGCGGCGTGGCCGCCGTGCCCGGCCCCTTCGGCTCGGGCAAGACGGTGGTGCAGCACCAGCTGGCCAAGTGGGCCGATGCCGACATCATCGTCTACGTGGGCTGCGGCGAGCGCGGCAACGAGATGACCGACGTGCTGATGGAGTTCCCCGAGCTGCATGACCCGCGCACCGGGGAAACGCTGATGAAGCGCACGGTGCTGATCGCCAACACCTCCGACATGCCGGTGGCGGCGCGCGAGGCCAGCATCTACACAGGCATCACCATTGCCGAATACTACCGCGACATGGGCTACAAGGTGGCCATCATGGCCGACAGCACCAGCCGCTGGGCCGAGGCGCTGCGCGAGATGTCCGGCCGCCTGGAGGAGATGCCCGGCGAGGAGGGCTACCCCGCCTACCTGTCCAGCCGCATCGCGGGCTTTTACGAGCGCGCGGGCAAGGTGATCTGCCTGGGGCAGGATGGGCGCGAGGGCGCCATCTCGGCCATTGGGGCGGTGTCGCCCCCCGGCGGCGATATCTCGGAGCCCGTCAGCCAGGCCACGCTGCGCATTGTCAAGGTGTTCTGGGGCCTGTCTGCCCGTCTGGCCTATGCGCGCCACTTCCCGGCCATCGACTGGCTGACCAGCTACTCGCTGTACGTTGACAACCTCTCCCCCTGGTACGCCGAACAGGTGGACCCGCAGTGGAACCGCCTGCGGCAGGGCGCCATGCGCATCTTGCAGGAGGAGGCCGAGCTGGAGGAGATCGTGCGCCTGGTGGGCATGGACGCCTTGAGCTGGAAGGACCGCCTGACCATGGAGGTAGCGCGTTCGGTGCGCGAGGATTATCTGCACCAGAACGCCTTTGATGATGTGGATACCTACACCTCCATGAACAAACAGTTCGCCATGCTCAAGCTGATATTGCTCTACGGCGAGCGGGGCCGCGCGGCGCTGGATGCCGGCGCCACCCTCAACGACCTGCTCAACCTGCCCGTGCGCGACCGCATTGCCCGCGCCAAGTACATCCATGAGGATGAGATGGCCAGCTTTGAAACCATCGAGGAGGACCTGGTCCGCGAGACATCGGCGCTGTACGAGCGCGAAGGGGTGAAGTAAGATGCTCAAAGAATATAAAACCATCCGCGAGGTGGTCGGCCCCCTGATGCTGGTGGAAGGCGTGGAGGGCGTCACCTATAACGAACTGGTGGAGATCCGCCAGGCAAACGGCGAGCGCCGCCGCGGCAAGGTGCTGGAGGTATCCGGCGACCGCGCGCTGGTGCAGCTGTTTGAGGTGAGCAACGGCTTGCAGATCGCCACGGCCTCCGCGGTGTTCCTTGGCCGGGGGATTGAGCTGGGCGTGTCCACCGATATGCTGGGCCGCGTATTCAGCGGCATGGGCGACCCGCGCGACGGCGGCCCGGCGCTGATCCCCGAAAAGCGCATGGACATCAACGGCGAGCCGCTCAACCCGGCCGCCCGCGACTACCCCAGCGAGTTCATCCAGACGGGCATCTCGGTCATCGACGGGCTGAACACGCTGGTGCGCGGGCAGAAGCTGCCGGTGTTCTCGGGCTCCGGCCTGCCCCACGCGCAGCTGGCCACGCAGATCGCCCGCCAGGCCAAGGTGCTGGGCGGCGAGAGCAACTTCGCCGTGGTGTTTGCCGCCATCGGCATCACCTTTGAAGAGGCCAACTACTTCATCACCGACTTTCAGCGCACCGGTGCCATCGAGCACGCCGTGCTGTTCATGAACCTGGCCGATGAGCCGGCGGTTGAGCGCATCGCCACCCCGCGCATGGCGCTGACCGCGGCCGAGTACCTGGCCTACGAGAAGGACATGCATGTGCTGGTCATCCTGACGGATATGACCAACTACGCCGAGGCGCTGCGCGAGGTATCCGCCGCCCGCAAGGAAGTGCCCGGCCGCCGCGGCTACCCGGGCTACCTGTATACCGACCTGGCGTCGCTGTACGAGCGCGCCGGCCGCATCAAGGGCAAGGCCGGGTCCATCACGCAGATTCCCATCCTGTCCATGCCCGAGGACGACAAGACCCACCCCATCCCCGACCTGACGGGCTACATCACCGAGGGGCAGATCATCTTAAGCCGCGAGCTCAACCGCAAGGGCATCACGCCGCCCATTGACGCGCTGCCCAGCCTGAGCCGCCTGAAGGACAAGGGCATCGGCGAGGGCAAGACCCGAAAGGACCACGCCGCCACCATGAACCAGCTGTTCGCCGCCTATTCCCGCGGCAAGGAGGCCAAGGAGCTGGCCGTCATTCTGGGCGAGGCCTCGCTGAGCGATGTAGACAAGAAGTACGCGGCCTTCTCCGATGCGTTTGAAAAGCAATATGTATCCCAGGGCTATGAGACCGACCGCTCCATCCAGGAGACGCTGGACCTGGGCTGGAAGCTGCTGACCATGCTGCCGCGCGGCGAACTGAAGCGCATCCGCGATGAGATGGTGGACGAGTTCCTGCCCGCGGCCGAACAAGCTGAGGAGGATGTCTGATGGCTTCCGTGTTGCGCGTCAACCCCACGCGCATGGAGCTTACGCAGATGAAGCGCCGGCTCCTCACCGCGCGCCGGGGGCATAAGCTGCTCAAGGACAAGCGCGACGAGATGGTGCGCCAGTTCATGCTGCGCATCCGCGATAACATCGCCCTGCGCCGCCAGGTGGAGGCGGAGTTGGCCCGCGCCTTCGGCTCCTTTGCCATGGCGCGCGCGCTGATGGAGCCGGGCAGCCTCAACCAGGCGCTGCTGTACCCGGCGCGACAGGCGCGCCTTCAGGTGGGGCGGGCGAACATCCTGTCCGTGCGCGTGCCCACCCTCACGGTGGATGAGGACAGCCTGCGCGAATCCCGCCTGCCCTACGGCCTGGCCGAGACCAGCGCCCAGCTGGACGGCGCCATCGAGGCTATGGCGGGCGCGCTGCCTCAGCTGCTCCGGCTGGCCGAGGTGGAAAAGACCTGCGCCATGCTGGCCGATGAGATTCAAAAGACCCGCCGCCGCGTCAACGCGCTGGAGCATGTGATGATCCCCCAGTTTGAGGAGACCATCCGCTACATCAGCATGAAGCTGGACGAAAACGAGCGCGGCAACCTGACCCGTCTGATGAAGGTAAAGGAAATGATCAAGGACAGGACCTGATCCCCAACTCAGTTTTGCTAAATAACAGGGCTGCTGCGAACAACTCGCGGCAGCCCTGTTGAAATGCCTGCTGATACCGGCTACTCGGCATCGAACCGCCGGATGGCGGACAGCGTGGCGGCATGGTCCGGGTGGACGATGATCTCCATCACATAGCGGTGGAGCTGTGGGTCGGTGACCTCGGCCGTCAGCACCACCCAGTATTGCTTGCCGTCTCTCCCATCCGACGGGTTGCGCCAATGGATGTTGAGCGCGCGCACCTTGGCAAGGCTGAGCTGCAGGTCGCCCTGGTTGACCGTGGCCAGCTTCTGCTCCGCCAGCTGGTTGGCCTCCTTGGCGGCATATTGCAGGGTATCCACCAACTCATTCTGCTCGTGAGAGGCGTAATAGGCGGCGTTTTTCCACAGCCAGTCGTCAAAGCCGGGCTGGTCAAACCACATGCTCTCATTGCCGCTGGTGGCGTACCGGGCGTCAATGGCCTCATAGCTGTACAGGGCCAAGCCGTCGTCGAGCACGAGGCTGTACCGGACCGGGGGAATACCCTGGGTATCCAGCAGCCGAGCCTCATAGTCAGTGGGGTAAATATCCCTTGTCCACACGGACTGGCTGCTGTCGATGATCCCTCCGCCAAACTCCATGATCCATTGTGTGGGATCGGCGTCAAAATCCACGCCCGACAGCTGGGATAATATGTCGGTCATCACCTGGTCAACCCCCCGGTTTGCGCCTAGCGCGACGGCATTACGCTGCGTCTGCGCCCGCTCCAGTAGGCGGACATAGGTTTTGAGGTAGGGCTCGGCGTTCTCTTCGGCCAAGCCGATCACCTTGCTGCTTAGCAGATCAGTAGTCAGCGTATACAGGCGGCCCGTGGTCATGTCCACCGCGGTTACATGATGGCCTGCCACATAGTACTCCCATTCTGGGGTGCATTCGTAGGGCTCCGCCTGCACCACGGCCAGGTTGATGCCTGCCTTTTCGCCAAACTGCCGCACCAGCTCGCTGCTCTGGGTATAGGCGTCGTAGGGCGATGGCATTTCAAGCTCTAATTGGGCGCATAGGTCGTTCCGTATGATATTGTAGGGACGGCTGTCGGCGGTGTCGGGCGGGTTTTGTGCGATCTGTGACAGCGCCATGAAGGCCATGCGCTGGCGGTTGGTCAGCGCCAGCACGGCCACCGCCTGATCCTCCTGCCGGATGGTGGCGGCCCAGATGGGCAGGCCTTCCACCAACTGCAGGGCATCGGGCTGTATGAAGGAGCCCGGGTTATCCAGTGCAGCCAGCAGGCCGGTGATCAGCTTTTGCCGGGCGAGGTCGGCGGGCATCATTGCCTCTGCAATCAGCAGCTCGCCGTCCCACCGATAGACGCCGGATATGGTTTCGTTGGGGTCAACGCCAAGCATGGACAGCAGCCCGAGGCGCTTTTCCTGGGCGGCCTGGTTATCCTGCCCGTCAGCAACTTGCAGGTATGTCCGCCAGTCGGTGGTAGGGGCGGGCGTGCTATGTGCCGCTATCGTAGCCGATGGTTCCCAGGGCAGCGGCCTGTCCGGAGCCGGGACAAGCAGCACGGCAGTGGGCATGGGGGATGCTGTGGGGACGGGGGTTAGCACCGGTAAGGTGATTTGCTCCTGCATCGGGGGTGGGGTGCTCACGGGCGCCCAGGGCAGTTCTTCCTCCGTGGCGGGGGTGGCAACCGAGGCCACATCCTGCGCCCGCTGGGCAAAGGGCATGCTGATGTCCAGCGTGCCCGCGATGGCGCGCTCGGTCATCCAGGGCAGCGAAAGGGCGGCCGTGGCGACGGCGGCCAGGCAGCACAGGGCGATCAGCGCTTTCTTCAGCAGATTTTTCATGGGTACGCCTCCTTCCTATGCCGCCATGGTAGCGCGGGGATGTATCGGCCGTGTCGGCCATCTGTCACAGACTTGTAAAAGCAACATCCACCGTGGTGCCCTGACCGGGCTGGCTTTGGATGGTCAGCCGGGCGTCGTGCAGCTGGGCGATGCGCCGGCACAGCGCAAGGCCCAGCCCGGCCCCCTGGGCCGCGCGGGTGCGGGACTTGTCCACCATGTAGAAGGCCTCGGTCACATGGGGCAGGTGCTCGGGCGGGATGCCGATACCCTCGTCGCGCACGCTCAGCCCCTCCCGGCGGGCGGTCAGCCACACGCGGCTGCCGGGCCGGCTGGCACGGATGGCGTTGCTCAGCAGGTTTTGCATCAGCGTGATCATTAGGTCGCCATCGCAGCGCCAGCGGAAAATACCCGCCTGCTGCACGATGGTGATGCCCTGCTCCGCCCGCAGGGTATCGACGGCCTGGGCCGCCTGGGCAAACAGATCACTTGCCCGGTGCTCGGCCAGGGTGAGGGCATCCCCCTGGTCCAGCCCCGACAGGCGCAGCAGCTTCTGGCCCATGCGCTCCAGCCGCTCGCCCTGCTGCACGATAGCCCCCAGTGCCTGCTGGCGCTGGGCCTCGTCCACCGAGGTGCGGCGTAATAAGTCGGCGTAGCCGATCATGGAGGTCATGGGGGTTTTGAGCTCGTGGGCCATGTCGGCGATGAACTGCTTTTGCGCGGCATCCTGCCGGGTGAGGCGCTCTACATGCTCCTGCGTAGATGCAGCCATGCGGTTGAAGGCGGCGGCCAGCTGGCCGGCCTCATCCTGTGCGTGTACCACCGGGGCGCGGGCGGCATAGTCCCCCCGGGCGATGCCGCTGGCGGCCTTCTCCACCCGGCGCAGCGGCGAAAAGCTGGCCCGCAGCGCCAACCACAGGCCGCCGGCCAGCGCTGCGCACAGCGCCACCAGCAGCCAGGCCGCCGTGCGCGCCTGCTGGCGGGCGCCAGTATATACCCGCTCCAGCGGCCAAGCGTAGTACAGGTGATAGCTATCCCCCACCGCTGTCAGCCCGCGGCGGATCAGCAGCCAGGGAGCGCCGTACAGGCGGCGGATGACGTACACCCCATCCTGCCCGGGCATCATGTCCAATAGGGCGGCGGTATCCTGCTTGAAGGTGTCGTGCAGCAGGCGCCCCTGCGCATCGGCCACCGCCACTTGGGCGCTGTCGGTCATGTATTGGGCGGTCAGGCGCACGGCGCGGCGCGCGCTGTCCTCCTCGGGCAGGGCGCTGAAGGCCGTCAGGCTGGCGGTCAGGCTGGCGGAAAACATGTCGCTGGAGGTG
>Ga0123330_1000963_pt1 | contig 30795 bp, 27 predicted proteins | sample BioC13SIPDNA_2_FD_89704 | JGI IMG/M metagenome (GOLD analysis project Ga0123330, IMG submission 89704) | Anaerobic biogas reactor microbial communites from Washington, USA - Biogas_R2_A C13 SIP DNA | ecosystem: Engineered > Bioreactor > Anaerobic > Unclassified | place: Washington, USA... | reverse complement strand
TCGTTTAACACCATCAAGGTGAAGGTGGACTTTGACGACAGCAAGGTAGCCATTGAGGACATCCAGAAGAAGATCGGCGACCTTGGCTACGAGGTGAAGAAGACGCAGGTGAAGGATCTGTAATACAGACGGTGCTCCGACATACCGCCCCAATGATGTACTGGGGCGGTTTTTCGTGGTCTGTTTCGCGGTGGAGGTGCCTGACTAACGGAAATTTGTTGGCTATGTGTGAGGCGCACACCCGAATGAATATAATTTGCGGGTATTGAACGAAAAGAACAACCCCTTGAAATCATTGACTTCAAGGGGTTGTGTGCCTTGCGGCAGTGCTGGTGCGGTCAAGAGGACTTGAACCTCCATGAGCGATTGCTCACTAGAACCTGAATCTAGCGCGTCTGCCAATTCCGCCATGACCGCAGGAACGCTTAGGTAAGGTAACATGGTTTCCGGCGGCTGTCAAGTGTTTTTGGCGCGGTGGGATGAAATTTTGGGGGAGATGAGATGGAGCGCTTCCGGAACGATTCATAAAACGTGAAGACAGGAGGCGCCGCACGCAAACGCGCTGCCAATCTTTACTTTCCTTGCCGGGATGGGCTATAATTCAGGCATTCGGCATGAAGGGGGGGGGAAGCGCGATGAAAGCCAGGCTGCTATGGCTGTTGCTGCTGGTGTGCGCTTTCCTGCTGGCCATGGGGCTGATGGTGGCGGCGGAGGGGCAAGAGGTGGCGGATTTGCCGGCCTATCTCGCCTCCGCGGCGCTGCCGGGCCCCGTGATGTGCCTGCCGACCGCGGCCAAAGCCGAAACAGCCCTGCCCGGCGATATATTGCCGCAGGCGCAGGGGGAGTGCCCCCCACAGCCGCGGGCCGAGCATCGCCCGGTGGAACGGCCTGCCGCCATTCCGTACCGCGTGGCGGCGTACCACGCCTTTCACCTGTCCGATGAGGCCGGATAGCCGTTTCCTGCGCCCGGTCAAATTCGTTCGGTATGAGAAAGGAAACAAACATGGCAAAGCCCGTGAAACAAACCAAGAAGCCCATCAACAGCAAGGCAGTGGCCGCCGTCACGCTGGCGGTGCTGCTGGTGCTGACGCTGGCCGCCGCCTACGTCGGCGTGCGCGGCATGAACCTGGACAACCAGGGCCTGTACAAGCTGTTGGCCTGGATCCCCACCCCGTCCCACAGCAGCACCTGGCGCCAGGCGCTGGTGCCCGGGGCCGACCTGGGGGAGAACCTGGTGCAGACCTACGCCGCTGCCCCCGTGGCCGAAGGCGGCGAGGTGACCGAAGACCTGCTCAAGCAGACCGTCAGCAAGATGGGTCGGCGCCTGGCCTTTGGCGGCTGGAACAGCGCCCAGGCCGAGGTGGTGGAGGGCAACAAGATCCGCCTCACCTTGCCCAACGACGGCACCCACGACCATGCCTTTGAGATGATGGCCCAGCGGGGCGACTTCGCCTTCGCCGCGCCCGATGGCACGCCTTTCCTCACCTGGGAGAATGTGAAGGCGGCCAACTACGGCCTCAACCCGCAGGACAACAGCTACGCCATCGGCTTCCAGCTGGACAGCGCCGGCAAGCAGATCTTTGCCGACAAGACGGCCGAGCTGATCGGCCAGAGCATGCAGCTGATGATCGACGGCACGGCGGTGGCCAACCCGGGCATCAACCAGGCGCTCACCGAGGGCATGGCCTCGCTGCCCGGCTTCAACAATGAAAACTCGGTGGCCTATGCCTCCATGATGCAGTACGGGCCGCTGCCTTTGGTGCTCACGCTGGAAAGCAGCGAGAGCGGCGCGCCGCTGTTTGGCGCCAACGTGCAAAACACCGTGATCTGGGCGCTGGCGGCCGTGGTGCTGCTGGTCAGCCTGTACTTCCTGTTCACCTACCGGCTGGGCGGCCTGATCGCCGTATGGCTGATGGGCATTCAGTTAGTGGCGGCCTACTTCCTGGCCGCGCTGGCGCGCAGCGGCTTCACCGTGGCCACGCTGCTGGCCGTGTGGGGCAGCTTTGGCCTGCTGGTCTATGCCCTGCTGCTGCTCTACCGCAGCATGAAGAGCGACCTGGACCGCGGCCGCGCCATCCGCCAGTCGGTCAAGGATGCCTACGCAGGCCCCGGCAAGGTGGCCATCGACGTGCTGGCCGCCCTGCTGCTGCTGGCCGTCATCCTGATCATTGTGGATCATCAGCAGATCGGCGCCTTCATGCGCACCTTCGCGCTGGGCGTGCTGGTGGATCTGGTGCTGATGGGCATTGTGATCCGCATCCTGATGGGCAGCGCCATCAACCTGTTTGGCACCAACAGCGCCCTGTATACCAGCGGCAGCAAGAAAAGGGAGGCGGCTTAAGTGAGCAACGTCAGCATAAAATCGGCCCCCAAGGCCCTCTACCTGTCCCTGCTGGTCATCGCGGCCGGCATTGCCGTGGCGCTGGCCGGCATCGGCCTCAAGTTTCTGGGCAGTGCCCGCGAGATGGTGGCCTTTGACGCCCTGTACATCGCCATGGCCGTCACGGTGGCCATCACCTTCATCTTCGGCGCGATCCGCTACAGCCTGGCCGTAGGCATCACCCTGGGCGTGGTGGCGCTGCATGATCAGCTGCTCACGCTGGCTGTGGTGGCGCTGGTCAGCATCGCGCTGCCGCAGACCGTGGTGATGCCCGTGCTGGTCATCTTCTCCATCGTGTTCACCTACTGCCAGAGCTGGCCGGTGATCCGCGCCATGCACGAGCTGCGCACGGCCAACTCCACCCGCGAGATGGACAACGAGCAGATCGCCACCGCGGCCGTGCGGCAGACCGCCGGGCTGCGCCTGGCGGCGGTGATTGTGGCCGCCCTGCTGATCGTGGCAGGCGCCGTCAGCGGCAATGCTGCCCTGGTGGGCGCCCTGATGCCCCTGGCCGCCGGGCTGATCGTGTCCTTCTACTCCTCGGTGTGCATCACCCCTCACCTGTGGGTGCTGAGCGCCGCCCGCTTTGGCAAAAGAAAGTAAGCCATCATGAAGGAGAGCGCCAGCCATGCCGCTGGCGCTCTCCTTATACTATACTGAACTCAATCATAAATGCTTCGATGAGCTTACCTTTTTCCGCTCCCGCTTTGCCTCTTTCAGTCAACGTAGACGCCGCTACGCCTCCTTCATTCGGCTTCGCGGGAACGAAAAAATTCTGCGCTCATCATTGCATTTACTCCTTCGTTCAGTATTTGCTTAGCTATCTCTATTGACGTCCTGACCAAGAAAGGAAGCACCATGCAGGCATTCGTCCGGCGCGCACAGCCCCACCAGATCCCCGGCGTGGAGGACTGGCTGGCTTCGCTGTTGCATGCGCGCGGGGTGCAGGGTGCCGCGCAGGCGGAGGCCTTTTTGTCGCCCAGGCTGGAGGCGCTGCACGACCCGCTTTGCATGCAGGGCATGGCGCAGGCCGTGGCCCTCATCCGCGAGCTGGGCGGGCGCAAGGCGCGGGCCGTGGTGTACGGCGACTACGATGTGGACGGCCTGTGCGCCGCTGTGATCGCCGAGGAGGCCCTGCGGGCTGCCGGGCTGAAGACCGTGGTGTACATCCCGGACAGGCATACCGAAGGCTATGGCATCAACGCCGATGCCGTGCGCAAGCTGGCGCCCCAGGCCGAGCTGCTGCTGACGGTTGACTGCGGCATCACCGCGGTGGACGAGGTGGCGCTGGCCCGGGAGCTGGGCCTGCGTGTGATCGTGACCGATCACCACCAGCCGCCGGATGTATTGCCGCCGGCCGATGCCGTGATCAACCCGCTGCTTGGGGGCTATGCCTTCCCCGGCTTGTGCGGTGCCGGCACCGCGTGGAAGCTGTCCTGCGCGCTGCATGGCTTGCCCTTTGCCGCCAAACAGCTGGACCTGGCGGCCATGGCCACCATTGCCGACATGGTGCCCCTGCTGGAGGAAAACCGCATCATCGCCTTCCACGGCCTGAAGACATTGGAGGCCACCAATCGCCCCGGCCTGCTGGCGCTGATGCGCGCCGCGGGCTTGACGCCCGGGCAGCGCGTGTCGGCCGACCGGGTCGGCTTTGGCCTGGCGCCCCGCCTCAACGCGGGCGGCCGGCTGACCACCGCGCAGGATGCGCTGCAACTGCTGCGCACCGCCCGGGATGAGGAGGCCGAAGCCCTGGCCCAGCGCCTGGACGACATCAACCGCGAGCGCCAGCAGCAGGAGCGGCAGGTGATCGACCAGGCCGAGGCCCTGCTGGCCGGGGAAAACCTGCTGCACGCCCACAGCATCGTGCTGTGCGGCGAGGGGTGGAACAGCGGCGTGGTGGGCCTGGCAGCCGGCAGGCTGGCCGAAAAGTACGGCTTCCCCACCGTGGTGCTCACCCGGGACGGCGATGCGGCCACCGGCTCCGGCCGTACGGCGGGTGGCATCGACCTGTACGAGGCGCTCAAGGCCTGCGGGGATCTGTTCACCCGCTTTGGCGGGCACAGGGCGGCCGCCGGCATGACATTGTCGGCGGACAATGTGCCCCTGCTGCGGCAGCGCTTTGACCAGGCTGTGCGCAGCCAGCTGGGGGGGCGCCCCCTGCTGCCCCAGGTGTACTACGATGTGCCCATTGACCTGGCCGACGTGCAGACCGGGGTGATTGAGCGCATGGACAGCCTGGCTCCCTTTGGTATCGGTAACCCGGCGCCCGCCTTTTTGCTGGAGAATGTGGACCTGGCCTCCGCCCGGCGTGTGGGCGCGGACGGCCGCCACCTGAAGATGGCCCTGCGCGCTCGGGGGCAGCTGCGCGACGGCATTGCCTTTGGCCTGGGCGACCGGGCGGAGGGTATGCCCCCGCAGCTGGATGCTGTGGTGCGCCTGTCGCTCAACGAGTATGCCGGGCGGGTCAGCCCGCAATTTCAGCTGCAGGCCTACCGCGCGGGGGAGCAGGCCTTTTTGCCCGACCCGGCGGGGGAACAGCGCGCCCTCTTGCAGGACTTGGCGGCCATCGCGTCGAATGTATCAAGGCTGCCCGCGCGGGCAGAAGAATGGCCTGGCGGCGATGTGCCCCTGCGGGGCACCCTGCTGCTGTGCCGCACGCATGACACCGCCCAGCAGATGCACCTGCGCTGGCCGCAGTTGGGCGTGGCAAGCGGGGATTATGCCGACCGCCGGGGCAGCAGCGCGGTGCTCTACCGCGTGCCGCTGGTGGCCATTCAGGCGCCCTGCGACGCGCTGGTGTTCTGCGACGGGCTGCTGGGCGAGGTCGAAGCCGCCTGGGCGGCCGAGTGCTTCCCCGAGGCCAGGCTGTACGCCATGCCCCGCGCCGCGGCGATGGAGGGCCTGCTGGCCCCCCTGCGGCTGAGCGTGGACGAGCTGCGCCAGGCCTATGTGCAGGCGCGCCGGGGTATTAGCCTGCTGGCCCTGGGGTGGACGCCTGCCCGTGCCCATGCCGCCGCCCTCATTTTGCAGGAGCTGGGGCTGGCACGCCTGGAGGATGACCGCCTGCACCTGCTGCCCATGACCAAGCGCGACCCCGCCGACAGCCTGCTCTACCGCCTGCTGCAATCATAAGGAGTACCCGTGGCCCACAGTAAGTTTGAATGCCTGACCTTGGAGGAAATGATCACCCGGATGCAGCAATACAATCCGGGTGCTGACCTTGCTGTGGTCGAAAAGGCCTTCCACTTTGCGCAGCAGGCGCACGACGGCCAGCTGCGCCGCAGCGGCGAGCCCTATTTTGTCCACCCGCAGAATGTGGCAAGCATTCTGGTGGACATCATGCTGGACGCCCCCACCGTGGCCGCCGGTCTTTTGCACGACACGGTGGAGGATAACGAAGCCATCACGCTGGACATCATCGAGAAGGAGTTTGGCCGCGAGATCATGGAGTTAGTGGACGGCGTGACCAAGCTGGGCCGTCTCAACTTCTCCGACCGGGAGGAGCAGCAGGCCGAATCTTTGCGCAAGATGATACTGGCCATGGGGCGGGATATCCGCGTGGTGTTGATCAAGCTGGCCGACCGCCTGCACAACATGCGCACGCTGGGCTTTCAGCCGGCGGAGCGGCAGGTGGCCATTGCCCACGAGACGCTGGACATCTACGCCCCCATCGCCCACCGCCTGGGCGTATATACCATCAAGCAGGAGATTGAGGACCTGGCGCTGCGCTACATCGACCCCGAGGGCTACCGCGAGGTGGCCCACAAGGTGGGCATCAAGCGCGTGGAGCGCGAGCAGCAGATACAGACCATCATCTCCACCCTTCGCGACAAGCTGGACGAGATGGGCATCAAAAACTTTGAGATCGAGGGCCGGCCCAAGCACCTGTACAGCATCTACCGCAAGATGGTCATTCAAAACCGGCACTTTGAGCAGATCTACGACCTGATTGCCACCCGCGTGCTGGTGGAGAACATACCGGACTGTTACTCCGTGCTGGGCGCGGTGCACACGCTGTGGAACCAGGTGCCCGGCCGGTTTAAGGACTATATCTCGGTGCCCAAGAACAACATGTACCAGTCGCTGCACACCACGCTGATCGGCGGGCGCAGCATCCCCACGCCCTTTGAGGTGCAGGTGCGCACCTACGAGATGCACCGCGTGGCCGAGTACGGCATCGCCGCCCACTGGAACTACAAGGAGGGCGTGCAGGGCGGCGGGCTGGACAAAAAGCTGTACTGGCTTCGCCAGATACTGGACTGGCAGTCCGAGACCCGCGACAGCAAGGAGTTTATCGACGGCCTGCGCACCGACCTGTTCAGCGAGGAGGTCTTCCTCTTCACGCCCAAGGGCGACATCGTCAACATGCAGCGCGGCGCCACGCCGCTGGACTTTGCCTACCGCATCCACTCCCAGGTGGGCAACGCCTGCGTGGGCGCCAAGGTCAACGGCAAGATGGTGCCCATCGACACCGAGCTGGTGACGGGCGACCGGGTGGAGATCATGACCTCCTCTGCCTCCAAGGGCCCCAGCATGGACTGGCTCAACGTGGTCAAGACCCAGCAGGCCAAGGCCAAGATCCGCCAGTTCTTCAAAAAGGAGCTGCACGGCGAAAACGTGCAGAAGGGCCGCGACATGCTGGAGCGCGAGGCCAAGCGCCGCGGCGTCAAGCTGGGGGAGATCACCAAGGCCGAGTACCTGGAGCCGCTGCTCAAGAAGTATGCCTTCACCGACCTGGAGGCCCTGTTCGGCGCGGTGGGCTTTGGCGGCCTGCCGTCCATCTACGTCATCTCCCGCCTGCTGGAGGAGCAAAAGAAGGAAACCGAGCAGGAGACCGTCAAAAAGGGCCCCACCTTGCCCGAGCCCAAGGAGGTGCTCAAGCAGGGCAAGCCCACCCACGGCATCTACGTGGAGGGCGGCCCGGGCATGCTGGTGCGCTTTGCCCACTGCTGTAACCCGGTGCCCGGCGATGAGATCGTGGGCTATGTGACCCGCGGCCGCGGCGTCACGGTGCACAAGTCGGACTGCGTGAACGCCATCAACTCCGAGCCCGAGCGCGCCATTCAGGTCAGCTGGGCGGACGAGGGCACGGGCACCTTCAACGCGGCGGTGCGCATCGTGGCCTACGACCACCCCAGCCTGCTGGGCGAGATCACCGTCTTTGTGTCCGACATGGGCGCGCCGGTGACCGCCGTATCCATGCGCAGCAACAAGAACGGCACGGTGACCATCCACATGGTCCTGCAGGTGACCAGCAAGGATCAGCTGCGCCAGGCCGTCACCAGAATACAGAAGCGCTCGGACGTGCTGGAAGCATTCCGCAGCGTAAGTTAGGAGAGTATATGCGGGCAGTGGTTCAGCGGGTGCGGGAGGCATCCGTCACCGTGGGGGAGGAGCAGGTAAGCGCCATTGGCCATGGGCTGATGGTGCTGATAGGCGTGGAGGCGGGCGACACCGAGAAGGACGCGCAGTACATGGCGGACAAAATCCGCAAGCTGCGCATCTTTGAGGACGCGCAGGGCAAGATGAACCTGGCCCTGGCGGACGTGGGCGGCCATGCCCTGCTGGTGAGCCAGTTCACCCTGCTGGGCGATGCCCGCGGGCAGAACCGCCCTGGCTTCACCCAGGCGGAGGAGCCCGAGCGCGCCAACACGCTCTACGAGCTGTGCTGCGATCACCTGGCCGGGGGCGGCATCCCGGTGGCAAGGGGGCGCTTTCGCGCCCACATGCATGTGGCGCTGGTCAATGACGGCCCGGTCACGCTGCTGCTGGACAGCCGCAAACAGTTTTAACTTTTTATTGATTCGATTGAAGGAGTATCCATGGACATCAAGGTAAAGGTTGTGCCCACCGGCGAATTGCAGGAAAACTGCTATGTCATCTACCTGCCCGAGCGCGAGGACGCGCTGCTGGTTGACCCCGGCGACGACGCCCATAAGATCAAGGAGGCGCTGGGGGACAGGCAGCCGGCCGCCATTTTGATGACCCACGGGCATTGGGATCACACCGGCGCGCTGTATGCCTTCCCGGGCGTGCCCATCTACATCCACCGCGAGGACGCGCCCATGCTCACCAAGACGCGCTTTCAGGCGGGCACCTTTGTGCGCGAGGTGGATCCCCGCCCTGAGGCGACGGACTTTGTGGCCGACGGGCAGATATTGAAGCTGGCCGGCATCACCATCCAGGTGCTGGGCACGCCCGGGCATACGCCGGGCGGTGTCAGCTACCGCATGGGCGATCACCTGTTCACCGGCGACACGCTGTTTGACGGCGACTATGGCCGCACCGACCTGCCCGGCGGCTCCATGGCGCAGATGCGCGAGTCGCTGCGCATGCTGCTGGGCCTGCACGGCCTGCGCGCCTATCCCGGGCACGGGTCTAATTTTATTATACCGTGAACGGGCAATCCGTGACGGATTGCCCTCGGCGCAAAACTTGCGTTTTGCACCGGGTTGCAGTTTTCGCTATGCCTGTGGCATGGCCGCGAAAACTGAGAGGTAGGCATGCCACTCGCTGCGGGGCAAGCACCTGCTCGCGGCATGCCTGCGTTGCCGGCGTACATGCCGCCGGCAACGATAGCCCTTGGTGGGGGAACCCCCTCCAAGACCTCTTCCTCGCGTGCCCTTCAATCGGCTCATTTTTCAAGAGGTCCCTATGCACCGTATCAGTATAAAGATCGACAGCCCGCGGCCCGACTACGTCAAGGAGATGGCCGAGGTCGCCGGGCTGTTTTTTGATGCGCCTGCGCTGACAGACGGCGAGGCCGACCTGTGCGTGCTGCATACCGAGCAGCTGGCGGAGGGCCAGCGCCGCTGCGACATCCGCCTGTCCGGCTGCCTGAATGGCGAGCACAGCAACACCCAAATATCCATGGCCGATCCCCTGGTGGACAAACGGTTGCACAAGCGGCAGGTGAAGCTGGCGCTGTACCATGCCCTCAAGCAGGCCACCGGGCAGCACCCGCCCTGGGGATCGCTGACAGGCATCCGCCCCACCCGCCTGATCTACGAGGCGCTTGGCGAGGGGCTGACGCTCAACCGCGCCTGCGCGCGCATGATGGATGTGTTTGATCTGCGGCCCGAGAGCGCCGGGCTGCTGGCCGTGGTGGTGGATACCCAGCGCAGGCTGCCACAGGCGCAACCCGATGAGGTGGACATCTACATCGGCATCCCGTTTTGCCCCAGCCGCTGCCGGTATTGCAGCTTCATCAGCATGCAGGTGGGCCGGGGCGAGCTGCTGGAACCCTATACCCGGGCACTGCTGCGGGAGATTGAGGGTGCCGTTGCCCTGGTGGCGCAAAGGGGCCTCAAGCCCCGCGCCTTCTACATGGGCGGCGGCACGCCCACCGCCATGCAGGCGGGGCAGCTGGCGCGCATATTAAAAGCGGCCCAGCCCCTGATGCGCCCCGCAAGGGAGCGCACGGTGGAGGCAGGCCGCCCCGACAGCATGGACGAGAACAAGCTGAAGGCCATCCGCGATGCCGGGGTGGAGCGCATCTCGGTCAACCCGCAGACGGCCTTTGACATGACGCTGGCCGCCATCGGGCGCGCGCATACAAGGGCGCAGGCCGAGCAGGCCTTCCGGCTGGCGCGCAAAGCTGGCTTTGACATCATCAACATGGATCTGATTGCCGGGCTGCCCGGGGAGGACGCCGCCATGTTTGAGCAGACGCTTAAGTGGGTGGCCGGCCTTGGGCCCGACAACCTGACGGTGCATACCCTGTGCGTCAAGCGCTCCAGCGACATGCACCGCCTGATGGATGCCCTGCCCGATGGCGAACAGGTGGCGCTGATGGTGCAGCTGGGCCGCGCCGCGGCGGAGGGTATGGGCATGGCCCCCTATTACCTGTACCGCCAGAAGCACATGGCCGGCAACCAGGCCAACGTGGGCTACGCCCTGCCGGGCCGTGAATGCCTGTACAATGTAGACACGATGGAGGACACCGTCAGCGTGCTGGCGCTGGGCGCGGGCGGCATATCAAAGCGCGTCACCCCCGGCCGCGAGCTGGTGACCCGCGCGCCCAACGTGAAGAATGTAGCGCAATATATCGACCGTGTGGACGAGATGCTGGACCGCAAGCGAGCGCTGTGGCCGTTGCGGGATGAGGCCGGCACCAATCCATAGTGCCGTGCCGCATGGCGGCAGGATTAGCCTTCCGGCAACGCGGATTCCTCCGCACCATCATCCTCGCCATGCCCGGGCAGCGCAATGATCTCCTGCCCGGCGATGCCTTGCAGGTCGCCGCTCATGCCGTAGAGGCTCGCGGTGACCTTTTGCAGTATTTTCTCCTGTGCCGCCCAGCGCCGCTGGGCCTGTTTCTTTTCGGTATCCAGCTGCTTGGCCATCTCGTCATAGGATTCGATGATGTAGCGGATGCGGTTGTTGAACTCCCCGCCCGTGAGGTATTGGTATATCATCTCGATTTTCACGTCCTTGCCCTGGGCGTTGCGGTTGGCGATGGCTACTTTGACGCATACCTCCCGCAGGAAGGTGGCCAGCATGATGACATACCGCGGCTTCACCAGCCACACGTTGTCGGCCAGCTGCTTAAAATCCTCCCCGCCGCCGTCGGTGGGGCTGAACACGATGACGCCGATCTGCGCCTTTTCCGCGGCCAATTCATCCCTTAGCTTGCCCAGCCAGGCGGGCTGGTAGGTTTTTGCGTTCTTGCATTCCCACAGGATCAGGCCGCAGTTGGCATAAAACTGCTCGTTGACCACCTGGCGGATATCGGAGCCCCGCTCTCCTTTTTTTACCTCATCGATGCTATCGTAGGGGAATGCCGCGCGCAGGCCCTGCTCGACGTCCAGCTCAAGAATTTCGCCCTGCAGCTGTTGAGAGCCCTGCTCGGCCACCTGCTTGGCGGTGGTCAGCTGCTCGCGCAGCCTGCTGATGGTCTCCTCCTGCTCACGGATTTTCGTGTTGAAGTCCTCCGAGGCCTTCAGCGTTGCCTCCTCGCGGATGGTCCGCTCCTTGGCCATCAGCTCCTTGCGGGCGGTCAGCTGGGCGTCCTCCTTGGCCTGGTTGGCCCGGCTTAGCTCCTCTAACAGCGCTTTCAGCTGCTCGCGCAGCTGCTTTTCGCCTTCCTTGGCGCTCTCGGCCTGCTGGCGCAGCCGGTCGGTCTCAAGCTCGGTCGCCAGCTGCGCCTTTTTCAGCTCCAGTTCTGTGGATTGCCTGGCCTTTTCCAGCGCCGCCTGGGCGGCCTGGCGCTCGCGGGCCAGCTGCAGGTCAGCAGCCTGCTGCGCCTCGGCCAGGGCGTCTGCCACAGCCTGGCGGACCCGCGCCTGGGAGGCATCATCATACTCCTTGCGCAGGGTTTGAGACTGCTCGTCCTTGGCGCGCTGCAGCTCATCCTCAATATGGTGCTGAATGGCATCGGAAATTTCGAAGCTTTTTTTACAATAGGGGCAGGTGATGTTGGATTGCATGGCTCTGCTCCTTTACATGTCCGGGAAAGGGCTGTCAGCGCCGCAGCCGCAGGTCCTCGCCGAAGAAGGCCAGCGTGAGGCACTGGCGCTCGTCCAGCAGCCGGCTGGTCAGGCGCTCGGTGTAGCGGGTCTTGAGCTCCGTCAGGCTCAGGTTGGTGCTGATGACGGTGTTGAGGCCCATGCGCTGACGGTGGTCGATCAGGGCAAACAGCTGCTCCACCGTGATGCCCTCCCACAGCGGCTCGGTGCCCAGGTCGTCTATCAGCAGCAGGGGCACGCGCATGTGGGTGTCATCTATTTGCTCGCCGCTGCGGGCGAAGTACTGCGCGCGGATGCGGTTGAGCAGCATGTTGGCCGTCAGCGCCAGGGCATGCACCCCGCGGCCCGTGGCGCGCACGCCGATGGCCCGCAGCAAAAAGGTCTTGCCCAGGCCGCTGCCGCCGTACAGCAGCAGGCTGCGCACCCGGCCATCGGGCAGGCTGTCGGCATAGGCCTCGCACTGCTCCCGCAGCAGGCGGGTGTAGGCCCGCTGGCTCACGCCCTTGCCGGGCAGCGGCGTGGCCGGGATCAGCTGCTCGTCATAGTTTTCAAAGGTCTGTGTTTCGTCCCGGAAGGCGGCATCGGTCAGCAGCTCCTGATAGCGCTTCATGGCGCAGGCGCACAGGGCCTTTTGCCCGTCGCCGGTGTAGCCGCTGTCCTGGCACAATTCGCAGTCGTAGATGGGGGACAGGTAGTCTGCCGCGTAGCCGCTTTGGGCCAGCAATTGCTCGATGCGGGCGTTGCGCTTGAGGGTATCCTGCTCAATGCCCTGGGGCACGATGCCGTTTAGCGCCTGGCGCAGGCCGGCAAAGATGGCCCGGCGGCGCTCATCAATCAGGCGGCCGATCTCCGGGTTTTTTTCGGTGGCCTCCTGCTCGCGGCGCTGCTCCTCCTGTTCGTTGCGGGCCTGTATCTGCCGGCGCTCGGCCAGCACCTTTTGCAGCAGCTCAGGGTTTGTCATACTTGCGTGCCTCCTCCAGCATTTTGGCCACGCTGCCCGACAGCTGTTCCTCGGTATAGTCGCGCTGCGCGTAGCGCTGGGCGCTCACGGTCTTTGGGGCCTTGCCGCCCGCGGGCTGCGCCGGGGCAACCTTGGCCGCGGCCTCCGCCGTGGTGATGCCCTGCTCCCGCCAGGCCTTGAGGCGCTTTTCAATGTCCTCAAACCGGCCGCGGCGCGCGGCTACATCCCGCGCGGCCAGCACAATCAGCTCGTGGGGGGCGTCTTGCAGCAGTGCTTCGTAGGCCTTGAGGATCAGCGTGGCGCTGGTGCGCACGCCCAGCGCGTCCAGCACCTCGCGCGCGCCGGCCAGGCCGCGGCTCTCGTCGGCAATTTGCTTTTCCACCTGCCGGGCATCCCGGCCCTGGGTATTGCGCCTGCGCAATCCCTCCAGAATGCCATTGAGGTAGCCAAAGGACGGGTTGGAGGCCTTGACCGTCTCGGCGCAGGCAGCCAGTATGCCGTCGTGGGTGAAGCCCCAGTCCTGCGTCCACTGGCGGTAGAGGCGCAGCTCGTCCTCGGTGGGCAGCCGGCGCATATTAAAGCGCCGCAGCACCGCCCTGGCCCCGTCGCTGATGTGCTTGGAGTGGCTGAGGTACTGCTCGGCCTCCTCCGGCGTCTTTACACCGTCCTCGGCCATGGTGGCCGCCAGCTTTTGCGCGGCCTTGAAGGTGAAGCTGACGCCGCGCGTGTCCATGCAGTAGGTCAGCAGCATCATCACCACCTCCTGGGGCAGGTGCATCTCGTTGACCCACTCAAAGGCCATGGCAATCTCGCTGGGGCGTATCTTGCGCCGGTTTTGAAACAGCGCGTAGACGGCCTCGGAAAAGGCGATGTAATCCCGATCGCCGCCCGGCGCGTCCTGCCCGGTGAGCATGCGTTCGCCCAGGTGGTAAAACCGGTAGCGCGGCGGCTTGTCGCTGACGCGGCTCAGCAGCCGGCGGCGTTCCCAGTAGCGCAGGGCGGCCTCGATGCGGTCCTCGCCCAGGCCCAACTCCAGCGCCATCTCGGGCACGCCAAAGCTGCTGTCCTGCTGCTGGCAGTGGTACAGCGCGCTGAGATATACCTTCACATAGTCGCCGTCGGCCCCCGGCATGTACTCGGTGATGAACAGGTTCTCCAGCGCCGTTACGCCAAATACCCTGTGCTGGCCGTCAAACTCAAACATGGGCATCCTCTTCAGGTTGATTGGTCAGTGATGGGGCCTCCTCCAGCCCGGGCCGCCGGTAGGGATCCACCGCCAGCGCCCGGGCCACGCAGGCGTCTATCTCGCCCTGTGTGACAGGGGGTGGGGCTTCCCCGCCAAAGCGGATGTGCAAAAAGAACTCCCTGGTGCCCGCGTTGCCCGTCACCGGGCTGTGGGTCAGCTGCTGCACGCCGGTACCCGGCAGGGCATTCAGGTCGTCCATCAGCTGGCGCAGCAGCGGGGCATAGGCATCGTCCCGCAGGGTGCCGCTCTGGCGTGCCTGGGCGCTGTCTACCTCAAACAGGGGCTTGACCAGGCAGATGAGGTCGCCTGTTTCCTGCATGGCACGCCCAAACAGCGGCACGCCCTTGCGCAGCGACAGGTAGCTCAGGTCGCACGTGCCCAGGTCGGGCACCGGGTCCAGCGTGCGCAGCGCATCGTCGCCGATGTTGGTGCGCTCCATGTTGATGACCCGCGGGTTTTGCCGCAGGCTGCCGGTCAGCTGGCCGTAGCCCACATCCACCGCGTACACGGCTTGCGCCCCATGCGTCAGCAGGCAGTGGGTGAAGCCGCCGGTGGAGGCGCCGGCATCGATGCACACCCGGCCCCGGGGGCTGAGGCCAAAGTCGCTAAGCGCGCCCTCCAACTTCAGCCCGCCCTTGGATACATAGCGCTCGCTCAGGCCGCGCACCTGGATGCTGTCCTGCGGCTTAACCCGCTGTCCGGCCCGCGCGCGCTGCCCATTGACGTAGACGCGGCCACTCATGATCAGAGCCGCCGCATCCTTGTCATCCCGGGCGATCCCCTGCTCCGCCAGCCGGTGTGCCAGCAGCAGCCTCATACCGAGGTCATTTCCTGCTTGAGGGCGGCCAGCACGCGCCGCTCCATGCGGGAGACCTGCATCTGCGTCATGCCCATCTTCTGCGCGGTGGCCTGTTGGGACAGGCGCTCGCGGAAGCGGTAGGCCAGCAGCTTTTTCTCGTTGTCGGCCAGGCTGCGCATGGCGCTGCGCAGGTCCTCGCGGGATTCGAAGGCGTCAAAGCCCGATTCCTCCCCGCCTAACTTGTCAAACAGCATCAGCCCGTTTTCATCCGGCGCATCAAAGGAGGCCACCTGGGATTTTTCCCGCATGGCCTGCACGTCGATCACCCGCTGGATATCCCAGCCCAGGGCGTCGGCCAGTTCCTGTGCCAGGGGCTCGCGGTGCAGGTTCTGGGTCAGCTGCTCGGCCATGCGGTCCATCTGGATGCCCTGCTCGCGCAGCCCGCGGGGCAAGCGCACCATCTGCGCCCGGTCGCGGATATGGTTGCGCAGGGTGCCGATGATGGTGGGGGTGACATAGGTGGTGAAGCGCAGGCCGCGGTGGGGGTCAAACCCCTTGAGGGCCGATACCAGCGCCAGCGCCGCCACCTGCCGCAGATCCTCCAGGTCAATCCCTCTGCCTGAAAAACGGGCAGCGATGGCATAGCTCAGGGGCAGCGCGGTGAGCGTCGCCGTTTCCAGCGTGTCCTCGCGCGGGTCCAGGGCGTACGCCATGGCTGTCTCGTGTATCAGGTCTGCATTCATGCTATACGGCCACCGCTGGCAGGGTCATGTTGATGCTGTATATGCCGCAGGAGTCGCCCTCCAGCCGCACGTCCGTCGCCAGCGCGCCCAAGATGAGGTGCGCCACCTCCGGGTCAGCCGGCACGCACTGCTGGTAGGCTTCGGCCCGCTGCGCGCTCATGCGCACAAACAGCTCGCCTTCCCGCAGCTCGCAGTCCAGCTCCACATGGTGCACGGGGCGGGATTGGTGCGTCAGCAAGGCAAAGGCCTCGTCGCTTGCGCTGCGCAGGTCGGCGATCATGTCCACGGACAGATTGGCCAGCACGCCTACTGCGCTCAGGGCAGAGTGAAACACCAGGCCCCACTCATCCTTGGCCGGCACCGTGAGGGACATTTTGTTCATACCTTTGATACCACCTTTATGTTGTCAATGGGCAGGCAGTCCAGCAGGTTTGCCTGCGCGTCGATCGCATCGTCGCACCACCAGTCCATGGGGGCGAGCAGCGTGATGCCTTCATCCGGCAGGTTGAGGTACACCGGGATGCTGCCGGGCATCTTGTGCAAAATTGCCTCGCAGCACGGCATCTGATTGCGCTGCAGTTTCAAGTATAACTTGACCGGGGCTTCCTTTGCAAGTGCCGCGGGATCGCGCGGCGGTTCGGGCACGGCGGGGGCGCCCGAAGGGGTCAGCGGCACGATGCGGTCGGCCAGCAGCTTGGTCTCCTCATCCTCGCGCACGGACAGCTTGCCGGTGATGATGACCGCCGTATCCTCGCTCAGGTCGCGGCCATAGCGCTCCCACACCGCGGGGAACAGCAGGCACTCTATCTGCCCGGTCAGGTCCTCCAGCACAGCAAAGCCCATCATGCTGCCCTTGCGCGTGGCCTTGGCCCGCAGGGAGACGATCATGCCGCCCATTTTCACCTGGCGGCCGTCCTCGCCCAGGCCGTGGTCCTCCCGCTCGGCCAGCTCGGACACATAGGCCGTGTTGTGGGGCAGGCCGTCCAACGCGTCCGCGTATTCATCCAGCGGGTGGCCAGAGATATATACGCCCGTCATCTCCTTCTCCATGGACAGGCGCATGCGCCAGGGGTATTCGGGCAGGTCGGGGTAGCTGTTTACCTCCTGGCGGGGGGCAGCGCCCGCCGCCAGGTCAAACAGGGATACCTGGCCCGCGATGTTGTTGCGCTTCATGGTGCTGCCGGCGTCCATCACATCCTTAAACACATTGATGCACTGCACGCGCGTGCCGCCCAGCCCGTCAAAGCAGCCTGCCTTGATCAGGCTTTCCACGGCCAGCTTGTTGACGCTCTCGGCGTCCACCCGGCGGCAAAAGTCGAAGATATCCCGGTAGGGGCCCCTGGCCTCGCGCTCCGCAATGATGCGCTGCACGGCCTTTTCCCCGATGGACTTGATGGCCGCCAGGCCAAAAACAATGCCCTTGCGGCCCTGCTCATCATGCCCCACTGTAAACCGGGCGGACGAGCGGTTGACATGGGGCGGCATCACCGGGATCTGGTGCTTGCGGCAGTAGTGGATGTAGGTTGCCACCGCCGTGGCCGAGCCCAGGAAGGAGTTCATCATCGCGGCCATAAACTCCTCCGGGTGGTGGTACTTGAGCCAGCCCGTCTGCACGGCGTTGACGGCATAGGCCGCCGCGTGGGATTTGTTGAAGGCATAGCTGGCAAAGGAGGCCATCTCGTCAAATATCTTTTCGGCGGCCTGGGGGCTGACGCCCTGCTTGACCGCGCCGGGCACGCCGTCCTCCTCGGAGCCGTATATGAAGAACTGCCGCTCCTTCATCATCACGTCGTGCTTTTTCTTGCTCATGGCGCGGCGCACCAGGTCGCTGCGGCCATAGCTGTAGCCCGCCAGGTCGCGCACGATCTGCATCACCTGCTCCTGATACACCATGCAGCCGTAGGTGACATCGAGGATGGGGGCCAGCAGCTCCGTGTGGTACTGAATGCTGCTGGGATCGCGCTTGCCCTGGATGTAGCGGGGGATGGACTCCATCGGCCCTGGCCGGTACAGCGAAATGGCCGCGATGATGTCCTCAAAGTTCTCGGGCCGCATGTTGGTCAAAAAGGTGCGCATGCCGCTGCCTTCCAGCTGGAACACGCCGTCGGTGTCGCCCCGGGAGATCATCTGGTACACCGCCGGGTCATCCATGGGGATGTCCTCCACCTTTAAATGGATGCCCTGGCGGGCCAGCATGTCCAGCGTATCCTGGATCACCGTCAGCGTGCGCAGGCCCAGGAAGTCCATCTTCAGCAGGCCCAGCTTTTCCACAACGCCCATGGCGTACTGTGTGGTGATGACCTCGTCATTGGTCTGCAGGGGCACATACTCGGTGACGGGCTTGCGGGTGATCAGCACGCCCGCCGCGTGGGTGCCGGCGTGGCGGGGCATGCCCTCTAACAGCAGCGCGGTGTCGATCAGGTGCTTGGTGCGGCTGTCGTTTTCATATTCCGTCCGCATGTCGTGGTTGACACGCAGGGCCCTGTCCAGCGTGATGTCGAGCTCCCGCGGGATCATCTTGGCGATGCGGTCGGTCTCCTGATAGGTGTAGCCCAGCACGCGCCCCACATCGCGGATGACGCCGCGGGCGGCCATGGTGCCAAAGGTGATGATCTGCGCCACGTGGTCGTGCCCGTATCGGCGGGCCACGTAGTCGATGACCTCCTGGCGGCGCTCGTAGCAAAAGTCGATGTCGATGTCGGGCATGGAGATGCGCTCGGGGTTTAAAAACCGCTCAAACAGCAGCGTGTACTTCATGGGGTCTACCTGGGTAATCTGCAGGCAGTAGGCCACCATGCTGCTCACCCCGCTGCCGCGGCCCGGGCCCACGATGATGCCGTTGTCGCGCGCGTACTTGATAAAATCCCACACGATGAGGAAGTAGTCCACATACCCCATGCCCACGATGGTATCCACCTCGTACTGCAGGCGCTTGCGGGCATCGGGCGGGTTGTCGGGGTAACGCCGGGCAAACCCCTCCTCCAGCAGCCGGCGGAACAGCCCCTCGGCGGTCTCGCCCTCGGGCACCGGGTAGAAGGGCAGGTGCGTGCTGGCAAAGTCAAAGTCCACCCGGCATCGCTTGGCGATCTCCTGCGTGCGCTCCACCGCGTCCGCCAGGTCGGGAAAGAGTGCGCGCATCTGCTCCTCGCTTTTTACATACAGCTCCTCGGTGTCCATGCGCATGCGGTTCTGATCTTCCAGCGTCTTGCCGGTCTGTATGCACATCAGCACCTCCTGGGCGGGGGCGTCCTCCCGGGCCAGGTAGTGGCAGTCGTTGGTGGCCACCAGCGGGATGCCCGTCTCGGCCGACAGGCGCACCAGGCGCGGCAGCGCGACCTTTTCCTCGCGGATGCCGTGGTCCATCACCTCGATGAAGTAGTTGCCCTGCCCCATGATGTCCTGCATCAAAAGCGCGTGCTCGCGCGCATCCTCGTAGCGGCCGTCCAGCAGCAGGCGGGGCAGTTCGCCCGACAGGCAGGCGCTCAGGGCGATCAGACCCTCGTGGTGCTGCCGGAGCAGGGCATAGTCGATGCGCGGCTTGTAGTAAAAGCCGCGGGTAAACCCTTCGCTCACCAACTTCATCAGGTTCTGGTAGCCGGTGTTGTTTTCGCACAGCAAGATCAGGTGGCTGTATTCGCGCGACAGCGCCTGCTTGTCCTCCATATCGGGGCAGATATATACCTCGCAGCCGATCACCGGGTGGATGCCGGCATCGCGGCATGCCTGGTAAAAGTCCACCACGCCGTACATTGCGCCATGGTCGGTCACGGCGCAGGCATCCATGCCCAGGGCCTTTACCTTCTTCACCAGGTCGCGGATGCGGCAGGCGCCGTCCAGCAGCGAGTACTCCGTATGCAGATGCAGGTGTGCGAATGCCATGATCTTCCTCCTTGACCCCCATATTATAGCCTATTGCGCAAGGGCAGGACAACCTTGTGTTAGCCGCCTGTTTGTTCTATACTGGGCCCGGAAAGGCAGGCACAGGCATGGAAAACAGCACGATCGCGGCAGTCGCCACCCCACCGGGCAAGGGGGGTATTTCCATTGTTCGCATCAGCGGCCCGCAGGCGGAAGCGCTGTTGCATCAGGTGTTTCGGCCGGCGGGCGGGCAGCCCGGCTTTCCAAGCCATCTGTTGCTGTACGGGCACGCCATGCGCGGCAGCGATGTGATTGACGAGGGCATGGCCGTGCTGATGAAGGCGCCCCGCAGCTACACGCGGGAAGATGTGGCCGAGATCCACCTGCACGGCGGCGAATACGTGACGGGCGCTTTGCTCTCGGCGCTGTGGGCGCTGGGGGCCGTGCCCGCCCAGCCGGGGGAGTTCACCAAGCGGGCGTTTCTCAATGGCCGGGTGGATCTCAGCCGGGCCGAGGCCGTGATGCAGCTGATCGAGGCATCGGGCGAGCAGGCGGCCCGCGCCGCGGTGCGCGATTTGCAGGGCGGCGCCAGCGCCTTTATCCGCGGCGCGCAGGCGGAGCTGACCGACATCCTGTCGGGCGTGGCGGCGGCGCTGGATTACCCGGAGGAGATTGACGAGCAGGAGGCCCTGCGCGGCCTGCTGCCCCGCACCCGCGCGCTGGCCGGGCGCCTGGCCGCCGCCTGCGATGAGCGCGCGGCCCGCATCCTGGAGCGGGGCTTTGAGGTGGCCATCGTGGGCCGCCCCAATGTGGGCAAGAGCTCGCTGCTCAACACCCTGCTGGGGGAGGAGCGCGCCATCGTGACCGATGAGGCGGGCACCACCCGGGACATCGTGCGCGGCACGGCCTCGCTGGGCGGCGTGCGCGTCAACTTTTCCGATACCGCGGGCATCAGGGACAGCGGCCACAAGGTGGAGCAGATTGGCATCCGCCTGGCGCGGGAGGCCATGCAGCGCGCCGACCTGGTGCTGGCGGTGCTGGATCAGGGCGAGCCCCTGGGCGCTGAGGACGCGCAGATACTGACCCTGGCGCAGGCGCAGCCCCACCTGGTGGTGCTCAACAAGTCGGACCTGCCGCCCCGGGCGGAGCTGCCCCAGGGCCTGCTGATCAGCAGCCGCACGGGGGAGGGCATTGACCGGCTCAAGCAGGCCATTGCCCAGCGCGCCGGCAACGTGGGCGAGGGGGAATTGAGCCTGCTGCGCCACATGCAGCTGGCCCGCCGGGCGTCGGACGCGCTGATGGAGGCGGCCCATGCCATGCAGCTTGAGGAGCCGCTGGACCTGGCCGCCGTGCACCTGCACGAGGCGCTGTACGCGCTGGGCGAGGTGACGGGCGAGCAGGTGACCGACCAGCTGCTGGACCGGGTATTTTCTGCCTTTTGCGTGGGGAAGTGAGCGGATGAACAAGCGCAGCGATATGCTCCGCGGCATGCGGGATGCCGTGCCCGTGGGGCTGGGCTACCTGGCGGTGTCCTTTGCCTTTGGCCTGGCGGCCGCGCGCATGGGCATCCCGGCGCTGGCGGCCACGCTGATGTCGCTGAGCAATCTGACCAGCGCCGGCCAGTTTGCGGGCGTGGGGGTGATCGCCGCGGGCGGCGGGCTGGCCGAGCTGGCGCTCACACAGCTGGTGATCAACGCGCGCTATTTTTTGATGAGCTGCGCGCTGTCCCAGCGCATCGCGCCCAAGGCGCCCCTGTGGCAGCGGGCGGCGGTCAGCTTTGGCGTGACCGATGAGATATTCGCCCTGTCCATGGCAGCCAAAGAGCCGCTGTCGCCGTGGTACAGCTTTGGCATGATGGGGCTGTGCATCTTTGGCTGGACGCTGGGCACGGCCCTTGGCGCCACGCTGGGCGGCGTGCTGCCTGCCCCGCTGATGAACGCGCTGGGCATCGCGCTGTACGCCATGCTGACGGCGGCCATCGTGCCGCCCAGCCGCGACAACCGCCTGCTGCGGCTGATCATTGTGGTATCCATGGCGGCCAGCGGCGCGGCGGCGGTGCTGCCGCTGCTCAGCGCCATCTCCAAAGGGCTGCGCATCGTGCTGCTTACGCTTGTCATCACCGGCTGGGCCGCCCTGCGCCACCCGCTGGAGGAGGTGCGCGATGCATAGCATCTACCTGATGATTCTGGCGATGGCGCTGGTGACCTACCTGATCCGCGCGCTGCCCATTTTGCTGCTGCGCCGCCAGATCCGCAGCCCGTTCATCCGTTCGTTTTTGTACTATGTGCCCTATGTCACCCTGTCGGTGATGATCTTCCCCGACGTGCTGACCTCCACCGGGCTATTGTGGTCCGCGCTGGCCGGCTTTGGCACCATGCTTGCGCTGTCGTTTATGAAGAAAAACATGTTTCTGGTTGCGCTGGCCTCCTGCCTGGTGGTTTTTCTCACCGAGACATTCATGGCATAGGGTGCCGCGAAGGAGTATCATGAGGTATCGCTTCCCCATCCTGTTGATGATTTTCCTGCTTCTGGCGCCGGCTGCCCCGGCGCAGGAGATGCCCTTTGCCGACCTGCGCGCCCTGGCGCCGGCAGGCACCTTTCTGCCCCCGGGCGAGGCACCGCAGATGACCGATACCACCTACCGCAGCCAGGATATCGCCGTCACCATAACCAAACACCGCTACGAGGACAGCGATGTCTATGTGGCTGATATCTACCTGGCGTCGGTCAGCCACCTCAGGCGGGTGTTCAGCCACGGCCGGTGGAACAAAAATGCTCAGCGTGCGCAGGTACTGGCGCAGGATGCCAGAGCCATTGTCGCCATCACGGGGGATTATTCGGGCCTGCTGTCCCAAGGGCTGGTGGTGGGCAACGGGCAGGTGCTGCGCAGCACGGGCAACCGCGTGCGGGACAACTGCCTGATCTACCCCGATGGCCGCATGCAGACCTTTGCCCGCCGCGAGTTGGACGTCAAAGCTGCGGTGCAAAGCCCCATCTGGCAGAGCTTCCTGTTTGGCCCGGCCCTGCTGGGCCCGGACGGCCAGGCCATTGATAAGTTCGACTCCAACATCGGCGTGGCCAACCCTCGCAGCGTTATCGGCTACTACGCGCCCGGACACTACTGCTTTGTGCTGGCGGATGGCCGCCAGAAGGGCAGCCGCGGCCTGGCGCTGGTGCTGCTCAGCCGCTTCATGGCCGAGCTGGGCTGCGCGGCCGCCTATAACCTGGATGGCGGGCAGAGCGCACTGCTGTGGTTTGGCGGCCAGGTTGTCAACAACCCCTACAAGGGCGGGCGTCCCCTGACCGACATGGTCTACATAGGCGAATAGGCAGATGGATTCAGTATATTACATCACAGGCGCAGCCGGCTGGCTGGGCAGCACGGTGCTGCAACAATTGCTGGACCGGGGCAAAAAGGTGCGCGCGCTGGTGGTGCCGGAGGACCCCCTGGCCGCATCGCTGCCGCCCCAGGCCCAGATCGTGCGCGGGGATGTCCGCTCCCGGGAGGACATGGACCGGTTTCTGGAGATGGGGGAGCAGCGGGACCGGGTGGTGATCCACTGCGCGGCCATCATCTCCATGAGCATGACGCCGGCGCCAAGGGTGCACGATGTGAACGTCAATGGCACCCGCACCGTGGTGGAGGCCAGCCTGGCGGCCGGGGTGCGCCGGTTTGTGCATGTCAGCTCGGTGCATGCCCTGCCCGAGCTGCCCCATGGCGAGGTGATCCGGGAGGTCACTGCGTTTGAGCCTGCCAGGCTGGTGGGGGCCTACGCCCAATCCAAGGCCGAGGCCACGCAGATTGTCTTTGCCGCGCAGCGTGAGCGGGGCCTGCCCGCCGTGGTGCTGTACCCGTCTGGCATCTGTGGGCCGGGGGACATCGCCGGCGGCAACCTGAGCCAGATGTTTATTGACTACTTCCACGACCGCCTGCCCGCGGGCATCAAGGGTGGCTACAGCTTCTCCGATGTGCGGGATGTGGCCGACGCCGTGCTGGCGGCCATTGACCGCGGGCGCGTGGGGGAGGGGTACATCGTGGCGGCCCACTACGTCACGGTGGCGGACATCCTCAATCTGCTGCACGAGCTGTCCGGCCACCGGCGCATCCGGTGCATGTTGCCCTTGTGGCTGGTGCGGCTGATGCTGCCCCTGATTACGCTGTACTACAAAATCAGAAAACAGCCCGCGGTGTTCTCCGACTACGCGCTGTACACCCTGTCCAGCAACGGCAACTTCTCCCACGAGAAGGCCGTGCGCGAGCTGGGCTTTGCGCCCCGCCCCTTTGAGGACACGGTGCGCGATACGGTCGCCTGGCTGCGCCGGGAGGGGAAGATATAAGACGAATACACTAGTTCATTCATAAGCGCGCATCGCCAGGCCTAAGCCTGGCGATGCGCGCGTTAAACGGTCAATAACCGCAGCAATTTGAGGGCATAAGGGCTACTGGATGGCTCGGTCATCCTTATTGAGATCGGCCTCCGGCGGGAAGGCTGGCTTGGGGCCGAAGTACTCCATCATCTGCTGATCGGTCAGCTTAAACCACTCCTGTGTCTGCACCCAGCAGTGGCGCGGCCGCTTGCGCACCACGTTGCGCAGGCGCTCCACGCGGCTCTCCCAGTAGCGTATGGCGCCGTCCGCCGTCTGGGGCATGTCAAAGGCGATGTTTTTGAGGTTGAACGGCGCCCAGCGCTCCCAATGCAACCTCATCTCGGGCTTGAGGATATCGTAGCACTCGTTAACTTGTGCCAGCATGCGCTCGGTGGTATAAAACTGGAAGATCTCGCCGAATCGGCGGAGAAACTTGTCGCGCATCTGGTCATTCTCCAGGATTTTGATAAACAGGCTGTTGTCCACATTGTCCTGCGCGCCGTGGCCCTTGGGGTTGAGGATGTTGCGCACGCCGTTGTTGGCGGCAATGAACAGGCCATAGTCCATGTCAAAGATGATCCAGCGCCACTTGCCGCCGGGCGTTTTGTAGTAGCGGATGTTACCCGAGTCGGTGTTGGCGAAGAACATCTCCAGCGCCATCCAGTCAAACAGGCTGTCCACATCCACATTGTCCAGGATGTACTGCAAATCCTCCGGGTTGGTAGCGGGGTTGGACTGGCGGACCTTGTCACGGAAAGCGCGCCATTCGGCGTTCGAGCCGAAGTATGCGGTGCTGCCGCCCTCAATGATGGTCATGTTGTCCGCTTGCTCCAGCGGAATGCCTTCGTGCTGAGCGACAAAGTAGCGGCTTACCCGCTCGCGCAGGTTGTAGTGGCCCCAGTACTGGCCGTTGAGGTATACGATCACCGGCCGCCAGGCCTGGTTGATCACGTGCTTGTCCGGCAGCTGGTCGATCAGGCGGCTCTGCACGCCGTCCACCATGCGGGTCCACACAGCATCGTTGCCGCTGACGCGCAGCACGAAGGACTTGTATTGCTCAAACGGGCGGTCGGGGAACATGGCCGCGTCAAAATAGCGGGTGCCCAGGGCGGCTTTGGCCACCACCTTGAAGGACTTTTGTGGCATGTCCAGCGAGTACTGGCCGATCAACCCCATGGTAATGCCCTGGCTAAAGGCCACTTGGCCAGTCGCGGTGTCAAACATCTCGCCATAGGCGGGGCGGCGTTCCTTGCCGTGCAGGCGGTAGGTGGGCGTGGGGTTGCGAAAGGGAATGGTCTTAAACGCTGTCAGGTCAATGGGGCGGCCATCCTCATACAGGCCGGCTGCCAGCATGCCGGTCTCATTGTTCCACAGATGCTCGGGCTCAATCACCAGCGCCACCACGGGCACGGTGAAGTAAGTCTTCATCACATAGGTGGCCGTCACCGGCTGGGAGGGCTGCAGGCCCGGCACAAAGGCGCGGGCGCGCAGCGCCATGGTGTCCTTCACCTCGATTGGGCCGGTGTAGTCGATGCCCTTGTCCAACGTGGGCACACTGCCATCCAGCGAGTAGCGGATGCGCGCGCCCTCTTGCGCGGTGATCTCTATCAACAGGTTGTCCCGGTACAGCCCACCGGCGTGGGACAGCTGCGGCCGGGCAGCAAAGCCGTGAAAGCCGCCTGCGTTGGCAGCGCCCGGGGTGGGCAGGTCATAATAAAAAAAGCCGTCCTGCCCTGCGGTACGGCCGTAGGAGACATCCAGCGGAATCTCCGGCATGATGATCCGGTCCAGAATGTTGCCGTCCGGGTCGGCGAAGGTCATCTCCTCCCCGCCCGCCCGCTTGAGGGCATAACTGGCCTGCAATTGCGCGGCGTTGGTGCCGGCATCCTGGCTCTTGTTGAGGCGGATCACCTTGTATTCGCCGGGGTAAATGACCGAGCCCTGGGGGAAGCGCCACTTGCGCGGCCAGGACAGGCTGTCCGACAGCCCGTAGCCCGACAGGTCGCGCACCTGGTCGGAGCCGTTGTACAGCTCCGCCCAGTCGGTAGCGGGCTCGCCTGCCACCGCCGGGAAGGAATCATTGCTGCTCATCATCTCCGAAATATACACGCCCGTGGGGTTGCGGCTGAGCAGGTAGCGCTCGGCCTGTGCCTCGCCGGAGGCGTCGTTGGGCGCGCCGGGGGTACCCATGTTGAACAGCCGCCAGGTGTCAGTCACCGGGTCGCGGCCCCAGCTGCGGTCTGCCGGCACCAGGCTGAACTGAACGCGGTCCAGCAGCTGGCCCTGGCGGGTGCTCAGCGTGACCACCTCGCCCTCGGCCGCCAGCGAGAAGTTGGTGTGCGGGAAGCCTTGGGCGTTCAGCCGGTCCTTGCCCGAGCAGAACACCACATAGTAGCCCTTGGCCGGGATCATGGCCCCCTCGGGGAACACCCACTTGACGGGGCGGTCCGGGTTATCGCTGAGGGCCAGGTTGTCCAGCGGATAGTCACGGTCGGAGCGGTTGTAAAGCTCAATCCAGTCGCTCAGCTCGTTGTCCTCATCGCGCAGGCCGCTGCGGGCCGCGGGCATGATCTCGTTGATCACGATGTCACCCGCGGTGACGGCATACTGCCCCAGGTAAGCCTGATGCCCCTCAGGGGTGTTGGCAAAGCCGGGGGAATACTCAGGGGTCTTGATGTACTCGCCGTTCGCCTGCAGGGCATATACCTCGTTGGGGTTGAGGGTGGGGATTTTGAGGGTGCGCAGCACATGGCCGGTGGTGTCAAACACATACAGTTCGGTGCCGATGCTACTCAATTTGAAGTTGGCGTGGAAGGGACGGCCCGGGTCGTTACGGTTGGTCTTGTCGCAGAACACGATCACCCGGCCATCTGGCGGCAGAATATGCTCGGGGAATATGAACTTGGCCTTGTCCGGGCGGTTTGACACCGTGATGTCCTTGAGGTCAAGCTCCTCCGTGCCCTGGTTCCACAGCTCAAACCAGTCGGTGAACTGGCCGTTCTCATCGGGCAGGGCGCTCGCGTTGGCGCTCATCACCTCGCTGATGACCAGCCCCTCGTGCAGGGAGACAATTTTGCCCTCCGGGTCCACGTTAAAGGCCATGCGCGTGGGCTCCTTGGGGGAGATCACGATCAGGCCGATCAGCAGCGCAGCCAGCACAATCAGCAGCAAAAACCGCCGTGGTGGCCTGCGCGTCCTGCGGGACGCGAAGCGGGGGGTAGAACGCATGCAAACTCTCCTTTGTGAAGTAGAGGGTGTTGAGTAGAGGGAACTTAGTACTCGCGCAGCACGAAGATCGTTTCGCCGGGGTTGAGGCTGCTCTCAAAGCGCAGCACCTTGGGGTGGCGGGCATACTCCTCGCGCAGCATGTCTTTCAGCGCGCTGCCCTGCCGGTAGCCGTGGATCACCCGCAGCCGGTAGTCGGCGCCGGTGGCGCGGCGCAGGGCGGCATCCACCGCCACGCGGGCCTGGTACAGGTTTTTGCCATGCAGGTCCAGCTCCATGCGCGCCTCCTTGACGATTATAGTATATCACGCCCGGCGGGACAAGTTGCCATATCGGGACAGGGTTTTACATCACGTTCATACTTCTGATGCTGAACTCAATCGTACATGCGTCGATGAACTTGCCTTTTTCCGCCCCCGCATTGCCTCTCTCAGTCGGCGTAGGCGCCGCTACGCCTCCATCTTTCGGCTTCGCGGAAACGAAAAAATCCATCGTTCCTCCGTGCATTTACTCCTTCGTTCAGTATTGGACACGCGCCAGGATCAGGTCGAGATACTCGGCCGCGATGTCCCTGTCTGTGTGCATGTACAGCATGCGCGTGCCAACGGCGTCCTCTATTTCGTTAAACACGGGCCGTCCCTGATGGAAGATGAAGTCGATGCCCACCAGGCCAAAGTCGAACCGGTCCTGCACGATGCGCACATAGCGGCGGATGTCCTCCGTCATGTCCACGGGCTTTGACCCGCCGCCCTGGCCCAGGTTGCTGCGGAAGTCGCCATCAGAATAACGCAGCATGGCGGCCACCACCTCATGACCCAGCACATAGACGCGCAGATCCTGTCCGGGCTGGTCGCACAGCGGCTGCACCACCAGGCTGTCCGGGGCAATCTGCTGCACGGCGTGCCGGTACTCCTGCTCATTGTGCGCCAGGTATACCTCGCGCCCGCCGCAGCCATGCGCACCCTTGACCACCACGGGGTAGGGGAAGGGGTTGGCGAACGCGTCCTGGCTCAAAAAGGCGGTATCCATCATGGGCAGAACGCCGGCAAAGGTAGCGTGGGTGCGGCGCTTGTCGCCGGCGATGCGGGCCACATGCGCGTTATTGAAGCAGGGGATGCTCATCCCCTCCAGGTGCTCGCTCAGCCCCGGGCGCGCCGCGCGCATCAGCACAAAGTCCGGCCGCGCGGACATGCCGTCCAGCTGCAAAAAGAGGGCGCCGTCCATCACGCCGTAGGCCAGCTGCTGCACGGTGACCAGCCGCAGGCTGATATCCCGTGCCTTGGCTGCCTGCATCCAGCGGTCGATGAAAAACTGGTTGCGCTGTATGTTATGCGCCTCATACACCATCCAGCCGGTCATGGCATGTGCTCCAGCATATGGGCCACAATGGCGTCCGCCGGGCTGACGCCGCTGACGGCCTGCAGGGCTTTGAAGTGGGCGTTGGAGTTGACCTCGCACAGCAGCGGGCCATCCTGTCCGTACAGCAGGTCTACCCCGCCAAAGTCCAGCCCCAGCAGGCGGCAGGCCTGCAGCGCCAGCTCCTCTTCCCGCGGGGTGGGGGCATGGGCCACCGCCTTGCCCCCGTTTTCCACGTTGGCACGGAAGTCGCCTGTCAGGTTGACGCGCCCCATAGAGGCAACCACCCGGCCGCCCACCACATACACGCGCACATCCCGCCCGGCGCTCTCCGACACAAAGCGCTGAAACAGCACCGGCTCGCCCGCGCACGGGCACAGGATGTCGACCGCCTCCGCCACGCTGTGCACCAGGTACACCTGGCTGCCAAAGGAGCCGCGCCCCTGCTTAATCACAAAGGGCAGGCCCAGCACGTCGGCCGCCTCCTTCAAAAAGGCCGTCACCGTGTAGCCCACGTTGGGGAAGGTCATCGGGCACAGCAGCGTATCCGGCATGGGGATGCCGCTGCCCTTCAAATGCAGCCAGGTGAGCGTCTTGTCGTCGCACAGGCGGATGGCCTCCGCCCGGTTAAACAGGCGCAGCCCGGCCCGCTCCATCTCCTCGGCCAGGCGCAGGTCCTTGTCCCAGAAGAGGGCGGTCTTAGGCAGGCCGCGCAGGCTGTCCGGGCGCATGAAATCGGTGTTGGGGCGGGCGATCAGCCGCAGGCCCTGCCGCTGCCCCGCCTCGGTCAGGGAGCGTTTGAGCGCACGCGTGCCCTCTGACTGCCAGAAGCCGTTTTCAATATAGAGTGCTTCCTTCATGTTTTTTGTGTTCACCCCTTTGCGTGGACAGCTCCTCCGTGGTATGATGGCCAAAAGATGCAAGGATGATGTCCATGAATTTTATTGACTTTCTGCAGTACAAAAATCTATCCGATACGGAGCTGCTCATCCGTGTACTGTTCGCGCTGATGATTGGATTTTTCATCGGCCTGGAGCGCGAGTACAAAAACCGGCCGGCCGGCATGCGCACCCATGTGCTGGTGTGCCTGGGGGCCTCCACCATCGCGCTGCTGGAGAGCGCTTTGGTGCGCGCCGGCGTCAACGCCGCCAGCAACGGGCTGGAGCTGAGCCTGAGCCTGGGGCGCATGTCCGCCCAGGTCATCAGCGGCATCGGCTTTCTGGGGGCGGGCACCATTTTCATGGCGCAAAAGAAGGTGTCCGGCCTGACCACCGCGGCCAGCCTGTGGAACGTCGCCTGCCTGGGCATCCTCATCGGCTTTGGCTACTACTGGCTGGCGCTGAGCATCGCGCTGCTGGTGATCATCGTCTTGCAGGTGCTGGGGCGCATAGTGCGCATCAACGCCGTCAAGCACGTGGAGGTTAAGTTCATCAACCGGGCAGAGACGCTGAAGTTCATCAACGAGTACTTTGCCGCCATCGGTGTGGTGGTGCTGGATGTTGACTTTCATATCGAGGCCATCAAGGACATCGAGATATCCGCCAAAAACCTCTATACCAACATCTATACGCTGCATCTGCCGGGCAATGTAAGCTATACTGATATCGTTACCCGCCTGGCCGAAAACCAGAACATACACGCCGTGCGCACCCGCAACGCTTAGGTGTGAGCGCCGCCCATATATAGCGTATTGCCGCCGATAAACTCCCGCAGGATGGACAGCGGGGGGATTTCGTCCAGTACGCCCAGGTCAACGGGCAGCATATAGTTGAGAATTTTGAGTATCCTGCTGCACTTGATGTAGTTGGGGTCTGTTTTTGGCACCTGTTTGAGGATGTCATAGGAGATGGTCTTTAAGATCGGCAGCTCGTAGTGCAGTGCCGAGTTGAACACGATATCCGCTTCCTCCTGATAGGGGAAGATCCACCGCTCCTCCCCGCGGCGCACGCTGTCCCACATGCCCAGGGTGTCCTCCGGCCTGGTGCTGCGGAACTGATAGTCCCGTACAATGCGCCGCAGCAGCCGGGCGTCGGTGGTGCGGATGCGGTTGTGATAATCCAGGTTGAGGCTGGTCAGCTGGCTGATGTAGATCAGGCAGAGGATGCCGCGGTCAAACCCCTCATGCAGCGCGGGGTTGAGCCCGTGGATACCCTCGATGATCAGCGGCTGGTTGGGCGCGATGGTCATGGGCACCAGCTCGGGCTTGCGCTTGCCTGTGCGAAAGCTGAAGCGCGGCATCATGGCCACCTGTCCGTCCAACAGCTGGTGCACGCACTCCTTGAAGTACTTCACATCCAGCGCATCCAGCGCCTCCAGGTCGGGGCGCCCGTCCTCATCCAGGGCCACCTTGTCGCGGTCCAGGTAGAAGTCATCCATGGAGATCAGCATGGGC
>Ga0123330_1000915_pt1 | contig 31799 bp, 26 predicted proteins | sample BioC13SIPDNA_2_FD_89704 | JGI IMG/M metagenome (GOLD analysis project Ga0123330, IMG submission 89704) | Anaerobic biogas reactor microbial communites from Washington, USA - Biogas_R2_A C13 SIP DNA | ecosystem: Engineered > Bioreactor > Anaerobic > Unclassified | place: Washington, USA... | reverse complement strand
TGAGTGTACCTGGACTGGCAGGCGCGGTCGCACGTCTGATCGGTGAAACTCCAGCACCGAACTGTTTGGGCATTCCGGACTTGATATCCTTGCTTCAAAATCCAAAAGCCGCCGTTCCGCGTCGGCGTTGGGCCGCACGGGCACTTGGTGTCAATCATTGTCATGACGATAAAGCCGTGGGGGCGCTCATTGAACGGTTGAAAGACGAGTGCGAAGTGCGTGCTGTCCGGCGCCATTGTGCGGTGGTTCTGGGCAAATCTGCCGGCGACGCCGCGCTTGCTGCACTGCGTAATCAGATCGGCAAGTCCAAGACCCATCGCATTGTGCGAGAGGCATGTGCGGGGGCATTGGCGGGAGCGCAAGACGGTAACACACTGCTTGGGCTGCTTTGTGACAACCAAGAGGATGCCTTTGTGCGCGAAGCCTGCGCCCACGCGCTGCGGCGGCTCGCCGGGGAGCCGCTTGTACTTCAGGCCTTGGAAGAGAGACTTTGCGACTCGAAAGAGATTACAGAGATTCGTAAAATATGTGCGTTGACGTTGGCAGAGGCTGGCAGCGATGGGGCGTACAGGGTCTTGCACGCCGTCCTCGACAACAAACTGAATAAAGGCGAGGTGCGGGGAGCCGCGATCAAAGGGCTCGGCAAGATCGGAAGCCCCGACGCTTCCTCTGCAATTTTTCATTTTCTTGAGGGTAACTTTGCGGAAAAGGGCCTCGGCAGGGCTTGCATGAAAGCCGTAACGGTGCTCTGCGGGGTGCCCTGCCACCAGGGATTGAGTGAGTTGCTGGCGAACATTCTGTGCAACCCCGGGGCCACAAACGAGCTCCGCACCACATGTGCAAAGGGGCTTGCCAAAGTTGCAAACCGCGACTCTTGCAGCAAGATTCAGGGCTTTCTTCGCGACAACCATACAAAGGGCAACCTCTCCGAGGCTTGTGTGGTCATCGTGAGGGTGCTCTGCGGAATCACGCGCGACGACCATGAATCCCGCAAAAAGTTGAGCGAATTGCTGTCTGAGATTCTGTGCAGTCGTAAAAAAGTGCCAATAGAAGTCCGCACCCAGTGTGCGGAAGGCCTCGGCCAGATCAGTGGTGAGTATTGTCGAGGCGCCCTGGCGAAAGCAAGCGAGGCAATATCGGGCGATAGAATTATCGTAGATGCCTGTTGCCGAGCGATGCGGGCAATTGACGGCAACGACGGACCATATCAAGACTGCGTCGATTCCGGCGAGCCCGACACACGTCTGCCGGAAGCGACAGCAGGCAATCGGGATGATGACGCTACCGTCGTTCGTCAGATCGTTGTTTTTCTCCGCAGCCAGTTCCGGCGTGAAACTGAATGTCGTATCGCCGGGGGCTTGCGAAGGCTCCTGCATCAAAACGGATACGCTGACTGGCAAATTGATACTTGGCTCTGGGGCGGGACGGTTGCAGTTCAAGACGCTGATGCCGGTGGGGGGGGTGAGACGCCTGCCTCGGGCGAGCTGATCTGGCCTGAGTTGCAGAAGCTGGCTTACGTGTGTTACGGGCACCTAAGTGAAGATACCTGCGATTGTCCTGAGTCGCATATTTATTCAAAGAATGTTGACTACTTCAAGAAGTGCCGGCGTTGTGCCAAGATGCATGCCCTCAGCAGGCTGCCCGAATCGCATCTTAAGGACAAACCCGAGCTTTTCATCTGGCGTTCCGTTCTTGGCGGGTCGGATGCGGTGACCCAACCCCGCGCATTTGCCGACACGATTCTGTTTCCAATTCTTGAAACTCCAGACGACAGAAGACTTGAGTGGGTGTGGCAAAGTGGAGACGACGAGACAGATGACGGCGACGGGCAGGTCATAATCCGCGTATCCGATCGATGGGTCGACAGTTTGGTTGTCAGTTTTGACACAGATTCCGACGCGGGCAGGAGCCAAACCCAGTGCAAGCTCTGCCTGATTTGCGATGAATGCAAGACGTTCGTTGGCGGCCATCGGAACCACGATCGTTGCCGCGAGGAGAAACACCTCTGGAAACCTCGGATGATCGAGCTTTCGGAAAGGGAATTGGACGGTGACATCGATGCGCGGGTTGGAGATGTGCCGGTCAGTGCATGCAAGCACCCGCACTTTTGGCATCCCGAGGTCGTTAAGTGCCCCAAGTGTGGCGATCCCCGACGCCGGGGCGAGAAATACAAGAGTCTGCGTGTCTACGTACCACAAGATGACGCACTTTTACCGGATTAGCAGCCAAGCACAGATTCAGCGGCGACCGGAGAATGGTCTTTTCCAGTCGATCGGCGTCAATCAGTGGTTGGTGAGGATTGAACTGGCATGACTACTCTCACTGCACCAGAATTCAACCATATCCTCGAAGAACTCGAGAATACCATAACAATCACGCCTGGGCGGGTGTCGCGATGCTCGCGGGGCGGGGTGTTTTTGATGGTGGGCCCATTGACCGTTCCGGCCCACGCCGACAGGCACTTGGTGACGCTCGGTTGGGGTGTTCCTCCAAAGCTCGCTGTGCAGGACCTGCCGTGCGCCATGCTTACGGCGGAAAACCGAATCCTGTCGGTGCATCGCACCGACTCTCGCGGCCAATTTGAATTCGATGCCGAACAATTATCCGGTGTAATTCACTTTCATTTCATCCCTGATGTGCGCAGCCAACTAGACGTTGATATCCTGCTCCAATTAGCCGACGAGGAGGCCATTGAATTCTTGGAAGATCGATTGTGTGATGACGAGGTTTCGGTTGAACTGAAAGCATATATTGCGCGTCGCCTATCCACAACGAGCTCCGCCCTGCAGGAAGCGTTTCAGACGACCGGCCCGCTGGAAGGGACGCCACCGAATATTCTCGCCGGGGCTCCAAGCGGCGGCGTTTCGGAGTGGTGTTACGTGCCGGTCGCCGACGGAATGGGTGGCCAACCACTCGCCGACCTCGAGCCCGCGCGAGATTTCGCTCCGGTGGATCTAGACGGAGACATGCTCGTGATCAACGTGCCGGCGGATAAAGTGCCGTACGGCGTCGTGCGTGTCTCCGCGAACGCCAAAGGCGACCAGGCGCCGTTGGGAAGCTGTCTCCTGCCGATTGGCGAGTATGGACCGCCGGGACATACGGTCCGCGCAACGCAGTGCAACGTACGTCCACTAATAGGTGAGCGCCGCCCGGCGGACGTCGAGTATCACGTTCAGCCCGCCAATAGAGAAACGATTGCGGCAGGTGCGTTCCCTGCCGCCGAAGTGGAAGCCCTGCTTCAGCATCCCGATGTCCAGCAGTTTGCCGGCTTGAAGACAGACATAGAACGGTTATCTAAAGAGCTATTCTCGCTTTTTCACGAAGTAACATTCGCCTTGGCCGCCCGAAAGGAACGGCACGCCGTTGCTGAGTTCCACTCTCATGCAATCCACGCCACATTTTGGGAAACGCCAAGTGACATCTTAACACTGGAGGTGGAAGTTGCCGCAGGCAGTGCGCCTGATCGCCTGGCACGATTCACGATCTGGTCTCAGGACCGAAATACGCAACTGGCGCAGGGATTCATCGGGCTGCGCCAAGAATCTGCCGTGAGTAAGTGGGCAGGTGAGATCAGTCTAGACGCATTCGACGCCACTTTGCGAGAAAAGATTGGGAAAAGTTGCTATCTCGGCGTTGAGGTATGCTCTTTGGGCGACCTAACGTCAGATGATCAAGAGCAATTAGAGCGTTCCAAGGAGAGTTGTATTGGGTCGCTCTCAGCCAAGCGGCTGCTCGGCGAAGCCCTGAAGCGTCTACCGGCGCGAGGCTAGGTCCACGATCGACGTGTCGGATCTGAGGTTAAAACTTCCAGAGAACAGCGGGCGCTCATGGAACAAAGACCACCGTCTCTCAATACTAATGCCAACTGGCTTCAAGCCAAGCTTCCCGGCGGGCCCAACGCCTTGTGGACTTGGGGTCAACGCCATCTTCAGGGCACGGACAGCAACCCTTCTGGGGAAGTGGCCGACCCCATCAGCGCACTCGAGCAGTGGTTAAAAGATGTCGATAGTTGGAAGTTGTGGAGAGAGGCCTTCGGAGTCGGTGCTGGTCAGGCATGGAGTCACGCAATCGCGATGGGGCGAGTACTGTTGGCCGCCGCGTACCTGAATTCTAGCCGCGATGAAGACAAATGGATTGCTCATTTGACGCAGGCGTGTAGAGCGTACTCATACAGACTTGCCTCAACGAAAGACATCTCCTCTGCCCGGCTTCACCCCAAGACAGTGGATTGCTTCGATAACAACGACTTGCAGACACGTTTGCGCGACGCCGATTGCTTCCTAAGGAAATTAGAGGAAACTGCTCCGGAGCTGTGTGTTGGCGCGGCTCGTGTGCGCTCCGCCTTGGCAAGCTTCTTTGCTCAGGATCAGGCGACTGAAGTATTGCTTGGAACTCGGCGACACATAGTCCGTGTGCCGATCCTGCTCGAACTATTGGGAGTCGGGCGCGTTAAGACACTGACTGCAGAGTGGTATCAGCGCGATGCTCAAGATCGAGTACTGCTGGCCGACCCGGTGAGGCTCGGCTGCGCTACATTCGACAAGGACTTCCGCAAAGCTCTCAGGATTGCGTGGGAGTACGCGCGCGAAAGATTTTCCCAGGGAAGTCTGGTTCGGTGGTGGCTCGAACTGGCGGTAGATCGAGAGAGCAGTCGGTTGGGCGGAGATTCTATCGGCCTGCCGCTCGCAGCGGCGCTTGAGGGGCTCTCCAAAAAGATGTCGTTTGACCGTGTTGGTCTCACGGGCGCGGTCGATAGCAGGGGTAACGTGCACCAGGTTGGTGGAATCCCGGCAAAGGCACGGGCAGCCTATCGGGAGGGCATCCGTAGTCTTGTCCTCAGCCGGAATGACTTCGGGCAGTTCAAGGATACGCTGGAAAGGGCGGAAGATCTCAAGGGCCTCCAGGTGTTTTTATCGGAGACGGTTTCTCAGGCTCTGGAGGAACACTTGGTCAGGCGAGTCAATGACTTTCTCGATTTTCTCGACCGACTCGCCCGGGCCGTGCTCGTGGAGAATCTGCAATACCTCCCGTCACATCTGGCTGGGGCCAAAGCCAGAACTCTCCATGACTTCTGCCTCCCGCCCAGAGTCTTGGACGAAAAGGAGTTGGAGGATGCCAACCGCTCCCGTCACCGCGACCTGCGGTCCAACGGCCGCCCGGCCCCGTACCTCTACAGCAGCGAGGAGTTGCTCAAGTCGGAAGTCGTACGACGATTCCGCCTCGCTTCATTCGATACTCTGTATCCGGGCTCTGCCCGGAAACACTGTATACTCCGCGGTGAGCCCGGCGAGGGGAAAACGGTGACCTTAGCGCTGCGAGTCGCGAGGGGCTGCCTACAATTGGCCGAGGCCATTCGCCAGAGCCAAGTCAGCCTCGCTAGCGACGACTGCCTTGTCCCACTTTTCCTCGCGCTCTCCACGGCAGCCGCCCGCAGCAACCCGCGCCTGCCTGACTTGCTTAGCTTGGCGATGGAGGAAACGCTCAGGCTCGCGTACGGGTCGGAGCCGCCGCGGCTCGCCGATTGGCTCAGAAACAAGGTTCGCGTCCGGCAGTTCGCCTTACACCTCGACGCTCTTGACGAGCTGCCGGACCACCTGCACCCCGATCTCGGCCGCCAGCTGGAGGGCCTCGGCGATTTGCCGGTCCTCTTGACCAGTCGGGTGACGGTGGCGGACGCGCACCGGCGCCTGGTGAAGCCAGCCAGGTTCCGACTGGTCCCGTTCGGGCTAGAAGAAGTACAGGAGTACGTCGAGCGGTACTTCGCTGGCCATCCGCAGCAAGCCATCACGGCCCGAGAGCTGGAGCGACAACTGCGCCGCTCGTCCGGGCCGCACCTTGCGATGCTCCCGCTCGTCCTCGCCCTGCTGTGCGACCGGCGGGCTACGTACCCCGGGGAGGAGTTCCCGGCGACCCAAACGGAACTGCTTCACCTGGCCCTGCACGGGATGCTGGAACGTGGTGACGCCCGCCGACACTCCGCCCGTCGAGTCCAACGAGACGATGCAAAGGAAGCGGTGCTTGCGGTTGTCTCCTGGCGGTTCTACGCTCGCGGACCGCTCCCCATCCGACAAGCTACACTGGTCCCGCTCCTCGCTGGCGAGCTGTGTCGGTTCAAGTCCGACAACCCGCCCCAAGACCTCGCTCCCCCGGTGAGCGGAGAGGCTCTGCTGAATGAATTCCTCCAGGACGGGATCCTGGTCGTGCTTGGTCCGGCCGACTACCGATTCGCCCTCAGGTCCTTCCACGAATACTGTCTGGCAAAATGGATCGCGGCCGAATTTCCGCAGCTTGATCCGCCTGCCGATCAGTCCCGGGGACTGAGAGGCTGGCAGAACTGGTTCCGGAGGCACCCCAAGCCCAACCCCCAGGATCAATTCGTCAAAGCGATCAAGGACTGGCAGGTGTGGCGAGGCGCTCGGAAGGGATGGCCTGACGACGACTGGGACATCCCATTATCGGTGACACCGTACGGCGACCGTGAGTGGGAAAACGTGTGGCCACTGGTCGTTGGGCTACTCGACCGAGCGAGATCGCGGTGGTTGCTTGACCACCTCTTCAATGAAGTGCCGTGGAAGGAAGAGGTCCGCGAGTCAAATCCCGATTGGGTCCGCCTGCGGTAGTGCATCCGAGAATCCTCGGAGCGGACACGAGAGCAGATGGGCGAACAGGCCACAAAGCTATTCGAAAACGAGAGAAATGGCCTGTTCGCCCGGCAGGGTCTGGCCCAGTTTCTCGGATGCGTTTGCGGCCATGACGCTGAGCAGGCCCTGACGAAATGCCTGAGGGAAGAGTCTGGATCAATGTCGACCTCACTCCGCCAGACATGTGCCGTCGCCTTGGCCAACTACCCGTCCGAGTGGGCCCATCGGGTACTCGCCGAGCAACTGGCCAACCGTCGCAACCCGGTCTCGCTCCGTGTCACCTGTGCAAAGACACTAGCCATCCGTGCTGACAGCGATGCCTTGGCTGCGCTGTTCTCGACCGCGAGGGGATGCGACGACCGCGACCAAGTCAGGCTTGCGTGTGTTGAGGCGTTGGGCCAGTTCCATGCCTTGGCGAGAGAAGCGCTCACGGAGTTGCAGGACGATGCCGCCTTGTCGGCCGAGGTTCGCGCCGCCGCGCGCAGCAAACTGGGGGTGACGTGACAACCAACAGACGATTCGCTCCGGTGAGCCGAATCAATATGACAAGGGCTTCCGTAGCGAATTCGTTCCATAACCACAGAGCCCGATCATGCATAGCGAACAATTTGAGAAATTGAGGACATTCTTGGCGGAAATACCGGATGACGTGGCCCGCGTCGAAGGCCCCGTCGAGTACGAAGGCGCAGATGGCCCGTTCGTCGTCATCTTCACTCATGACTGGTCTAACCAGGCGGCCCGGACAGCCGAGGCCACCCTCCTCAGCCGTTGTGCCGAGCAACACCTGATTCGGGTATTCGGCACCACAGGCACGGCCGGGAGGGAGATGGCGGACGGACTCCAGCCGTTTCGGGTCTTTACCGACCAGGATACGATCTTCTGGGTCTCGGAGTATATGCTCCGGGAGGGAAAGATCGGCAGCATTGCCTTCCTGGGACTGGTCTCTAGCGCGGATTTGGCCCTCGTCGGCTTGGAGGACGAGAAGCAGTACGCTGAGGTTCGGCGGTTCTTCTCAGACCACGATTACATGGGGTTCAGCCAGGCAAACGAGCGGCGGTTCCCGATCCTCGTCGACAACCTGCTCGCAGCTCTGCGTGAGGAGGGCGAGTCGATCGGTGGCGCCACCCTAATCGCCGAGGAGTACCTTCCGTTCAAGCGGGTGCTGACAGAGCAGCGGATTGGGCACGTGGTGGTCCGGTCGCTCTCGAAGGGTGCGAATCAGGCTTGCAGTATGGATCCCCACGACCGTGACCGCGACGATCCTACGAAGATGGACCCAATGCAGCGGATGTTTGAAGACGAGGAGGCCGCGAAGCGGGCCCGCAAGGCCCTCAACCGGGGTTGAGGTGACTACATGGCACGAATTGCATCGGTCACAACCAAGATGACTCGGACGCGACCGGTCCTCCGTCGACCGGGACGATTTAGCTGGGCTGACGTCCGGCAGGGACTTTTTTTTCTCGATTGCCGAGCGGCCCGCGCGGCCGCGGGGACGGTAGGGGCGATCGGGCGGGGCGGACGATTCCGGATCTGGTCCGAAACCGGCGAAGACCTCGATACTCTCGTGCAGGACCTCGATGCGGCCGGCTGGTCCGCGATGGCAGACGTGCTCGCGGGTGATCCTCCGTCTGGACCAAGCCGGCTTATGACGTTCGACAACCGGGAGGCCTTCGCGGCCTACCACCGGCCGCTCCGGGCCTACCGACTTGGCCCCTTCGCCTGCATCTCGGGCTGGCGCAGCCCGCGGGTCGCGGTGTGCCGGGAGGAGGTGGACTGCTTCCCCAGCGAGGTAAGGGATGCCCTTGCCTTGGCCCTCGGTTACACCCTCGCTCAGGCGCGGGTCCGCGCGTCGAGCCCGAAGTGGGTTCTCCACGGACTGACGTTCCGAGTTGCGACCCGAGTCGCATGGGCAACTCGGGCCCCCGGCTGGCAAGTCCGGTTCCTCAGGGCCGCCCTCTTCCGGGGCGAGCTAGCCACTGCCGTGGAGTTGTTCGATCAGGTTGACGAGTTATTCGCCGAAGGCTCCAACGCGGACGGCAGGACCGACTTAGGATGGCTGCGGTTCGCGGCCCAGTCTGCCAGCTTGATTGACTTCCTGGCCGAAACCAATCGCCCGAAGTGGGACGATTTCGTCGCCCGGCTCAGCTCCACGCGCGACCCGCTCCAGCTATGCGAGGCCGTCTTCCGCCGGTTCCCGGACGACCTCATCGTGGATTGGGTCGATTGGTTTCGGCAGCGCGATCCCGGACCACATCTCGAACCTCCGCCAACTGTGCGGACGGAGATTGACCGGCTGACCGGAGTCATCAGGGACGCCGCGGGGCCAACGTCGGCGCGCATGGCGGCTATCCGCAGACTCGCACGCGGCGGACACGCCTGGGGCTGCCGGGCCGTGATCGAAGTGGTTGATAATGACAACGTTGAGTTGAGTGAGGCCGCGGTTAGGGCGCTCGAAGACATCTCGGGAGAGCGACAAGGGGACACTGCATCGGCGTGGTCAAGGTGGCTTGCCGATCTGCCTGTGAATGCCGCTGGCTCCTAATCTGGCTCAAGTGAGGGGAAGCTGTATGGCGGGGCTTGGCTGCCGAACACCAATCCGATGTGATGGCGTTGAGTCAAGACACTGTGACGTACATCAGACCAACCTGTGACGACATTCTGGACTTTTCGGCGCCGGTTGTCGACGGAATCGCCAATACCGGGCTGTGGGAAGATCAGCCGCCGGTGACCGAATCACATGAGTTAGTGATTACCTCCTTCGGATACTTGGCCAGATGACACAGCACGTGAGTTACGCGGTCCAATGAATGTGGCATCCCTCGTCCGCACGCGGTCGGCGGAGCGCCCCGAGCGATCGAAGTGGCGACCCTCGACCCGCTCAACATGGATGCCATCCAATTGCGGCAAGAAGCGTTGCACCTCCAGACTCGAAGCAGAAAGTTGCTATACAACGGTTATCTAAAGAGCTCCAGAAGCGGACGTAGGAAAATGGCAAAACTCAGTTGGCTTGAGCGTATAAGGCAGATTGTGGAACGTAGTGATGACGGTGCGGCATGGACGCCGAACCGTCTAGACGCCGATTTCTTCGGCGAATCCTCTTGCCTACCATACGCCTTTCGTAAAGCGATTGAGGCTGCCGATACGCTCGGGAGCCTCAACGACCTGGAAGTTCTCTTGTCACGCCTTGAGAAGGTACCGTACTTTGAGTACATTTACGCTGATGAAGAAGTTCGTAAGCAGGGCCGTCTTTTGCTTTTGGGGATGGCCAAAACAATTCGAGCCGGCTGTCAGTATATCCTTGCAGGAAAACAGCCCACGGATGAAGCAATCGGATTACTCCGCCAGGCGGCTGAGACATACAACGACGCATGGCCTTGGCCTTGGGTCGGCGCCCCTCCAAGCACACCGCCGAGTGGTGAGAAATTGTTCCTCGAATATTCGGCTTTATGCATGGACTGCGTACCCATGACGACGCCCGGTTTCTGGGTCGTTTGGGATTTGCTGGATCGACTGCTCGGCGACCGGCCTGACAGGGCCAAGCCCCGAGTATCTGGCGCGGACTTGCCGGTCCCGCTCTACTCGCCGAGCAGGGGTGGCGAAATGGCGCTCCTTACCATCGACTTAGTTCACGACGGCGGAAGCGTTTTCTGCCCCGACCCGCTGGGGATGGGGCTTACGACCTTGAAGAGCGACTTGCGTGAATCCATGCAGCACGTCTTCGATCTGTCGGGTCTGCGGAACCAAGGTTGTCGAGGTCGCTGGCGGATTACCACCCACCAGCCCGAGGCTGAAGGACCGGATCAGGCCGACCTTCACGTGCCCTATTTTCATGGCCGGTCCCTGGAAGCGGCAACTTGCTGTATTCTTTGGGCCGCATTGGGTGCAATTCCGGGCCGCGAGGAGATTGCCAAGGAACTCTTGCCGCTGGACAGCAAAGCCACGATCTCAGCGGAGCTCGGAGATCGGGACGGCGAAGACAGGGACCCACGCAGAATCTCTCTGAAGTTGGTGGATGCTCTTCCCTTCAAGCGTGATGCGGCAGAACGAGCCGGGTTGAACTTCATGGTGGTGGCGTCCGACGAGGTTGCGGTTTCGCTGAGCACCGACCGTCTGGACGTCTTGCCGCTAAAAACTGTCGGTGAGGCATTCGACCACTTGCTCCGGTGTAGTCGCTACGTTCGCAACTACCAGCAGAATGTGCGGAGAAAGTGGGACAACCGCTGGCCGTTGGTCCTAGGGGAAGACGATGCCTGAGCGTCCGCCGTTTCTGGCTACGCAAGGTTTGTGGGTCCTGCCGCCACACCAGGAGGACCCGCGCCAATATCTTTCAGCCGCGTTCCTGCAAAGTCAGAAGGAATCGAACGGACCGCACAAATCTGTTTCCCAAAACGAAGAAAAACCGGGCCCGTGGGTTCCACTTCCGCGCAAGTCGTTGACCTCCAATTGGGTCGAACTGGACGGGCAGCCGGGATTCCGCCTCGACCGCACGGTGCTCGTTTCCGACGCGGGCATCGGCAAGACGACGAACCTTGAGTGGCTGCACTCCCAATTGAACGAACCGGGCGGCGAGACCGTGGCCTTCCTGGTCAAAGTCGCCGAGTTGCCCATGGACCCGGAAGAACTCCTGCCCAAGGTGCTGCTGCGCCAGTTCCGATTGGCCGCGGGTAATGGCCACAACCGAGTTAGAAGCCAAAAGAAACGATTGTTGGAACGATTGCAGCGGCAAGGTCGGCTCGTGTTGCTGCTGGATGCCCTTGACCAGACGCCGGAGGACAACGCTTGGATTCTGCGAAGCCTCAAGGATCTCTCGAACGATCCTCTCTGGCAGGAATGCCGGATCGTGATCAGCAGCCGGTTCTTCGCCGTGCACCAGTGGTGGGACAAGTTGTTTGCGGGAGATCCAAGCTGGCGATTCGTACAACTGCAAGAGTTCAGCGAGCCCGAGCAACGTGCAACCCTCGGCGATCGCTACGACGCGATCCCCGCGGAAGCGAGGCAAATCCTCTCCGTGCCGCGCGTGCTCGATTATGTGCGTCAGATGAAGGATGAAGATCTGTCGGCGCTCCGCACGGCCAGCGACGTGTACTGGTTTGCTACGAAAGGCATGCTAACGGACGGGGTACTCGCTCGCGAGGCCCAGGGGCTCGACCCCGACGAAGCGCAACTGCTGTTGTCGGCAATCGCCTTGGAGATGACCGCGGCAGGCAACTTCGACAGGGCCGAGGTGAACGAGGTGTTCAAAGGCCGGATCGCCGACCGCTGCTGTGACTACTACGAACGACAAGGCATCCGAACGGTGCGGAACAGAGATTGGATCGCGTGGTGCCGCAAGAAACTGAACCGACTGTCGGCGATGAATACGTTTCTCGAGAACGGCATGCTGGAAGCCGGCTGTACTCGCCAGATCCAGTGGCGCAACCGTTCGCTGCAGGAATTCTATGCCGCGCTCTGGCTATCCAAGTTCGGCTGCGAGCAAGACGCACAGGGCGTGTGGGATCGGGTGGAGTTCGGCAGGCGGGTCTCTTTGAGCGGTCTGTCTGAAGACCAGGGCAACAACCTGTACTATTGGCTATGGCGATACGCGGCCGAGATGCCCGCTGACGCGCGGCAGGGGGTGGCGTGGATCGGTGCGATGCGCCCGTTGTACCAAACAGGCGACGGAACTGCGCAGGGCACACGTCGCTGGTCAGAGATGATCTACCGCAGTTGGAGGACGATGACCCTCGCGCGACAAGACGATCCTATAAAGGCTTGCTACCAAGAAGACCTGCTCACACCATTCCAGGAAGAGTTTAAGCGAGAACTCTGCAGCGGCGTGCGTGGTAGCAGCAAGCGGAGCGTGGCTCGCGGACTTCTGGCGGAGTTCCGTCTGGTCCCAAAAAATTACCACTCCCCGGAGGACCTCGAATTCACTATGGGCTCGCCATGGTGCGCTGGGGAACCGTGCTTCTATCCCGAGCAGCCTCGGAAGACGAAGCTCGACCGTCCCTTTGAACTGGCGTGTTTCCCTGTGACGAACGAGCAGTATGAGCTGTTCAACCCGCGGCACGACCTCTTGCGGCATGCGAGCAGTCTTGGCAATCGAAATCCAGCGACGTACGTGAATTGGCTGGACGCGTGGTGTTTCTGCCTATGGCTGGGCGAGGAGTACAGGTTGTTGACCGAGAAAGAATGGGAGTTTGCCTGTCGGGCCGGTTCACAGGGTTACTTCTCCTTGGGGGAGGATGGCCGTGAGGTCGACCTTCAAATGCTCGGGGACTACGCTTGGTACTACAACAATTCGGGGATCACGACACATCCAGTCGGCGAGAAGAAAGCGAATCTCTGGGGCCTGTGCGATATGCACGGCAACGTGTGGGAGTGGTGCGACGGCAGGTATGATAAGGATGCCACGGACCGCGTGTGCCGCGGTGGCTGTTACCATTTGAGCGAAGCCTCCTGCGTGTCGTCGAACCATTACCCATTCCGGCCGGAGGACCGCCACGGCGACGTGGGCTTCCGTGTTGCCCGTGTTGCCGTCGCGGGAAAAACGAGTTAGGTGGCCAAACCACGCGGAGCCCGGCAGGCCGTCCCTCCGTATCATTCTCCGTCGTCAAGATATCGTTGCTCCCGAGTGCCTTTACTTAATCGTGGAGCAACACCGGCCGTTTTCACTCGTAGGCGCCGTGGAGCGAACGGAGCTCATCAACGCCGGCGCCAGTTGCGGCGCGCACACGAGGATGCCGATTCTGAATCGCGGTGGCGGCCAACGGAGGAACCCATGCGCCGTCACCCCCGCGATTGCAGGATGATCGCGCAAGACGTGCGTCGTTCTCTCAGTGCAGGGAGAAGCTCATGAGCCAGCTCAGAATCAAACCGACCCGCGCCGCCGACAAGCAATGCGCGCTCTCACGCGTGCGGAAGATATGCCACAAATCGGCACCAGCAGGCTACGTGATTGCGCACAACCTGGCCATATCCGCCGATGGTCTGCAGGCGCTCCTCGCCGGCGACAAAGAACGGTGCGGCCGCGCGGCAGACTGGCCCGATTTTCAGCCTCTGGCTGAAGACGCGTGGAATGCGATCTGGCCATTGCTCGCCCCACAGTCTAGAACACAGTCGCTCCTGACGATCCTGCTAGACGCTTTGAACGGCGGACTATGCTCAATTTTTGGCCTGGGGGACAGCCTAATGTCTCTAACGGCGCTGGAAGGCTTTGTCGGTCTGGGCGACCAATGCAAGCCTTATGACAAAATGCTTCACGGACCGCGAGGGCAAAGGGAGGCCGCTGCACTTGCCTTGGGGGCGCTGCCTACGAATCGCACAGCGGCGCGAGAACACGGGCGGATTGGGAGACTGAGGCAGCAGCCATCAAGCCCGAATTGGGCGGACAGATCTCCCGCTCCGACCAAGTCCGCCCGGGCAGGAGCCGTGACGTTCGCTCCGCCTGGCGTTTGGAGCAGTTGCAGCCCGTCGTTGAGCCACACCGGCATCGACCTCCAGCCTTGCTGCGCCAGCAAAGTTCTCGCCCGCGACTGCGATGACTCGTCGGATGTCAGAAGAATGCAGGAGCACGCAGCTCCAGCACCCGGCGGCTTGAAGCTGATCAGCCCCGATCCGAGATCGCGCTGGAGATAATCGACGACGGCCCGCACCGGGTTGTTGACGTACCCGCCACCCTCACGATTCATGTCCCCGGGCGAAAGCCATCGCTCGAAGAGGCCCAGCCAGTGCACACTGATGATCGCGATTTGAATGAGTGAAGCGTTGGGGCCCCCAAGCAGAAAGGCACCCCCGCCCCCCCAAAGTGAGCATCGCGAGTCGAGATCTGTGCGTTTCCGACAAAAAATGGGCGAGCTACTGCCTTTTCTGTACTCGGACCGCTTCCTTACACCCGTGTTGGCGGCGGGGCAGTCTCGTGTCATGTTTTTCACCCAAGAGCAAACGATAAATCACTGAAACCCTGGGAGAATCAGATCCATGAGCTCAGATATTTGTGAGTATCCGCGTCGCGAGAAACAGTCCTTTCAGATCTTTTTCCCGTCCGGGATTGATCAAAAGGCTTTCCTGACCACATGGCCCGGCGGCACCCCCGTTTCCGTCGAGCTCGACCCGCGGTTTGTGCGGCTCCTCTTGGTCTTGTACGATTTTCGTCTGAAAGACACGGAAAAAGACGTGCAGCCTCCCGAAGCCCGGGGATGGCGGTCTCGGGAAGCGATTGCGATGGAAATCGGCAGGCGGACGGGCTACTCAATTGACGCGCAGACCCTTTCGGCCTACGCCAACCAACTCACGCGCAAGTTGGCTCGTGCCTTTCGGCTCGCCTTCGTCGGAGGGCGCGTGCCACCCCTGATTGATCGGCGCAGGAATCTGGGCTATCGACTGCCGCCGCACGTCGAGCTGACGATCATTGACGGCGCGATTCAAGAAGACCAAGTGACTCCGGGCAATTGAAGAAAATGTTTGTGCTCGGGACCATGTCCTCCTTCGCGCTCACGGTTTTGTCTCGCCCACCGTCCAAAGAAGACTCTCCCGATGTGTCTATCGCAACAGGGACTCCATTCGCGTTAGAATCTCTAAAATCATAAGTAACTCTTTTACACGGGGTGATAAGATGGCTCATCTGTGGTTGGAAACCGGGGCGGCATGGGGCGTTATGCCCCTGTCCGTTGATCGCATCTACTGCTTGTCCGGGCCCGAGCCACGAGCGTTGGCCAATTCGGAGCGAGCCGACGCTCAGCCCGTCACGCTTTGCCGCAGCGCGGCGGAGTGGCTCTTGTTGGTCAGGCCTGATAATCGAGCCACGGTAAACGGTTCGCCCGTGGATCTTGGAATCCGTGTCTTGGCTGATCGAGATGAGATAGTGGTGTATGGAGATCGATCCGGCACCCTCTGTCACTGCTTCTTATCCGGCGAGCGGCTGGCCAGTCCACAGCCTTTTCCGGATGCCGATGGATTGGGCCGATGCCCAAGGTGCAAGCAGCCGATCGAGAACGGCCAAGCGGCGGTCCAGTGCCCTGGTTGTGGCGTCTGGCATCATCAGGACGAGAGACTCCCATGCTGGACCTACCACGACACCTGCTCGTTGTGCGAGCAGCCCACGGCGTTGGACACCGGTTACCGCTGGACTCCCGAGGAACTATAAGGTGGCACCACAACCGACAACTTCTGATTCCAGGGGCCGGCCCGCGAGTGTCGTGATCGTCGGCCTGGGGAACATCGGATCCCACCTGCCGTCACAAGTCGCCCGCACGGGTCAAGTCGGGCGATTGACGCTGGTTGATCCGGATGTCTATGAAGCGCCAAACCAGCGCTGCCAGGACGTGGCGGCCTCCGACCTCGGCAAGTCGAAGGTTGAGGTGCAAACCCGGCGAGTGCGTCGCGTTGATCCGCGAATCGAAGTCCTCGCCCTCCGCGCCTGCATCGAGGACGTCCCGTTGGGACTCTTGCGAGCCGATTTGATTCTGGCGGGCCTCGACTCCCGCGTGGCACGGATGAATCTCAACTCCACCGCGTGGCATCTCGGCGTTCCATGGATCGATGCTGCTGTGGATGGAGGGAGTATGCTTGCCCGGGTGAACGTCTATTTGCCGAGGGAGGGGGCACCTTGTTTGGAGTGCGCGTGGGACGCAGGTGACTACGCGGCGCTGGAACAGATATTTCCGTGTCCGTCAGCGGCCCAGACGCCCTCCACCAATGCCCCGGCCAGCATTGGGGCAGTGGCTGCCGCCATGATGGTTGTGGAGGCCGAGAAGCTGCTGGCCGGGGACGACGATCATCTTCTTGCAGGTCGCCAAGTGATGTGCGATCTCCGACATCATGCGTACCTCATTACCGCGTATAGATTCAATCCAAATTGTCGATTCGATCACGAACTCTGGATGATCGAGACACCTGCCAACAAGTCCCCCAAGATGACCCTCGGACAATTGGTGGAAAGTGAATCTGCGGGGTGCTCCATGCTGCGGGTCCCCGGTCATCGTTTTTCCCGCGCGGTCTATTGCCTTTCTTGCGGTCGTAGCCAAGCGGCGCCGCTTCGCCTAGTCCGGCGAATCCCATCAGTCAGGCTGCATTGCCCCGACTGCGGCGGCACAATGGCCGTCCGTGGCTTCGACATGCGGGAAACGTTCGATTTTCCATCGGCCAGCCGGGCCGATCGCCGTCGGACACTTTCCAGCATCGGATTTTGCCCAGGGGATGTGCTCAGCATAGAGGGTCCAGGTACCCGACACTTTGTTCAACTCACGGCCGATCGCAACGAAAGAGGACAGGTATCATGAATGACCCCGTGCTCAACGCCTTCCTCGAGCAGCAACTTCGTCAGGGAATCGAACTGGCGGCCAACAGTGATTTGTTGGAGTTGGTGCCGGACCCAACTGCCGTCGGCCCACCGAGTCGTTTCATCGCCCGATACACGTGCAAGGGTCTGGTGAAGATCCAGGACGGAGCGGTCTGTCAGGCAGCGGAATTCGCCGTCGGCATCTGGTTCCCATCCGAGTATCTCCGCCAAGTTGAGCCGCTCAAAACACTCACCTGGCTCGGCCCAACCAATGCGTGGCATCCGAACATACTCGGTCACGCGATCTGTATCGGCAGGATCATTCCTGGAACGGAACTGGTCGACCTGCTGTATCAATGTTACGAGATTATTACCTACCACAACTGGGCCCCCCACGATGCGCTGAATCCGGAGGCTGCCCAGTGGGCCCGCAACAACCAGCAGCGTTTTCCCGTCGACCGGCGGCCGCTGAAACGACGCCTGCTCGACCTGCAGATCGAGGATGCCTCATGAACGAGTTGTTAGCGCCGCCGGACCAGATCTCCGACCGGTTTGGTCAGATCCTCAAGTTGACTCGCCCGGCCGGGAAGGACTGCTGGTCGTTTGTCGCACCAGGTAAGGCTTTGCGCGAAGGCCGCATCTGGCTTGGTGGCGACTGGCTGAATCTTGAAGTCCCTCTGAAATCCGCCAAGAAGGACGCGGACTGCCTCGCGGAGATGCTGAGCTTCAACGCCGAACTTCGGGGCCGAGCCAAGTTCACCCTTCGAGACAAGCCGTGGCGTGCCGTATTGGCGGCCGAGATTCCGATCGATGGCTCGCTCGATGGAGCCGGCGAAATGCTCGAGCATACGATCGCTGGTTTCCAGCAGGCGGCCGACTGGCTCCGTTCCTGCAATAGAACGAAGATGGCTGCCGATTTTCACGAACGAGACGCGGAAGGCACCAGCCTGGCAAACCTAGTGAGTGAGACAGGGTGGTCGTTCACCGAAAGGCCCGATGGGCGGGTAGCCGTGCCCTTGGAGGTGCCTTTCGCTTTCAGCCAGGCGATTGTGGAACGACTGCCCGGCGGGCGGGTGCGACTCTCAGTGGGCCTGGAGGACGTCCGACCCTCGAATCTAATGAGCCAGAACGCCGTCAACCTGTTCCTCCTTTCGGCGTGTGGCATCGTGCGGTTTGCCCGGTGTGCCGGGAAGACGGACGGCAGTGGCCTTGAGTGGGAAGTCGTTTTCGACACCCCACCGGACGCAGAACAATTCAAGCACGCCTTGGCCTCACTTTCAGTGGGTTGGGGTTTGACGGCCCGGGAGGCTCGAGCTCTGCAGGAGGAGGTAACGGCCAGACGCTACTTGGCCTTTCAAGAATGGTAGATAGTTCCTTGAACCCAAAGGGAGGAAGACGATGATTGCAACGTTTGAAAAACGCGGTATCGGTTTGCTGGTGCGGGACGTGTCCGGACAGAAGAAGGTTGAAGTGCGCAACGTCCCTGTTGATTCAACCATTGGTGAAGTGGTGCAAGGATCGCTCCCCAAGATGGGACTGCCCAATACGGACGTGGAGGGCCGACCCCTCAACTATCATGCTCGACTCGAGCGCGAAGGCCGGCATCTGCACGCTTCCGAATCGGTGGGAGATGCCCTTCGAGATGATGATCAACTCGTTCTCCAGCCCAATATTCAGGCCGGCGGGCGGTCGTCTTGATCGATCGGCATTGGGATCGGCGCCGTCGTTTCGAACCACGCTACGGCCATGCCGCTGGAGCGCGACTACACGAAAAGGACCGGAGGGATGTCTATCCACGCACCTTATCGATTTGTCCTCGAAATCTCGCGTCAAAATGCCAAGGAGCCGTTGGACGTCACACCGGTGGATCCTGATTGGGAACCTGCCCTGGAGTGGGCCAACTTGGAAGCGATTCGCCGGGATCCGAATCGGCCGGTGGTGTTCGACACCCAGAATGCCCGGATCGAACCGGCTTGGAGCGACGAGCTCGGGAGTCCTTACGTGGCAAAGATCAGGGTCACCGTGCCGCCGATCGGTACTTGTCGGGCGGCCGAGGTCGACATCCCGGTCAGCTACTTCCGAGGGTTGGCTCGTGCCGCTTCGTCACCACTCGTCAAGAGCGGTCAGCTCGCCGACGGAGAGATCTTCAACTATCGCATCTGCGCCTATCCCCAATCCTGCGGGAATGGGGATCGTGTTGCGGACGGCTCCTTGGTGGTTGAGACCCTACCGGTCGAAATAGCGGGCACGGACCGGTCCATCGACGAGCTGCTTGCCGGCTCGTCACATTCCGGTCCCGATCCGGCCGAATGGTTGCCTGTCTTCATTCCGTCTGGCGTTTTGGAGGAGGCAGCGGAATTGATGACCGAGGCCGGTTCGGCTGAGACGGGCGGAGTGTTGATCGGCCACTTTCACCGCGACTCGAGTCAAGGCGTGCTCTTTCTGGTGGTGACCGCCCAGATTCCAGTTCAATACGCCCGGCAGGAGCTTACACGACTGACGTTCACGCCCGAGACTTGGGCCGCGGTGGATGGAGCCATTTCGCTGCGGGGCCGCGATGAGATTTACCTTGGTTGGTGGCACACCCATCCCAATTGGTGTGCCGCCTGTGACAAGCGAGACAATTGCGAAATGGCCGGCAAACTCTCGGCGGATTTTTTCAGTGATCACGACGTGGCGCTCCACCGCGCCGTGTTTCCCAGAGCCTACAGCGTTGCCCTGGTCCTCAGCAGTGACTGCCATGCCAATTCCATCCAGCGGAGTCTCTACGGCTGGTGGCGCGGCATGATCGCGTCGCGGGGATACCACATTTTGGGCATCCCCCTGGCAATATCAGCCCAAATGGAAGGAGACGCCGATGCCGAGATTTTCTGAAGACGTAGCGCAATCATTGATGAGAGGCCTCACCGCGTGCGGTGAGGGGGCCCCCAGTCTTGACGACAAGTGTCGGATGTTGGAGACGTTCCGAAGCGATCCCCGAATGACCAGCCAGTTGGACCGGGCGCTAATCGGAAGGATCGAGGAGCTGCACCGTACACTCCTGGAAGCCCAAGGCAGTTTGCGCCAGTTGAAGGCGGTGGCCGACCGCGCCCTGGCGGCTCCGTGGTACCCGGCCGTCTTCGAGCAGTTCGTCAACATGCCGGGCGAACCGCCGCGTGGAGTTGTATATCAATGTGGCACGCGCAGCGTCGTCACTCTGATGGAGACGGTGCCGAAGGATTCGCTCAACGCGGGCGATGAGGTCTTCTTGGGCAGTGAAAGGAACGTGGTGGTTCACAAGTCGCCCCTGGTACCGCCGCGGGTCGGCGAAACGGCTCGATTCGACCGGCAAACGGAAGATGGGCACATGATTGCCACGCTTCGCGATGAGCAACTCGTCTTCAAGCCGGTCGGCGAACTCCGAGATTCCGAACTCGAACCGGGAGATCTTATTCGGTGTGATCGGTCAAACTGGTTGGCCACTGAGAGAATCGAACACTCGCGCGGCCGCAAGTTCCTCCTCGGCGAGATACCCGACGCTTATCCCGAGCAGGTCGGCGGAGATCGCGGCCACCTGGAGGCTCTGCTCGGGGCGTTGACCACACGACTTGTGGCTCCAAAGAAGGCCGCCGAGTATGGAGTGACCGGCAGGCAGTCGATCCTCCTGGAAGGACCTCCGGGGGTGGGCAAGACCCTCAGCGTCCGTGTCGCCGTCGCTGAAGCCGGCCGGATCCGTGGAAAGTCGGCCCGGCTGGCTGTGGTCAAGCCGACGGAGTGGGAGGACCCATACGTGGGGGTCACGCAGCAAAACATCCGTGCCTGTTTCCGAGAACTGAATCGCGCAGCGGCCGAACACGGTCTGGCAGTACTGTTCCTCGATGAGATCGAAACCATAGGAAGGATCCGGGGCTCGGCCGTCGGATTCCACAGCGACAAGTTCCTCGGGGCCTTACTGGCCGAAATCGATGGCTTTGTGGACCGCGAAGGTGTGGCTATCATCGCGGCGACCAACCGCAAGGATCTGTGCGACCCGGCTCTACTCGAGCGATTTGATGTCGAGATCTCTGTCCCTCGTCCCGACATGCGGAGTGCCAGGTCCATTCTCGAGGTCCATCTCCCGGAGACGGCGCCCTACTACTCCAACGGGCAAGACTCCACGGCGACTCGCCGCGAGATGATCGACCATGCCGTGTCCCGGCTCTACTCCCCAAACGGAGACAACCAACTTTGCACGCTCAAGTTCCGAGACGGCAAGATCCGAACCGTAGCGGCTCGTGAGTTGATGTCGGGTCGCGCCATCCAACAGGTCTGCGGAAACGCCAAGCGTCTTGCCTTTCTGCGCGACGTTGAACAAGGCGAGTCCGGCATGCGGATTCACGACATTGATGAGGCCATTTCACGGGAATTCTCCCGCCTCTCAACCACTCTCGACCGAGGCAATGTTCATGCCTACCTTTCCGATCTCCCGCAAGACGTCGACGTCGTCGCCGTGGAGCCAGTCGCCCGAAGAGTAGGCAACGGCCATCGTTATCTCAATCGAAGAAGGGTCTCGCCGTGACACCCAGTATCGGACACATTCAGCGATGCCGGCAACTTGTGCCCAAAGTATGTGGTGCCGACGTAGAACTTGGTAACTCGTACTTGAGCAGCCACACCGCCGGGGAAACAGGTTACTTGGCCTCTAAGCTGCTGTTGCGCGAAATTCCCGGCATATTCTCCAACTCGGAGTCGTATGACCCTCAAGACCGGGGTCGCCGATTCCTTGCCTCCAATGGTGGATGTATATACATTGATTTGGATCATTTGGAAATTTGTATCCCGGAGGTCACCGATGCCTTCCAATATGTGGCTGCCTTCCATGCGATGCTCATGCTGGCCCGACAGGCGATGGCAGCGGCCAACGCGCGATGCCCGGCCGGCGAGCGAATCCAGGTCCTGGCCAACAATTCGGATGGGTTCTGCAATTCCTACGGAGGCCATCTCAACTTTCTCCTTTCTCGTGCCACCTGGAACGACATTTTCCACCGCAAACCCCACTACCTGGCGTTCCTTGTCGCATTCCAGGTTTCCAGCATTGTCGTCACGGGCCAAGGCAAGGTGGGCGCGGAGAACGGTGCAGACCCTGTCGATTACCAACTCTCGCAACGAGCCGATTTTCTTGAGACCGTGACGGGGCTCCAGACGACCCACAATCGCCCCATCGTCAACAGTCGAGACGAGTCCCTCTGCACCGACGGGGAACTCGCAAGGCTACATTGCATCTTCTATGACACGAACCTCTGCCATGTGGCCAACCTGCTCAAATGCGGGGGCATGCAAATCGTCTTGGCCCTGCTGGAGGCCGGACGAGCCAACCCGGCGCTCATCCTGAACGATCCTCTGGATGCCGTCAGACGGTACAGCCACGATCCAACCTTGACGGCTCGCGCTCGCACCGCCTCAGGCCGGCGCCTGACGGCTGTCGAGCTGCAGCTTCAATTCGTCGAAGAGGCCCGACGGTTTGTTGACACGCAGTACTTGGACGGGGTCGTTCCTCGAGCAGGTGAAATCCTCGATCTGTATCAAAACACGCTGGAAAAACTGCAGGCGGGCGAATTTGACACCCTGGCCAAGCGGTTGGACTGGGTCCTGAAAAAGGCCTTGATCGAGAAGGGAATCTCGGACAAAGCCTGTACGGGTTGGGCCTCACCAGGCGCCAAACATCTCGACCATCTTTACAGCAGCCTCGATCCCGGCGAGGGACTCTATTGGCTGTGTGAAGGGGGGGTGGAGAAAGTGACCGATCGTGCGGAGATTGAGCGGTTCATGTGTTCGCCCCCAGACGATACTCGGGCCTATACGAGGGCGATGCTCTTGAGATTGGCCGGCGCCAAATTCGCAGCGCACGTGGATTGGGATTCTATGACATTCAGGATTCCCAGTCGATCCGGGTGGTACACCACACGCAGGCTGGATCTGCCCGATCCATTAAGCCACACGAAACAGGCGCACGGTGCGACTTTCGAACACGGGAGATCCTTGGCCGAAATTCTGGACGTTCTCTGTGGGGATGAACTGACTGAGCCTGCCGAGACGCGATTAGTTGAGCTTCACCCGGAAAACACCAGCAAGCTTGCCGCTACATCTTCTGAAAATGGAGACGACGATCATGAGATTTCGCGAACCACGGGATAACGAGACTCGTCAGCGTTCCGATGGGGAAGCTGATGGGAACTTGGCGTCCATGCGTGAAACAGGCGAGTCCCTATTTGAAGCAGCAGACGCTGCCATTAACAAGGCGCTCTCTCAAGACTCCTTATCATTCCTTAACAACACCCGACAGCAAGGAGGCCAGTAGTCGTGTCGGAACGGCTCTTCGGCATCGAGACTGAATACGCCATCTCACCCCTCGGGGACCCCGAGAGGTCGGTGGGGGGAGAAGGATTTGCACTTCGCTTCATGAATGTGGCGGCAGAGCTGTTTCCCCATCTTCGTGGCTATCGCTCCTACGGCATGTTTCTCACCAATGGCGGGCTGCTCTACCTGGACTGTGGCGGCCACCCCGAAATCGCCACCCCCGAGGTATGTAATCCCTGGGATGCGTGCCGCTACGTCGCCGCGGGAGAGCGAATTGTCGCCAACGTTGCCAAGGAATTGGCCAGGAGAGATCCGCACTTGGGCGTATTCGTCACTCGCTGCAACGTCTCCTACGGCGGGGCGGCAAGCACCTGGGCATGCCACGAGTCGTATTGTCATCGTTCCGATCCCTACCATCCAAGGGTTCTGCCCGATCTCCTGATCCCCCACTTGGTCTCACGGGTCATTTATACGGGATGTGGCGGATTCGATAACCGGTCACGTGGGCTGAAGTTCATGATTTCGCCGCGAGTGGCCCACCTCTCTCACGTCATCTCAGGCGAGTCCCAGAATAACCGAGGAATCTATCACAACAAGGATGAATCACTGAATGGGGCCGGATACCACCGTCTGCACTTGCTCTGCGGAGAGAGTGTCTGTTCCCAGACGTCGGCCTGGCTGAAGGTCGCGGCCACGGCCTTGGTGGTCGCCCTGATCGAAGCCGGCCTGCTTCGCCGTTCGATCGTGCAACTTCAGAGTCCGCTTGCGGCGATGAGGCGGTTTGCGGAGGATGTCACCTGCACCGCGCGTGTGCCCGTCTACGACGGACGGACAGAGTGGACCGCCATCGAGCTCCAACGCCAATACCTGCGCGAGGCTGAGCGCTATGTCGATCATCCCGTTATGCCGAGCTGGGCCCCCGAAGCCTGCCGGAGATGGGGCGAGATTCTCAATCGTCTCGAGCAAGGGCCGCAGCACGTAGCAACCATCCTGGACTGGGGTATTAAATATGCGGTCTACCAGCGTTTCCTGGATCAGCACGGCATCGAATGGTCGACCTTGGGTTGGTGGAATCAGGTGATCGACAAAGCCAGTGAGGAGCGGCGATTGCTTACTCGTTGCGGGGGCTCCGGCCTCGCGAAGACGCTTATTTGTGCTTTCGGACGACGCCATGCCGAATTCGAGCAGTTGGAGCACGTATTGCAGGTCCGCGACCAACTCTTCGAGATCGACACTCGTTTTGGAGAGTTGGGCCGCCAGGGTATTTTTGCCGGGATGGAGGCCGCGGGCGCTCTGGAGCATCGTGTGGAAGGTGTGGACGGAATCGACGACGCAATATCGAATCCTCCTTCTTCTGGCCGCGCCTGCCTGCGAGGGGATTACGTCAAACGCCTGCGTGGGACGGAAGCCGTCTGCGATTGGACGGGCGTCTGGGACTGCCGCAGGAAGCGATTCCTTGACCTCTCGGATCCATTTGCGTCCCGCGCAAAATGGCGGCAGATAGATGGGTCTGAATTGCTTCCGTTTTAATCCGACCATTCACGGCTGGACGGGACTGAAGTCGTCACTCGCCGGAGTCCCGCTCGTCCAACGGTGCGGTTTGCGACTCGGGTTCCTGGCGGTCGAGTTGGTTCATCTCTCGCAGCACCGCCAGGAGAAACGGCAACCCCCGAACCCGGCGATCCGCTGCCACCGCCGCACTTTCAGGGCAAACTGTTCGAAGATCGCCATTTTGTCCACCTGGATCTACCATGACGATGCCTTCCGAATGGCCCGAGGTGCTTGCCAACGCAAATGAATAAAGGCACCCACTGCTCGATAATTGCGTAAATCCGTGTTTCGCAAGGAATCAATCCCTCGAGCAAGGGTTCACCGTGACTGCCTTTCCAAAGCTGGTAAGCGCGCGTCGTAGGCGAACCAGACAGGTCCTCCCTTCCACAAAGGCCGGTCTACGTTGTTGTCACCGTCAATCGATTGCCATCTGTTGACCTACCTCTGTGGATTGCGCCAAAATGGTGACGGTGGAGACGGGGCCGATCGGCCAGCTCGGCGCGTGGTGCGCCGGCAGAGGTTTAGGGTTCGGCGCGTTTGATGGGCGTACTTCCGGCCCCGAGGAAGGGGCCAAGGATGTTGTGAGCGATGGCCACCGCAACGGTTCCCGCAATCGACCTTCCGCCCTACATTGCCGACCAGGGACTGCTGCTCCTTCGGGCCGACGCCCCCAACCCGCGGCAGTTGCTTTCTCCCGAGGCGTTCCGCTCGGCCCGGCTGGGCGAGGATGGCCGCGAGGGGAACAATCGTCCCGATTCAGCGTGGTGGTCGCCGGTTTCCCGCAACGATCTCTTTTTCAAGTCAAACTGGCAGCGGCTCTGCATCGCCACCGACGCCGGCATCGGCAAGACAACGCTTCTCCAATGGGCCGAGCAGGCCTGGGCGGCACATCAGCACGGTGTGCTGGCCCTCTATGTCGAATCCCACCGGCTGCCGACCTCACAAGCCAAATACCTGCGAGGGAACGAAGAGCCCGGTCTGCTGGTCGCCTTGCTGTGTAGCGCAGCGGGCAACGAGCACCTCACTTGGCCGAAGGCCGAGCAGCTTCTTCGCCGGCTGATCCGGCAGGGTCGTCTTGTACTGTTGATTGACGGACTCGATCAGACGCGGAGCTACAAGGGCGGGCTGGAGAACCCGAAGATCACGGCGCTGGCCGATTTCCTCCGCCAGGAAGGCCGCTTGTGTCGGGTGGTTGTCGCCGGCCGCCCGCACGCGGTGGACCGCTATTGGGAGGATCTGTTTGACCAGCGGGACTGGCGTTTTGCGCAACTGGCAGTCTTTACGCCGGAGCAGACTGAGTCGTATCTGGGGGAGGATCGGCTGAAACACCTCCAGCACCTGAAAGTGGAGATCCTCTCGATTCCCCGTTCTCTGGAAGTAATCCGGGCCATGGCTCCCGAGCAGCTACAGGATCTGGGTACGGCCAGCGATGTCTACTGGAAGTCGGTGCTGCAGATGCTCTGCAAGTCGCCCCATGTGGATCGGGAGCCGTTGGGCGGGCGGTTCGTGGCCGACGACGCGTTGTGGCTTCTGGGGGCGATGGCTTTCGAGATGACCCTGGCGGGGAATTTTGAGGGCGTGCCCGAGGGTGAGTTCATGGACTTCAAGAAGTCTCTTTGGAAACGTCAGGCGGGAAACACGAAATGGACCCTTGAGGATTTCGAGAAAAGCTTGGACTTGCTCGGCCAGACGAACGAGTTCCTCGACTTTGGTTTTCTGGAGGGATGGGGACTGAAGCAGGTGTTCTGGCGGAACCGGACGCTTCAGGAGTTCTTTGCGGGCTTGTGGCTGGCGCGGTTTGCGTCAGCGGAAGACAGCGAGAAAATGGGCCGGCGGGCGTATCACCCGAATGACCAGAAGTCGGTGCCCTTCTACTGGACGTGGCGGTTTGCCGCGGAAATGCCGGCTCCGGCCCGCGCCAAGGAGCATTGGGTGGCCTCGATGAAGCCTCTCTATCAAAGGCGAGATTACCGTCCGACGGAGATGATCTATCGCAGTTGGCGGACGATGGAAGAGGCCCGCAACAGCACCCAGGCAGGTGACGCGGATACGTGGGAGCGGTACGAGCAAAACGTATTGCGGCCGTACCGCTCAGAATTTCGGGATCTAACGGAAATGGGGGATGCGGCTCGGGAACTTCTGGCAGAGTTCCGGCCGATTCCACCGAAGTACCGTGGCCCGGAGGATCGCAAGTTTCGCATCGGCATTGATCCAGATGAGGAGGATCCGGAGACGCAGTTGGACGCTCCGTTTGAATTGGCCTGTTACCAACTGACGAACGAGCAATACGAGTTGTTCGACCCACGGCGCAAGGCTCGGCGCGATGCGTACAGCCGAGGCAACCGGAATCCCGTGATCTATGTCAGTTGGTATGACGCGTGGGCATTCTGCATCTGGCTGGGCGAGGGATACCGGCTGCCGACGGAAGAGGAGTGGGAATTCGCGTGTCGGGCTGGATGCGATGGCCGCTGGTGCTTCGGGGACGACGAGTCGCAACTCTGGCACTACGCGTGGTATCACGAAAGCTCGGGTGGCAACACTCATCCGGTTGGGCAGGGCAACACTCATCCGGTTGGGCAGCTTAAGCCGAACCGCTGGGGACTCTACGACATGCACGGCAACGTTTGGGAGTGGTGCGACAGTTGGTTTGGCGAAGCCCAGTCCGCCCGGGTGTTGCGTGGCGGCGCGTGGTCCGACCACGCGTGGTCCACTCGCACTGCCAGCGGCTACTACGGGCCTCCGTGGAACTCCAACAACGACTACGGGTTTCGCGTGGCCAGGGCTCTTCGCTGAAAACCTTATCCTCTTCTCCTCTTTAACCCTGCGCTCGCCGCAGGCGAGCGCTCGCGTTGGGCGGCCGGAAGTGCCTTCCCTGGCGAAGACGGCGGTAGGAAGGGAGGATCGGCCATTGGGCCCGATTCACTTCAACCTCGAGGTGTGCAGAACCTGCTGGGATCAGGCGAGGGGACAAATCCGACCAACCTATTTGGGCGTAGTTCCTTGGTCGAGCACGGACGCGCAACTGATAATCGGGCGGCCGTTGCCGCCGGGCCGCGAGGCACCCCAGGACGCCAGAGCCTTGGATTGAGCACTGTCGAGCGAACCCGCAAGGCTCAGCCCAGCCGGAACCAGGAATTGCCGGGCGGGATGAAAAGCCTCCGCAAACTGACACGCCGGCCGAGCGTGCATGCCCCGGTAGAGCGCGGTGGTCCGCGCCCATGCGTCAAACGGACGCCGCGAAATCTGGGAACGATGCAGGCGGATCAAGTCCACCTTACGTTCGATGACCGCGTCAATGTCCACGTAGGTGACCGGGACAAAATTGCGAGAACTGGGTCCCTCGTAGAAAAGAATGTTCGGCACGTCCCGGGCGGCACTCATCACGGCCCGAGCGGTAACCCGGTGGTCCTGATGCGTGTCTGCGGGTGCGTGAACCAGGACAACGTGAGGTTCCACTTCGGCAATCACTTTCTCCACAATCTTGATTGCAGGCCGGAGGGGAATTCTTGTGTCCGGCAGACCAGCTTGGATCAGATCGGCGCCGAGTGCCACGGCGGCCTCGCGAGCTTCCTGCTCCCGCAGACAAACGTTACCCCCGGCACACCCGTCGGCCAGCACACAGACAGTGGTTTGGGCACGGTAGTTCGCTGCCTGCAACAGGAAACCGCCACAACCGAGCTCACCATCATCCTGGTGAGCTGCAACCACAAGGAGGCGCAAGCGATTGACTCCCAGGTTTCTGGGGGGGTGACGATGCATGGCCGCCTCCATCGGACCAGCAATTCGAACAGGAGGGGCGAGATCCGCCGCCGCGAGGCAACGGGCTAATCTCCGTCCCACAAGAATAAGAAAGGCAGGCTGCTGGGCTCACCGTGCAGCGTGATCGAAAAAAAAGATCAGTTGATACCGTAAGACCCGCAGCTCTTCTCGGGCTATGGCAGCCTACCCACAAACCGTCCGGTTAGGAAGCGAGTCGGCCGGGGAAAGGCCGGCGACCGGCCCGCCGCCGCATATTGCTGCGGCATCAATCTTTGTTCTGCACGGCTAGCGGTTTCGCGAGTTCTTCGGCCCTATGCCGATCGATCCGAATTTGCCCGTCGGCCTCCAGACGCGTCACGTCTTTTCCCATTTCCACGGACTCTGGCCGCGCGGGCTCCTTTGGTTCAACCTGCGGGATTGAGCGTGTCGGGACTTCTACTATGGCCATTGCTCTGCCTCCTATCGAGAAAAACAAGAGAAACGAAGCCCGCTACCGCTAGCGAGGCTAGTAACCTCTGAAAGGCAGGTCCCCAGCCGTTCCAACTCGAGGCACTTGGTTGATGGATTCCGTTCTCATTGAGGTATGCATTTTCTTTGACAATCGTCGTGGCTAGGTCTTCAAGCTGCCTTTATCTGGGTGGACTGCAGTCCAAGCTGCCTGAGTACCGACTGCTCTTGCACGCGCCGGCGCCGGCAGCAAGCGTGTTCGCTCGCCTGTTTCTTGGGTTTTCCGAAACTTTGTGTCAAAGGAGTCTGTAACATGCGATTTCTCACTCTCTTTCTGTTGGTGTCCGGAATGGCCTGTGCAGCAACGCCGTTTTCGAACCTGCTCGACGTGGGCCCAATCGACCAGAGCAAGCCGCCCTCAGTCAAGGAGTTGCAGGTCCCGGAGTCGGACGAGGGCATCCGCGTCGTAGGTCTCCACGCAATCGTTGGCGGCAAGATTGACGAGCAAAGTGATGCCAATGTCTATGTGCTCGTGAATCCGCTCTCCAATCCAGCAACTCGCAATGTCTGGTGGGTACAACGCAAAGTCGAGCGAGACGGCGATAAATTCCGCTGCCATTGCCAGTTCGGCGAGGGGCAACAAGGTGCCGGCGAATACTTTGCCATCCTGGCCCTCGCCAGCAAGCAGGGGTTCGACGTCGGCGATCAGCTCAAGGACGTTCCGAAGGACGCGAAGTACACGAAGCTGAAGATCGTCAAGCGCGCCGATTGACTTTGACGGTTGCAGGGGCCGGATACGTTTGCCGCGAAACGGGTCTCACATCCCAAACACACGGCAAGCGACCGGCCCCGGCCGCCAGACGACGCTGAGTTAGAATCTGGGCACTCCAGGGGTGGGAATGTTATGCTGCCGGATGCAAGCCCGGTGCAAGCCTTTTCGATCCCTGTGGGTATCCGATCGTCCGATTGGCGAAACATTCAGCATTGAAATGGAGTTGATACCCGATCTGAATTCGCACCGGTTCGCTGGTTTTCCAGGTCGTTTCGCGAACTCGCAGCGCTTGCTGCTAGGGAATCGGTCGGTGGAGTTGTTGGCGCCCTGCTGCCCGGCGACTTCGGCGTCGCCGCCGATGTCGTCTCGGCAACGATCAAGCTGGGGTTTATCGGTGGGTCTCCTCGCTCAAGAGACAATCGACCGACCTGCGTTTCTTCCCGGTCGACATCTGGGCCCAAATAGCCTTCAGGTTTCTCGACACGCACAACTACTTGTGGTCACCATTCACCGCGAATACAAGCTCAAACGCAGCCATTGTCCCCGGCCTGACACTCATTACCGGTAGTTGATCGGAGCATGACCGCTAGCGGTAGCGGGTTCCGTTTCTTTTGTTTTCCTCGAGAGGAGGCAGAGCGATGGCGATAGTAGAAGTCCCAAGACACGCAGTCCCGCAGATTGAACGAGAGGGACCGGCGTGGCCACAGTCTGTGGAAATGGGAAAGGACGTGACTCGTCTGAAGAGCGAAGAACAGATCCGGCTCAATCAGCGTAACGCGCAAGAACTTGCGAGACGGCGAGCTGTGCAGAATTTGGATTGATGCCAGAGGGGTCTGCGGCGAGCCGGCCGGGACCGTATTTCGGCCGGCTCCGTCGCGGCGGCGGAAATCCCTGGTTCCGGCGGGGCTGATCCTGCCCGTCTCGCACCAGGGGGCCGCATCCGTGAGTTTGGTGTCCTCAGGTTCCTCCCGGCCTGGTGGTAACGGTCGCCCCATTACCAGTTGCCCTTTCGTGGCCGGCGACTGATCTGCACTCAGATCGGTTGTGCGCTTTGCGCACTTCGTAATAGGCCAGAGCCAGATCCAGAGGCCGATCATCGCTTCACACCGCCATGTTCACGGCGAGGATAAGGGTCCGCGACGCCCGACGCGAGCGCTTACCTACGGCGGCGCGACAAGAAATACCCCCTCGATGGCGGCGCCCATCGGCATTGGGGGCTAAACAGCCGGCACCCCGGCGCGCTATCGTTGTACTTGCCGCGCGCTACGAGCCACGCGGAAACCGATATATTCGAATGTGTTGGCAGGCAAAACCCCGCTACGGGCCGCCGAGCGGCAGTACCTGGCGAGAAAGGTCGCGCTACCGCCGCGGCTTACCCACCCCTTCGTCTCTCTCAGGGCAGTCGGGTTCGTCATATTGATCCTGTACTTTGAATCGCACCACTCCCAGACGTTCCCATGCATATCATGCAGACCCCAGGCATTGGCGCGCAGTTTGCCCACCGGATGTATTACACTGCCCGAGTTGTCAACGTACCACGCGTAATGCTTCAACTCCTCCATATCGTTGCCGAAGCAGTAAGCGCCAAACGTCCCTGCTCGACAGGCAAATTCCCACTCTGGCTCCGTGGGCAGCCGAAACCCCTCACCCAGCCACAGGCAATAGGCCCAAGCATCATACCAACTCACTTGAACAACTGGCTTATTCTGGCAGTTTTGCTCTGGCGGGCCACCGCTATGCGACTGTTCGAATAACTCATATTGACCATTCGTCACAGGATAACACGCCAACTCGAATGCGCCCTCAATCGAAGTATACAAAGGTCCCTCATCACTGAATCGTTCCGGCTCGTCGGGTGGAGAGCCCACGCAGAATTTGAGGTCATCCGGCCCATGGTAATTCGGTGGAATCGGCCGGAACTCCGCCAGCAGTTCCCGAGCAACCTCCACTGTTTCTGTTAAGTCCTGGAATTCCTTCCAGTAGGATCGTAATACGTTCTGCCGGTAATGGTTCCACGTATCCACCCCGCCTGCCTGTCTGCTCGTGCGGGCCTTCA
>Ga0123330_1000898_pt1 | contig 32067 bp, 26 predicted proteins | sample BioC13SIPDNA_2_FD_89704 | JGI IMG/M metagenome (GOLD analysis project Ga0123330, IMG submission 89704) | Anaerobic biogas reactor microbial communites from Washington, USA - Biogas_R2_A C13 SIP DNA | ecosystem: Engineered > Bioreactor > Anaerobic > Unclassified | place: Washington, USA... | reverse complement strand
CGCCGGACATGCACGCCGCCTATCCTGACGGCGGCTGCTCCGTGGAGGTCTATACCTGCGCCAGCTTTATCGAGATGGAGACGCTGGGGCCGGTGATGGTGCTGGCGCCGGGGCAAGTGGTCGCCCAGCGCGAGGTCTGGACGGTGACGAGCCAGGCCGTGGACCCGGAGGATGGCGCGGCGCTGCGCGCGCTCAAGGGGTAAGGGGACGCGGGAAGCACAAAAAGCCGCCCAAGGAGACTTGGGCGGCTGCTTGGTCTGGCTCGGCGACCGGCGTCAGGACTGGGACATGGCTCCCGCTGGCACCGGGCTCTTGTAGCGGAAAACGATGCGCCCGCGGTTCAGGTCGTAGGGGGACAGCTCGAGCCGCACCCGATCGCCCAACAACACGCGGATATAGTTCTTGCGCATCTTGCCGCTGAGGTAGGCCAACAGCTCGTGGCCGTTGTCCAGCCGCACCCGGAACATGGTGGCCGGCAGCGCCTCGGTGATGACGCCGTCGACCTCGATTTTTTCTTGGCTTTCTTTCAGATTACGCATTATCCCTGCCTTGCTTACACTGGTGAAACGACACAACTCATTATAGCCAAAAAGCCGGATATGTCAAGCCTTTTGGGCAAGAAAATGCCCGGCGCCGCGCAGGCGCCGGGCATTCGTGATTACGCGCCGCGACGCTGGCTCAGGAACCAGTTGCCGCCGCCGGGCGGGTTGCCGGGATCGTCGGCGAGCAGCTCTTTATAGTTTTCGGCCACCTTGCGATAGCCCTGGGCATACTCGGCGATGATCTCCGGCCAGTAGTGCTTGAACCAGGGGATGCGGTAGACGCGCGCCTGGATGCCCTCGGCCACGGGCAGGCTGCCGACGGGCTGGCGGACGTCGACGCCCGCCGGCGAGTTGGCGATGCGGGTGGGCAGGCCGTCCCTGTACACGTCCAGGGTGTTAAAGAGCGGGTGCAGGTGCAGCGCCTTGTTGCAGCCGGGCCCGGTGGGCACGCCCTCCGCCGCCACGGCCTCGCAAAAGCGGGTCACCGAGAGGCCGCCGAGCTCCTCGGGGACGTAGAGCCCCGCCGCGGCGTACCAGCCGCCCATGGTGAGGCCGGAGCCCTTGGGCGGGCGGTGGGTGCGGATGCCCGGCACGCCCTCCAGGAGATCCCAGAAGTAGTTCATGGCCTTGTCGATCTCGGCCATTTCGGCGGGGTACTTGAGGAGCTGGACCCGAGCCATGGCCGAGGAGAGCTGGTGCATGCGGTCCTTGTAGCCGCCCCAGGGCAGCCCGGCGCCAGCCACCAGGTCGGGAAGGGTCAGGTCGCCGTGGCGCTCATAGTGGCCAAAGGCGATGGCGCGCTCATAGACGCGCTGGTCGTTGGTGATCATGATGCCGCCCTCGCCGGTGGCCAGCGACTTGCCGGTCATCAGCGAAAAGCCCGCGGCGGCGCCGATGGTCCCCACCAGCTTGCCCTTGTAGAGCCCACCGTGGGCGTGGGAGGGGTCCTCGATCACGGGGATGCCGTGCTTGTTGGCGATGGCCATGATGGTGTCCATCTCGGCGGGGTGGCCCATATAGTGGACGACGATGATGGCCTTGGTGCGCGAGGTGATGCGGTGCTCGATGTCCGCCGGGTCGATGCACAGGGTCACCGGGTCGATATCGGCAAAGACCACCGTGCCGCCCAGGGAATAGACGGGGAGGCAGGAGGCCCAATAGGTGATGCTGGGGCAGATCACCTCGTCGCCCTTGCCGATGCCCAGGCCGAACATGGCCGATTGCAGCGAGGCGGTGCCGGTGTTGTGGCCCAGGGCGTACTTGACGCCGTGGAAATCGGCGAACTCGCGCTCGAACATCTTGGTCACGTCCGTGCCGGACATTTTGCCGGCGCGCAGGACCTCGAGCACCGCCGCCTCGACCTCGGGGGTCACCAGCGGCCAATCAAAGATGCCGGCAGGGTCCTTCTGAACCGCCTTGGGCCCGCCGCGAAGTGCCAGTTTGCTTGTCATGACTCGCTCTCCTCTTTTGATAGGGGTTATCTACACAGGACGTAATCCACCGCAGAGACAGAACCAATAGGAGCCTCTGCGGCCTCCGCGTCTCGGCGGTGAGTTCCTAGACCAGGTTCCAGAAGCCGACGGCTTCAAGGTCGGCGCGGAGGGCGGCGACCTGCGTCGGGCTCAGTTGGCCGATGGGACGGCGGCAGTGGCCGCAGTCGTAGCCTTGCATGGCCATGATCTCCTTGATGGTGGCCAGCCCGCCATGCTTGAGGTAGACCTCGATGACCCGGTTGCCCTGGGTCTGCAGCTCGCGGGCGCGGCCCCAATCGCCCGCGCGGGCGGCTTCGTAGAGCCGGATAAAGTGGCGCGGCAGGAAATTGTAGGTGCTGCCGATGGCGCCATCCACGCCGACCTCCAGGCAGGAGGCCAAGATCTCGTCCGGCCCCGAAAAGACGTTGAGCCGCCCCTTCCCCAGGTCGAGTATCCGCTCCAGGGTGTAGAGGTCGTAGGCCGAGTACTTGAACCCCGCCACCTTGGGGATCTGGCAGAGCTCCCACATCTGCGCCGCGGTGAGGGTCACGCCGGTGGAGCCGGGGATGTAGTAGAGATAGAGCGGCAGGTCGGAGGCGCCGGCGATGAGCTGGTAGTGCTCCTTGATGGCCTGGAAGCCGACGCCGTAATAAAAGGGCGGGATGGCGGCGACGGCATCGGCGCCGAGGCGCTGGGCGTGGGCAGCCAGTTCCATGGCGTCGGCGGTGGCCGCCGCGCCGACGTGGACGATCACGGGGACGCGGCCCTTGGCCTGCACCAGCACCGTCTCGGCCATCCGTTTGCGCGCGTCGTTGGGGAGGAGGATGCCCTCCCCAGTGCCGCCGCAGACGTAAAAGCCGTGCACCCCGGCGGCGATGAGGTCATCCACCAGGCGGCGGGCCACCTCGACGTGGATGCGGTCATCGGCGGTGAGCGGCGTCACCAGCGCGGGCCAGACACCTGCGAATTTCGGCATGAATCGCTCCTTGTACCCTATGATAGGAGGGCAGCCACGGGGGGCTGCCCCTACGATGGCCGGGTTCGGAGGGCGAACACGAGGTTCGCCCCTACGATGCGCGGCGGTCAGGCGGTCCAGTCCCAGGCCTTGTGCGGGGGCGGGTTGGCCGGGGCGGAGACGCCGACGGCCCGCTCTCGCTGCCATTCGGCCAAGGTCTTGGCGTTGGAGGTGGTCAGCTCGGCGGGCAGGTGGGACGTGTCCGAGAGCCAGAGCGCCTCAAGTCGCGGGTGCACCCGCAGGGCGCTCAGGCCGCAGTTCCAGTTGTTGCCCACGCGCGCCAGCACCTCGGGATGGTTCGCCAGCAGGTAGCGGTGCAGGGCGCTCACCGAGGCGCCGTGGCCGACCAGCAGGGCATCCTCGCCGCCGCGCGCGATGAGCGCGTCGATGAAAGGGCCGATCCGGCCCAGCACCGCCGCCGCGTCCTCCAGCTCCGACCCCCACCAAGGGTAGGGGAGCGCCGCATCGGCGGGCACCACCGGAAAGCGCTCCCGCAGCTCCTCCACAGTCTGCCCCTGAAAGACGGCCAGGTTGTCCGGCCAGGCGGCGATCTCGCGGATGGCTGGCTCCGGATACAACGGCCGCCCCGTTGCTGTGGCTATAATAGCGCCGGTCTCCATAGTGCGCAAATAGGGCGAGGCGAAAATCCTGCCGGCAAAGCCGATCCGGCGCAGCCGCTCGCCCAGGAGCCGGGCTTGGGTCTGGCCCAGTTCGGTGAGGATCGGGTCGCCGGCCGGATATTCCGGGTTGTTCTCCATGCTCGAAAGCCACGGCTGTCCGTGGCGCGTGATATAGATGATCATTTCTTGCGGCGCGAGGCTCCTTCCATCAGTTTGTCCCACGGCACCGCCTTGTCCCGCAGCGCCTTGGGGGATACGCGCACGAGGCGATAAGCCTCCCGGTCCAGCAGGTGGCCGTTCCGGATGCCCAGCGCCTCCAGGTCGGCGGGGATGGGCTTGTCGGAATGGCCGTAGAAGAGCATGTCGGCGCGCAGCTCGGGGAGCAGCGGGGTCAGCTCGCCGCCATAGTCATAGTGGATGAAGAGCAGGCGCCAGCGTGCTTCCCGCGCCTGCCGCATGTCCTGGTGCAGCCAGAGGAGCTGCTCCATGGTCATGCTGCGCTCCACCAGGCGATTGGCGCCGTCATAGCGGGCATAGCCATCCACGAAGGCGAGGTGGCACCCGCTGAAATCCAGGCCATAGTCGTCGGTGGGGCGGTCCCAGGGCCGGCCCATGTAGCGGTGCCAGGCGGTCCGGGAGTAGCCAAAGGCCTGGTCGTGGTTGCCGACCACCATAAAGAGCGGCATCCGCAGACCCAGGAGGAGCTCCTGCGCGCGGCGGGCCTGCCACTCGACCGCCTCGGCGGAGAGCGGTTCCTTCTCCGCGCCGTGGCGGCTGACCACGTCGCCGGTGCAGACGACCAGCGCGGGGGCGAGCCGGTTCAGGCGATCCACCAGGGCAGCGACGCGATCGGTCTGGTCCACCAGGGCCCCGGCGACGTCCTTGAGCAGGTGCAGGTCGCTGATGTGGGCGAGGGTGAAGGCGTCGCGCTCGGCCACGCTGGCGACGGCGTGTGGCGAGACAAGCCGCGCCGCGCCGCGACGAAAGACGAAGAGGTCATAAAGCCCCTCCGGCAGCGGGCGCGTGGCGCAGCCGACGTGGGTGAACCCGTCGCGAAACTGGCGGGAGACGACGATCAGCGGGTAGACACCCGCAGCGCCTTCCAGGCTGACGCCCTCCACCGGCACCTCGCCCTCCAGCACCACCCGCAGGGGGTCGCCGGTCCAGGGGGCCAGGTCGGGCCGCAACGGCGCCTCCCGCCGCAGCAGGGCGGGGCGGGTCCAACGGGGCTCGCGGATGGCGCCGATCTCTACAGCCATGGGCTAGCGGGCCTCCGGGGTCCAAAGCTGGGCGGCGGGGAGGCCCACCTCGCGCACAAAGGCCGCCTGGGCGTCGGCGCCGCCGATGCGCTCCAGGCTGTGGGCGTCGGAGCCGATGGCGATGCGGATGCCCGCGGCGATGGCCTGCTGTATAAAGACCCGGTAAGCGGGATCGGGGAAATCGGCCCTGGCCTTGGGGTTCACCTCCAGCGCCTGGCCGCTGACGCGCAGCGCGTCCAGGAGCCCCTGCAAGCAGGCGTCGGGGATCAAGCTGAAGCGCCATTCGGGAAGGATCCCCTTGCGGACCAAGGCGTGGCCCATGCTCCAGGCGTGGGCGATGACGTCCACGGTGGGGCAGCGGGTCAACACCAGCAGGCGGCGGTGCTCCTCGGCGATATAGGCGTCCCGATCCAAGGCGCCCTCGCCCAGCCCATGCACCGAGCCGAGGCAATAGTCCAGCCCCAGCTCGCGCTTGAGGCGCGGCGCCTCGGGGACGGAGAGGCCGTCGCCCGCGACGTTGACGTCGAGCTCCGCGCCCACGTAGAGGCGGGGCGGCGCCGAGACGGTGCGGAACTCGGCCACCAGCTCCGCCAGGCAGGCGGCGGGGTGCTTGGGGTCGGCGTCCAGGTGCTCGACGACGCCGATGGCCTGATAGCCCAGCTCGGCGCAGCGGGCGGCGATGTTGGCCACGGTGGCGTCGGGCCGCCCGCCGCTCAGCCGGTAGCGGGTGGCGTGGAGGTGGAAATCGAGCTTGGGCCAGTCGTTCACAACGCCTCCCATTCGTCCAGCTTGGCCAGCACCAGCTCCAGCAGGCCGTCGGCGGCGCCCGGGGCAAAGTGCGTGGAGGCCGAGGAGGCCTCATACCCGCCGCGGGCATACTCGTACGCGAAGGGCAGGTAACCCTGATAGCCGCCGGCGCAGGAGCAGAGGACGCTGTGGGGGTGCGCCGCCTTCATCTTGCGGGCGAACTCGGAGAGGACCTCGAACGGCAAGCCCACCAGCATCGTCTCCCCGATCTGCAGGAACTGGACGGGGATGGCGAAGCGGTTGTCGGGATAGAGCTGGTGGCGAAAGAGGGCGTTGGAGGCGAGCTGATACCGCTCATTAGCCTTGACATAACTCTCTTCGCGCGGATTGGCTTCGGCGTCCAAGAGGGCCAGGAACGCTTCTCGCGCCGCCTCGTACTCGGCCTCGGCGGCGGGGCCGGTGCGGAGGATCGTCTCCGCCTCCAGCGCCACCACCTCGGCGCGCAACGTGGCGCGCTCGTCAGCGGCGAAGCGGCGCTCGGCCAGGACGATGGATTCGCCGAGGATGCCGCCGATGCGCTGGCGGGAGCGGCCGAAGCGGTCCTGCGGCACGGCGTCGCCGGCGCCGCCCAAGGTGAAAAAGGCGGGACAGCCATACGCGGCGGTCAGCGCCTGGCGCAGGTAATAGGGGTAATCGGCGGAAAGGCGGTAGTGGTCGGCGTCGCCCAGCGGCCCGCCGGTGACGGGGTGGCAGCCAAAGTTGGCCAGCACCGCGCGGACGCCCAGCTCGTCGCGGACGCGCAGGGCAAAGAGCTCGGTGTCGATGGGGCCGATGGTGTAGCGGTCCGCGTCCAGCGGGTAGCGAAAGTTGGTCTGCACGGAGCCATCAGGCCGCACGGTGCGCCGGTTGAAGGCCACCTGCGGCGCGGCGAGTCGGGCCGTCTCGAGAGACGCTGGCTGCAGGTTGCGCAGGCTCTCCTGGGCCGCCTCCACCATCTTGAGCTGGAGATCGGCGACAAAGCGAGGATCGGGGCCGACCAAACCGACCCGCGGCGAGGTGTACTGCTGGATGTGCAGCGCCGGGGCAAAGTGGGTGTGCGAGCAAGAGATCAGCACGTGGTCGGCGGGGACGCCGGTCAGATCCTCCAGGTGCGCGGCCAGCCGCTGGGCGATATCGGCGTGGATGCCGATCATGTCGCAGGTCACGATCAACAGGGTGGTCTGGCCGTCCGAGATGGCGAGGCAGCCGAGCTGCAGCGGCTCCAGCACGCCGTCGGAGGGGTGGTCGCGCCCGGAATAGCCGTGCATCCAGACGGGATAGGCGGGGGTGATGTCCCGCGTGGCCGTGCCGAATTGTAGGGTCATATGGAACTCCTGTTAGCTGATCCGAAGCCGGATGGTCTTGAACTCGTGCGGGCCCAGCGTCACGCGGGCGGCGCCATCGGCCACGGCGCAAGGGGCTGCCCCAACCAGCGGCTCCTCGTCCAGCGAAACCTCGCCGGCGGAGAGGATGGGCCGGGCCAGCCGCAGCTCGGCCACGGCGGCCTCGCCGCGCAGCTCCAGCAGGCGGACGATGACGTCGCCGCCGCCCGCCTCGGCCAGCTTGACCGTGGTGGCGACCACGCCCTCGCCGGCGATGCTGATGGCGGGCGCGCCGGGTTGCAGCGTGCCCGCGCCCGCGGACTGCATGGCCCGGGCCAGCAAGGGCCGGTTGAACCCTTGCGCCTGTTCCTCCACCCCCGCCGCTTGCCAGGTTCCCAGGTGGGGATAATAGGCGTAACGGAAGCGGTGCAGTCCCTCGTCGGGGTTGCGGTCGGGCTCGTAGGAGGCGCGCACCAGGGTCAGGCCCAGGGTGTTGCCGTGGGCCTGGTAGCCGTACTTGCAGTCGTTCAGGAGCGCCACGCCGTATTCGCCGGTCGTCTCGGTCAGGTCGCCCCACATCTGCGCGGCGGACTCTTGACCGTCGGCGGGGCGCTGGATGGTCCCAAAGGGGACCTGGAAGGTGGCCGCGGTGGGGCCCAGCGTCGCGTCAAAGCGAGCGCGCAGCATGGGCGCGTCGGTCTGGTCCGAGCCGCGCTCGTGCCAGTCGATCTCGGTGTCAAAGACGACGGCGCGCGAGCCGCGGTAGAGGTGGAGGCGCTGCACCAGCGTGGAATGGAGCAGGCTCCGCCGGACCTCGATGGTCCCGCGCACCGGGCCCGACTCGACCAGGCGCGCCTCCGCGCCGCTCACCAACCGATCGATGCGGCTGATGTTGCCCAGTTGCCAGGCCGACATGCCGTGCGGCTGCTCCCACCAGACCTCCAGCCGGTTGAGCGGGCCGGTGGTGTCCAGCCCGGCGTTGCGCTCGTTGTGGGCGTTGGCGGCCAGGTCGCGCTTGGCCTCCTTGTCCCACAGGTGGGTGATGGCGCCGGAGCGGGCGTCGACTTGCACGCGGAGGTGCGCGTTCTCCAGGGTCAGCGGGGCGGCCAGCGCCACGTCGCCGGCGCCGGGGAGCGGCGTCGCGTCGCCGGGGCGATAGACGCGGAAGCCCAGCGCGGGGACCTCCTCGGCGACGATGAGCAGCCCCTCGGCGGAGCGCTGCGCGGGCAGCCGCTGGCCGCGGTCGTCGGTCACCCAGGCGCACTCCCAGTCCACGGGCAGCGCCACGGGGTCGGTGCGGGACCAGGGGAGCGAATTAAAGACGCAGGCAGCGGGCCCATCGCCGGTATCGAGCTGCTTGGCCAGCGCCGCCAGCGCGGCGTCGGCGAGCGCCTTGCCACGGGCGATGGCTGGCTCGGCCCAGGCGTGGGCAGTGCGGGAGGTGATGCCGATGCCGCAGCCGCAGAGGATATCGTGGAACTGCTGGAAGAGCACGGCTCGCCAGCTATCCTCCAGCGCGGCGTGAGGGTAGGGGTGGCCGGTTAGCAGCGCCGCCGCCGTGGCCACCGCCTCCGCATCGGTCAGGGTGCGCTCGCCGGCGCGGTTGAGCCGCTTGACGTCGGCGTGGCTAGTGTAGCACCCGGCAAAGACGGGGTTCAGCTCGCCGCGCCGGACGGGCAGCTCGGGGTTGGCGGCCTTGACCGCGTCGAAAAAGGCCGTGACGGTATCGAGGCGCAGCGTGGGCAGGCAGGGCGCGGCGTCGATGGCGCGGGCCATCTCCAGGTCGCGGATGGTGGCGCCGCCGCCGTGGTCGCCCACGCCATAGACCATCAGGCTGTGCTGGAGGCCGCAGCGCTCGGCCAGCAGGATGGACTTCTCCACCGTCTGCCAGGGGTTGATCTCGCCCAGGTACCAGTGCGGCTCGTGGACGCTCAGCACTCGCGAGCCGTCCTCGGACTCCCACCAAAAGAGCGGGTCGCCCTTACCGCCGCGGCAGAAATAGTGGTATTCGGCCCCGCCCTTGCGCGTGATCTGGGGCAGGGTGGCGGGGTGGCCAAAGGTGTCCGGCTCCCAGAGCAGCCGCGGCTTGGCGCCGAAGAGCTGCTCCATGTAGCGGCGGGTGTAGAGGAAGTGGTGGGCGATGGCCTCGGAGGAGGACATGTTCATGTCGTTCTCCACCCAGGTGTTGGCGGCCACCTCCCAGCGCCCCTCGGCCACCCGCGCCTTGACCCGCTCTAGGATCTCGGGCTCATAGACCTCCATGGCCCAATAGGTGGAGGCCTGGCTCTGGGTAAAGTGCAGCTCGGGGTAGCGGTCCATGAGCTGGTCCATGGTGCGAAAGTCGCGGCGGATGACGTCCACCGTGTCCTCCCAGGGCCAGAGCCAGTTCATGTCGATGTGGGCGTGGCCCGCGGCATGGACGACATAATCCTTGGCCTCGGGGACCAGCGCGGCGAGCTTGGCGATGCCCTCCGCCGCGCCCGTTTGCCACTTGCCCCAGTCCCGCGCGGCCAGGGCGGCCCAGGGGAGCCCCTCCACCGCCTTGCGCCAGGCGCTTTGGGCGCGCGCGCCCTTTTGGGCGGCCAGGAAGCGCGAGAAGGCCAGTTGGGCGCGCAGGAGCTCCAGCGCGTTCACCGTCTCCTGGACGCGCTGGCAGCGCAGCCGCGCGCCGCCAAAGCCGCCCAGCCCGTCGCCCTGGGGGATGACGCAGGCAACCTCGAAGGACTGGCCAGGGTGCAGCGCCTCGGCGAGGGGGATGGGGGCAATGCGGGCGTCCAGCCACCAGTCGTGGCCCGCGGCCAGCTCGCCATTGACATAAACGCGGCAATGGACGGGGAGGTTGATGCCCATCTCCAGGGGCGATCCGGCGGTGGGGATCCCCTCCACCGCCTCGGGGTAGCGGACGATCCCACGGAGCCAGGTTTCGCCGGAGGCGGTGGACCAGCCGCGCGGCGTGGTGACCTCCTCCCAGTCGCTCACATCGCCAGAGATGGCGCGCTGCGGGTCCACGGTCCCCGCGGGGCCGTGCCAGAAGCGCCACTGGCGCAGCAGGTTGGGCTGGCCGAGCGCCTGCAGCGCCTCCTCCAGCTTGGCCGTGGCCTCAGACAGGATCGGCAGCAGGTCGTTCTTGGTGGTAGCCATGGGCGATTATCCTCCCTCGGGGAGCTACACCGCAGAGACGCAGAGGACGCAGAGAGAGGAATTGATCATGATATCTCTGCGCTCTCTGCGCCTCTGCGGTGGATTGGTCCTACCCTAGCGCTTTGCGGGTGGCTTCGACCACCTGCGAGAGCACCAGGTAGGTGTCGATATAGCGGTGGTAGCGCCCCTCGGTGCGGCGCAGGAAATCAGCGGCCTGGTCCAGCGCCTTCATCGCCCGCTCCTTATCGCCGGCGCGATGGGCGCGGTGGGCGGCGGCCATGTAGGCCAGCAGCCGGGCATGGTAGGCGAGGATGTCGAGCGAGCGGCGGTGGACCTCGTTCTGGGTCAGCTCTTGCCGGGCGCTCAGGGACGCCGAGGCGTCGGCGATGAACTGCTCGAGCTCGGCCAGCCGGGCGTCGTCCGCGTCCAGCAGCGGCAGCGCGCGGGCGTGGGCCGTCTCGGCCACCTGCAGGAGCGACTCTAGCCGATCCAGGTAGCCATCCACCCAGGCGGCGCTGTCGCCATAGGCGGCCTCCAGGTAGCTGCGGCGCAGCGCCTCCCAGGAGACGCTGGGGTTCCAGAGCGCCTCGGCCAGGGCGGCCATGGCCAGGCCCGAGGGGTAAAAGTTGCGGAAGGGCTGGCAACTGACGATGCCATCCAGCCCGGCGGCCTTGAGCCCTTGCAGGTCCTCCCAAAAGACCCGCGCCACCACCGTGTCGGTCATCTGCCGCCAGACGGCCCACATCAGGTGATAGTCAAAGTCAAAGCTATCGCCCTGGAAGACCTTGCGCCAGGCGGCCAGGCTCTCGGCATAGGCGCGGTTGGTGATGGGCGCGACGGTCTGGTTCACCGGCGGGCGCGGCGCCAGCCCCTCCTCGGCGCAGGCGTCGCTAAAGAGGTCGTGGCCGTAGCAGCGGCGGATGGGCGCGAACATCATGATGGCGTTGCCGTAGCGGTCGTCCATGATTACCTGCTCCGGCGGCCACCAGAGCTCGAAATAGCAGAGAAAGACGAAACGCTTGCCCGGGGCGCGCTGCTGGAGCGCGACGGAGAGGGCGTTGACGAGCTTGGCGTACCAGTCGGCGATGGAGAGCGTGCGGCAGTCGTCGCATTCGCACTTGTTGTTCATGGCGTCGGAGAGCCAGACGTGCACCACGTCCACCTCGGGGTGGGCGCTGGAATAGCGCGCGATCTCTTCCACGAACGCGTCAAAGGCCGGCTGGAAGGAGTAGCAGAGCTCGGTATTGATGGGCATATCGCGGAAGAGCTTGCGGGCGCCGCCGGTCTCGGCCACCCAGCGCTGGCGGTCGGCGGGGACCGGCTCGTCGGTGGTGACCCAGCCAGAGCGAGGCAGCCCCAGCGTCAGCGCCGTCCAGCCGTGGCCCACCTGGTGCAGCACCAGGCCGCGGGTCTTGAGCGAGGCGATCACCTCCAGGTCCAGGGCGCGGGCCTCGGCCTCGCTGACGTCGTGGTCCTTGCGCTCGGGGTTGTAGCGCTTGCCGTACCAGAGCTGATAGAAATACTGGCTGTTGAAGAACTGCAGGAAGAGGGTGTTCATCCGCCGCTTGGCGCACCAGTCCACCATCCCCAGCGCGTGATCCAGCGAGGGGGCGCCCTCGATGCAGAGGCCGCGGTGGCGATAGGCGGCTAGTTCGCGGATGGGCGACTCGGGCGCGTCCAGCTCCTTGAAGCGGGGGATCACTTCGCCATCGGGGCCGGGGCGGACGTAGCGGACGCCCTGGCTCTCCAGGTAGGCATAGACGCCAAAGAGGACGCTGCGGGCGTTGCGCCCGGCGATAGCGACCCCGCCCTCGGCGCCCCAGATCGCATAGCCGTCATCCAGCAGCGAGGGGGTCAGCTCGGCGCCCGGCGGCTGGGGCAGCCAGTCGCACAGGCCCAGCCAGATCGTGCCCGGCGCGGGCTCCACGGCGTAGGCCCCTTGGGCTCTCCAATCGGTGCCGGTGATCTTGGCGCCATAGCGCGCCAGCTCGCGCGCCGCAAAATCGAGCGTCTTGTCGGTGGCTGCGTCGCTGGTCTTGAGCCAGCGGACCTCTGATAGCCTCATCTTGGCCTCCTCACCTGCCGTGCAGGCGTTCTCGTGCTCAACGGGGGTATTATACCGCATCGCGCCAGATGGAGCAATCGGGAGAGGGGCGGGCCGGGCTTACACTCGCGGTCTAGCGCGCCATTTCTGATGCGAGGCCGGTCATCCGCAGGCTTGCCTCCCAGACCTGGCGGCCCGTCTGGCGATCCAGGGCGTGGGCCGCCGGCTTTTCGCCGATGGTGAGGTAGAAGAAGCGGCCGCTGATCTCGGCCATCTCGGGGGCGGCGGCGAGGTAATAGAGCGCCTCGCCCGAGATGGCGGGGTCCTTGAGGGTCGGGCCGATCACGTGGCGCGAGTACCAGCGGTACAGGGGGCCGTTGTTGTTGCCGATGTTCGTTTTGACGTCTCCGGGGTGCATGGCGTTGATGGTGACGCCGGAGCCCCGCAGGCGATCGGCGAACTCCCAGGTGGTCAGGAGCTGGGCCGTCTTGGAGGCGCCATAGCCGGCATAGCCGTTGTAGCGGCGGCGCTCCCAGTTCAGGTCATCCAGGTGCACGCCATGAAAACGGTGGCCCTCCGAGTTGACCTGGATGATCCGCGCCGGCGCGCTGGCCTGGAGGCGCTCAAGCAGCAGATGGGTCAGCAGGAACGGCGCGAGGTGGTTGACGCAGAAAACCGTCTCGAACCCTTCGCGGGTGGCCGTGCGGCCGGTGCAAAAGAGCCCGGCGGAGTTGATCAGCACGTCGAGACGAGCATAGTTGCGCAGCAGCGTGTCGGCTGCCTCCCGCACCTGGCGGAGGTCGGCAAAGTCCGCCTGGACGATGTCCACCGGGACCGGGTATTGGGCCAGAAGCTGCTCGCGGACAGCCTGGGCCTTGTCCAGATTGCGGGCGAGCAAGACGAGATGCGCGCCGCCGCGGGCCAGCCGCTGGACGGCCGCCAGCCCCACGCCCGACGTGGCGCCCGAGACGACGCACACCTGGCCCGCCAGGGAGGCGCCGGTGGTCTTTTGCGCCGCCCGGCTGTTCTGCAGAAACACCAGTTCGTCTGGTAGCGCGAGCTTCATCTGGTTTTCTCCCTCTACCCGAAGCGTTTGCGCATGAAGCGGCGATACGGCCCCTTAAAGTAGGGGATGCCGTTAAAGATGTCGCCCCACAGGTCGTAATAGTCGCGCTGCTCGAGGATCCGGCCGTCCGGGTGCAACACGAGCTTGGTGGCGCCATAGACCGGGGTGCTGGGGAACTTGTCGAAGGCCATGGTCATGGTCCACTCCATCAGGATGGTATCCCCGCTCTGGGCGATGGCGTGGATGTCCATCTGCAGCGATTTACAGCGCTGGGTCAGCCGCGCGCAGAGCGCCGTGAACTCGGCGATCCCCTCGATGCGCTGGATCGAGTCCTGGAAGACAATGTCCGGGTGGTAATAGGGCAGGATGTGGGACCAGTCCGGCTTGCCCTGGGCGTTGTACGTCCTGGACCAGAGCTCTTTGACGGTGGCCGTGTCCAGCGTGCGGAGCGGTTCGGGCTCTGCGCTGGCGGCCTCGACCTGGCTATTGGTGCGTTCCGGATCCATGGCACGCTCCCGTCGAAACAAGATGGGCGCAACTGGTGCGCCGGCCAGTCGTCTGCCTCCGCGGAACGATCCGCTGACCAGGGCTTGTGGCGGCGGAAGGGCGCCCCGTCCCTACTGGTCGTCAGCGCGGAGGAGTTCGGCCTGGCGGCGGTAGAGCTGGCTATACAGGCCGCCGCGCTGCATCAGCTCCTCGTGCTGGCCGACCTCGGCGATCTTGCCCCGCTCCACGGCGACGATCTTGTCGGCGTTGCGGATGGTGGAAAGACGGTGGGCGATCACCAGCGCCGTCCGGCCGCGCATCACGTTATCCAGCGCCTGCTGGATGAGGTACTCGGCCTCGGCGTCCACCGAGGAGGTGGCCTCGTCCAGGATGAGGATGCGCGGGTCCACCAGGATGGCCCGAGCCAGGGCGATGCGCTGCTTTTCGCCTCCGGAGAGCTTGACGCCCCGCTCGCCGACCTCGGTGCCATAGCCCAGCGGCAGCGCCGAGATGAAATCGTGGGCAAAGGCGGCCTTGGCGGCGGCGAGCATCTCGTCCTCGGTGGCGTCGGGGCGGCCGTAAAGCAGGTTGTCGCGGATCGTGCCGTTGAAGAGAAAGGTGTCTTGCAGCACCAGGCCGATCTGGCTGCGCAGCGATTGCAGCGTCACGCCGCGGATATCCTGCCCGTCGATGGTGATGCGGCCCTGCTGCGGATCCCAGAAGCGCAGCAGCAAGTTGGCAAGGCTGGTCTTGCCCGCGCCGCTGCGCCCCACCAGGGCCACCACCTCGCCGGGGGCGATCTCCAGGTTGACGTCGTGCAGCACCGTCTCGTCCTCGTAGGCAAAGGTGACGCCCTCGAAGCGGACCGCGCCCTTCAGGCGGGGCAGGGGCTGGGCCTCCGGCTCGTTCTGGATGGTGGGCTGGGTATCCAGGAGCTCCAGGATGCGCGACCCGGCGGCCAGGGCGTGCTGCACCGTGTTGTCCACCTCGGTGAGGCGGTTGAGCGGCTGGTAAAAGTTGGGGAGGTAGGCGACGAAGGCCAGCAGCCCGCCCAACGTCAGGGCGCCGCCGATGGCCCGATTGGCGCCGAAATAGAGGATGAGCGCCATGCCCACCGAGGAGAGAAAGCCCACCGCCGGCAAAAAGATGGAAAAGTACTGGATCGCCTTGATGTTCATCCGGTAATAGGCCTCGCTCTGCCGGGTGAAATGCCCGGCCTCGCGGATCTCCTGGACGAAGGCCTGGATCACGCGGATGCCGCTGATGCTATCGGCCAGCTCGGCGTTGATGTCACCCATGCGGTCGCGCGCCTGGCGGTAGATCGGGCGGATGTGCTGGTTGAAGTAGCGCAGGGCCACGGCGATGAAAGGCACCGGGATGCAGGCGATGAGCATCAGCCGCCAATCCATGCTGCCGAGGATGATGGCGGCGCCGAGGCCGCGCAGGGTGTCGATCAGCAGAAAGGGCACGGCGTGGGTGACAAAGCCCTCCAATACCTCCACGTCGCCGGTGATGCGCGTCATGATCTCGCCGGTCTGGCGGCGGTTAAAGTAATCCAGCGAGAGGCTCTGCAGGTGCTCGTACAGGCGGATGCGCAGGTCGCGGATGAAGCGCGCGCCCAGGATGTGGCGCACCAGGTTGGAGGCGACCTGCAGCACCTGGTTGGCGGCATAGATGACCACGAGCCCGAGGACGAGCCCCAGGAGAAGCTGCGCGTTCTTGGGCACCACCACATCGTCCACGAGGCGCTTCTGGTAAAGCGGGGGCAACAGGCCCAACGCGGTGGTGGCCACCGAAAGGGCGATGTTGGCGGCAACCCACCAGGCATAGGGCTTGATGAGGCTAAGCAGGCGTTTGAAGGTGTTCATGGGCGCTCCGTGCGGATGTGATGCGCCTGATTATGCGCGGATGCGGCGGCTTGTCAAGCAAGAGCCGCTCGAAGACGAGCGGGCGCTCGAAGACGAGCGGGCGCTCGAAGACGAGCGGGCGCTCGAAGACGAGCGGGCGCTCGAAGACGAGCGGGCGCTCGAAGACGAGCGGGGCGCCATTTGACATGGTCCCCCATCGCGCTATGATGCGCCCTATCTCCTCTGCCGGGACGCGGAGCGCCGCTGCCCGGCACCGTACACGGAAGGTGACCTGCATGACCGTATCGCGCAACTGGAGAGTGCCGTTCTTCACGATGTGGATCGGTCAGGCCGTGTCGCTGACGGGCAGCCACCTGGTGCGTTTCGCCCTCACCTGGTGGCTCACCGAGGTGACGGGCTCAGCGACGGCCCTGGCCACCGCCACCATCATGTTCACCCTCCCCGCCATCTTGATCGGCCCCTTCGCCGGGGCGCTGGTGGATCGGCTCCCTCGCAAGTGGGTGCTGATCATCTCGGATGGCACCATTGCCCTGTTCACCGTGGTGCTGAGCGTGCTTTTCTGGCTGGATAAGGCGCAGCCCTGGCATGTTTTCGCCATCATGTTCGTGCGCGCCGTCGGCGACAGCTTCCAGACCCCCACCATGATGTCCACCACGCCACTGATGGTCCCCAAGGAGCATCTCTCGCGGGTGGCGGGGATGAACGCGACGCTGTGGGGCGTCCTCTCGTTCGCCGTGCCGCCGCTGGGCGCGGTGCTGTTGAGCTTGATGGGCGTGCGCGGCGTCCTGCCGATCGACGTGATCACCGCAGCCATCGCCGTGACGATCCTGGCCTTTATCCGCATCCCCCAACCGGAGGGGCAGCGGGTGCAGGGGAAAGGGGCCGGTGCGGTGCTGCGCGACCTGGGCGCGGGGCTGCGCTACGTCTGGGACTGGAAAGGCATGCGCTATTTCATCATGACGGTGCTGGTCTGGGGGATCTTTATCACGCCGCTCATGTCCTTCCAGCCGCTGCTGGTGACCGAGCACTTCAAGGGGGGCGCGCTGGAGCTGGGCTGGCTCAGCTCGGCCTTTGGCATCGGGCTGGTGGCCGGCGGCATGGTCCTAAGCGTCTGGAAAGGGTTCAAGCGGCACCTGGCCACCAGCATTTTCGGGACGCTGGTCTCGTCGCTGGGGCGGCTGATCGTGGGCCTGTCGCCTGCCCACGCCATGTGGCTGGCCATCGCGGGCCAGTTCATCGCGGGGCTGGGGCTGTCGGCACATAACAGTGGCGAGCGCGCCGCCGAGCAAGTGGCGGTGGCTCCCGAGATGCAGGGGCGCTTTTTCGCCGTGCGCCAGGCGGCCTTTACCGCGCTCAGCCCCATCTCGCTGAGTATCTTTGGCCCCGTGGCCGACGCGATAGGCGTGCGGATCTTTTGGATCCTCATGCCCGCCGCCGGGCTCGTCAATGCCCTGGTTCGGCGCTTTGTCCCGGCCATCTATCACATGGAGGACGCCGGGGCCGATGGGCGGCCCGTGGCCGCTGAGGGCAAGCCGCGGTCGGCCCTGGCGGCCCTGGCGGACGACGACATCTGATCCGGGAGGGAGGACCACACGGTGGAGATCCTGGTACCTGCCGACTGCGCCCGCGCGCGCGACCTGTTTGCGGCGCCGCGGCTGCGCCTGAGCCTCGATGCGCTGATCGCCGGCAACTCGCCGGGGACGCTCTGGGTCGATGATCCGGCGGCGCCGCGGTCGGCGCTGATGTGGGATGGCGATGGCTCGGTGGCGCTGGCGGGCGACGCGAACAACGCCGCTTTCCTCCGGGAGGCTGCCTCGGTGATCGCGGAGCGGATGCTGGCGCGCCACCACTCGCTCAAGATCCGCTACGGCCATCCGGGCTGGGAGGGCGCGATGGCGGCGCTCTTTCCCGGCGCGACGCTCTCGGTGGGGGCGCGCGTCCTCTACTCCTTTGGGCGGGTGGCGTTGCCCGATTGGCGCAGCCGGGTCCCCGAGGGGTTCGCCATCCGGGCGGTGGACGAGGCGCTCCTGGCCGCCGACGGGCTGGCGAACATCGGGCGGCTGCGCGCGGAGGTGGCGGCGCACTGGCCCTCGGTGGAGCGGTACCTGGCGCGGGGCCTTGGCTATTGCGCGCTGCGCGGCGACGAGGTGGCCGGCTGGTGCGATGGGGGGCTGGCCAGCCCGGGCAAGACCTCGATCACCATCGAGACGATGGAGCGCTATCGGCGGCTGGGGCTGGCGACGCTGATGGCCAGCGCCTTCCTGGAGCGGTGCCAGCGCGAGGGGATCGCGCCGTATTGGGACGCCTGGGCGGACAACTGGGGTTCCCTCGCCACCGCCGAGCGGGTCGGGCTGGCGCGGATCGACGCCTATGCCATTCGCGTCTATGGCCCGCCGCGGGCCCCCCAGCCCAGTGAGAGGACGCCCCGCGGGATTTGACACCGTTAGGGCGTTGGCGCTATGATGACGCTGTTCCGTTTTCCGCTGGGAGCGCCCAGCACCCCCGGCCACCCGTCCTCTGAGCGTATGCCATGACCAACTCGCGCGACTGGAAGGCTCCTTTCTTTTCCATGTGGATCGGCCAGGCCTTTTCCATGGTGGGCAGCCACCTGGTGCGGTTCGCGCTGATCTGGTGGCTCACTGAGACCACCGGCTCGGCCACCGTGCTGGCGACCGCCACCATCATGACCTCCCTTCCCGCCATCTTTTTGGGCCCCTTCGCGGGGGTGCTGGTGGACCGGATTTCCCGCAAATGGGTGTTGATCGTCTCCGATGGCAGCATCGCCGTCTTTACGATCGTGCTGGCGGCCCTCTTTTGGCTGGACAAGGCCCAGCCCTGGCACGTCTTTGGCATCATGTTCCTGCGCGCGATCGGCGACTCGTTCCACCGCCCCACGATGATGTCCACCACGACGCTGATGGTCCCCAAGGAGCAGCTCTCGCGGGTGGCGGGAATGAACGCGACGCTTTGGGGGACGCTCGATTTCGTGGTGCCGCCCATCGGCGCGGTGTTGCTGACCGTGCTGGGCGTGCGCGGCGTGCTGCCCATCGACGTGATCACGGCGGCCATGGCGATCTCGGTCCTCTTGTTCCTGCGCATCCCCCAGCCCGAGGCCAAGGTGCAGGGCAAAGGGGCCCATGCGGTGTTGCACGACCTGGGCGAAGGGCTGCGCTACATCTGGGACTGGAAAGGCATGCGCTACTTTATGCTCACGACCCTCTTTTGGGGCGTGTTCATGACGCCGATGCGCTCGTTCCAGTCGCTGTTGGTGGTCGACCACTTTAAGGGCGGCGCGCTGGAGCTCGGTTGGCTCACCTCGGCCTTCGGCATTGGGATGCTGGGCGGCGGCGCGCTGTTGAGCGTCTGGGGAGGGTTCAAGCGGAGCTTGGCGACCAGCATCACGGGGACGGCGGTTTCGTCGCTCGGGCGGCTGGTGGTGGGGCTCTCGCCGGCCACCGCCTTCTGGCTGGCCATGGGCGGCCAGTTCGTGGCGGGTCTGGGCTTTGCGGCGCACACCTCCGGGATGCGCGCGGCGGAGCAGGTGGCGGTGGCTCCCGAGATGCAGGGACGCTTTTTCGCCGTCAGCCACGCCATCTTTACCGGCCTCACGCCCATCTCGCTCAGCCTCTTTGGCCCTCTGGCCGACGTGGTGGGGGTTCGGATCTTTTGGTTTCTTATGCCTGCCGCGGGGCTGCTCCTGGCGGTCATCCGGCGCCTCGTCCCGAGCATCTATCACATCGAGGATCCCGGCGCGGACGGGCGGCCTATCCCGGCCGGCGCGGCGCTGGTGCTCCAACCGGCGGAGGCGGCGGACGAGGAGGAGTAGGCGCTGCCCAAGTGGGGGCGAATACCGGAGGGCGAACACAAGGTTCGCCCCAACAAGGCGTGCCGTAGGGGCGAACCTTGTGTTCGCCCTCTCGTGTCTACCCTCCGATGTTCGCTCCCCTTCCATCCGTCTTGACGCGTAGCCGCATCTGTGCTATCTTGCGGCATCTCGTTGAAAGCCGGTAGTTGATCGTCATGTCCATGGCTCGGCTCAGCAAGCGTTTCCCGGCCCTCGCCCATGTGGATTTCCGCTGGTATTGGGGAGGGCTCTTTTGTTACTCCTTCGCCATGCAGGCGCGCACGGTGATCGTTAGTTGGCTGGTCTACGAGCTGACGGGCTCGGCGCTGTCGCTGGGCTGGTCGCTGGCGACGTGGGGCCTGGCGGGGGTGCTCTTTTCCCTGGTCGGCGGGGTCTTTAGCGATCGCTACGGCGCGCGGCGGGTGGTCATCGCCTTCCGCGTCCTCTCGGCGGCGGGGCTGCTGGCGGTGGCCCTGCTCGCCGCCACGGACCAGTTGGCTTTTTGGCACCTGCTGGTGCTCAGTTTCGTCAACGGCGTGGTGAGCGCCTTCGAGTACCCGGCGCGGACGGCGCTGGTCTCGGGCATCGTCCCGCGGCAGGAGCTGACCGGCGGTTTCGCGCTGACCTACTCGGCCATGAACCTCGCCTACATCATTGGCCCCATGAGCATGGGCGTGGTCACCGAGCGGGCGGGCGCCGAGTGGGCGCTGCTGATCACCGGCCTGATCAACCTGCTGGGGGCGCTGCTGATCCTGCCTGTGGGGCGCGGCGTGGCCCAGGCGCCGACGACGCCGGTGCGGGCGTCGTTCCTGCGCGATGCCCTGGCCGGGCTGCGGCATGTGACGCAGAACCGCGCGCTGGCGGTGGTGCAGCTCACCCTGCTCATCTATGTGGTGCTGCTGATGCCGTATCGTGACATCCTGGCGGCGGTGGCGGCGGACGTGCTCAAGACCGGCGCCTCGGGGCTGGGCGTGCTCAGCGGCGCGATGAACGCCGGGGCGCTCCTGGGCAGCGTGGCGCTCTCGCTGGCCGGGGAGATCAAGCGGCGGGGGAAGGCGCTCCTTGCGGCGGCGCTGTTCGCCGCGGTGGGCGCCGCGGTCTTTGGGCGGTCGGAGGTCTTTGCGCTCTCGGCCCTGTTGCTGGTGATCGCCGGGATCGGGCAAGGGTTCTTTATCCCGCTAGATAACACGCTCCTGCAGACCTACGCCGCGCCCGAGATGCGCGCGCGGGTGGTGGGCGTCAACATGTTCATCTGGAGCCTGGGTCCCATCGGCACCATCGCCATCGGCGCGCTGGCCGACCGGGTGGGCGCTGGTTTGGCGGTCACCACCTTTGCGGCGGTCTCGGCGGCGCTCTTTGTGGTGGCTGCGGCGGCGATGCCCCGGCTGCGACGGTTGGAGTAGAGAAGGGGTAGGGGCAACCCCCCGTGGTTGCCCTCAGGCAGGGGGCAGGCAGAGGGCAGGCACGCGGCAGGCACGCGGCAGGCACGGGGCAGGCAGAGGGAAGGCACGGGGCAGGCACGGGGCAGGCACGGGGGCCTGCCCCTACAGATACGCCATATGCGATATGCGATAGCACCGATCCAAGGAGGTATTGCCGTGGAATTGATCTCGCGCGAGAGAATCGTCGACCTGACGCCCAAGAACCCATTCGACCGCTTCGCCGATGGCCGGCCCCGGGTGCCGGACGAGATCCTGGAGCGGATGCGCCTGGTGACCACCGAGGAGGCCTGGGGCGTGCTGCGCAACCACGGCTATGATTTCCAGTTCGAGGGCAACTGGCTCAATATCCACCCGGAGCGGATTCTGGTGGGGCGCGCCGTCACCGGCCGCTACGTCCCCAAGCGCCCCGATTTGCACGAGGTGATCGAGGCGGAGGGCGCCGCCCACGGGCGCATCGGCGGCCAGAACTCCTGGATCATCGACACCCTGGTCAAGGATGACGTGATCGTGATCGAGCTCTTTGGCAAGGTGGTGCGCGGGACCTTCACCGGCGATAACCTCTCCACCTCCATCGTGGCGCGCACGGGCGGCACGGGGATGGTGGTGGATGGCGGGATGCGCGACTACCAGCGGGTGATGGAGCTGCCGACCTTTAACGCCTTTATCAAGGGGCTGGACCCCACCGGCATCGGCGACGTCACGCTAACGGAGATCAACGGCCCCGTCCGCATCGGGCAGGCCACCTGCCTCCCCGGCGACATCGTGCTGGGCACGCCTACCGGCATCATCTTCATCCCGCCCGAGCTGGCGCTGGAGGTGGTGGAGCGCTCGGAAGAGATTCGGCGGCGCGATTACTGGGGCAAGATGATGCTCCGCGAGGGGAAATACACCCCTGGCGAGATCGACCGCAAGTGGTCGGACGCAATCGAGACCGACTATCAGGCGTGGAGCCAGGCCAACTAGGGATGAGCCGTGGCCCTTTGCGATCTCCCGGCGCCTCATCCGCTCCGGGACCTTGGGCTTTTCGTGTGGAGGTCGTCATGCTCGAACACGTCAACACCAACTCTCGCCCCTCTCAGCTCCGCATCACCGACTTGCGGGTGGCCTCCCTGGTGGGGGTGCCCTTCCGCTCCGCGCTGCTGCGGCTGGACACCAACCAGGGCATCTACGGCCTGGGGGAAATCCGCGACGGCGCCAGCGAGGTCTATGGGCTGATGCTCAAGAGCCGGCTGCTGGGAGAAAACCCCTGCGACGTGGACCGGCTCTTTCGCCGGGTGAAGCAGTTCGGCGGCCACGGGCGGCAGGGGGGCGGCGTCTGCGCCATCGAGATGGCGCTGATGGACCTGGCGGGCAAAGCCTACGGCGTGCCCTGCTACCAGCTCGCCGGCGGCAAGTTCCGCGACCGCGTGCGCATCTATGCCGACACGCCCAGCAGCCCCGACCCGGCGATCCAGGCGGAGCACCTCAAGGAGCGGCTGGCCCGCGGGCTGACCTTCCTCAAGATGGACGTGGGGATCAATCTGCTGAAGGATGTGCCCGGCGCGGTCTGCGCCCCCGCGGGGATGCTGGAGACGCGGGACGTGATGCACCCCTTCACCGGCATCCAGCTCACCGACGTGGGCATCGCCGCGCTGGGCGAGTACGTCGGGCAGGTGCGCGTCGCGGTGGGGTACGACGTCCCGCTGGCCGCCGACCACTTTGGGCACCTGAACATCGAGTCGTGCATCAGGCTGGCCCGGGCGCTGGACCGCTACAACCTGGCCTGGCTGGAGGACATGGTCCCCTGGCAGTTCACCGACCAGTACGAGCGGCTCGCCCAATCGTGCGCGACGCCGATCTGCACCGGCGAGGACATCTATCTCAAGGAGGGGTTCCGGCCGCTGCTGGAGCGGCGGGCGGTGGCGGTGATCCATCCCGACCTGGCCACCTCGGGCGGAATCCTGGAAACGAAAAAGATCGGCGATCTGGCGCAGGAGCACGGCGTGGCCATGGCGATGCACATGGCGGCGACGCCCGTGGCGACCATGGCCAGCGTCCATTGCGCGGCGGCGACGGAGAATTTCCTCGCGCTGGAATGGCACGCTGCCGACATCCCCGATTGGAGCAACCTGGTCACCGGCCTGCCCAACCCCATCGTGCAAGAGGGGTTCATCCAGGTCCCCGACGCGCCCGGGCTGGGGGTGGAGCTGAACGAGGAGGTCGTGCGCCGTCACCTGGACCCCCAGCGGCCCGGCTGGTTCGAGCCGACGCCGGAGTGGGACCAGGCTCGGGCGCACGATCGGTTGTGGAGCTAGGCATCCCCTTCACCGCCCCAGCCTGGGCAGGTAGGCGCGGGGCGCGGGAGACGGCGGGACCCGGCCCCAGGCCGGACGACCGGCGTCGTCGGCCAGCTTGCGCAGGCCCGAGCCGTCACGGCCGACAATCCACAGGCTGCTGGTCGAATCGTGCACGTCAGCCACCCGCTCAAAGACGATGTACTGGCCGTCCGGCGAGATGCTGAGGCCGCGGGCGCTGTCGTCGGTGAGATGGGTCAACTGGGTGACCTCTTGCGTCGCCAGATTGTACTCAAAAATGTTGGCATAGATCTCCAACTGAACGTACCGCTTGCAGAAGAGAAAGCCGGACCCGTCCGGCAGCCACTCGATGTCATGGACGAGCTCGGCGCCATAATAGGCGCTGATGGGGACGACCCTGACCCCGCCGGAGGCGTTGCCCGCCGTGTTCAGGTAGATCCCCTCGACATTCTCCCAGATCGGGTCATCCTTTGACGAGTAGAGATACTGGTCCCTGGTCGCGGCGGTCGGGCCCCAGGCCACCAGATTCGGCGCGGCGTGCTGAACCACCGGGAGCGATTGGCCGATGGAGCCGAGAGACGGAGTGGCGGGGATCTGCCTGATGGCGGAGTAGGTCCGCATGCCATAGGCGAGCGCCGAGCCGTCGGCCTTCCAGGAGACCTTGCCGGTGCCGAGGGCGTCGATGCCAGAGAACACGCTGATGATGAGGTTGCCCCCGGGCACGGTGGCATTGGGCTGAACGTCCGCGAGGGGCGGGGAGGCCAGGATGCGGAGCCCCCCATAGATGCCAACCGCGGGCTGCACGACGCCCGGCCCGAGATCGGCGACGTGATCGAATGTGATCGTGCCGTCATTGAAAGCGGACTTGGGCCCCGGCGCGCCCTGCACGTAGACCTGCACCAGGGAGCTCGTCCAATTGTCGACGTTCACCGTCACCGAGCCCTTGGGCAGCGCGGCGAGCGCAGCACAGGCCGGCGAGTTGGTGATGCGCCGGTAGCCGGACCCATTGTAGCCGATGGCGTAAACGTCGCTCTGGTACCACGAGCAGGTCTCCTCGTGCTCGCTGGAGAAGGCCAGCTCGCGGCCGTCGGGTCGCCAGGCAAGGTCCTGGGCGGCCCAGAGGGCGAGCGGGCGGGGAGCAGCCCAGAGGATGCGATCGCCGGCGCCTTCGGGCGAGATGACGTGGATGTCGTGCGTCGAGCGGCGGACGTAGGCGATGACCCCTTGATCGCCGGCAGCGGGCGACGGAGGCGAGCCGGGGGTGGATGCTTGGAGCGGGACAGCGGGTGGAAGGACAAGGCCGACGGCCAGCGCGCTGGCGGCCAGGATGACGCCAGCCAGTCGAAGCGCATGGCGGACGAAGGGATACGTAGCCATGATCGACACCTCGCTTTACCCAGAGGGCCTGGCGGGCCACAGCGAGCTATCGTGGGGGCCACAGCAAGTAGGTGGGAAGCGTCATGGATGAGGCCATTGGCTGCCCCGAGGCAAGCGCGATAGCTGCGCCCGGTCCAGGATGGCACTTTACCTCGCCTATTGTAGCACGCGCAGAGGGCGCCTGTCAAGCGGAAAGCGGAGAGTGCCAGCGATGAGCCAAGTCGATAGGCGTCACGTGCTGGAGGACGAGGTCTTTACCTACCGCGCGGGCAAGGACGGCAAGGTTTTCATCTGCTGGCGCGGCAAGCAGGTGACGGTGCTGAAGGGCCAAGCGGCGCTCAGGTTCCTGGCCAGGATCGAGCCGCTGGAGGGCCAGGAGGCGCAACTGGTCATGGCCAAGTCCACCGGTCACTTCAAGCACGGCAACGAGCCAAGGTAGGGCCTCGATGGCCGCGCCCTCACGCCAGGCCCAGTTGGGCCAACACCTCCGCCTGGCGATCCGCGGGCAGCCCCATCCCGTCCAGCCCTCGGCGCACCAGGGCCGCGTCGCAGCCGCGCTGGCGCAGGCAGCGGATGATGGGCGCGGACCTGTCGGCCCGGCCCCGCCCTAGCTCGGTGATCAGGCGCAGCTCCAGGGCCACCGTGGGCACCAGGTACGGCCCGCACGGGAGCTCCGCATAGTGCTCCCAAGGCCCGCGGCCGTAGGTCTCCACGTGATCCGCCTCCGAGGCGACCTCCACGGTGCTGAACTCGACCTCCACGCCCTCCACGAGATAGCTGGCATAGTACTGCCTGGCCTCCGGCAGCCAGGTGGGCGGCGCCAAGCACTGGCATGCAGACAGCGCCGCGGCGAAAGCATCGACGCCGGCGCGCTCCCTGACCAGGATATCCGCGTCGGCAGCGGGGAGATCGACACCGTGCAGCAGCGCGGCGGCGGTGCCCACCAGCCGGTATTCCACCGCAGCGCAGGCAGGCATGCTGAGCCTCAACATGGCGGCCAGCGCTCCTACTAGGCGTCCTCTCTCCAACACGGGCGCGGGATGGCTCATCGACGTCCTCCGGGCGTCACAGCGACTCGAGGCGCGGGCATTGCACGCAAGGCGATTACGCTCGCTTGCGCGGCCATGGTCACTCTCCTCTCAGCGCCTGGCGAGCCGGCCCGCACGGCGATCAATGCGGCATGGAATGCCGGGCGGCATGGAATGCCGGGCGGCATGGAATGCCGGGCGGCATAGAATGCCGGGCGGCATGGAATGCCGGGCGCCATGGAATGCCGACGCCGTGCTACGCGCCATGGAATGGCGTCGGCGGCGCCCGATGAAATCGGGCTTCTGGAGCCTCCGTGGCATGGAGTGCCGAAGCCTGATTCGATCAGGCGCTGCCGCTCAGCTCGGCGATCCATCGCCGAGCGCGACTCTGCACAAGCCCTGGCGAGTCGCGACGGGTTACTCCACGATCGGCAGCTCGGGGTTCCCTGGGCCAAAGTGCTTGAGCATCACCAGGGGCTCCGTGCCGGAGCGGTTGGTGATGGTCACGCCCTCCCTCGCCGCGCCCTCGCTGACGTAGAATTCGTCGCTGGTCAACTGCCCGAAGCGAATCATCGCCGGCGTCTCGATATCCCAGACGCCCAGGCGGCCATAGCTCTGCATCATGATCAACCCATAGGCGGCGGCATCGCGGATGACCACCGTGCGGCCGGGGAGGACGGTCAGTTGCTTGGCGCTAAAGGCATTGGAGCGGTAGGCGATCCAGTGGTCCAGGTACCCCTCGGCTTCCATCTCGTCCACGGCGCTGGCCGGCAGAGGCCGCATAAAGTGCTTCCGGTGGAAATCCGGGTCCACGTTGAGCTCCCAGTCGATGATCTCCATGAGCCAGTCCACGCTCTTGAGGCGATCCTGAGGCGTGTCTTTCCAGAGCAGCTCCTCCGGCACGATGGCGTCGCCGGTGAGGGACTGGTACATGCTAAAGACGTCGGAGGCCTTTTGCGGCTCGTAGGTGCAGAGGCTGCCGGGGGCGTGCAGCAGCCCTGGCGGCACGTTCCAGCCGGTCCCTGGCTCGAGCCGGTAGGCCTGCGAGATGTTGGTGATCTTGTTGTCGCCCTTGGAAAAGTTGATGAGGCACTCGCGGACCTGCTCCCGGGTGGTGCCGGGCACAAAGCCGAAAAAGGTGTAGGGGAAATCGGCGCCATAGTTGTTCACCTGAGGCGGAAAGTAGTACGCCTCCGGCTTGCCCTTTTGGCCCGTCAGGGCGGCATGCTCGTCGCGGTGATGGACGTGGTGGGGCAGCGCGCCCTTGTTGTCAAAAAACTTGCTGTACATGGGCCAGCCGTGGTGGGCCTGCCAGATCCGCTCGCCGATGAGCGCGCCCTTGAGCTGGGCGACCGCCTCGGCGAAGAGCGCCTGGTGGGTGGCGCCATCCTCAAAGACGATCTGGCTCAGCCCCTCGTGCTGGCCGGTGAGCGGGCCGTTGTCCGCCGGGGTGGTGGAGGCGAACCAGCGCTCGTCGATGCCGCCGCGCGCGCCCCCCAGGGCGTAATAGTCGTCCGGGTGCAGCTTGAGCCGCCTGCCCGGGACGCAAAAGGAGCGCGGCACCCAGTTCGGCGCCAGCCGCACGATGCCCTGCCCCTGCTCGAAAGCCAGCCTGATGATCTCGCTTGTCCTCATGGTCACGCTCCCTCGAGTATGGTACACGGATTCCACAGATCGCGCGGATCAGGAAGCGGCATAGGAAGCCGCGCCCGGCATTCCATGCCGCCCGGCATTCCATGCCGCCCGGCATTCCATGCCGCTGCCGTGCGACCCGTGTCGGCCCCCTTCTCCTGCCGTCCGCTAGAGCTTGATCCACTCCCCCGGCTCGCCGAAGCGCAGCGCCTCGAAGAGCCGCGTGATGTGCCAGGCGTCGGTCAGCCCGCCGCGGGTGGGCTCCTCGCCGGAGAGCAGGCAACGGGCAAAGTAATCCACCTGCTGCACGTACCCCTCCATAAAGAGGCCCTTGTTGTAGAGCTGCCCCAGGGAAAACTCGGGCTCCCAGCAGATCGGCGCGCGGTCGTCCGGCCCGATATAGCTGGGGGCGCGCCCATACCCGCCGGCGCCGCGCATCCCGCCTGGGCGGTAGTAGGTGAGCTTGATGCCGTTCTCCACCACCACGTTGGCCCCCTGGCCCACGACCTCGAGCCGCTCCAGGGGGCTGGTCTCCGCCTGCCCGCCGGTGAGGCAGAGCGAGGCGACGGTCCCCTGGGCATAGACGAGGGTAACCACGGCATCGCCATTGGCGGCGCGGCGGTAGCAGAGCTCGCCGGCGGGGCCGAGGAGGTAATGGAGCGCCGAGCCGGGGTGGCAGGTGTCCATGAAGGCGCGCCAGGCCAGCATATGGTGGCGCTCGGCGGTCGCGGGCATGGTCAGGCGGTAGCGCATGGAGGCCGACTGCGCCCCGCCGAACTCGGGCGCCGAGATGATCTCCTTCACCTTCTCGTACGCGGGGAAGAACATCTTTTTATAGCCCACGGCCACCCGCCTGCCCGTTGCCGCGCTGATCTGCTGCAGGCGCTCGATCTCGGCGCAGGTGGCGGCGGGGGGCTTTTCCATCCAGACGTGGCAGCCGGCGCGCAGCGCCTCGGCGGCCAGGGCGGGGTAGCGGGGGTAGCCCTGGGCGTCGAAATTGACGCAGAGGAACACGGCGTCGAGCTGCTCCTTGGCCAGCATCTCGCGATGGTCGGTGTACCAGCGCTGGGCGCCAAAGAGCCGGGCGTAGGCGGCGGCCTTGTCGGCGTGGTGGTCAGCCAGCGCCACCAGCTCGACGGGCGCATACTGGAAGGCGGGATAGACGTTGCGGTAGGAATGGCCGCCAGCGCCGATAAAGCCGGCGCGGATGCGGCGGGGCGACTCCCAGTTGAACTCGACCATAGCTGGCTCCTCCTAGCGATCTCTGGGCTCTAGCTCCGTGCGTTGTACGCCCTGAGCACCCGGGGGCCGGGGGCCTCCTTCGGCCAGGGCAGGACCGTCGGGATCCCGGGCAACACGTCGAACAGGTTGTCGGGCAGCGGCCGCTCGCCGTCCAGGTCCAGGCACACCCGCCAGCAAAAGACGTCCGACTCCAAGATCGCCCAGTCGCCCTCGCGCCGGACCCGCAACGTCGCCTCCGGCCAGGCGAGTTCTTTGTAGTAGGGCAGAAAGAGCTTGTCGCGAGAGACGATCTCGCCGTCCTGCTGGAGCAGGGCGAACGCCCCGTGGGTCCGCTCCCGCGCCGCCAACTCGGCCAGCGGGAACGCGCCCAGCAGGCTCGAGGCGTTGGCGGGCAACTGCACCCGCCGCCACTCGTCCACCGGATAGCCGCCGGCGAGGCCAAAGAGCCCGTAGCGCACCTCTCCCTCCCAGGCTGGCCCCTCGTTCACGCCGAACACGCGCACCTCGCCGCCCTCGACCGCCAGGAAGGCGGCCAGCGGGGCGAAGGCCCGGCGCACCGGGTGAAAGGCGGGCGTGCGCCGCAGGTAATAGTCGACTACCGTCCAGGAGCGGGTGGCCGGCCAGCAGTCGTTGTACATCCAGAAAATCGCCGAGGAGGTGGAGAACATCCTCCGGCGAAAGTTGCGGATGTACTCGTGCAGGCCCTCCCCCTGGACGATGCCCGCATAATAGACATAATCCTCGATGCTCATGTCTTCGACCCGCTTGCCCAACCACTGCACGAGCATCTGGTCGGGGTAAGAGCGCCCGCCGCCCCAATAGGCGACGGCGTTGTCGTGCTGCTCAAAGGCGAAGGAGGTGGGGCGCTCGTGGCCGGGCGGGAGGCAGGCGCGCACGGTGGGCAGCGCGGCGGGGCCGAGGATGCCGCCCTCGTTGGGGAAGCGCGGCCCCATCTCCCGGTACTTGCGGAAATCGGTATCGGCGAAGCCGATGCTCCAGGGATGCTGGTCGCCGATATCGTCGCGGCGCGGCGACTCGTGGTCGGGCGAGTAGGGGGAGCTGGGCTGGTAATAGCGCGTGCCATCCTCTCGCTTCAGGATCACCGGCAGGACCAAGTGGAAGAGCGCGTAATCGGGGTGGGCCACGCCGCGCTCATAGCCCCAATGATGGTTCCCCTCCTCCATCTCGTTGTTGCCGCACCAGACGATCAGGCTCGGATGGTGCGCCAGCCGTCGCACCTGGTAGGCGGCCTCGCGCTTGACGTCGGCCAGGAAGCCTTCGTCGGTCGCCGGGTACTTGGCGCAGGCGAAAATAAACTCTTGCCAGACCAGCAGCCCCCGCTCGTCGCACAGCTCGTAGAGGTGGTCGGACTCGTAGAGGCCGCCGCCCCAGATGCGCAGCAGGTTCATGTTCGCCTCAAGGGCGCGATCCACCAGCGTCTCGTAGCGCGCCCGGTCCAGCCGCGCCAGGATCATGTCGGCGGGGACGAAATTGGCGCCCTTGCAAAAGATCGGCTTGCCGTTCACCCTGATGGTGAAATAGAGACCGCGCTCTGGGTGCGGCGACTGGTCCACGGCCACCTTGCGGAAGCCGACGCGCCGCGTCTGCTGGGCCACCACCTGGCCGCCCACCGTGAGCGTCGCCGTCACGGCGTAGAGCGGCTGGTCGCCATGCCCGACCGGCCACCAGAGGCGCGGCTGCTGGACGACGACGCTCGCCTCCACCGCCTGCGGGCCAGGGATGATCTCGACCGCGGCGGTCGTGGACGCCCCGGTCTCGGCCACGGTCAGCGTCAACGTGCCCGCTTGGGGCCCCTCGGCCAGGCCGTCCACAAAGAGGCGGCCCGTCACCGTGCCGACCAAGAGATCGTCTGAGAGAGTCGCCAGCGCCACCATGCGCTCCACCCGCGCCTGCGAGACGACGTCCAGGTAGACGTCGCCGCTGATCCCGACATTGAGCAGCCGCGTGGACCAGTCCCAGCCGAAGGAGGATTGCGTCTTGCGCAGCCAGTTGCGTTTCTGCAGCTCGCTATCGATGCTCATGCCATAGCCCTTCCCCGGGCGGTCGGCGACGCTGTAGAGCCCCGCCTCGATCTGGACGACGAGGACGTTCTCCCCCTCGCCGAGTTGGCCGGTCACGTCCAGGGTGCAGGGGTAGAAGGCGTTGGCATGTCTCCCGACCTCGGCGCCGTTCAGATAGATGACGGCGGCCAGGTCGAGCGTCTCGAAGGTGAGATAGGCGCGCTGGCCGGGGGCGAGCGCCGGGGCGTCAAAGGCGCGGCGGTAGTGCCAGATGGCCTCCTCGACCCAGCGCGCGGCCAGGTGGTTGAGGCCGATGGTCGGCTCGGCCAGCAGCCCGGCGCGGATCAGATCGAGGTGGACGCTCCCGGGGACTTGGGCCTCCAGGGCGCGGCTCGTGTCCGCCTCGGGCGAGAGCAGGCGCGCCACGGGCCCGCCCCGCTGCCCGTCGTTCCAGCGGAGCTGCCAGGCGCCGTTCAGATCGATGCGTCTCTCCATGATAACCTCCACTGAGAATGGGACACGGATTCCACGGAATGTGCGGATCAGGACATCAGGTCAGGAATCCGTGCAATCCGTCCGCATCCGTGTCCGCGCTCGTGCGCCGCCCGCAGCCCTACCCCCTGCCCAGGTACTTTTGCCCGATGGGCATGACGATGGCCTCCAGCATGTTGGCCTCCGGCGGGAGGGTGACCATGAGCAGGGCCGTGCGGGCGATGTCGTCGGGGGAGATCATGGGCTCGCGCTCGTCGCCCTTGCCGGAGGCGGCGCGGCCGTGCTGGCGCCGCTCCACCAGGACGTTGCCGGGGTGCAGGCAACCGGCGGCGATGCCGAACTCGCGCCCGTCCAGCGCGGTGCACTGGGTCAGCGCCCAGATGGCGTGCTTGCTGGTGGTGTAGGGGGCCGAGTGCTCGCGGGGGCGCTGCCCGGCGATGGAGCCGATGTTGATGATCCGCCCGCCGCCGGCATCCTTCATGATCCGAAACGCCTCGCGGGTGCAGAGGAAGGCGCCGGTGACGTTGACGCCCATGACGTGGTTCCAGGCGGCCAGGGTGAGCTGGTCGATGCGCCCGCTATCGAAGGCGCCCGAGTTGTTGACGAGGATATCCAGCCGCCCGAAGCGGGCCATGGCCTGCGCAAAGAGCGCGGCGACCTGCGCCTCATCGGTGATGTCGGTGGGGATATCGACGATGACGCCGCCGGTGGCGTCGCGCAGCTCGGCGGCGGTCGCGGCGAGGCGCTTGGCCCCGCGGGCGGCGAGGACCACGGCGCAGCCCTCGGCGGCAAAGGCGCGGGCGATGGCCTTGCCGATGCCGCTCCCCCCGCCGGTGATGATGGCGACCTTACCAGCCAGTTGGACCATAGCACCCCTCTTTTCTAGAGCTCGCGAGAGAGGGCAGGCCACGGGGGGCCTGCTCCCAGGAGGGCGGCCACGGGGGGCTCGCTCCCAGGAGGGGCGGCCACGAGGGGCCTGCTCCCAGGAGGGCGGCCACGGGGGGCCTGCTCCCAGGAGGGCGGCCACGGGGGGCCTGCTCCCAGGAGGGCGGCCACGGGGGGCCTGCTCCCAGG
>Ga0123330_1000878_pt1 | contig 32442 bp, 23 predicted proteins | sample BioC13SIPDNA_2_FD_89704 | JGI IMG/M metagenome (GOLD analysis project Ga0123330, IMG submission 89704) | Anaerobic biogas reactor microbial communites from Washington, USA - Biogas_R2_A C13 SIP DNA | ecosystem: Engineered > Bioreactor > Anaerobic > Unclassified | place: Washington, USA... | reverse complement strand
TGGAGATCGACACCAAGAAGAACGAGCCGCGGATCATCGTCGATGAGACGATCGAATGGCCCGTCGAGCGCGGCACCAAGGTTGAGATCGAACTGGAGGCCAAGTATCAGAAGGGCCGCCAATCGGTGGAGGAGTACCTCGAACAGACCGCCATCGCCAATCCACACATCTCGCTCCAGTTCGTCACGCCCGAAGGCGAGATGAAGGACTACAAGCGGGCTACGGATCAGTTGCCGGCCGAGACGCGAGAGATCAAGCCACACCCCTATGGCGTTGAGTTGGGGGTGCTCATCAAGATGCTCCACGACACCAAGGCGCAAACGCTCCAGTCGTCTCTGCACACCGATTTCTCGCGCGTCAGCATGCGTGTCGCCAAGGAGATTTGCGATGCGGCCAAGCTCTACGAGCGGGCCCGGCCGTCGCGAATCGCCCGCCAGGAGGCAGACAACCTCTTCAAGGCGATTAACCGCACCAAGATTATGAACCCGCCGACCGATTGCCTCAGCCCGATCGGCGAGGAACTGATCCTTGCGGGCCTCAAGACGCAGATCGAGGCCGATTTCTATACCGCCGTGACGCGTCCGCCCTCTGTCTATCGCGGCAATCCGTTTCAGATCGAGGCCGGGCTCGCCTACGGTGGCTCGCTCCAGGCCGATGGGCTCGCGCGGGTGCTGCGCTATGCCAATCGCGTGCCGCTGCTGTACCAGCAGTCGGCCTGCGCGATGACCAAATCGGTGATCTCCACGGACTGGCGCAATTACGCCCTTCAGCAGTCCAACGGCGCTCTGCCGTCGGGCCCGCTGATTGTGATGGTGCACATGGCGTCGGTCTGGGTGCCGTTCACCAGCGAGAGCAAGGAGGCGGCGGCGCATTATCCGGAGATCATCAAAGAGGTCCGGCTGGCGCTGCAGGAGTGCGGCCGACGACTGGCCGTGTTCATCCGTCGGCGGCGCAAGGCGGCCGAATCCGAGAAGAAGAAAGCCTATATCCAGAAATACATCCCTCACGTGGCCATCGCTTTGCGGGAGATGCTGAACCTCTCCGAGCGGCAGGAACAGACGCTGGTGACCCAGTTGACCGACGTCCTTGAAAGGAGCCGATCGTGAGCAAGTTGGCCAATCGCATCAAGGATACCGCGGCCGGCGTCCGGGACAAGATCCAGCGGAAGGGCAAGCCCACGCTGTCGTTTCCGCTGCGCGCGCTGAGCAATGTGAAGTACCTTCCGAAGACGGGCTTCCTCGAACTGCGGGGCAAGCGGAAGACCCGCACGCTGACGGTCGCGACGGTCAAGACGTTCGCGCAGACCCTTCGCATGATGTCCACCGCCAAGACGCTCGTCGAAGACGACGAGATCATGACCAAGCGAGAGGCGTACTACGTCTCGAAGAACTGGGACGACGCCCGCTTCGACGAACAGCCCGAATCGGACACCGTGCTCGACGATATCGAGGCGCTGTTCGAGGTCAACCGCGAGCAGCTCGGCTTCATCCCGGAAGAGAAGGGGGGCGAAATCGCCGGCCAGCTCGTGGTCTTCGACCGCCAGCCGGATACGGGCAAACCCCTGCGGATCGACTGCACGCAGTTCGGCTCGGGCGCCTATTCGATTCCCATCTCGGTGGAGCACCTGAAGTTCGAGACCAAGGCCAAGTTCATTCTGGCCATCGAAACGGCCGGCATGTTCCAACGCCTCGTCAAGCACAGCTACTGGCGCAAGGCCAACTGCATTCTCGTCTCGATGGGCGGCGTGCCGACGCGGGCCTGCCGGCGCTTCATCCGGCGGCTGGCCGATGAGCTGAAGCTGCCGGTCTATGCCTTCGTGGACTGCGATCCGTACGGGATGTTCAACATCTACCGGACCCTCAAGGTCGGCTCGGGCAACGCCGCACACATCAACCGCTACTTCTGCGTGCCCAACGCGAGGTTTCTCGGAGTCACGCCCCAGGACATCGTCGACTACAAGCTGCCGACCCATCCGCTCAAGGACGTCGATATCAAGCGGGCCAAGGACGCGCTGAAGAACGACCCGTTCGTCCAGCACTTCAAGCCCTGGCAGGATGCCATCCAGCAGTTGCTCGACATGGGCGTCAGAGCCGAGCAGCAGGCGTTCGCCGTCCACGACCTCAATTACGTGATCGAGCACTACCTGCCCGAAAAGCTGGCGGCCGCCAAGTCCTTTCTGCCATAGGACTTAAAGCGATATCGGACGTTTGCCTCCCGCGGCGTGCCGGCCCGGATGCGCTGGAAGCGGCTACGGAGGAATCGGGCGTTTGTCCGACCGGCGCAGAATGTGTCGATTTCGGACTCGCGGCGGGGGAAAAAGGTCGGTAAAATGTGGTCGCGCAGGGAACGGACTTCCGATATTAACATGCGACTGGTTCTCAACGGATTCTCGTGTAAGAAGGCCAATATGTGTGCGTATTAGGAGGTAAGCTATGAAATGCTGTCGCCCATCTGTATTCGGCGCGGGCCTGTTGCTCGTGTCCCTGTTGGCGCTGCCGGCTGCGGCGTTCGATCAGCCGGCGGTCAATCTCGGCTTCACCAGTTTCATGGATGGCGGTCCGCCGGCCGGTCCCGGCTTCTATTTCGCGGAATACATCCAGTACTACACGTCCGACGAACTGGTTGACGGTCCTCCGTTCGATCCGGAGCTGGATGTGTGGATCAGTCTGAGCCAGTTCATTTACCAGTCGGATCGCCCGATCCTGTTCGGCGGCAAGTGGGGCCTCGATGTGATCGTCCCGGTCGTCAGCTTCGACGCCGTCAGCCTCCTGGACGACAACGGGACCGGTGTGGGTGACATTCTCGTTGGCCCATACCTCCAATGGGACCCGATCATGGGCGCCAACGGTCCGAAGTTCATGCACCGCGTCGAGCTCCAGACCATCTGGCCCACGGGCAAGTACGACGACGACAACGGACTGAACCCCGGCAACAACCACTTCTCGTTCAATCCGTATTGGGCGGGAACCTACTTCTTCACGCCCAAGCTCACCGCCTCCTGGCGTCTGCACTATCTGTGGAACGATGAGAACGACGACACGAAGGTCCAGCCGGGCCAGGCGGTCCACTGCAACTTCGCCGCCTCGTACGAGCTGATTCCCAAGAAGCTGCGGGCCGGCGTCAATGGCTACTACCTCAAGCAGGTGACCGACTCGGAAGTGGATGGCGAGGAGGTCTCCGGCCGCGAGCAAGTTCTGGGCATCGGACCCGGCGCGATGTACAGCTTCTCGCAGAACGACCATCTGTTCTTCAACGCCTACTTCGAAACCAGCGTCAAGAATCGTCCCGAAGGCGACCGTTTCCAGGTCCGCTGGGTACATCACTTCTAACATCGATCGAATCGATTCCGGGGACATCCGCCCCTCGGTCGCCTCCCAACGGACCGCGACAGCCGGGCGCGATGTCCCCTTCTTGTTTCGGCTCCGAGCTCGAAGGCGCATCGGCTTGCAGTCGCGTCTTTTGGAAGGGCACACGTCATGAACGCCGGCGACAAGGGTCACGCGATCTCACGTCGCACGCTTCTGAGGATGGCCGCCGGGGGCGCGGTGGCCTGCTCTGCGGCTGTTTGGGGCCGGTCCATCGGTCCCCGCCCCAGGAAGACACCCAACATCGTCTTCATTTTGGCCGACGATATGGGGTGGGCCGATGTCGGCCATCACGGCTCGACCATTCGAACGCCGCACATCGATCGTTTGGTGCAAGAAGGGGTCCGGTTCGACCGGCACTATGTGATGCCCACGTGTACGCCGACCCGCGTCGGGTTCATCAGCGGCCGCTATCCGAGCCGGTTCGGCGTGACCGCGCCCGCCTACGGCAAGATCTTCGACGACGACACCATCACACTGGCCCAGGCCCTTCGCGACAGCGACTACGCCACGTCCATTGCAGGCAAGTGGCACATGGGCTCGCCGCCCGACCACACGCCGCTGAAGTACGGCTTCGACACATCATACGGCTATCTCCACGGCCAGATCGATCCGTACACGCATCACTACAAGACGGGCGTTCCCTCCTGGCATCGCAACGATGAGTATCTCCAGGAGGAGGGTCACGCGACCGACCTGATTACGGATGAAGCCGTCCGTATCGTCACATCGAAGCACGACAGGCCGTTCTTCCTCTACCTCAACTATAGCGTGCCGCACTACCCGCTTGATGAGCCGACCGAGTGGACGTCGATGTACGAGGCCACAATCGCTGAGCCGTCGCGCCGGCTGTTCGCGGCCAGCATTACCCACATGGACCACGGAATCGGCCGCATCGTCGAAGCCCTGAACGAGGCGAGTCTTCGCGAGAATACGCTAATCGTTTTCGTCAGCGACAACGGCGGCCAGCAGAGCTGGCACAGCAATACGGAGTACAAGGGCCGCTATGCGGACAAGCCGCACACGGTGCTTGGCGACAACCGCCCGCTGCGAGGTTGGAAAGGGCAGGTCTATGAGGGCGGCATCCGCGTGCCGGCCCTGGCCAACTGGCCCGGCGTCCTGGAGCCCGGCCGCTCGGATGTGCTCGTCCACATCGTCGATTGGATGCCCACGCTCTGCGGACTGGTCGGATACAAGCCGCCGAGAGACCTGCGCTGGGACGGTCGTGACGTCTGGCCTGCGATTCGCGGCGATGCGAAGCCTTCCGGACAGCGACTGCTGTATTGGAAGACCCCGAACGCCTCGGCCGTGCGGTCGGGCGACTGGAAGCTTGTCCTGGCCAACGACGGCCGCAGCGCGCAGCTCTACGACCTGGCGTCCGATCCATACGAGACGAACGACCTGGCTGAGCGGGATCCCGCGCGCGTCGCTGAGCTTCGGCTCGCCTGGACGAAGTTCGCCGCCGCTGACCGATAGAGGCTGAGACTCCCTCACTTCATCTTCTCAATGGCGTAGAGGTTCTCGTCGCTGCGGAGAATCAGCTTGCCGTTGCAGACGATCGGGCTGGCGTTGAACGTGCTGCGATCGGCGAGCTTGTTATGGGCCAGTTGCTCGAATTCGGGCCGGGCCGCGAGAACAAACGTCTCGCCGTTGCGCGCCACATAGTAGAGTCGTCCCTCGGCCAGCAACGCCGAGGCATAGACTTGCCTGGCGCCTTCCAGTCGCCGTTCGTACACGAGTTCACCGCTGGCGGCTTTGGCGCAGAACGCGACGCCGCGCTGCTCGTGCATCCAATACAGATGTCCATCGTGAATGACGGGGGACGAGACGTTGGACCCGCTGGTGCTCGTCCACAAACGGTGTGTGGCCGTCACATCGCCGCTGCCCCCCATCCGGACGGCCAGCGCCGCGATGCCCGATCGGCCTCCCAGACAGTAGACAACGCCGTCGGCCGCGACCAGGCTCGGGGCGATATACCAGGTGATGCCCGTCTCGCAGGACCACAGCACTTGCCCGCGATCCGGGGTAAACGCCAACACCTTGTCCTTGACGGCGAGCAGCAATTCGCGGCGGCCGGACTCGGCGGTCGCGATCAGTGGCGTGTTCCATGACTCGCGGATGCCGCCGACCCGCCAGAGTTCCTTGCCGGACTCCTTGTCCAGGGCCACGAGCGATTCGCTCTCGACGCTGGCGTTGACCAGGACCAGATTCTCGTACAGCACCGGCGAAGTGCCTGAGCCCCACCCATGGACATTGGTCCCGACGCTGGTGCGCCAGGTTTGTCGGCCGTCGAGGTCGAATTGGAACACCCCGCTCTTTCCGAAGAAGACGTACAGGTGTTTGCCGTCCGTAGCCGGTGTCGCGGCGGCGTATCCGTGATCGCGCACGCGGGTGGATTCGGGCAGCGTCGGCTCGATCTGCCGATCCCAGAGAATCGCTCCCTTCTCGCCGTCGATGCAGACGACGTGCAGCCTCAGGTCCGCCATCGACTGGTCCCGCTCGATGCCATATCCACTGTAACAGGTGAGGTACAGCCGCCCGTTCAGTGCGATGGGGCTGGAGGCCCCGTAGCCCGGCAGGGCCGTCTTCCAGGCGATGTTCTCCGTCTCGCTCCAGGTCACGGGCAGGTTTTCAGCCTTCGCGATTCCCTGTCCGCCGGGACCACGAAACTGGGGCCAGTCGTCCGCGTGGGAGGCGGCCGCCACAAACAGAATGAGACAGACGCATAGAATACGGCTGTGATTGAACTGAAGCATGAGGCCTTCCTTCCATTGAATTCGGCGAAATCGGTCACCATTATCATAGCGACCTTCCGTCGGAAGACTCAACCCCCCAGTTCGCACTTCGAGCGCCTCATGTACTGGTGCTTAGAGGGCGGGTGGGATTTCCCTGGGTGTCCATCAGGTGCGAGAAGTCGGCGGCGGCGAGCATGGTGCGGCAGTCGGCGGTGGTGATCTCGTTGCTTTGGCGCCACAGGGCGGTGGTGAATCCCTCCGGCCCGCCGGGGTGGTTCGGCCGACGAATCTCTGCCAGCGGCTCGCCGGCCTCGGGAAAGAACGCATTGGCGCCGCTGAACAGACCCACGACGTTGGACACGTTCACTGCGATGCTGGTCGTCTCTTTCTTGTGGGCGGTGGCCAGCGCGACGACCGCGACGATCTGGCTGAGCCGCGCCAGCGAGATCTGTCCGTGGGCGTAGAGCGGCGAGCCGGGAACGGGAAACCGCTGCATCGCTCCATGCTGTCGGCAGGGCAGCTCGACGCCGAGCCATATCTGTTCGGCCAGCTCTTCGGCGGTATGCTCCGGCCCGATCGGCTCGCACAGGTTATACCACGCCATGCCGGACTCGATGATCCGCTCGATTGTCGCCCGCCGTTGTGCCGCCGGCATGCATGAGTCGACGCCCTCGCGCAGCCGGCAGACGTGGTAGGCGCCACTGACGCCGACGTCGCGCAGCTCGCGCAGTTGTGACAGGGTCACGTCCCCGACGTTGGCGAGGATTTCCAGATGGGCCGGGATCGAGCGACGCAACGTGGCGCACAGATCGCGGAACCACTCGAAACCGAACCGGTGCATCGTCATCAGGAACACGCCCTGGGCGCCGCCGGCCGCGAACCGCTCGCAACGGGCGATCACCTCTTCGGTCGGCAGGACCGACGCTTGAATGCTCGTGTGCGACTTGGCGAAGAAGCAGAAAGCACAATCGCCGTCGCACGGCTCCATGTCCACGCCGATCTGACCGAGCAGCAGGCCGCGATTGCCAAAACGCTGACGCGACACCTGGTCGGCGGTCGACCGCAGCAGCGCCGCTTCGAGCGAGTTCTCCGGCAGCGCCAGGAGCATTTGGGCCTCTGTTTTTGTGATCGGACGCCCGTTGGTGGTCTCCCTCAGCAGTCCTTCGATTCGCTTCTCTACTGACATTGCATTTCTCCAGAGAACGTAGGGTCGATTGTGCCCTTCGCCTGCGCCGTGGCGCCTCTGCTATCGCCAATGTGTTCCAGCAGATCGTCGAGCATTCTGCGATACTCGGTCAGGCTCTCGAACCAGCGTGACAGACATCTCCGGCCCTTGTCCGTCAGACGGAACATGCGTTTGGAGGGCCCGGCCTGGGAATCGCACTGGGTCGAAGAGAGCAGACCCTCGGCTTCCATCCGTTTCAGCAGGCGATAGAGCCCGGTGTAGTCGGGCAACTGCTCCTGGAAGAACGCAAAGACCTGCAAGTGCTTCTCGATGGCGTATCCGTGCAGCCCCCGGCTTTGGTCATGGAGGACCGTCAAGATCGCCGGACGCAGCATGCGGTCCAGCGAACGACCCGTGCAAATGCAACGACTGAGCTGACGACTGCTATTGGACATGGTCCAATAGTATCCCGGCTTCGACAGAAGTCAACCCTGATTTCTCATCGGGCAGGCGGGCGTTCGGCACGTCTGATGAACGGCTTCTTATCGGTCGCGTTCGGCAGGGCGTTGGGGGGATTGCCCGCGTCCGGCGATCCACCCGGACGATTTGACATTCTATGGGGGCAAAAGACTTAAGAGCGCCCGCGCAGGAACCGATAAACGCAGGGATGTGTACCGTACGATTCAATGTCAGAGGTTGCGTTCGTCGAGCGGGTCGGTGGCTGGCCGCCATGGCCCTGTGCGCCGCCGTTGCCGGGTGCAGCAACAAGTTGCTGGACCCGACGCAGATCGGGCGGTTTCGTCCGACGCCGGCGGTCAACGTGATCCTCGATTCGCTCGGTGTGGCCGAGGAGGCACCGGTGGCGTGGAAGGTTGCCGACGATCCGCGACCGCAGGACATCGTCGCCGTCCAGGGCGACTACACGCTGCGGACGGGCGACATGGTGCGCATCTCGATCTTCGAGCTGTTCCAGGAGGGGACGCCGATGGTCAACGACTACGTCGTCTCGGAGACCGGCAAGCTCTCGATCCCGGAGGTCGGCGTGATGCAGGCGGCCGGGCTGACGGAGACGCAGTTGGAGCAGGAGATTCGGCGGGCGCTTTCGCCCGGCATTTTGAAGTCGCCGTCGGTGACGGTGGCGCTGATGAACTCGCAGCAGCGGACGTTCTCGATCCTGGGCAACGGCGTGCCGCAGCCGGGTCGGTACGGCATCCCTCGCTACGATTTCCGATTGACCGATGCGCTGGCGACAGCCGGCGGGCCGATGCAGTTCAACGTCAGTCACATCTACATCGCACGGGCACAGGATGCCGCGAAGGTGACCCCCGCTGCGGGTCCGGCTCGGCTCGATCCGGGCGAACTCGAACTCGTCGCGCCCGGCCGGGCGGAAGATGGTCCTTTGCCTGCTCCCGCCGTCCCACGGCCTATGCCGCTGAAGGTGCCGCAGGGGGAGATCCCCATTCCATCGGAGCCGGCCGAGAAGTATGAGCTTGAACGGGAGATGCTCGACCTGATCGAGCCGTCGTCGGGCCCGGCGTGGCCCGCAGCGGGCCGGCCGCTGTCGCAGCAGCCCGCCTCGTCGCCGCAGGAGACCGTCTCTGCGTCCGTGCTGCCGCCGAGCTACCGGCTGCTCGTGCCTGAGAGGCGCGATGCCGATAAGACGCCTGCCGCCGGCGACATCCTGATCGCCCCGACCGAGTTCGGAACCGCGTCCGACCGATCCGCCGCTTCACCGCCGGAGCCGCCCGGCAGGGTCGAATGGGTCTTCCGAAACGGCCAATGGGTTCCCATCACGATCGAATCGACCCTGGCCGAACAACCGGCCGCGCCGCAGCCGGAGCAAGTGCCCGCCCTGGAACGCCGGCCACAGGAGGGCCCTGCGGCCGCAGGACAGGCCGATGGAATCGACTGGGTTCTCGAAAACGGACAGTGGATTCCCGTCGAGAAGGGCAGGTCCCGTCCGGCGACGCCGACCACGCCCGCGCCCGCCGAGGCGCCGGAGAGCCGACCACCGAAGGTCGAGCCGCTGCCGATGGACGCTGAGTGGGAAGAGGCTGTTCAGACGCGCCTGATGAAGGTCCCGGCCGACAAGCTGCTGGCGGGCGATCCGCGATATAACGTTGTGATCAAGCCGGGCGACACGATCTACGTGCCGGTGGACATGATTGGTGAGTTCTGCATCATGGGCAACGTCAATCGGGCCGGCTTCATCGGCCTGACGGGTCGTCCGATGACGCTGAAGATGGCCATCGCGGCTGCCGGCGGTCTGGGGCCGCTGGCCTATCCCAAATACTGCGAGGTCGTACGCCGACTCGGAGGCGACCGGGAGCAGATCGTCATGGTCGATCTCGATAAGATCGCCAGCGGCGAGCAGCCCGATTTCTACATCAAGCCGAACGACCTGATCAACGTGGGCACCCATCCCACCTCGCGGTGGCGGGCGACGTTGCGAAATGCCTTCCGGGCGGCCTACGGTTTCGCGTTCGTATACGATCGCAACTTCGTCTATGCGGACGACTACTACGGTACCTCGCTCTTCTGATGGAATGGTTCGATTGTCGTGGTTCAGATACCTTGCTCGGTTCCGGAGGCGCACCCTTCGAGTCCCGCTCGAAGAAGCTGGGGCGGACTCGCACGGTCCAGTTGCGTCAAGGCGGCGGTCGTGGCCGCGTTGCTCGGCGCGCTGTTCCGCACTGAGATCGAGCAGACCGTCCGTCTGTGGATGACCGACCCGAACTGGTCGCACGGTTTCCTCATCCCGCTGTTCAGCCTGTACTTCATCCATCAGCGGCGCGACCGTATCCTGTCGCTGCACTCCGTGCGCGACCCGCTGGCCGAGGTGCTGACCGGCCGTCGCCCGAAGCCTCTGGGGCCCGACCAGACGCGTCCGTGCTATCTGGGACTGGTTCTTCTGATCGCCACGCTGGTCTTCTACACGTTCAATCTGGTCAGTCCGTCGGGCTATGCGTACTTTCGTCCGGTGTCGGTGATCCTGGCGAGCGGTTCGGTGGTGTTGCTTCTCGGCGGCTGGCGGCTGCTGGCCCGCACATGGCTGCCGATCGCCTTTTTGATCTTCGCTGTGCCCTTGCCGAGGCGGTACTACGTGGGTCTGACAATTCCGATGCGGAAGATCGCCGCGTCGGTGGCGACTGCTCTGTTGAATCTGGTGGACGGTCTCGACGCAGGCTCCAGCGGCGTGGTGATCGACATTGTGTATAAGGGACAGCGCCTGGAGCCGGCGCTCGACGTGGCCGAGGCGTGCAGCGGGATGCGCCTGCTGATGGCCTTCGTGGCGCTTGGCGTGGCCATGGCCTATCTGCACTTTCGACCGCTGTGGCACCGCGTCGTCCTGTTGGCGGCGACGGTCCCCATCGCGATCGTCTGCAACATCGTTCGGGTGACGGTGACGGGGTTTCTCTACGTGCTGGCCGATCCGAGGTATACGCAGGGCGTTTACCACGATGCGCTCGGTCTGGCGATGCTGCCGCTGGCGTTCGGACTGTACGGCTTTCTCGCATGGTTCATGGCGAGCCTGTTCGTCGACGAGGACCGGCCCGACGGGGGCGATGGGATCGTTCGCAGGAGATCGGCCCGGTGAGCGACGCAACCGATACAACAAATGGATATCTCCAGCCGGCGTTTTTGATCTGCGTCGGTGTGCTGGCGGCCGCCTGCGCCGGCATGTCGGTCGCCCGACAGAGACTCGGGCTCTACCTGAAGAAGGAGCCGCTGCCGTTGAGGCAGTCGCTCGAGCGACTGGACGAGGCGGCGCTGGCGCCGTACGAGGTCGTCGCGAAGCGGAGGATTCACAACGAGGAGGTCCTGCGGTCGCTCGGCACCGAGGACTACATGCAATGGGTGCTCGAGAATCCGTTAGAGCCGGCCGAAAGCCCCGTCCGCCAGTGCCTGCTGTTCGTCACCTACTATCGTCTGCCCGACCGGGTGCCGCACGTGCCCGAAGAATGCTACACGGGCGGGGGATACCGGAGGCTGCACAGCGAGGCGGTGACGTTTCACGTCGGTCCACAAGGCGCGCAGCGTGAAATCCCGGGCCGCTACCTGGTCTTCGAAGGCTCCCCCGGTGCTCTGTCTTCCGGGGCGCCGCGATTTCCGGTGCTGTACCTGTTTCGGGTCAGTGGCGAATATGCGGGCAGTCGCGATGCGGCCCGGATTGCGCTGAATCGAAACATTTTCAGCAGGCACGCGTACTTCTGTAAGATCGAATTGGTATTCAACCAGATGCTCACGGCTCCGACTCAGGCGGCGACGGTTTCGGCGGGGGAGAGACTTCTTGCGGTTGTGCTATCGGCGCTGGAGCGCGACCATTGGCCGGACGAGGTGCGGCGATGAGTGAAAAGAGACCGCGCCGCGAATAGAGACAACCGCCGCGGCCGATGGGGCCGACGGCCGGCAGACGTGGATTGAAAGGTGTAGATCGATGGCGAGAAGGCGTCTGAACAAGAAGGTCGCCCTGATGGGTTCGACCGTCTTCTTGATCCTGGCCATGCTGGGTGTGGTGGTCATCCTGCGACTGACTCGCGATCCGGCTCAGTTCATCGCCGACGGCGATGCCGCCTGGGCCGCCTGCGACTACGAGTCGGCGCGACGCAACTATCTCGAAGCGTTGAATCGGACCCCGGCGTCCGAGGATCAGATCGAGCTGTACTTCAAACTGGCCGACGTCTACCGCGTTACCGACGACTGGCGCCGCGTGCTGGCCTGCTGGGAGCAGATCATCACGTCGAATCCTGCGAACGTTCGCGCGCGAATGGCCCGTCTGAAGTACATCTATATCATGGCCGACAGCCTCGGTCGGGTCGGTCAGAGCGTCGGCGCCTACTGGGAAGATGTCGCTTCGCAGGCGAATGAACTGCTGCCGATCGCACGCGAGGCCGCGTTGCTGGAGGCGGAAAAGTCGCCGTACGAGCCGTCGTTCGAGGAGGCCGAGCCGACCGCGTGGGACGGTGGCATCGCACGCATTGGGGCCTATCTGTATTTCGTGCAGGGCCGGGCGGCACTGGAACTGGCCAGACTGGGCGTCGGCGTGGACCCCGACGAACTGCTTGCCCGGGCCCAGGAGCACCTGCATGAGGCCGGACGGCTTGACCCCGAGAACGACACAATCCATCGACACATGGCCGCCGCCTTTCGCGAAGAGGCGCGCGTGGCCGAATCGCGCGGCCATCACGATCGCAGTGCACAGGCCGCTCGGCGGGCCGATGCGCTCCTGTCGGAGACGTCCGTCGTCGGACCCGGACCGCAGATCGGTCGTCTCGACGCCCGGCTGGCGCAGGCCAAGACCAGTACGCTCGCTCTGGCCAGGGACCAGATGAAGGAACTGGAAGGCGACTACCGCGCCCTGGTCGACGATTTCCCCACAAGTGCGGAGGCCTTCCTCGCCGCGGCCGAGTTCTACTCTCTCTGCTCGGCGTATTTGCCCACGGACGCCGCCAAAGAGAAGCTCGATCTCGCCATCGAGGCGGCCGAGAAGGCGCGGGACCTGGACCCGACGAACGTTCGGACGGTGCGCCTGGCAGCCGGGCTGTACTACCGGCGGTTCACGCTCTATGGGGATCAGCCCGCGTTGCACAAGGCCATCGCACTGGCCGAGGCGGCGCTGGATCTGCCCGATGCCCGGGATACGCCCGGACCGAGACAATACGCCGCACAGGTGGTCCGATTCTCGTTGTGCACTCTGCTGGGCCGGTTCTATCTCGAACAGATGGTGCAGTCCGGCGGCGTAACGCCAACCGACCCGGCCGTTCTGGCCAGGGCCGAGGCGGTGGTCCACGAGATCGAACAGATTCAGGGCAGCGGCGAGAACCCCCAGGTGGTCAAGTGGCGCGGCATGCTCGCACTGGCCAAGGGACAGACGGCCCAGGCTGTCAGAGACCTTCATGCGGCCTATGAACAGATGCGCGGCGCCGCCGGTGCAGGCGAGGGCGGCGATGCGTTCCTCTCCCACACGCTGGCCAAGCTCTTCGAGAACACCTCGGAAACCGGCGCTGCCATCGAGTTCCTCGGGGCCGCTCTGAACGCGGGCATCGTCAACACCCGCCCGGAAACGGTGCTCGATTACGGCGACGCTCTGCTGCGGGTGCGCTCCTACGACGTCGCGCTCAGCGCGGTCAACAGCTTCGAAGAGCGGTTCGGGGCCACTGCCCGGAGCCGGAGGCTTCGCGCGCAGACGCTGCTGGCCAAAGGACACATCAGCGAGGCGGAGGAGGCCGTCGAGCAACTGGATGCGAATGATCCGGAAACGTTGCGACTGCGGCTTGTGCTGGTCTCGGCGAGGGCCTCGCAGTTGCAGGAGGCGCTGCAACGCAGCACGTCGGCAATGGATGCGGCCCGCGACGGCGACGCCGGTGGTCGGCCGGAGGCGACGCAAGCCATGCAGGCCGATCTGCATGCCTGTCGTCGTCGCCAGGCCGACATGATGCAGCGTCTGCTCGGAGCCGATGCGACCGTCGTGGACGGCAGAAGCCTGGAGTCCTTGTGTGAAATACTGATCGGGCAGGGCGATGCGGCGTTGGCCAGAACGCTCGTGGAGGCCTTTCTGCAGCGGTTTCCGCAGGACGTCGCGGCGATGTTCTGTCGCGGGCTGCTCTCGGAGCCCGACCCTTCGGCCTGTCCGGAGGCGCGTCGCCGCGCGCTTCGACTCGGTGCGACGCGCAGCCTGAACGATCCGGTGGCGCGGGCCGCCGAACTCGGCCTGTTCCATGAACGGGATGGCGATCTCGACGAGGCGAAAACGCAGTGGCAAAAGGTCGTCGATGCAACGGTTGCACCGGCTGATTCGGACAGGCCGATCTACCTCCGGGCCGAATCGCCGAACCGTCGACACCAGGCCGTCGGTCGGCTCTTTGAGATCGCTCGCCAACAGGAGGACTGGGCCGGCGCCGAAAAACTGGTCGCGGTGGCGCGGGCCGACGATCTCGACGACTGCGGCGGTCAACTCTTCGCCGGGCGGCTGTCGTTCGCCAGGGGCCGACACGCCGAAGCGCTGAATTATCTCGATGAATGTCTCAAGCAACGCCCCGTGTTCTCCTACGGCTATATGGTGCGCAGCGGTGTGCACGCCGCTGTCGGCAACGCGCATGCCTGTCTCGCCGACGCCCGAAGGGCATCGAGCCTGAATCCCGTGGATCCTCTGGTGGCTCGGACGCTGGCCAACGCCATGCTCGTTCGCAACCGGGACCTCGGGCGCCGCGCGTCGGCCGAGCAACGCAACGAGGCGTTGCTGGCGCTGGAACGGGCCATCCATTTGAACCCGAGGGACACACAGATGCTGCTGGTCTACGCCGGCCTTCTCGACGACAGCGATCCCGTCAAGGCACTGGGGATTCGGCAGACGATCCAGATCGCCGCACCGAGTCTTGAAAACGCGGTGACGCTCGGTCGTCTGGCGACGCGCATCGCCGTCGGCGAGACGGACCCGGCTCGAAAGGCGGGCTTCGTTTCCATTGCTGCAACCGCCTTCGAGCAGGCCAGGCAGATCGACCCGGACAGCGAGTTCATGCTCCAGAGCTACGCCGAACACTACCGCCTCACGGGCCGCCCCGACAAGGCGGCTCAACTGCTCGTCGAGTCCCGCGACGACCGGCTTCTGTGGCGTCACCACTATCGCAACGGGCATTACGAGCAGGCCAGGACACTTCTGCAGCGTCTTTACGACGATCCGACCGCCCGCAACGATGCGCTCATAGGGCTGGTGCTCGTCGCCCAGGCGACCGGCGACAGGGAAGCGATTCGCAGGCACTCCGACGAGCTGATCCGTCGCGAGGACAACGCCGCCAATCGCATGGCTCAGGTGCGTGCCTTCCTCGAAGCGGGCCTGATCCAGGAGGCCGAGCGCAAGCTGCAGAGCTTCAAGGAGCGCTATCCCGGCCAGACCCGCCTGCTTCTCATCGAGGCCTTGCTGGCCAAACGCCAGGGGCATTTGGAGCAAGCCCTCGATCTGACGAACCGGCATCTTGAGCAGAACCAGCAGGACGCCGCGGGGTGGCGGCTGCGCGGTGAGATTGCCAGGCTGAGGGGCGATTACGATCAGGCGATCGGCGACTTCCGCAAGAGCCGCTTGCTCGACGACGATCCGGACACCACCGTGGCTCTGGCCCACGCATACCTTTGGGCCGGCCGACATGACGAGGCGGTCAGCGAGCTGCGCGCCGTCGTGAGGACACCGAGCCCGCCCGCGGCGGCTCGCCCGCTTCTGGAACGCACCTATCGCCGGCTCGGACAGCTCGATGCGCTCGAGCAGTTCTACGCCGAGACCGTGACGCAGTTGCCCGACAGCGTCCCCTGGCTCCTGCGCGCCGGCGCCTTCGCCATCGATCGGCGCGACACCGAAAAAGCGCTCGATCTGTACGGCAAAGCCTACCGTCTCCGGCGGGATCAGACCTCGCATCCCGGACCGGGCGATGCGCCGTTCGCGGCTGTCCTCGATGGGTACCTGCATGCGATGATTCTCAGCGCCGCCGAGCCCGCCGGCGGCGGACCGTGGCAGCCGGAGCGGCTCGAACGGCTCTTTCAAGAGTCCGAAAACTACCTCGACACCGAATATGCCCCCCTGGTTCTCTGTCGAATGGCCGAGGCCCGAAAGAAACTCGGCGATGTCGATGAAGCACGCCGTCTGTGTCATCAGGCGGTCGAGAAGACCTGGGACAACGACCGGCTGTCCCTGGCCATCCTGCGTCGCGTCCGTCTGCTGATGGGCGACGAAGAGATCGGGCGATCCTGTCGCGATTGGCTGGTGAGCGACCCCCGTTCCCTGGCGGCCAACGCCACGATGCTTCGGCTCGCTCGCGTCCGGGGCGATTATGACGAGGCGGTCGATTGGGCCGACAAGTGCATCGCCCTGAGTGACTCGGACCCGCGGCGTGTCATCGCATATATGCTCGAGAAGGCCGATCTGCTGACAGCGGCCTACGAGCACACGTCCGATAAACGGTATCTCCGGACGGCCGGGGCCGTCTACGAAAGTCTGGCGAAGAAAATGCCGACAAACGGCAATGTGCTGAACAATCTGGCGTACGTGCTGGCCCGGAACGACGAGCGTCTCGACGAAGCCCGGCAGCACGTCGAGCGTGCGTTGGCCCAAGACCCGGATAACGCGGCGTATCTGGATACATACGCCTTCGTCCTGCACAGACAGGGCAACGACGCCGCGGCGGCCCGGTCGATCGCCGCGGCGATCCAGCACTATGAAACGGCCGGGGTCGCCTCGGCGACTGCCTACGAACACCTGGGCATGATCCTGGAGGGTCTGGACGACAGAAAGGGCGCTCTGGCGGCCTATCGCCGGGCGCTGGCGGCGGCCGACGGCGAACCGTCCGACCCGCTGAGCCGACGGATCGGATCGGCCGTCGAAAGGTTGCAGGCCGACCAATGACCGATATTCCGGGTGATGCGTTCGCGCCGAGCGGTTCCGTGCGAACGGCCTTGGGAGACTGATACCGATGAAGAGAAGCCCGACCCCGACGCCTCACGGCAGACCCGGCTCGACCGGGGCCGGCTCGCTGCGCCCCGGGGCGACGACGGCCCTGACACCGAAGGAAATCGTCGGGATGCTCCGCCGGCACATCTGGCTGATTCTCTTCATGACAACCCTCGGTGCGGCGCTCGGCGGCGGCGGATGGGTCCTGGTGCGACGCTACGCCCCACTGTACCGGGCCGAGGCGATCCTCAAGGTGCTGCCCCCCGTCGATACCGATCCCATGGAGATCGTGGCCACGCAGGTCCAGCAGGACCTTCAGTACGGACATCGCGTCTCGCTGGCCAATCTCATGAAACGCCAGGAGAGCCTTCAGAAGCTCCTCCAGAGCGACAAGGTGCGAGAGACGAACTGGTTTCGTCGGAAGGTTCGCGGCAATACCCGTGACGCGGTGGCGTATCTGGAGGATTATCTCAACGCATTCCCGCATCGCGAGGCCGAGCACATCATCGTCTCCATGGCCTGTGCCAGTGCCGGCGAGGCGGCGTTGATCGTCAACGAGATGATGCGCCTGTTCGTCAATCAGCACGGGGACACCCAGCGGCAGGACGTCAATCAGAAGCTGCAGGAGTTGTCCGGGCGTCGCAGCATCGTCGAGAGGGAGATCGCCGACGGCGAGCGGGCCCTCCAACGCATCCGGGAGGAAAGTGGTCTGACGGATCTGGAACGACCGGCAGGACGCTACTTCCAGCACACCGTCACTCTGCAACTGAACGATCTCGAACTCCAGGAGCACCAACTGTCGCTGGCGATCCGGCAGCTTCGGGCCGATATCGAGAACCTGCGGGTCCTGGCCGAAGGGCCCATCAGCGACCAAGTCGAATATGCGATCCAGCGCGATCCTGTGATGATGGCGCTGTCGCAGCAGTTGGCGATGCTCGAAGGGCAATTGTCGGGCCGGCGCACGAAGTTCGGCGACGATCACCGGGTGGTGCGGCAGACCCAGGAATTGATCGACGAGGTCCAGCTCAAACGCAACCAGCGACGCATCGAGATCGCCGAGCAGACACGCCGGGCCAACCTGTACAACGCCAGGGACACCCTCCGCGTCCTCGAGCAGCGGCAGGTGGAATTGCAGAACCTGCGCGACCAGGCGCTGGACAAACAAAAGACGCTGGACGATGCGCGGGCACGCTACGAACAATACACCAAGACGCGGGACGAGCGCGTCGAGATGCTCAACCAGATCAAGACGCAGATCGAGAAACTGCGGGTCATGCTGACCGATCCGGATACGCCCAAGGTGCAGATTGCCGGTCTGGCTCCCGAGCCGCTGAAGATGGTCTTGTCCCGGCATGTGCTGCTCTGGGGGCCCGGTGGGACCATGCTCGGTCTGATGCTTGGCCTGGGTCTGACGCTGCTGATCGAGATGCTCAACGATCTGGTGCGGACCCCGAGCGATGTGCGGCGGTTCCTCCGCCTGTCGCTGCTGGGCGTGATTCCCGACGCGAGCGAAGATCGCGCCGTTGACGACATCGATCTGTGTCACGTCGTCCGCGATGCGCCGTATTCGCTGCTGGGCGAGAGCTACCGACGCTGTCGCACGAACCTGGACCTTGTGGGACAGACCGGCTTCAAGACCCTGCTGGTCGGCAGCGGCGCGCCCGGCGACGGCAAGACGTCGGTTGCCTGCAACCTGGCCGCGGCGTTCGCCGCCAAATTCGAGAAGGTCCTGTTGATCGATGCCAACCTGCGTCAGCCGAGTCTGCATCTGGCGTTTCCCCGGACGGGCGCGACGGAAAGCGGCGAAACCCGCCGGCAGGGATTGACGAGCGTCCTGACCGGGCAATGTGGCTACGAGGAGGCGGCTCGGCCCAGCGGCATCGCCGGGTTGGATCTCATCTACGCGGGCCCGCCCACGGCCAGTCCCGCCGAGGTGCTCGCCGGCAGTCGGATGAAGGAGCTGATCGAGGACGCCGCCCGACACTATGACCGCGTCGTCGTCGATAGCCCGCCGGTGCTGCTGGTCAGCGACGTCAAGGTCCTCGCTCGCGTCGCCGATGCGACCCTTCTTGTTTTGAACGCCGCGACCACGACGCGTGGAGCGGCCCAGAGGACGCTCTTCGAATTGCAGGAAGTCGGCGCCAACGTCGTCGGCGGTGTGCTGCTCGGCGCCGAGGCCCTCAAGGGCGGCTACTTCCGACGGCAGTTCAAGGCGTATCGACGGTATCTCCAGCCTCAGTTGGCCGCCAATTCCGCCTGATGTGCGGAACGCGCCTTCTGAGCAGAGAAAGGAAAGTACGCGGAAGGATTCTCATTCTGCCGAACCGCTCGTAGAATGGGACGCCTTTCGGTGAATCGTTGTTTTTGAAAAGGATGGTATCTATGGAGAAGTTCCTGGTAACGGGTGGGGCCGGCTTCATCGGCTCGAACATCTGTCGGCGACTGGTCGCCGAAGGCTGCTTCGTTCGCGTGGTGGACAATCTGCTGACGGGCAAGCGAAGCAATCTCGATGGCGTGATCGACAAGATCGATTTCGTCGAAGGCGACATGGGCAACGAAGCCGTCGCGCGGGCCGTTGTCAGGGACGTCGATGTCGTCCTGCACGAAGGGGCGCTGCCCAGTGTGCCGCGCAGCGTCGATGAGCCCGAGCTGACGCACAAGCACTGTGTCGATGCAACCTTCACGCTGCTGATGGCCGCGCGGGATGCGGGCGTCAAGCGGTTCGTCTACGCCGCCAGTTCGTCGGCCTACGGCGACACGCCCACGCTGCCCAAGGTCGAGACGATGGCCACCAGTCCACTCTCGCCCTATGCGGTCGGCAAGCTTGTGGGCGAGTACTATTGCTCGGTCTTTGCCAAGGTCTTCGGCCTCGAAACGATCTCGCTTCGCTATTTCAACGTCTTCGGCCCGTACCAGGACCCGACGAGCCAGTACGCCGCGGCGATTCCCGCGTTCGTGACGGGCATCCTCAAGGACGAGCCGCCCACGATCTATGGCGATGGCGAGCAGAGCCGCGATTTCACCTACATCGACAACGTCGTGCAGGCCAATCTCTGCGCCGCCCGCGCCAAGAAGACCAATGGCGAGGTCGTCAACGTCGCCTGCGCCGAGAAGATCACCGTCAACGAGATCATCGCCATGATCAACGAGATGGTGGGTAAGAACGTCGTGCCGATCTACGCGCCCGCCCGCCTCGGCGACGTCAAGCACTCGCTGGCCGACATCACCGCCGCCCGCGAATTGATTGGCTTCGAACCCGTCGTCCTCTTCCGCGACGGCCTGCAGAAAGCCATCGCCTGGTACCGCGACAATTGGACGTAGCTGGGTCGGTTGAGATACAGATTGGCATTGGTTTGCAGCACGGAGGCATGGGCCGACCGGATAAAGAACGGTCTTTCTCTCACAGCTCTGCGTCGCGGATGTCGGCTATCTTCATCAAGTGCTTTAGCAGGCCCATTTTCAGGGGCTTATTGCCGTGAATGGGTACAGATATTCTTTCCGGCCTTCCCGTCTTGGTGTAAACATGGTGGCTACCGTGAATTCTCTTCAGTTCCCAGCCCTTCACGGCCAGCAACTTCGCCAAATCCTTGCCGCTCACCTGCTTCAAACGGTGATCTCCAGCATTCGGTCGCCTTCCTGGATGTGGTGTTCCTGGACATCCACCGACAGACAGGCTTCCACGGCTTCGTAAATATTCTGGAGGAGCTCCTCGAAGGTGTCGCCCTGGGTCACGCAGCCGGGGATCGCAGGGATCTCGGCCCAGTAGCCTCCTTCTTCGGCCTGATGGATAATGGTCTTCAGCTTCATCGAAACACTTCCAAATCAACGAGGATACATCGCATCTCTGCACGCTACTATACCGCATCTGATCCCTCGAAGCAACCCTATTCGAGTTGGCGGCGGAGGGCGTGTCTGCACGCCCCGCGGGGGTCCCGACCCCGAACCGCGTCCCCATCACCAGAGACAGATTGCAGCCGGGCGCGTGATTCTCGCTACCTGCCCACGCCTGCCTCGCCCCAACAGACCGGGATCGAGGAAAACGACCTTGACGCATCCGGCGCATCGGGCTATTCTCCTGGTCGCGTTCAGGGGAGAATTCGATGTTGAAAGTGCAAGAGCTTGCCCTGAGCTTGTCGAATGGGACAGAGGGCCGGGCCGACCCGCCTGCTCCACGAGCAATCGAACAGACCCCCTCCGCCTCCGGCCCGATGTTGCTCGACCGAATGCGCCAGGCCTTGCGGTCCCGCCATTGGGCCAAGCCGGGTAGGCCGGTACCGAATCGGTGTGCGGTGCACACCCTACGAGACTTATGCCGCGATGTGGCGGCCAAAAAGGTGTTATGAAGAAGCCATATAACCATTGTTGGGCAAGAGGATGAAGATTGGCCTCTGGAATGTAGATCACCCCGAGAAAGCCTCTGGTAGCGAGAAGAAGGAACGGCGATTCGATGACGTTGTGGATTATCTCGTTCGAGCGGATTGCGACGCCTACATCATTACTGAGGCCAACGCAGCAATCCGACTTCCAGGCTACTTCTGTGAGCTAAGTGCGCACAGTCCTTTCAAGTCCTCGCGGCGATTCTACGGCCCACCGAACAGCTACCATCAGGTGGCGGTCTATAGCAGGAGCCCGCTCCGGCGAGTCGAACTGGCCGAACCGGTGAATGGATTGCGCTGCAGAATCTCTGGCGCTGGCGACCTCAAGGAAGTCTACGGCAACGTGATCACGATCAAAGATCAATGGCGCAAGGATAGCTCCAAGACGTACTCGGATAGGCTCGATGAGCAGATCCAGGCTATACAGAGGCTCCCCAGTTGTGGTGTGTTGGTCGCCGGGGACTTCAACCTCCGTCTTGGCTGGCCACAGAGGTTGTTCGCGCACCGCAGGATCAAAGCAGAGCTTTCTGCCTGCGGTTGGGTCTGGCCAACTGAGACTCGTGGAGACACCGTGCAGCATGTCTTGCACTCGAACGATCTGGATCTCCAGCTCACCATCGATCAAAGCGTCAAGTATGACCGAAGCGCAGGCACTGGAGTGTCCGATCACCCGTTTATCCAGATCTCTGTAGGCGTCTGAGGGACGGCGTCTGATGGACAGTCACCTATTTGTGGCATAACTGAGGAGATCGTCGCGGGGCCGCGACGATGTCTTCCGGAAGCAGATGGGGACTGCGTTTAGGCCTTGATCAACTCCGCCTCAATCTGGGCCCATAAGGCCGGTCGAATCGCTCTGGCCGAGACGAGATCGCTTCTCATGCCGAGCAGCCTGGCAGGGTGGGGGGAACCCCACCGTACAGCTTATGCCGCGACTTCACGGGGCAAGGGTGTTTTGAAGAGACCATGTAACCATTGTTCTGCAGAAGAGAACGACGCATGACAGACGATCCGTTGGTGTTTGAGAATCGAGCGGCATTCAGAAAGTGGCTCGTCAAGAACCATCAGAATAGCCCCGGCATCTGGCTGGTCTTCGGAAAGGGCGGCAAGGTGAAGACACTTTCAGCCCATGAAGCCCTGGAAGAAGCGTTGTGTTTTGGCTGGATCGACGGCCGGCTCCAGAGCCTCGGGGCCGAGACATATCGTAAGAGGTTCACGCCCCGAAGAAAGGGCAGTGTCTGGTCTGAGCGTAACCGGAAACTGGCTCAGAAGTTGATTGAAGAGGGCGCCATGACGGCGGCGGGCCACGCTGCGATTGCCCGAGCCCAGGAGGGTGGCACGTGGGATCGGCCCAGGCCTGCGCCCATTTCGGAGGCGCAAGTTGAAATCCTGACCGAGGCATTGTCTGCAACCGGCAACGCCCTGACGAATTTCCAGAAGATGTCCCCTTCTGTCAGAAGAACCTACACGGGGCTTTATCTGGCAGCCAAGAATGAAGACACCCGAAAGAAGCGGCTCGAGCGAATCATCGAGCGGCTCAAGGAAAACAAGAAGCCGATGTGAGGACTCGCAGACCGCTGCAGACCACCGCATCTCGTGTTCAGCCGCAACCGCGCGCCGCAACCGCAACCGGTCAGCGTCTGTCCGGCGGGTATCGGCGGGATTGGGGGCAAGGCAGCGGCGCAACTACTGGAGTTGGGTGCGGAGGGCGTCGGCCTGTTCGAGCAGTTGCTCTCGCGTGAGGTTCTGCTTGGGGGGCAGTTCGAAGGTCCATTCGTATTCGTCGACGATCCGGCCGGGGTAGAGCACGTTCGTGAAGAAGTCGAACGGAAAGCGGTCGTGCAGCGGGGCCTTCAGCTCGCGGTGCGTCTCGAGCGTTTCGAACCCTTCCTTGCCGGCGCGGACCCTATAGTCCCCGTACCAGTTGAACGACACGGTCACCGGTGAGACGCCGATCTGCTCGTCGTTGAGTGTGATCAACGCGCCCTGGGGCTCGGTGTTGATCGTCAGTTGCCGTTCGACGCAGCCGCAGCACAGCACAACCGCCACAGCGGCAACGAGAAACAACGATACGGAACGCAAGTGCATACCCACAATCCCTTCAGCCAATTCCGATCCTTCTTGCCCGCCCATTATAGGCGCGAAGGGCTTCTTGAGAAGCGCAAAACCCGGCGGCGATACCTGTCGCCAAAGGTAGGGGCGAGGCATGCCTCGCCCATCAAACCGTCAATCGGCGGGAACGCAGCGGCCCTGGCCCCATTGGCGCAGGGCGCGGACCTTCTCGGCCATCGTGACGGAAAGGGGGGGCGAGACCCTCACGGCGGCGATCAGACGCTCGGTGTCGAGGTCGGCCTTGTCCGCATAGGCGGCGTGCAGGGCCGAGGTGACGGCCTGCTCGATCTCGGCGCCGCTGTAGCCTTCGGACGCCTCGCCGAGCGCCGTCAGATCGAACTTCTCCGGCTCGCGTCCGCGTTTGCGCAGGTGGATCGCGAAGATCTGCTCGCGGACGGGCGCCGTTGGCAGATCGACGAAGAAGATCTCGTCGAAGCGGCCCTTGCGGAGCAGTTCCGGCGGTAGGGCCTCGATGTCATTGGCGGTGGCGACGGTGAAGACGGGGGCTTCGTGCTCCTGCAGCCAGGTGAGCAGGGTGCCGAACATGCGCTGGGACAGCCCGCCGTCGGCGCTGCGGCTGGCGGCCGAGGCGAAGGCCTTCTCGATCTCGTCGATCCAGAGGATCACCGGCGCCATCATCTCCGTCTGCTTCAACGCGTCGCGGAGGTTGTGCTCGGATTCGCCGATGAAGCTGGCGTACAGCGTGCCGGGGTCCAGCCGCAGCAGCGGCTGATGCCACGCCGTGGCGATCGCCTTGGCGCACAGGCTCTTGCCGGCGCCCTGGACGCCCAGCATGAGCACGCCCTTGGGCGGGACCAGGCCGAAGGCCCTGGCCTCGGTGCTGAAGACGTCCAGCCGCTGGTTCAGCCACGTCTTGAGGCGGTTCATCCCGCCGATCTCGCTCAGATCGAGCGGCGTCTGGATGTATTCGAGCAGCCCTCCCTGCTGGACCATGCGCCGCTTGTTGGCGATAACGATGTTGATGTCATCGTCGCTGAACCGCTGGTCGGCGGCCACGGCATCGCTGATGATCCGCATCGCCTGGCGGCGCGTCAGCCCGCGCAGATTCCGGACGATCGTATCGAGGCCCTTCTGGGTGATGCCGATCTCGATGGGCTTCTTGCGCCGCAGGCGCTGGAGCGTGCCGCGAATGATCTGGAGCAACTCCTTCTCGTCGGGAAACGAGATTTCGAACGGCCGCGTGTAGGCCTTGATGGCATCGGGCAGCTTGTCCGTGTGGTCGATCATCACGAGGATCAGGCCCGTGCGGTCGAGGCTGTCGATCATCTCGCGAAGGATCCGCAGGGCCTTGCCGCCCTTGAGGTGCTCGGCCAGATCGAGCGTGACACAGAGCGAACCCGGCCGGGCCTGCGACAGATTGGTCAGCCCGGCGGTAGGGCCGTCCGTGTTGGCGATGGCGGGCCCGCCGTCGATCAGGCCGTCGCGCACCCCCTCGGCGATCGACCAGACCCACATGTCGCGCCGGAGCTTCTCGGCGGTCTTCCGCACGATCTCCAGGGCGCAGTGTTCCTCATGCGTCACGATGGAGAGGCAGCCGTCGCCCCCCTCGATGAGCTGTTCGAGCCGTTCGCAGTCGTTCATGGGCCCTTTCCGGTCTGGGCGTCGCGTCTGTCGGGGCGTCCGCCGCTCCCCGTCGCCCGACAGCCTACCGCAAACCGGCCGGACGGGCAAGTCCCGTCTGCCTTTGCCGCGGTTGACAGTTGCCCTGAGTCTGGATACTCTATGGCCCCATCAAGAACACTCATAAGGACCGATTGGATGAAGATTTCGCTGAACTGGCTGAACGACTACATCGAGACGGGGCTCGCCCCCGAGCGGATTGCGGCGATCCTGAGCGATCTGGGCTTTCCCTGTGAAGGCATCGAGCGGCTCGCAGACGATACCGTGCTGGACGTCGAGGTGACCAGCAACCGGGGTGACTGCCTCAGTCACATCGGGGTCGCGCGGGAACTGGCGGCGGCCACCGGCAAGGAGCTGAGGCTGCCCCAGGTCGATCTGGACGAGATGGACAAGGACGCCTCGGAGTTCGTTCAGGTCGTGATCGCCGAGCCGGACCTGTGCGGCCGATACACCGCGCGGGTGATCGAGGGGGTCAAGGTCGGTCCCTCGCCCGATTGGATGGTCAAGCGGCTCGAAGCCGTCGGCATGCGCAGCGTCAACAACGTCGTCGATGCGACGAACTATGCGATGATGGAGACGGGACAGCCCCCGCATGCGTTTGACTACAGCACGATCAAAGAAGGCAAGATCGTCGTGCGCCGGGCCGTCGCGGGCGAGCGCATCGTCAGCATCGACGGATCGCAGTGCGAGTTGGGCGATCGGATGCTGGTGATCGCCGACGCGAAGCGACCGGTCGCCGTCGCCGGAGTGATGGGCGGGCTGGAGACCGAAGTGAGTGATACGACCACTACGATTCTATTGGAGGAAGCGCACTTCGACCCGGTGTGCGTGCGGACGACCAGCCGGCGTCTGACGCTGCCGTCGGAGGCGGCGTTCCGTTTCGAGCGGATCGTGGATATCGAGAAGATCGACTGGGCGTCGCGACGAACAGCCCAGTTGATCGTCCAGGTCGCCGGCGGTCGCGTGGCCAGGGGCGTGGTGGACGCCTACCCGAGACGGCCGGGGCCCCGCGAAGTGACGATGCGGCTCTCGCGTCTGGGCAAGCTGCTCGGCATTGAGATTCCGTCTGAGACGGTCGTGAACATTCTGTCGGTGCTGTGTTTTGCGCCGCGGGTGTCGGACGATGTGGTGACCTGTTCGGTCCCCACGTGGCGAAGTGACATCCTGCGGGAGGTGGACTTGATCGAAGAGGTCGCCCGCGTTCACGGCTACGACAAGGTCCCCACGCGCCGGCGCATCCGGATCGAGGCGGTGCCCGCCGACGCGCACCAGAAGCTGGCCCAGTCGATCGGCGGGTTCCTCAACGGATGCGGCTTCTACGAGACCGTCACCGTGACGTTCATCGACCGGGCGATAGCGGACCTCTTCGCCGACCGCGATGCGACGGCGAATCTCGGCGTCAAGGACGTCTCTCGTAGGAGCGCCAACCTGCTGCGGCAAACGCTGCTCGGCTCGCTGCTGGAGGTCCTCAAGACGAACGTCAACGCGCGGAATCTGCCGTGCCGCGTCTATGAGATCGCCGATACGTTCCGTCCGACACAGGACGGCAACGCGCTGCCTGACGAAAGAACGAAGGTGGCCCTGATGTGCAGCGGCGATTTCCGCGAGCTACGCGGCGCGGTGGAAGGGCTGATCCGTCACATCGACCGGCGGGCAGCGGTCGATTTCGTTCCGGTGGACCTGCCTTGGGCCGAGGTGGGCGCCGAGGTGACGGTGAACGGCCGCGCGATCGGAGTCGCGGCGGTCTTCTCAGAGTCGGTGCGGAACAAACTCGATTTCAAGGACCTCACCCCGTGCGGCGCCGAGTTGGACTTCGCTGAGTTGATGGCGTTGAAGGGCGCGCCGATTTCCATCCGTCCGGTCCCGCGTTTCCCGGCTGTCGAGCGCGATCTGTCGATCCTGGTGTCCGAAGAGACCCCCTGGCGAGCCATCGCCCAAGCCGTGGCCGCCAGTGCCTCCGCCGAGTTGGAGGACGTGCGGTTCGTCGACATTTATCGCGGAAAGGGCATCGCCTCGGACAAAAAAAGTGTGACGCTTTCGTTACGTTTCCGCGACGAAGACGGGACCCTGACGCACGAGACGGTCGACGCTTATCAGGCCGCCATCGTCCAGGGTCTGAACGATGCCGTGGGCGCCGAGCTCAGGACGCTGTAGGCCGGGCCGGCTGTCGGCGGATCGGGCATCGGCGCCGTGGGCGTCCGATAAGAAGGCTGGCGGCGACAGCTTCATCGCTGTTTGCGACGTGCTCGGCCGCTCCGGCTCACGCCGGAACGTGGTCAACAAGGCGCGTCGCATCGGGCACATATCTGCGTTTTATGAACCTGCGGCGTTGCCGATTCATGCCGGTCTCCCGTCGCCTCTATTCCAAGCAAGCGGGGCGGCGCATCATCTCCTGATTTATCCGGACGTAACCTATTCGGACCCACATTATTCACTTTTTTCTTTACATGGCCTTTCCCGGTGGGTATAATGACCCAAGATGGATAGGCGGCTGAAAGGCGCTGTCCAGTCTGGGGTGTTGGGGTTGTGTCCGCAGGCGTTTCGCGGTCGGATCACCGTGGCGGTGATTTGTGCCGAGCTTGGGGATCGGCCTCATGGGGGTGCGTTGGCCGGGCCAACGCGATTATGGAGGTTGGGCGATGAAAAACGCGCTGAAGTCCTATCATGTCTTTGTGGCCTTTGTGGTGCTGGTGGGGATCGTACCGTTGCGAGTCAACGCAGATCTCTTCGATCACGATTCCGGCTGGGTCATCAACGATCCTCAGATCGCCGCCGTGGCCAACCAGAAGCAGGCAACCGGATTCGTCTATCCGCAGGAGGGTACGTCGTTCTTCAGCTTCGCGGCATTGCCCGTTCGCGACAGCGCTGGCGATCCGCCGGTGACGATCGGCATGTATCAGACGGGGGCGTTTCATCTCGACGGACACGGGTTGCGGCTGAGCGGCTGGGTGCAGACCGAAAACCGCAACGGCCTCTGGGACACCGGCGAGGCGGTCGTGTCGGTCTACGACGCCGATGACACGCTGTTGGCTTGGGCGTCCAGCGGCGCGCTCACCAGCGAGAATCTCGAGTGGCTGCCGTTCGCGGTCGAAGTGGACGCCGTCTGCGGCACCGCCTACTGGCGCGTCGACCTCTATGGTACGGTCTTTGACGGATACTATGTAAATACGTTCTACGACGACGTGCAGCTTGTGTCGCTTCCGGTTCCGGGGGCGGCCCTTCTGGGGCTGCTCGGTCTGGGCGGCAGCGGCGGCCTGCTTCGCTGGCGCCGGCGTACGACCACGATGGCTGCGTAACGTCGTTAGCGCCGCGCACGAGCGCGATCACTTAACCCTGGCCCCTCGGCGGCGAACGATCTTCGTCATCGGCGGGCCGGCGTTGGTTCCGGATCACGCGTGCGGATAGACCCACGGGCCCCGATATTCGCGCCGGAGCAGCTTTCCGGCGTCCAGGTCGCCCACGCACAGTTCCTTCGCACCATCCCAGACGACGCTGCGTCCGAGCTTGTACGACAGCATGCCCAGCAGACTCAGGTTCGTCGAGTAATGAATCGCCTCGATATCGCACACCGGTCGGCGGTCTGTCTCGATCGCATCGAGGAAGTCGGCCCATAGCTCCTTGATGTTCTGTGCGTCGGGGAGATTCAGCTTCGGTTCCTCGTGAATCTCCGACTCGCCCCGACTGCTTGGGTAGAACGTCCAGCCGCGCTGCCAGCCCATGTGGAACGTCCCCTTGGTCCCGTAGAAATAGCACCCGACGCTCTCGGTCTTGTCCGTTGGATTGCCCGCGAACTGCCGGTGTTCCCACGTCAGCGTGAAATCGTCGAACTGGTACGTCGCCACCTGATGGTCGGGCGCATCGGTCGTCTGGTGTTCCGCTGTCAGAATCGGCGCGCCCTTGATCGGTCGGCCGCCGGTCGAATGGACGGTCCTGGGCCATTTCTCCTCCATGATCCACAGAACCTGGTCGAGCCAGTGGACGCCCCAGTCGCCCAGCGTGCCGTTGGCGTAGTCGAGATAGCTGCGGAAGCCGCGCGGATGAATGCCTCCGGCCCACGGGTTATTCGGATCGCCGTTGAACGGCCGCAGCGGGGCCGGGCCGCACCACAGGTCCCAGTTCAGTTCCTTCGGCGGCTCGATATTCTTGCGCGGCCGCTCGGGCCCGCCGCCATACAGCACGAAGCATTTGATCATCCCGATCTTGCCGGCCCGGCCTTCACGGAGGAACTGCCGGCCCGAAACGTTGTGCGGTGAGACCCTCCGGTGCGTGCCCACCTGCACGACTCGATCGGCGGCCCGCGCGGCGTTGACCATCGCGCGGCCCTCCAGGATCGTGTGGCTGATCGGCTTTTCCACGTAGACATGGGCGCCCGCCTGGACGGCGGCGATCGTCGGCAGGGCGTGCCAGTGGTCCGGCGTCGCGACGATGGCGATGTCCGGCTTCTGGGACGCCAACATCTCGCGATAGTCCTCATAGTGCTTGGGCACCTCGCTGGTCCACTTGGCGGCCTCGCCGGCACAGGTGTTGAGCTGCCGACGGTCCACGTCCACCAGCGCCACCGGTTTGCAGCGGCCCGACGCCACCGCCTCGCGCAGGATGTTCGTGCCCCACCAGCCGCAACCGATCAGAGCAGTGCGATAAGTCTTGCCGCGCTGCGCGGTGGCGACGTGAGGAAAGCTGACGGCCAGCCCTGTGGCCAGCGAACTCTTCAGGAAGGTACGGCGATTCATGGACATGGCGAGGCCTCCATCTTCATACGATGCTCGATCCGAGAGCCCGGATTCGTTGTCGTTGCGGCCGGCAGAAGCCGGCTCTCCTCGCTCCAGTATTCGCCAGTGAACCTCAAAGGTCAAGCCAAAAGGCTGCGCACGACGAGCGAGGGTGCGGTCGGCAAATGGTGGCGGATTCGGGTCGTGGCTTCTGAAGATCACTTTCGGAGCGGGCTTCCTCTGTGTGCCATCTCGACCGGAGCCTTTCTTTCTTGTCACCCAGACCGGGTGCCCCCGCAATCCGACCGCACCGACGAGCGTCCCCGCTCATCATCCTCCGTGCGATTCCTTTTGCACTGGCATCTCGTCGGGACGATAGTATCATGGATGTCAAGAAAGATCGCTTCTCAGGGAGTCTGGCCATGACGACACTACTCCGCCATTTGTTCCTGGTTACCTTGGTGATTCTGCCGGCTTCAGCCGGGTGGGGAAAAACGTATCCGCATCGGTGGGTGTTTGTGTCGCGGTCGCTGCGCTTGGATCAGGATGTGACCGACATCGAGCGCATCGTGCGGACGGGGGCGGAGCACGGGATCAACGGGATGGTACTGTCGGCGGGACTGGATCGGCTGGACAGGCAGCCTGACGACTACTTCGAGCGGCTGGCGAAGATCAAGGACCTCTGCGCACGCCACGGTGTGGAGATCGTGCCAAATGTCTTCAGTGTCGGTTATGGGGGCTCGGTCCTGGGGTACGACCGCAATCTCGCGGCGGGCATCCCCGTGATCGATGCACCATTCGTGGTCGAGGGTGGTCGGGCCGGGCTCGATTCAGATGCGCCGACTCGAATGGCCAATCCCGGCTTCGAGCAGTACGAGGGGGATCGGCTGGCGGGGTATCGGTTTCACGATCGGCCGGGCGAGGTGTCGTTCGTCGATACGAAGGTGTTCAACAGCGGCAAGGCGTCGCTGCGCTTTGAGGATTTCGGACGATACGAGCACGGCCATGCCCGCGTGATGCAGGAAGTGGCGGTTGAGCCGCACCGATGCTATCGGCTGCGCTGCCAGGTGAGGACGGAAGGGCTGGAGCCTGCCGGTGCGTTTCGGATTCAGGTGCTGACGGAAGATGGTCGCAGCCTGGCGCCGTTCGATCCGCGCGTCCCAGCGACCAGCGACTGGCGCGAGGTGGTGATGGGATTCAACAGCCTCGATTACGAGAAGGTCAGGATCTACGCGGGGGCGTGGGGCGGCAGAGCAGGACGGTTCTGGATCGACGACTTTGCGCTCGAAGAGGTCGGCCTGCTCAACGTCCTGAGACGGCCCGGCACACCGGTGACGGTGCGCGATACGAAGACGCGGCAGGTGTACGAGGAAGGCAAAGACTTCGGATACATCAAGGACGATCGTCTCAATTTCCGCTTCGACCATGAGTCGCCGACCATCGAGATCCTGCCCAATGGGCGAATCAGGGATGGGCAGCGGCTGAGCGTCAGCTACTATCACGGCATCGCGATCAATCGCGGACAGGTTTCGGTGTGTATGTCCGAGCGAGAGCCTTATGAGATCTGGCGCAGAGCGGCCGAGCTGGTGCACCGGCATCTCGCCCCTTCGAAGTATCTGCTCAGCATGGATGAGATCCGCGCCGCCGGAAGCTGTCGGGCGTGCAAGGATCGAGGCCTGAGTATGGCCGAGGTCCTAGGCGATTGCATCACGAAGCAGGTCGGCATTCTCAAGGGCGTCAACCCCGAGGCCGAGGTGCTGATCTGGTCGGACATGCTCGATCCGCATCACAACGCCCACGGCGACTACTATCTCGTCGAAGGCGACTTTGCCGGCTCGTGGAAACATGTCCCCAAGGACCTGATCATCGTCTGCTGGTATTACGAGAAGCGAAGCGAGAGCCTGCCGTTCTTTTCGTCGCTGGGCTTTCGCACGCTGGCGGGGGCCTACTACGACGGCGACACGCTGGAGAACCCCAAAGGCTGGCTCGAAGCGCTCGACCGAACGCCCAAGGCGATCGGCATCATGTACACCACCTGGCAAGACAAATACGACCTGCTCGCCCCCTTCGGCGACCTGGTCACGAACCGCTGACGGGCAATGTGATGGCACCTGGCGCAAGAAGAAAGGGAGCTCCGGATGGGGCTCCCCTGTGGTGTTTCGGCGTTTGTGGTGCCTCCAGGTGTCAGCGTTTGGCGGTGAGGGCCTTGTAAGCGTTCTCGCCGCCGTTGATCAGATGGATTAACGGGCTGGGGCGATCGAAGCCCTCGATAAACGAGGGCCGAGCCGCCCACGGGGTGACGCTCAGCACGCCGGTCAGGTCCAGCCAGTGCTGCAGGCGGGCCACCGGCAGGTTCCACGTCATGTGGAAGTGATTGGCCGGCGGGTACTGCTTGTACTCGACCATGCTGGCGTACTTGGGTACGACGAAGGTGTGCGGCCAGGTCGGATCCGTCAGGTTGCACATGGCCTTGCCCAACTCTTCCGGCACGTCGGTCGTGTGCGCCTCGTCCCAGATCAGGCTGAACAGCCCCGTGACGCTGCTGTACGCCATGCGGGCGGCGACGCCGTCGATGCCCGCCGGCGTCATGAAGGTGACCGAGTTGCCGCCGCCGGGGAAGTAGCCGGGATCGGCCAGCGGCATCGTCACGCGGTCCATGATCTGCTTGACCGTCGTGCCGGGGGCCGCGGCCCAGTCAAAGGCAGCGCTGCCGGAGTTGTTGCCGTCGACGAGGCCTTTGACGTACCAGTCGGCGGTCTTGTCGAGCTTCTTGAGGCCCAGCTTGGCCGCCAGTTCCTGGATCTCCCACGCTTCCCAGACCTTGCGGAAGTCCATGAACAGCGGGGGATTGCCGCCGCTCAGATAGGTCATGAAGAGCATGGTCAGCAGGCCCTGCATGTCGGCCT
>Ga0123330_1000812_pt1 | contig 34077 bp, 31 predicted proteins | sample BioC13SIPDNA_2_FD_89704 | JGI IMG/M metagenome (GOLD analysis project Ga0123330, IMG submission 89704) | Anaerobic biogas reactor microbial communites from Washington, USA - Biogas_R2_A C13 SIP DNA | ecosystem: Engineered > Bioreactor > Anaerobic > Unclassified | place: Washington, USA... | reverse complement strand
TGCTGAGCTGCCCCTGCCTCTCGATGGTTGCCTTAACAGTAAACACTCCGACAGTTGACCGCAACCCATAAACATGCCGCGGGTGTCGCCGCGCGTGAGCCTGAAGTGCCCAAACCAGTGCATCGCCCGTCTGACAACCCCCTTGTAGACACATGCCCATCGGCTAGGAGGCACGCTAACCATGAGGCGGTATTTCCACTGCTCGATAACAGCGCAACTCTGGGCGCGCTGGCGTGTCTTATAGGTGAGTGTTTACTGCTGGAGGTCTCATGCGCGTACTGTTGCTGTATCCCGAGTTTCCCGACACCTTTTGGAGTTTCAAGCATGCCTTGCGCTTTATCCGCAAGCACGCCAGCTTTCCCCCTCTGGGGCTGTTGACCATCGCTGCGATGTTGCCCGATGACTGGGATCTGCGTCTGGTCGACCTGAATGTGCAGCGGTTGCGCGAGGACGATCTGCGCTGGGCCGATATGGCTATGGTCAGCGCCATGGTGGCGCAGCGCGAATCGACTGTTGATGTGATCGACCGCTGCGCCAAGGCCGGTCTGACCATCGTCGCAGGCGGCCCGCTCTTTTTGGGCGAATATGAGAGCTTTGACAGGGTCGACCATTTTGTGCTCGATGAGGGCGAGTGCACCTTGCCTCGCTTTTTGGAGGACTGGGCCGCGGGCACCGCGCAGCGCGTCTACCGCGCTGATGGCTATGCCGATCTGACCCAAACGCCACTGCCGCGTTGGGAGCTGGCCGACTTGACCAAGTACTCGGACATGTGCATCCAGTTCTCGCGGGGCTGCCCCTTTGACTGCGAGTTCTGCAGCATCACGGCCATGTTCGGGCACCGCCCGCGCGTCAAGAGCACCCCGCAGATTGTGGCCGAGCTGGACAGCCTGCACGCGCTGGGCTGGCACGGGAGCGTCTTTTTCGTAGACGACAACTTTATCGGCAACAAGCGCGTGCTCAAGCAAGAGGTGCTGCCGGCGCTCATCGAATGGCGCCAGGGCAAGAAAGGCTTTGGCTTTCACACAGAGGTCTCGGTTAACCTGGCCGATGACCCCGAGCTGCTGCAGATGATGGTAGACGCCGGCTTTGAGAAGGTTTTTGTGGGCATCGAGACGCCCGACGATGCCAGCCTGGCCGAGTGTAACAAGCGCCAGAACGAGGGCCGCGACCTGATCGAGACTGTGCGTACGCTGCAGCAGGCCGGGCTCGAGGTGCAGGGCGGCTTTATCGTGGGGTTCGACGCCGACACGCCCTCGATCTTTGAGCGGCAGATTCAGTTCATCCAGCGGAGTGGCATTGTTGCCGCGATGGTAGGGCTGCTGCAGGCGCCCCATGGGACACGCCTCTATGATCGCCTGCAACGCGAGGGCCGCCTGCTAGACGAGTTCTCGGGCAACAACACCGATAACACCATGAACTTTGAGCCCCAAATGGATGTCGACCTGCTGCACGAGGGCTATCGACGCATCCTCACCACGATCTATGCCCCCAAGGCCTACTATCAGCGCGTGCGCACCTTCCTCTCGGCCTACGAGCCGCCGGCCTCTGTGCGCCATGTCTTGAGCCGCGAACACATCAAGGCCTTCTTGCGGTCGACGATCGAGCTGGGCATCAAGGGCAAAGAGCGCTTCGAGTACTGGAAGTTGATTGCCTGGGCGGCAGTGAGGCGGCCGCGTGTCTTTAGCCAGGCGGTGACGCTGGCCATCTACGGTTTTCACTTTCGCCGCATCTGTGAGCGCTACGCCGCCGGTCCCTCGGGCGCCTGAGAGCGCTGACATAAGAGAACGCCCGCACCTGATGGTGCGGGCGTTTGGCATCGTCGTCGACCGCTAATCGACGCGTGTGAAGCGGAACCCGATCACCGGGATGTCGGGTGGGTCGATGTTGATGACGAATCGGAAGATGCCTCGCTGGATCTCGCCATAGTGCGTATTGCGCGTTGTGGCCGTCCAACCGCCGGCAAGGTGATCATTGAGCAGCGACTGCCAGGCCCAGTCTTTGATATAGATCTCAGAGTTGACCTGCATCTGAGCGTTGTTGTCGCGGCCTTCGTAGCAGATGGCGCGATCGCCAGGGCAGCCGGTCCAGCTCGGTTTGTAGCGCATGCGGATGATCCAGTTCCAGGCGCCGCCGCCGCGTTGCGCCCATGACCAGTAATCTTGCGCGCGCTGCACCGACGCGGGGTTGCTCAAGAAGCCGAGTTCGCAGCGGTAACGGTGGCCATCGCTCCCCGTGACATAATAGGCGCTCTCAGTGACGCCCCAGTCCTCATAGTTGATCACGGCCAGGCCGTTTCCGCCCTCGATGTTGGGCAGCTCGATGGAGCTGAGCACCTGCACAGGCGCGGGCACGGCCGTAGGCGGTACGGCAGTGGCCGGCCGCTGGGTGGGTGCAGCCGTTGCCGTCGGCGGCACAGGCGTCGCTGTCGCCGGCTCGGGCGTTGGCGTGGCTGGCTCGGGCGTTGCCGTGGGTGGCACAGGCGTGGGTGTAGGGGGCACTGGTGTGTTGGTGGCTGGCACAGGCGTTGGCGTGGGCGGCACGGGCGTGGGTGTGCGTGTGGCCCGCGCTGCCTGGGCAACGACGTCTGGCCTGGCACCAGACCGGTTCGGAAAGCGCAAGAACACCAGGCTGGCAATCACCACCAGCGCCGCGAGCAAGGTCACAATCTGCGGTGTTTTGAGCCGATTCATCGATGCAAGGTCTCCTCTCCCCGTCGGCGGGGGGGTGGTACCGGCGCGGTGCCGGCCGTGCCTGGTCATTCGAGCAAGCGGCTTCATTGTACATAAGGGCTCAGCCTGGGCCAAAAGCTCCGATGCCAGGGCAGTGCACGCCAGGTGCACAGCGCCTTGTGGATAACCTGTGCACAATGGTGGACATCCTGGGGAAAACGACGCGCTGACGGTGCATAACCGTCCTGTATTGCTGAAGGGAGCGTTGTCGAGTACAAGGAGTGCATACGCCGAGGCGGCATCGGCCACCATCGATTTGCGGAGAGGAGCGAGATGCTAAGAGATGTCCAGGACTATTACGAGCGCGTCTATGCGGGCGTGCTTGGGAAGATCATCGGCGTGTACCTGGGGCGCCCCTTTGAGGGCTGGACCTATGAGCAGATCATGGCTCGACTGGGCGAGGTCAAGTTCTATGTGCACGAGCACTTGGCCAAGCCGCTCATCGTCGTCGATGACGACATCTCGGGCACCTTTGCCTTCCTGCGGGCTATGCCCGATTCCGGCAACACCCTCGACCTGACCGCCGCGCAGATCGGTGACACCTGGCTCAACTATCTGATCGAGAACAAGACGATCCTCTGGTGGGGCGGGCTGGGCATGTCTACCGAGAACACCGCCTATCTGCGGCTGGCGCAAGGCATCCGTGCGCCCGAGAGCGGTTCGATGGCCCTCAACGGTCAACTGGTGGCAGAGCAGATCGGCGCCCAGATCTTTATCGATGGCTGGGCTATGATCGCGCCAGGAGAGCCCGAACTCGCTGCCGATTTGGCCCGACGGGCCGCCAGCGTCAGCCATGATGGGGTGGCGATCCACGGCGCGCAGGTGGTGGCCGCTATGGAGGCGCAGGCATTTGTCGAACCCGATATCGACAGGCTGCTCGACGTGGGCCAGGGCGTCATCCCCCGCGATTCGCTCATCAACCGCCTGATCGATGACCTGCGCAGCTGGCGCGTGCGTTACAGCGACTGGCACGACGCCTTTGCGCAAATCGCTGCGCACTATGGCTATGACAAGTACGGTGGCAACTGCCACATGGTGCCCAACCATGCGCTCATCATCCTGGCGCTGCTCTATAGCGACGATAGCTTTTCGAGGGCGCTGAGCATCGTCAACACCGCTGGCTGGGATACCGACTGCAACGCGGGCAACGTGGGTTGCCTGATGGGCATCAAGAATGGCCTGGCTGGTCTGGACGATGGCCCCGACTGGCGGGGCCCGGTGGCCGACCGCATGTATGTGGCCGCGGCTGAGGCGGGGCGCACCGTCACCGATGCAGTGCTCGAGGCGCAGCAGGTCATCAACATCCATCAGGCGCTCGATGGCGGCACGCCGTGGCAGCCCAAGCAGGGCGCACGCTACCACTTTGAGCTGCCCGGCGCGGTGCAGGGCTTTCAGCCCGACGACTCGCCGCTCTGCCGCGGCACCGTGTGGGTAGAGAACATCGGCGGTCATAGCGCCGTTGGCCAGCGTGCCCTTGCCATGCATCTCAGTGGCCTGGCCGATGGCCGCCTGGCACGGGTGCTCACCGAGACCCTGCCCGCGATGTCCGCCTCGGGGGGCTATCGCATGGTCGCCTGCCCCACGCTTTACCCCGGGCAGACGGTGCGCGCCCGCCTCGAGGCCGACCGCGCTCTGAGTGGGCCGGTGCAGGTGCGGCTGGTGGTGCTGGCCCACGGGCCGGCAGACGCCCTCGAGCCGTACGGCCCCCCAGCCCTGACGCTGGCGCCGGGCAAGGATGTCGAGCTGGCATGGACGGTCGACCTGCCGGCTGGCTGCCCCGCTGCGGCGGTGGGGCTCGAGTTTGCATCTACGGCGCGAGTCGATGGCACCGTCTACCTCGACTGGCTCACCTGGAGCGGCGCTCCTACGCTGCGGTTTGACCAACCGGCGCACGCCGGCCAGCGTTGGCTCGATACCTGGGCGGTGGCCTGCACCGATCTGGCTCATGGCCGAGAAAGCCTCTACACCGTCATTCAGAACCGCGGCCTGGGCATGATCTTGCAGGGCACACGCGACTGGCGCGATTACACCGTGCACGCTCGCTGCCAGGCCAACCTGTCCGAGACGTTTGGGCTGGCGGCCAGGGTGCAGGGCCTCGAGCGCTACTATGCGCTCGAACTGGTCAAAGGCGGCGTGGCGCGCCTGGTCGAACGGCGCTATGAGCGCCGCGTGCTGGCCGAGGCGCGCTACGACTGGGCGCTCTATCGCTGGTATGACCTCAAGTTGACAGTGCAGGGCAACAGGCTGCAGGCCTGCATCGATGGGCAGGTGCTATTCGATCGAACTGTCAATGATCCGTTCGAGGGCGGCGGCATCGGGCTGCTCATTGAGGAAGGACGGCTCAACGTCGACGCCATCGAAGTCAAGGCGCTCTAGCGCTGCGCAAGCACAACGGGCGGCCCCACCAGACGTGGCCGCCCGTTGACGTTCTGGCATCAGGCGTTAGCGGCCAGCTTGCTGAATAGATCTCTGAAGATGGCATCGCGGTTCATGCGATAGGCGATGCGCACCGGATGGCGAGCGGGGTCGTTGGGCCCCCAGGTGATGTCGTCGCGCAACACTGGCGAGGGCTCGATACGCGTTGGCGTCCAGCTGGGGTCGTTCATAAAGGCCACCGCGCTGATATCCCAGATGACGCGCGAGTAGGCAAAGTGATCGTCGTGGCAGTTGCGGTAGGTCTCATAGAGATAATCGCCGATGGCGCCACGGCCTTTGACGTAGGCCTCAATCTCTGGCAGGGTGGTGCGAAGATGCTCGGTTACGTTAATGCAGGGCATCAGCACCAGCGGCACGCCACTATCGAATATCACCTGTGCAGCGGGCACGTCTTGCATCAGGTTGAACTCGCGGGCATCCTCCCAGTAGGTGGGGTGTCCGCCCAGCCACACGATGACGATCTTTTCAGCGATGCGCGGCTCGAGCAGCAGCGCAGAGGCCACGTTGGTGATGCAGCCGATGGTGAGCACATAAAGCGGCTCGTTTCCCTGGGCCATCGCTTTGGCAATCAGGTCCTGGGCGGCATCGCTCTGCACAGGCTGGCCCTTGGCGGGCAGGTAGCCGGCCGAGCCGCGAAAGACCATGCCCTCGGCGCTGCGGCCCAGGCGATCGAGCAGTCGCAACAGCTCTTGATAGCTGCGCTCCATGCCGTCGGCCGGGCTGGTGGAGTTGGTATTGAAAAAGGGCGCCGCATAGAGCGCCTTGACGTTCAGTTGGGGCGAGAGCAGTGCGTAGGTCACCGCAAACTGGTCGTCGATCTCGTTGAATGTGTCGGTGTCCATCACCACGTCTGCGGGGCCCGAGGGCAGGGCCAACCGCTCAAGCAGGCGTTCTCTGTCCAGTAACGGGTACTTGTTCATAGTGTTCAACCTCCTGAAGCATGTTGTCGCCGGGCCAGGGCACCTGTATAGGCGGTCTCGGCCAGGGCAGCCAGGTGTGACCAGTCATACAACTCAGCATAGCGGCTCCTCGCCGCCAGCCCCATGCGCCCTGCGAGTGCCTGGTCGTCCAGCAGTTGCGCCGCCCGCGCGACCATGGCCGACACATCGCCTGGGGGCGTCAGCCAGCCGGTCTCTCCATGGATCACATAGCGCGACACCTCGCCCACGTCATCGGCTACTACGGGGATGCCCAGGCGGGCCAGATCGGCCAGCTTGACCGAGCACTTGCAGCGGTTGATGAGGCTGTCATCGAACGGCCAAAGCGCCAGACGGCAGCCGGTCAGCAAGCGTGGCAGCTCGTTGGGTGGCACCCAGCCGCAGCGCTCGACGCGCTCGGTGAGGCCGGCGGCCACAACCGCCTGATCAAAGGCCTCTTCGCGGGCAGGGTCAAGCGCCTGGCCCACCACCCGCAGCCGCACCGCCGGAACGCGCTCGGCCAGCGCCTGCAGCACCGCCACCGGCCGCAGCGGATCGAACTCGGCGAACCGCGTGTAGAGCAGCAGCGTGGAGGGTGTAGGTGCAGGCGGTGTGTCGGTGCAAGGCAGCGTTGAGCCGTTGGGCAGCCAAGTGGTCTGTGCGGGGGGCACCCCCAGGCTCCAGGCGAGGGTCTGCAGCGCCTCGCTGGCCAGGGTAACGCCGTGCGCGTGGGTCAGACCCCAGCGCTCTTGCCAGCGAAAGAGGCTGCGCTGCACGAGAGGGTACGCCTCGAGCGCCTCCCAGCCGCCACGACCCTCCCAGTCGTCCTCGTCTACCAGCAGCGCTGGCGCGCCGTGCCGAAGACGCCCTTGCCAGAGCCACCAGGCCGTGAGCCCAGCATAGGCCTTGGGCTTGAAGGCATGCACGACATCGGGCTGCCAGGCCAGCGTCGCGCGCAGCAGGCGCTGCACAATCCACGGCGCAGAGGCATGGCCGCGCAATGGCCCCAGAGGCACATACTCGAGCTCGACACCCGCCTCGTGCCACGTGCGGGGGGGCTCTTGTGTGTGCCAGGGCGGCATGATCAGCTTGACGCGATGCCCGCGCTCCGTCAGGGCGAGCGCCAGAGGCAGCGCCCGCACGGCCATGGTGCCCTTGGGGCGCAGGCCAAAGGGGCCCACCATCGCGATGCGCAGCATGGTCAGGCTGTCACTCGTCGCTATCGTCCGGCTCTGGCGAGCTCGGTTCGGTTGCGGCCAGGGTCGGCTCTTCGCTGGGCGCCTCAGTGACGGTCGCTGTTGCTGTCGCGGTCGCTGTTGCTGTGGGTGTTGCCGTGGCCGTCGCGGTCGGTGTCGCCGTGGCAGTGGGCGTATGTGTAAAGGTAGCCGTAGGCGGAACGGCCGTGGTGGCCGTTGCCGTGGCGGTCTGCGTGACTGTTGCTGTCGCCGTGACGGTGGCCGTCGGCGTGATCGTGGCCGTCGGCGTGGCCGTGCCCATCAGCCGCCAGGCCATTTGCACCAGTGCGTGCGCCCCACGATCATAGTACTCGAGCACCAGCTTGTGCTGCCCCTCCTTGATGTTGACCAACACGTCGTAAAGCGCACCTGAGGCGTCGTGCCACTCATCGATCACCAGCCGGTCGTCGATGTACAGACGCACACCATCGTCGGCCTGCACCGCAAAGTAGTAGGTGCCTGTTTGCAGCCGCGTGGTGCGCGTCCAGCGGACCGCAAAGCTATCCGCAGGCAGGCCGTAGCCCACCGAGCCAGTGCCCCAGTTAAAGTCGATCTCGTCATCGTTGCGCACAAAATGGGGCGGTCCATCGAGGTTGCGGTTGGCATAGTACTCGCCGCGCCAACCCGAAAAGCGCGTCACCTGCTCCCACCAAACGTTGACATTGGCGTTGCCGCCACCATCATAGTACTCGATGCGCACCTTGTGCGGCTGCGAGTCTAGCCAGATGTAGCCTTCGTAGGTGTCGGCGCGGGCCTCGTGCCATTCGTCAATGATGAGCCGATCGCCAACCCACACGCGCACGCCGTCGTCGGCACGTGCCAAGAAGCGATAGGCGCCCTCGGGCAACAGCAGCGAGCGCGACCAGCGCACGCCAAAGTTGTTGCTGGGCAAGCGAGGGTCGGGCGCGTTGGTGCCCCAGTTGAACGAGATCTCGTTGTCGTTGCGCACCAGCACGGGCTGACCGCTCAGCGCCGTGTTGTCAAAGTACTCGCCCTTCCAGGCCGGGTACAAGCCTTGTAGCTCCCAGCCCAGCGACACAGCAGCGTCACCACCATTCTCATAGTACTCGACCTGGATGAGGTGCTCACCCGCCTCGACATAGAGCTCCACGCGAGCGGGCACGGCCTCCTGGTCGCGCCAGTTGTCGAGGATGAGAGCACCATCGAGGTAGACGCGTATGCCGTCATCCGAGCGCGCCGCAAAGGTGTACAGCCCCTTCTCAAAGGGCCAGCGACCTCGCCAGCGGGCAGAAAAGCCATCGTTAGGGATATCGGCATGCGGCGAGCCCAGGCCCCACTCAAAGCTGAGCACGCGGTCGAGCCGTGTGACCCTGGGCTGGCCCGCCAGCTCTTTGTTGGCATAGTATGCGCCTTGCCAGGCCTGGAGCGGGATGTCGCTGCTGGCGGCGGCCGTGGGCGCTGGGGTGTTGGTTCTCATTGGCGTAGGCGTCCTCGCGGGCGCATCTTCGACGATGACGATACGCTGCGCCACGAGCCGCACCAGGGGATCAAGCTCGCCCTCTGCGTAGAGGGTTTGCCCCGGAACGATCTCGCGTGGCGAGGCCCGCCCCCCGCTCAACCAGAGCACCTCGATGTTCTCGGGCACGATCACCTGGTCCGCCTCGCCCTCTGTGGGCACGATGACGATGATGAGGCCGCCGGGATCATAGCTGCGGACGACGCCCACCACCGAGTCGGGCTCTTTGGGGCTGAGGGCGCCCGTCGGAGTGGGCTCAAGTGGCCTCAGGGTGCGGGTGGGCGGCGGCGTGGCCGTCATGAAGACGATTTCGCCATTCTCAGGCGGCCGCACGCGGCTACGCGCGATGTTGATCACCACGATGCTGAGACCACCCACAAACAGGACCAGCGCGCCCAGGGCGATCAGGGCTGTCTTCCAAGGAAACCGATCTCGCATAGTCTTGCCTCGTACGTGCCCGCTCTAGAGTAAGCGGATGGGTATTGGCGTGAATGTCAGCAGTGCCAACAAGAACAAGGCCACAGCCAGCCGCATCTCACCGGGCTTGAGCGTGGTCAGGTCATCGAGCGGTTGTGCTTGTGCTCTTGATGACAGGTACACCAGCACCGCCCACAACAGCCAGCCCTGCCATAGCAGGCCCAGCAACAGCAGCGCCGCCAGAATCAGCCAGGTCAAGGTTCGCGCTCGCTGCCCTAGCAAGGCCGAGGCCACATGACCGCCATCGAGCTGCCCGGCCGGGATCAGGTTCAATGCAGTGATCAGCACCCCCGCCCAGCCCGCCAGTGCCACCGGGTGCAGCATGATGTCATGCGTTGCCGATGGCAGCCATTGCCCCTTGATGACGAACTTGAGGGCGCCATAGAGCAACGAGTTGCCCTCGAGCATGTAACCTGGCCCACTGGGCAGCGTTGTGACCTCAGAGAGGGCAATGCCAAGGGCCAGAATAGGCACGCCCACCGCCAGCCCGGCCAGCGGGCCCGCCGCGCCGATGTACAGCAGTGCCTTGCGGCTGGGCGGTATGTCTTTCATGCGGATGATGGCGCCCATAGTGCCCAAGAGGCTCATGGGCAGCGGAATCAAAAAAGGCAGCGATACCGCTACACCAAAACGTCGCGCGGTGAGATAATGCCCCAGCTCGTGAGTCACCAGAATGGCCAGGAGGCTCACACTGAACGCGAGGGCATCGCCCAGGCCGGCCAGAATGCCGGCCCAGGTGATGGCCTCGCTCGAGCTGTGCATGATGGCATAGGTGAATACCATCGACGCAAAGGTGAGTACGGCAAGCACCGCCGGCAGCCAACGGTTGTTCTCTTGAGGGCGCACCACGCCCTGCACAGCCAGCAATGTGGCCTGTCCATCCTCTCGGCGCAGCAACAACGTGCGGCCGCGCTCGCGCAGTGGCCCGGCCAGGGCGGCATAGAGGACATCTGGGGGCGAGAGTAGCTCGCCAGAGAGGCGAATGGCACGGCCGTCGAGCGCACCGGCGGTCACCTCGCGGATATCGAGGTGTGGCGCGGCCAGGCGTTGCAGCCATACCACCTCGGCGCGTTCTATCTCTGGCGCCGGTGCAGCGGCGTCTGCGTTCACTGCGGCCCTCCTGCGAGATGCCGCTATCATACCACAGCCGAGGCGCCCTCACAACGGCGTGTGGAGCGGGCATTGGTGGCCACAAGGGGCCATGCTATAATCGCGCCAACCTACGTGCGACTGAGGAGAAGCGCATGCTGTCTATGCGACGCTGGGTCCCGGTCATGTTGGCGCTGGTGCTGTTGGCCGGCTGCCAGACGCTCACCCCCAAAGTAGCCGGGCGTGTGCTCGATGCCGACACGGGCGAACCGTTGGCGCACGCTGAGATTCACTCAGCCGACGAAACCTACGTTGCCGATGAGGACGGCCGCTACGCACTCTATCTCGGCGCGGGCAGCTTTGATCTGGTGTTCGATACACCTTCGCACGTGTCGCACGCGGCCGGTGTGTCACTCGCACGGCTGCAGATCATCAAACGCATGGACGTGCGCCTGACGCCTCGTCTTTTACAGCTCAAGCTCTCTGATGCCGAGACTGGCGAGCCGGTGCCCGGCGCTGCGGTGCATTGGGGCGCAGCTACGGCGCAGACCGACGCTGCCGGCGGCGCCAGCCTGCGGTTGACGCTGGGTGAGCCGCTTGCCATCCAGGCAGAGGGCTATGTCGATGTTACCATCGCGGCAGCCGAGATGAGCGAGATGCTCGCCTCTGAAGCGCCTACGGTGTCTCACGCTTTTGCGCTGACGCCGCGCACCCTCTCGGGCCACGTGCTCGACGCGGTCACTGGTCAGGGCGTGCCGGGCGCCACGCTGTCGATGGACGAGATCACAACCATCAGCGATGCACAGGGCGCCTTTGCCATGCCCTATCTGCCCGCTACAGGGCAGATCACCGTGCAGGCAGCGGGCTATCGCGCGGCCGAGCCACTGCCCTATGCCGGTGAGATGCAGGCCGATGTCGTCATTTCGCCATGGATTGCCGCGGTGACCGTGATAGATGCCGACAGCGGCCAGCCCATACCTGAAGCGCTGGTGACGGCCGGTGAGGCGCAGGCCAGCAGCGCGGCCGACGGACTGGCACAGGTGCACGCTGAGCCCGGTGCGACGTTGCGGGTCACGGCTGAAGGCTATCACGGCGTAGAGGCAACCTTTACGGGTGACCCATTGACCGTGACCATCAAGCCCTCTCGCCTGATGCTGGTGTTGACCAACAGCGTTAGCGGAGAGCCTCTGGCCAACGCCCGTGTGATCCTCTATCCGGCCAGCGGTGATCCAGTGGTGGTGCGTAGCGACGACCGCGGTCATCTAGATGTTGACGATGCGCTACAATACGAGCGCCTGTTGGTCAAGCAGCCTGGCTATCGGCTGGTAGAGCAGGCCATCGACCGCATTGGCCGGCTCGACATCGCTTTAGAGCCTTTCGAGGCTCGGGGCATCTACATCCCCTTTGGGCTGCTGGCCTTGCCCGATCGCGTCGAGGCGCTGCTCGATATGGCCGCCGCCAGCGAGCTCAACATGGTGACGGTCGACGTCAAGGGAGACTGGGCCTACCTGGCGTGGGATTCGCCCAACCCGGTGGCCCGTGAGATCGGCGCCTTTTCGCCCCAGGAGCTGATGCCTCTATCCGAGCTGCTCGATATGTGCGCAGAGCGCGACCTGTATGTGGTGGCGCGGATAGTCGTGTTCAAAGACAGTGTGCTTGCCGCAGCAAAGCCCGAATGGGCCGTGCAGCGGCTCGATGGCAGCCTGTACAAGGATGGTGAAGGACTGCACTGGCTCGACCCCTTTGAGCAGGACGTGCGCGACTATATCATCGACCTGGCCGTCGAAGTGGCTGAGATGGGCTTTGACGAGGTCCAGTTCGACTATGTGCGTTTCCCCTCTGATGGCGAGACCAAGACGCTCGAATATGAAAAAGAGGCCGTGTTCGACAATCGCATCGCGCTGATGGCCGAGTTCTTCCAGCAAGCCAGCGCCGCGCTCGAGCCCACACGAGCCTTTTTCTCGGCCGATGTCTTTGGCCTGGTTGTGTGGATGGACGAGGAGCGCGACATGGGCATCGGCCAGAGGGTCGAGGACATCGCTCCCTATGTAGACTATTTCTGCCCGATGCTCTATCCACAGACCTTTGGCCGTGGCAACCTGGGTTATGACAACCCGCAGCTCTATCCCTACGAGGTCGTTTTCCGCAGCGTACGCAAGACCAAGACACGCACCGACACCCTGGTGCGCTCTTGGCTACAGCACTATTCGTTGGGCGTATCCTACGAGTTGCCCGAACTGCTCGGGCAGCGCAAAGGCGCCGAAGATGCCGGCGGCGCCGGCTGGACCTACTGGAATGCCGCAGCCAAATACAACGAGAGCCTGTTCGTGCCTGACCCTTATGCGCAGGTATCTGGGCTGCCCACCCCTGATGACGTGGATTAGCGCTCGATCTATCAGCAAGAGACCGCCCTCACGGGCGGTCTCTTGCTTTGCCTATTCTAGCACGGGGTAGCGTCTGCGATACTCATCCAGCAACTCGGCCGTCTCGGGGTCATCGGGCCAGTCCTGCGTTAACGCTACGACCTGCTGCACATAGTCATAAGGGGCGCCATCTGCGCCCACAAAGACCGTCAGCTTGCCGCAACGTTCGCCGTTATAAGACATCTCAGTGATCAGGGCATCGTCTACGCGGCGTGGCTCTTGGACCAGCCGGCGCGTCTTGCCGCCAACGATGACGTTGATCCCCGGCACCTCAGCCGCCAGGGCCTCGTTGTCGGCGAGGGCCAGCCGCGACAGCACGATCACAACATCGACCTGCTCGCGCAACTCGGACACGTAGCGTTGCGCCGTCTCGATGGGATCGAGAAAGGCCGCTGCCGAGCGCGTCGCGGGCATCGACAGCACCTCCTGATCAGAGATGCCCAGGATGCCGATACTGACGCCGTCGCGCTCGACAATCACATAGGGCTCAAAGAGGAGCTCTTGCGTCTCTGTGTCGACGATGTTGGCCGACAAGATGGCAAAGCTGGCCTCGGCGGCGCGCTCTTGCAGCACGTCAAACCCCAGCAGTACATCCATACGGCCTACCGCCATGGCGTCATACTGCGCCAGGTTCATCGCCTCGACCATGACACGCCCCTCGCTCTTGAGGGCCACATACTCGCCGAGCAGCGAACTGCCAGCATCGACCACCACCACCGGCCCCTGCGCCGCTGCCAACTCTTGCTTTGCCCAGGTGACCCGACGGGCCAACCCACCTTTGGGCACGCCTCAACCGCACGGGTCGATGTAACCGTTGACATCGTTCGTATGCAGCACGGTCAGGGCAATGCCCTGTTCGGGGCGCTGTGGCGTGGGCGTGCTCGTGGGCACAGTGGTTGCCGACGCCGGGCTGGGCGTGGGAATTACCGCCGTGGCCACCTCGGGCGTCGCCGTATGCGCAATCGTGGGCGGCGGCGGCGGGCCGAGCGTCACACGAGCAGTGGGCTCAGCCGGCTGTTGACACCCCGTCAGCGCCATAGCCAGCAAGAGCAGGGCTCCGACGATTTGCACGCGATGCCGTATGCGCATAGTCAGCTCCTCGGTGTCATATGGGGTACAACATGTCGTACATTATACGCGGGCCAGGTGCAGCGCTCAACAAGCCTCGCAGAGTGTTTGCTCCTGCTCTGCACGGAGCGTATAATGCCCATCACTCGCCAGCCCCAGAGGGCGCGGGTTCCGGCACAGTAGCCCCTTTCAATGACGAAATCCCCTGGCATTGCCGCCGCGGTTGCCCCCAAAGAGATCGTAGTGCATGTGGAGGCGGGCCATGATCGTGATCAAATTCGGCGGCACCTCAGTTGGCACAGGCGAGCGCATCGCTAATGCAGCCCGGCTTGCAGGGCAGGTGACCACCGAGCGGGGCACGCCGCCGGTGGTGGTTGTCTCGGCCATGGCCGGTGTCACTACGGCCCTGCGAGATGCCGCCACTCGCGCTGCCACCGGCGATGCGCAGACTTTTGTGCGCACACGCTCAGAGCTCGAGCTGCGGCACCTCGAAGCCATCGCTACCTGTGTGCCCGATGTTGATTTGGCTCGTAGTCTGCGAGCCGAGGTGCAGCTGCTCCTCGATGGTTTTGAGCACCTGTGTCAGAGCATCCACACCCTGGGTGAGCTGACCGAACGGGGCATGGACGCGGTTTCGGGCACCGGCGAGCGCCTCTCGGCGCGCCTTTTGGCCGCTGGTATGCGCAGCCAGGGTTATGCCGCGCAGATGATCGAGGCAACCGAGATCATCGTCACCGATGCCAGCTATGGCAGCGCCACCCCTTTGCTCGACGAGACGCAAGAGCGGGCACGGGCGCGGCTGCTGCCGTTGATCGAACAGGGCATCACGCCCGTGGTCACCGGCTTTGTTGGGGCCACGCTCGATGGCGTGATGACCACTTTGGGCCGAGGCAGTGGCGATTTCTCGGCCACCATCCTGGGCCGTTGTCTGGGCGCCGAAGAGGTCTGGATCTGGACCGATGTCGATGGCGTCATGACGGCCGACCCGCGCATCGTGCCAGAGGCACAGACGCTGCCCGGCATCTCTTATCAAGAGGTGGCCGAGCTCTCGTATTTTGGCGCCAAGGTGCTGCACCCTCTCACCATACAGCCTGTGGCCGAGATGAACATCCCCGTGCGGGTGCTCAACTCGTTTCACCCCGACCACCCGGGCACGCTCATCACCACCGAGCCGGTGGCCGAGCCGGTGGTCAAGGGCATCACCGCAATTCGTGATCTGAGCATCGTCACCGTCGAGGGGCGCGGCATGCAGGGCGTGCCAGGCGTGGCGGGGCGCGTGTTCACCGCTGTGGCCGGTTGCGGCGCCAGCATCTTGATGATCACCCAGTCCTCATCTGAGCAGAGTATCTGCTTTCTGATACGCCAGGAGGACACGACGGCCGTGGTGGCCTATGTCGAAGAGGAGCTGGCGCTCGAGATGATGCGCGGCGACATCGATGGGGTGAGCCGTCAGGATGGCGTCTCTATCGTGGCGGTGGTGGGCGCTGGCATGCGCGGCAAGCCAGGCATCGCGGCGCGCGTGTTTGGCGCGTTGGCGCACGAAAAAGTGAACATCATCGCCATCGCGCAGGGCTCGTCTGAGTGCAACATGTCGCTGGTGCTGGGCAATGGCGATGTCGACCGCGCCGTGCGCGCCATCCATCGGCAGTTCAGCCTGCAAGAGATCCAGGGGGTGGAGGAATGAACCCGATCCGTGTCGGCATTCTCGGCGCAACGGGCGCCGTCGGTCAGCGCTTTATCGAGTTATTGAGCGGCAACCCCTGGTTCGAGATCACGGCTCTGGCTGCCTCTGAGCGTTCAGAGGGCAAGACCTATGCCGAGGCCTGCGAGTGGCGCATCTCAGCCGATATGCCAGCGGCCGTGCGCGCCATGCCGGTGCTCTCTTGCGCGCCCGGGCTCGACTGCCAGATCGTTTTCTCGGCGCTGCCGCCCGCCGCCGCACGCGAGGTGGAAGAGCAGTTTGCCGCGGCGGGCTATGGCGTGTTGAGCAACGCCAGCGCGCACCGCATGGACCCCGACGTGCCCCTGCTGATCCCTGAGGTCAATGCCGATCATCTGGCGTTGATCGACGTGCAGCGCCGCAACCGCGGTTGGGGACGGGGCTTTATCGTCACCGACCCCAACTGCTCGACGGTGGGCATGACGCTGCCGCTCAAGCCCCTCCACGATGCCTTTGGCGTGCGCCGGGTGATCGTGACCACCATGCAGGCGCTCTCGGGCGCCGGCTACCCCGGGGTGCCCTCTCTTGACATCCTCGACAACGTGGTGCCCTTTATCCGCAATGAAGAGGACAAGATGATCAGCGAGCCGCGCAAACTGCTAGGCCGGTTCGTCGACGACCACATCGCCATGGCCGATATCCGCATCAGCCCGGCCTGCAACCGCGTGGCCGCGCGCGACGGACATCTCGAGACGCTGGCCATCGAGTTTGCGCACAAGCCGTCCTCGGCCGCAGAGGTGCAAGAGGCGCTGCGCTCCTTCCGCAGCGCGCCCTACGCGCTGGGCTGCCCTTCGGCGGTCGAGCAGACCATCATTGTCCGCGAGGAGCCCGACCGCCCGCAGACCCTCAAAGACCGTGACGCTGGCCATGGCATGGCGGTAACGGTGGGCCGCGTACGCCCCTGTGAGGTGTTTGACTACAAGATGGTCGTGCTGGCCCACAACACCATCCGAGGCGCAGCGGGCGGCTCGATTCTGAACGCCGAGATCATGGTCGCCAGAGGGATGATCGCATGAGCTGGAAGCGTGGCACCCTGGCCGACCTGTTCGGCGATCTCGTGGTCTATCGAAACCTCGAGCCGCAAGATCGCCGCATCGCGGGCCTGTCGTCGGTATGGCGTCAGCTGGGGCTGACCAGCCCAGCCGTGCCGCGCAAGACGACCGCCGAGTATGCTCTGGCGCTGCGGTGCTTTGTCGAGGAGGCACAGCGCCTGCGCGGGTTGCCGCCCATCGAGCGACTGCTCTTTGTGGGCGACACCGCCATGAACGATGGCCAGGCGGCGCGCAACCTGGGGCGTTTCTGGCCGATGCGCGGCTTTATCGGGGCTGAACGGCCGGCGCAGGCGTCCGCAGTAACCCGTGATGACGACCTGTTGCTGGCCAACCGCTGGGCGGCGCTGAGCGAGTTCTATGCCTGGGCTGTGTCCGAGGGGTTTGCAGGCGACGATCGCACCGCGCTGTTGATCGACCTGGATAAGACCTCGCTGGGCGCTCGTGGCCGCAATGACGGCGTCATCGATGGGGCGCGTGTGGCCGCTGTCAAGCGTACTCTCACAGTGGCGCTAGGCGAGCGGTTTGACGAGCCGTCGTTCGTCAAAGTGTATGACCGCCTCAATCAGCCAGACTATCACCCATTTACCGCCGACAACCAGGACTATCTCGCCTACATCTGCCTGATGGTGGCGGCCGGCATCTATGACGCCGAGCAGTTATGGGCCGACCTCGATGGGGGGGCGCTCACCACGCTAGAGCAGTTCAGCGCTGTCTGCGAGCGACATCGTGATGCCATGTGGCCCGCCCTGCGCGAGGCGCAGCAGCAGTTACAGGCTGGCCTGGCCGCCCAAGACCCGACGCCCTTCAAGAGCTTTCGGCGCGTCGAATACCACGAGACGGTGGCCTGCATGGACGTGCTGCCCGACGATGCCACTGCAGAACAGGTGCTGGCCCAAGAGATCGTCATCACTGCCGAGGTGGCCTCGCTGGTGCGGATGCTGCGTCAACAGGGCGCGTTGGTGTTTGCTATCTCTGACAAGCCTGATGAGGCCTCGACGCCCACCGCAAAAGACGCGGCGGCAGGCATGCAGCCCATCCATCGCACGAAGATGAAGGTGTACGGCGCCGAGCTGTTTTAGCCACGGCAACCGCTCTGACGGTGCCCGTCATGCCCCCAGGCGGTGGCCTCGCAGGGTCACATCGCCCGCCAGGATGGTGTGGCGGGCGCCGTTGGCAACCTGCACCACCAGGGCGCCGCTGTCGGTTACATCTACCGCTACCCCGCTGATGACCTCATCGGCCGTGCCCACCTGCACCTGCTGGCCGATGGTAGCCAGTGCCGCGCGCCAGGACTCGTGGGGCGACCACCCCGCGCACAGTGGCAGATAGAGCGCCTCGATCTCAACCAGCAGGCGCGCCAACAGCTCCACTCGCGAAACGGGCGCGCCGGTTTCGGCCAGCAGACTGGTGGGCGGCGTCATGGTCTCAGGCAGGTCGCTGGGGGCCAGGTTCGCGTTAAGGCCCATGCCCACCACCATATAGTCGAGGGTGCCTGCGCTCACAGGCCCCAGTTCGGTCAGTACGCCGCCCAGTTTGCGCCCACGCACCACCACGTCGTTAGGCCATTTGATCTGCGCTGGCACACCCGTCAGCGCCGCAATGGCGCGGACCGCCCCCAGGGTGCAGACCATGGTGGCACGCTGCGCCAGCATCGGCGTCAGGGGTGGGCGCAGCAGCAGCGTCAACAGCAGCGCCGTACCCGGCGGGGCAAACCAGCGCCGGCCCAGGCGCCCCTTGCCGGCCACCTGATGGTCGGCGATGACCAACGCACCGTCGGGCGCGCCCGCCCGCGCCAAACGCACCGCCTCATCGTTGGTCGAGCCAATCTCGTCGTAATAGTGCAGCTCACAGCCCAACAGTCGTGTATCGAGACGCACCCGAATGGCCTCTGCCGAAAGCGCTATGTCCATGTCTGGCTGTGGGCTCGGCATGGTTCAGGCGTCCTGCAGACGAGCGCGGGCCTCATCGAGCGCCAGCAGCCGCGCTGGCCCGCCCACCCCCCCAGAGACGACCTCATGGTCACCCAGGGCCATGATCTCGCGGGCCACATCGCCGGCATGATCGCGGTGCGTCAGCAACACCGTCGTTGGCCCGGTATCGGTCGAAAAGTACACCGGCAGCCCCTCGGAGCGCAGGCGATTGCACAGCCGAAAGAGCGCGATGTTCTCGGGCTCCCAGGCAAAAAGCTTGTGCTCGCGATCGGCCGACATGGTAACGCCGTGCAGGCGAATGCTGTCCAGTTCGGCAAGCTGGCCAAGGGTGCGCCAGTCTCCCGAGCGCACGGCGGTCAGGCATTCGAGCACCTCGGCCTCGCGTTGGCGCATCCAGGTGGCGAAAAAGGGGCTATGCGGGGCGTCGCGGTGGGCCTGTTCGGTGGCCAGGCCGATGCGCGAATCGATGGGCACGGTGAGCAGGGCCAGATCGCCCAACTCGTGGCGCGTGTCGAGCCGGAGTGCAAAGCTGTCCTCATGCGATGCGCCAGGGTATGAGAGCCACAGCGATACACCGCCCGTGGCGCTACGGCAGCCCGAGCCGGCCAGCAGGCGTGCCATGCAGCTCAAGAAGCGGGTGTTGCTCACCGCCTCTGCGCCCAAGGCCGCGGCCAGCGCTGCCATGGCCAACGCCGCCGAAGCCGAGGCGCTGGTGCCCAGGCCTTTGCCCGTGTGGCTGGCGCGCACCACGTTGCGCGTCTCGACGGTGGCCGCGCTCGAGATGCCGCCCAAAGCGCGTACGGCCGCCAGCGTGTCGACCACCCGCGCCAGCGCGCGCCCTTGCACCTCGGAGCCGTTCATGATCAGACGGTCGCTCGCCTGCGAGGGCAGGAATGAGACCAGCGTGACCGTGTGAGCGGCATCGTTGTTCACCGAAATCGAGGGCAGGTAGGCGATACGGTGCGCCCAGTCTGACAGGCCGTGGTATTTGAGCACGCCCTGAATGGGATAGGCCAGCGCAGCCGCCTGGCCATCGGGCCTGCCCTTGGGGCGTTCAGCGGGATAGGGCGACACCACATAGCCACGCCGCGACAGCTCGGCCAGCAGCCGCTCGTGGGCTGTACGCATCTCGGTGGCCAGTTCAGCAAAGCCGGCAGGAACCAGCGTCATGTGCACCTCACCTCACAACAACAAGACGACGCCGAGATTATAGGGTCGGCTCGCCCACACCGCCAAGCCGCTGCATTTGGCGGCGCAAACAGCGGATGCTAGACTCGACGTCAGTCTACACTGCAGGGGGTGTGCATGGTCAATGCACTGCTGATCCATCCCGCCGACACCGTGGCTGTGGCCCTGCGCGATCTGGCGGCGGGCGAGCAGTTGACCGCCCGTGACGCCGATCTGGGGGGCGTAGTCGCTCACGAGGCGGTGCCTTTTGGTCATAAGGTGGCCGTGCGTCCGATTGCGTCTGGCACCCAGGTCATCAAGTACGGGGCGCACATCGGCCTGGCCACTCGTGACATCGCCCCTGGCGAACATGTGCATACCCACAATCTGGTTAGCGTGCGCGGGGCGGTGCAGCGATGAGCGAACGAACCTTCATGGGCTACCGACGGGCCGATGGCACTGTGGGCGTGCGTAACCACGTCGCCATCATCCCCACCTGCGGCTGCGCCAGTCGAGCGGCCGAGCTGATTGCGGCGCAAGTCGAGGGTGCCGTGCTGCTGGACTATACCGGGGGCTGCGGCGAGACCGAGGCCGACATCGCTGTGGCGGCCAGGCTACTGGGGCAATATGGGCGACACCCCAATGTGATCGGGAGTGTGCTGGTGAGTCTGGGCTGCGAGACCATGAACGCCCAGGCGTTAGCAGAGAGCATTGCCACCGGCGTTGCGCCCACCGAGCTGTTGGTGATTCAGCAGGTGGGTGGCACCCGCAAGACTGTCGAGCGCGGTATCGAGATCGCGCGCGGCATGGTGGCCACAGGGCGCAGCCTGCGACGCGAGCCCTGCCCACTGAGCGCACTCACCGTGGCGCTCGAATGCGGCGGTTCCGATGCCACCTCGGGCATGGCCGCCAACCCCGCCATGGGCGCCTTTAGCGACCTGATGGTGGCTGCGGGCGCCAAGGTCATCTTGGCCGAGACGAGCGAGCTGCTGGGCGCCGAGCATGTGCTCACGGCGCGGGCGGCCACACCGGCCATCGCTGCGCGGCTGCTCGAGGTCATTGACGCCTGTGAGCGCTTTCTCAAGGCTACCGGCGAGGATTTTATCAACAAACAGCCCAGCCCTGGCAACATTCGTGGCGGCATCACCACCGTCGAAGAAAAGGCGCTCGGCGATGTGCTCAAGGGCGGTACCACGCCGGTGGTCGAGGTGTTGGCGTATGGGCAGCCGCCCTCGCTGGCGGGCCTGTCGTTCATGGATACACCCGGCAACGACCTCAGCTCGGTGACGGGCCTGGTGGCCGCCGGCAGCCAGCTGGTGGTGTTCACCACCGGCCGCGGCAACCCGATGGGCAACGCCATTGCGCCGGTGATCAAGGTGACGGGCAACGCCCACACCTATCAGCGTATGCAAGACGATATGGACCTGGACGCCAGCCCGATCATCACAGGCGAGGAGACGGTGGCCCAGGTGGGGCGACGCATGTACGAGCTGTCGCTGCGCGTCATCGCGGGCGAGCAGACCGCCGCCGAGGTGCTGCAGCATGGCGAGTTCATGATGCTGCGCCAGGGGCCAGTGTACTAGGCGGCTGACGAGAAAAGACACCACCGCGAAAGGCTCGAGCCCTCGACGGTGGTGTCTTTTTGCCGAGCGGGGTTACTTTTTCCAGTCGTAGGGTAGCAGCTCTCGCAGGGGCAGCACGATGTTCTCGGCCACCATTACCTCGGCATCGAGGTTGTCGGTGTGAAGCTGGCTGATAAACTCGCGACAGCGGCCGCAGGGCGGCAAGATGCCCCCATCCCAATCGACTGCGATCATCTTGAGCACGCGCGAGCCGCCCGCTGTGACCATAGTGGCCGCAGCGGCATGTTCGGCGCAAAAGCCCATTGAGCAGGCCGTATCGATGCACACGCCGGTATACACCATGCCATCCTCGGCCAGCAGCGCTGCGCCCACGCCTCCCGCCTCAGCCATCTCTGACAGCCGGCGCGGGTTGATCACCGCCTTGGCCCGTTGGTAGAGCTCGTCAAAGGTCATGGCTGCGCCTCCAGGCAGTGCGCCGCTCAGTCGCGCAACTGCGGGAACAGGATCACCTCACGGATCGACACCTGATCGGTGAGCAGCATCACCATGCGGTCGATGCCAAAGCCCAGCCCGCCGGTGGGCGGCATGCCGTGCTCCAGCGCCAGGATGAAATCCTCATCCAGCGGCTGCGTCTCATCTTCGCCCTTGGCGGCGGCCTGCGCCTGCTGCTCAAAGCGTGCACGCTGATCGAGCGGGTCGTTCAGCTCGGTAAAGGCGTTGCCGCACTCTAGCCCGGCGATAAAGAACTCGAACCGCTCCACCAGGTGGGGCGCGTCGGGCTTCTTTTTTGCCAGCGGCGAAATGTCGATGGGATAGTCGACGATGAACGTGGGTTGCACCAGGTTCGGCTCGACGAACTGGTCGAACAGCTTTTCCACCGCCTTGCCCCAGGTGGGTTGGGTGGCCAGGTCGAGGCCTCGTTCGCGGGCCGCGGCCACCAGGCCGTCGAACTCGCGATGGGCCTCGATATCGATGCCTGCCGCCTCAAAGATGGCATCGCGCATGGTGATGCGCCGCCAGGGGGGCGTCAGGTCGATGGTCTGGCCCTGATAGGTGATCACGGCTGTGCCCAGCACCTCGGTGGCCACCTGACTGTACATCTGCTCGACCAGCGCCATCATATCGTGATAGTCGGCGTAAGCCTCGTACACCTCACAGGCGGTGAACTCGGGGTTGTGCCTGGTTGAGACGCCCTCGTTGCGAAAGTTGTGGGCGATCTCGTAGACTCGATCCAGCCCGCCGATGATGAGCCGCTTGAGGTAGAGCTCGTCGGCGATGCGCAGATAGAGCGTGCGCTCCAACTCGTTGTGGTAGGTGGTAAAGGGCCGTGCGTTGGCGCCGCCATAGATGGGCTGCAGCGTCGGCGTTTCGACCTCGAGGCAGCCGCGCCCATCGAGAAAACGCCGCACTGCCGAGATGATGCGCGTGCGCTTGACAAAAACGTCGCGCACCTCATCGTTGGCCAGCAGGTCGAGGTAGCGTTGACGATAGCGCGTCTCGGTGTCTCGCAGGCCGTGCCACTTTTCAGGCAGGGGGCGCAGCGCCTTGCCGAGAAAGGTCCACGCCGTCACACGTACGGTGATCTCGCCGGTGCGCGTGACGAATAGCTCGCCGGTGCACTGGCAGAAATCGCCCAGGTCCACCTGCTGTCGGAAGACATCGTAAGACGACTCGCCCAGCACGTCGCGTTGCAGATAGATCTGAATGGCCCCCGAGCTATCGCGCAGGTGCGCAAAGGTCGATTTGCCCATAACACGCACCGATACGAGCCGCCCTGCCACGGTGACCGTTGGCTGCTGCTCGGCATCGGGCACATGAGCGGCCAGCGCCTGTGCCGCGGTGTGGGTAAGGCAGGCGCGCGGCGGGAAGGGGTCAATGCCCAGCTCACGCAGACGCTCCATTTTGCTGAGCCGCTGTGCGCGGCGTTCGTCGGTCTCGGTCATGGTGCTGCTCCTGTGAGCCTACTCGACCCGTAGAATACGCATGCAGATGGTGGCCCGCGGCGTGATGGCCTCGACGATCTCGTCTTTGCGGTGGCCCAGCAGCGCTTTGCCGATGGGCGATACATCAGAAATGCGCCCGCGGCTGAGATCGGCCTCGGCCACGTGCACGATCTGATAGGTCTCGGGAGGGTAGCCCTCCTCTTGCACGGTGACGGTCGAGCCCAGGGCCACGCGGCTGCTGTCGCTGTTGGTGAGAGGGCGGGCCGCTTGCAGCTTGGCGCGAATCTCAGCGATCTGGCCCTCGAGCATGGCCTGCTCGCGCTTGGCCTCGGTGTAGCCAAAGTTCTCTGAGAGGTCGCCCTCCTGGATGGCACGTTTGAGTTTTTCCGAGATCTCTTGTCGGCGCACCGTCTCAAGATGCTCGAGCTCTTGCTCCAGCTGGGCAATGCCCTCGGCAGTAAGATAGATCGGCTTGAACGTCATAGGGGCGCTTCCTGACTGCAGGGTGAAAAAAGGATAGAAACGGCACGAGCCAGCGTCTCCGCTGACTCTACCGGATTATAGTCGTCTGCAAGAGCCATGGCAAACGTCTTGTTGTTGTTTAATGCACTTCTTTGTGTTATAGAGGTATTTTGTCGCGCCTGGCTTTGACACACATCGGCGTTTTATGTATGCTCAACAACGGTCGGTCGTGCTTATCTCGCGATAGGAGCGGGCACCATGCCCATCATTCAGGATGTTGGCGAGCGTATCGCCAGCAATGTCGAGAAGGTGATCATTGGCAAGCATGACGAGGTGCGCCTGGCATTGGTGGCGCTGCTCTGTCAGGGCCATGTGTTGATCGAGGATGTGCCAGGCGTTGGCAAGACGATGCTGGCCAAGGCCCTGGCCAAATCGGTTGGCTGCACCTTTCAGCGCATTCAGTTCACGCCCGATCTGCTGCCGAGCGATATCACGGGCATCTCGATGTTCGATCAGCGCACGCAAGAGTTCCAGTTTCGGCCTGGGCCGATCATGGCGCAACTGGTGCTGACCGATGAGATCAACCGCGCTACGCCCAAAACCCAGTCGGCTCTGCTCGAGGCCATGGAAGAGCGCCAGGTAACGGTCGATGACCGCACCTATCGCCTGCCCGAACCGTTCATGGTGATGGCCACGCAGAACCCCATCGAGTACGAGGGCACCTTTCCACTGCCCGAAGCGCAGCTCGATCGCTTTCTGATGCGCATCACCCTGGGGCACCCGAACAGAGAGCAAGAGGCACAGATTCTCGATGCACAGCGCTATCGTCACCCTATCGAAGACATTGAGCAGGTGGTGACGGTCGAGGAGCTGCTGCAGGCGCAGCAAGAGATCCACGATGTGTATGTAGACGATCTGGTCAAGAACTATATCGTAGCGCTGGTGCATGCCACGCGCGAGTATCCCGACGTCTATCTGGGCGCCAGCCCGCGCGGCTCGTTGGGGCTGTACCGCTGCGGCCAGGCCTGGGCGGCCCTGCAGGGGCGCGACTATGTGATGCCCGATGACATCAAGCTGTTGGCTGTGCCGGTGTTGGCGCATCGCATGATCATCAGCCCGTCGGCACGCATCCGCAACGTAGACACGCGCGCCGTCGTCGGGAATATCGTATCGGCCGAGCCAGTGCCTGGCACCCGGGCGCGCGCGGGCAGCCGTCAGTAGGGCCCGAGAGATGATCGAGGTCCGTAGCGCCACCGTCGCCGACGTGGCCCTGTGCGAGCGCATCGAGCCGACCTATCGCACGCGCCACGTATGGAAGGTGGAGCATCAGGTGGGCGAGGGGCTCTTTTCTGTGGCCTTTAGGCGCGCGCGCCTGCCGCAAGAGATGCCTGTTGAGGCTCCCCATGGCGGTGATGACCTGTTTGCGCTCTGGCAGCGTAGCCGCTGCTTTATGGTGGCCGAAGACGGGCATATGGTGGTGGGTTACCTGGTGCTCTATCCGCGTCAGGAAAGCGACGAGGGCTGGGTGAGCCACCTTCTGGTGGCTGCCGGCTTTGAACGCTCTCGAGCAGCCACGCGGCTGCTCGAGAGCGCCGAGGCCTGGGGGCGCAGGCAGCGCCTTTTGAGCATCACCGTGCCGGCGCAGAGTCGCAATGACCCGCTGATCCAGCTCTTGATGCAGCGCGGCTATGCCCTGCGAGGGTTCATGGAGGCCTATTTTGGCCACGGCGAGGCGGCCTTGCTCTTTTCGCTGACGCTTCAGGCGTAAGCCAACTGGAGCCCTGCGGCGCCACAATTGACACCGATGGCCTGTTCGAGGTATAATCCGCAGCCGTATATCGGGGCCCGCGGGTCCCGTTCTGTTGTGCAAACGGTGTTTGAGGAGATACAGCGATGTCTACCAAGCGAACCTGGCAGCCGAAGAAGCGCCGCCGTATGCGCGTGCACGGCTTTCGTCAACGCATGTCTACCCGCAATGGCCGTCGCGTGCTCAAGGCGCGCCGTGCCAGGGGCCGCCGCGAGCTGACGGTGCAGCGCACGGTCAAGCTCTAGTCACCGCGTCCTTGTGGAGCTAGGTGCTACCCAGGAGATATCGTCTGACCCGCTCTGAGGACTTTGCGCGCGTGCGAGAGCAGGGTGATTGCTTTGCCAGCAGGCGTCTGGTATTGTGCTGTCACCGTGGTGGTGCAGAGCAGGTGCGGATCGGTTTCTCAGTGAGCAAGCGAGTGGGCAAGGCAGTGGTGCGCAACCGCGTCAAGAGGCGGTTGCGCGCAAGCGCCTATGCGCTGCGTGAGGTTATCGCCCCCGGATGGGATCTGGTTGTGATTGCACGGCAATCGGCCGCCGTGGCCACGGCGGCCCAGTTGGGCGCCGAGCTGGATCAGCTTTGCGGCCGAGCGCGCCTGCTCAAGGGGAGCGTGCATGCCACCTAGAGGGGGGCTTGCCAGGCGAGCAGCGCTGTCTGGCATTCGGTTTTATCAGCGTGCTATCTCGCCCTATTTGCCCCCGAGTTGTCGCTATACTCCCACCTGCTCGGCATACACCCTCGAGGCCATCGAGCGGTACGGACTGGTGCGCGGGGGTTGGCTGGGTATCAAGCGCTTTTTGCGCTGCCATCCCTTTCACGCCGGGGGTTATGATCCGGTGCCATGACGACGCGCCAAGGCGTCTGCAGTTTGCAGGGAGGTCTCGTCTAGTATGATCAAGCGTCGAGCAGTCGCTCTGGTGCTGATGGTGGTTGCAGTCGTGTTAACAGGGTGTATGGGCCAGGGGGCCGTGACGAATGCGGGGTGGACTGTGGCGGCCGAACGCGACGGCACCGTGTATACCGCACTGGCTACCGGCTATGTGCTGGCCCTGGATGCACAGCAAGGGTCTCTCATCTGGCAATACCCCGAGACGCAGGCTGCCACTGGCGTCGGGTGCAGCATCGCTCGCCCCGCCGATGAGCAACGCGCGGGCCCGCTGGATGCCGTCTATGGGCCGCCGTTGGTGCTGGATGATGTGGTCGTGGTCGGCTCGTTCGATGGTAACCTGCAGGCGTTCGATCGCCTCAGCGGCGAGCCGCTATGGAGCTACACTGTCGACCAGGCCATCATCGGTTCGGCGGTAGAGGCCGATGGTGTGCTCTACTTTGGGTCATCAGATGGCAACGTCTATGCGATCGATGCGGCCACGCAAAAGCCGGTTTGGGCGCAGCCCTTCCGCACGCGTAACCGGGTGTGGGGCGCCCCCGAGATCGATGGTGACCGCCTCTATGTGGCCTCGATGGACCACGCGGTGTATGCCCTTGACCGTACCAACGGGCAGCTCATCTGGGAGCGTAACCTGGGCGCCTCGGTGCCCGGCGCGTTGACACTGGCCGATGGGCGCATCTATGCGGGCAGCGTCGATCGCTATCTGACCTGCCTGAACGCCGATGACGGCACCGTGCTGTGGCGTAGCCCGCAGTACGAGGCCTGGGTGTGGGGCGAGGCCTTGGTGGTCGGCGATGGCGTCTACTTTGGATCGCTCGATGGCGCCATGCACGCACTCAACGTGGCCGATGGCGCGCCATTGTGGCCCGATGTGCATCTCGAAGGTGCCATCCGTGCGGGGCCCGCTTTGCTGGGCGACGCTATGCTGGTGGGCACCGAGACAGGCTATGTGTACACCGTGGCCCTGGCTGATGGCGTCAACAGTCTGGTGTTCGGCGACCGCAAAGATGAAGAGCTTGGCGCTGTGCTCTCTACGCCGGTGGTTGAGGGTGATCAGGCCTATGTGACGACCGCAACAGGCCGTGTGGTGGCGCTTGATCTCACTCAGCGCGACCCGGTGCTGTGGGTCTATCCACCAGTCGAATCGAAATAGAGCCCAGGAGGTCTACCGTTGGCACAGCAGGCTGCACAGAGGCCGCAGGTTGATCCCAAGCAGTTGCGCAAGTCGCTCCTGACGTGGGGTATCGTCGCTGCGGTGGTTATCGCGGGCTCTCAGATCGGCTGGGGCACCATTTGGCACGAAGGCGTGATCCGCCCCATGCTGAACGCGCTGCTCTTTTTCTACGCTTATCTTGGGCGCAGTTTTATCGCGTCGATCGCGGCCATCACCATCTTGCTGCGGCTGCTCACCATGCCGCTGCAGATCAAGCAGATTCGTTCGACCAAGCGGATGGCCGATCTACAGCCGCGCATCGCCGAGATCCAGAAAAAGCACGCCGGCAATAAGGAAAAGATCGCTCAGGAGCAACAGCGCCTCTATCAAGAGGCCAAGATTAACCCCCTGGGCGGCTGCTTGCCAACGTTGATCCAGTTTCCGATCTGGATTAGCCTCTATCAGGGGATCAACTCGGTGCTGGCCGATACGCCTCTCGAGCTGATGAGCCTCGGCAAGAATATCTATACTGGCTTTAGCAAGGCCATCGAGGTCATTCCGTTGCAGTCGGTGTTCCTGGGTATGGACTTGGCCAAACCTGACCCGACGCGCCTGGTGCTGCCGGTGCTGGTGGCAGCCACTATGTGGCTGCAGCAAAAGATGATGACTCAGCCGAGCACCGATCAACAGCAGGCCTCGATGAACCAGACGATGCAACTGATGATGCCGCTGATGTTCGGCTATTTTACCACCCAGTTCGCATCGGGCTTGGCGCTCTACTTTGTCATCTCTAACGTGGTCGGCATCGCCATCCAGTGGATCGTCCAAAAGATCATTGACGCGGGCGATAAGGATGAATCCGCCGGCCAGGTCACCAGAACAAAGAAGGCTGGCAATGGCACCAAAACAGACTGAAGGCGTCGAGTTCACAGCCAAGTCTCTGGAAGAAGCCCTGGCGGCCGCTGCACAGAGCTTGGGCGTGCCCCAGTCCCGCCTCGACTATGAGGTGGTGCGCGATAGCACGCGATCCTTGTTCGGCCTGGTGCGCACCGGCGATGTGACGGTGCGCGTCTCTGTTCGTCCTATCGCCACCAGTTCGGCAGTGGCGCAGGCGGTCGACAGGCTCCTTTCGGGCAGCGACTGGCCCACGCGCCCCAGTGCGGCCGATGATGATACGGCCGATGATACGGCCGACGCAGAAGACGACGAGGACGACTGGGACGAAGATGAGGATGACGAAGCGCTCGATCTCGATGACGACGAGCCCGAACAGGAAACTGTGGCCACCGCGGCGCCGCCGCGCAAGCGCGATCGTCAGGCAGACGACGTCGAGTCGGTAGCGACCGAGGTAGTGGCTACGCTTCTCGACAAGATGGGCGTGCTGGCTGCCGTTGAGGTGTCTGACCCTGGCGGCCGGGCCAGCGGCGCCGACAAAGAGAGCGCTCCGCTGGTGCTCAACCTGGTGGGCGATGATCTGGGCGTGCTCATCGGTCGTCGTGGCGAGACGCTGCGCGACCTGCAATTCCTCACTCGTCTGATCGTGAGCCGCCGGATGGGCGCCTGGCCCAACCTGGTGCTCGACGTTGAAGGGTACAAGTCGCGGCGCACCACAGCATTGCGCTCACTGGCAAAGCGCATGGCTGACCAGGTGCGGCGCACACATCAATCGGTGGTGCTTGAGCCGATGCCACCCAACGAGCGACGTATCGTCCACCTGGCGCTGCGTGATGACCCCGACGTCTTTACCGAGAGCACCGGCGAGGACGAAGCACGCAAAGTGCAGATTCTACCCAAGCGAGAGCGATAGCACGCTGTGGAGCTGGCACCACAGTATCTAGTCATCGGCAACGTCACCAAAGATCTTGTTGCCGATGGCTCGTTCAGGCTCGGAGGCACCGCCACCTACGCGGCCTTGACGGCTGCACGGCTTGGCTTGCGCACGGCGGTGCTCACCAGCTGTGAGGCTGAGCTCACCCCGCTTGCCAATGAGCCGAGCGTGTGCGTGCAGCGTGTCTCTAGTGCCAGCACCACGACCTTTGAAAACATCTACTCGGGCTGGTCACGCCGGCAGTTCATCCGCTCTGAAGCGGCCATGCTCAAGCCAGAGCACTTGCCCGTTGCCTGGAGGCATACGCCCATCGTGCATCTGGGGCCCATTGCCCACGAATGCGACCCCGCCCTGGCGCAGGCGTTGCAGAGCGATCTCTTGGGCATTACCCCGCAGGGCTGGTTGCGCATGTGGGATGGTGATGGATTGGTTTACCCGAACCCCTATGCCTGCGCCCCTGAGCTGGTCCGCTCTGCCGATGTGGTGGTTCTGAGCATGGAAGATCTGGGCAATGACCGAGCAGCCCTGGCTCACTATGCGCGGTTGGCGCGGCTGCTGGTGCTCACCCTGGGGCCCGATGGCGCGATGCTCATCCAGCAAGGCCGCGAGACGCGCGTGCCTGCCTTTGACGTGCCAGAGGCTGACCCCACGGGCGCCGGCGATGTCTTTGCAGCGGCCTTTATGATCCGGTACCATGAGACAGGCGATGCACTGGTGGCCGCCACCTTTGCCAACTGCGTGGCCTCGTTTGTTATTGAGAGCGTCGGGCCGGCCAACGTGCCCACGCGCGAGCAGGTGCAAAAGCGCCTGGCGCACGGTGCGCTCAGAACATAGTCTCGTTGTTTGAAGGGAAGGGCCATGGGCCGCGTATATGCGCTTGCGAACCAAAAAGGGGGCGTGGGCAAGACGACGACGGCCGTCAGCCTGGCCGCTGCCCTCGCGCAGCGTGGCCAGCGCGTGTTGCTCGTCGACCTCGATCCGCAGGCCAATGCCACCAGCAGTCTGGGTGTCGACAAGAACGCCCTGGCCCGTTCGGTCTACGAGCTACTGCTCGGCGCCGAATCGGCCACCTCACTGGTGATGATTTCGGGCTTTATGGGGCTCGATCTGCTGCCCTCGACGCCTGGTTTGGCTGGCGCCGAGATCGAGTTGGTAGAGGCCGATGCGCGCGAACAGCGCCTCAGACGAGGCCTCGCAACCCTGCGCAACCGCTACGATTACATCCTGATCGATACGCCGCCCAGCTTGGGCTTGCTTACCCTCAATGCGCTCACTGCCGCCGATGGCGTCATTATCCCTGTGCAATGCGAGTACCTGCCGCTAGAAGGGCTGGCGCAGCTCTTGCGCACCATCGAGCTGGTTCGCCAGCGGCTCAACCCTGCCCTGGTGGTGCGCGGGCTGTTGCTCACCATGTATGACACGCGCACCAACCTCTCGCGGCAGGTGGTGCAAGATGTGCGCAGCCATTTTCCCGCTTCTGTGTTCTCTGCCATCATCCCGCGTAGTATCAAGCTGAGCGAGGCGCCCAGCTATGGCGAGCCGATCATGCTCTATGCGCCAGACTCGTATGGTAGCGCGGCCTACAACGCCCTGTGCGACGAACTACTGGCCGCCGATGGTGATGTAGGGGCAGCGCCAGGAGAGGACAGCCATGGGACGTAGACGCGGCCTCGGCCGTGGGCTCGATGCCCTGATTCCCGAGACGCCGATGCAGCCGAGCGGCCTGCGCGAGGCCTCGCTGGATGACATCTCGCCCAACCCGCTGCAACCGCGCAGCCACTTTGATGAGGCCGAGCTCCAAGAGCTGGCAGCGTCAATTCGCGAAGTGGGGCTGATTCAGCCGCTGATCGTGCAGGCATTGCCTGTAGAGGCCGGACAACCCCAGCGCTACCAGCTCATCACCGGTGAGCGACGTTGGCGCGCCTCTCGGCTGGCGGGGCTCGCTCGTGTGTCTGTGGTGGTCAAAGATGTGACGCCTCAAGAGATGCTCGAGCTCGCGTTAGTCGAGAACATCCAGCGGTCCGATCTCAACCCCATCGAAGAGGCCACAGCCTACCAACAACTGGCCGACGAGTTCGGCCTGACCCAGGAAAAGATCGCTGATCGTGTGGGCCGCAGCCGTGCCAGTGTGGCCAACACCATGCGACTGCTTCGGCTGCCCGACGAGATCACGGCAGGGCTACTCAGCGGCGAGATCAGCGAAGGCCACGCCCGCGCACTCTTGATGCTGGAAGATGGCGACGAGCAGACGCTGACCTACCGCAGTGTGGTGCGCCGCGGGCTGTCGGTGCGACAGACCGAAGAGTTGGTGCGCAGGCTGCAGAGCCCAGGCGAACGCACGGCAAGGCAGCCGCGGCGCAGCGTCGAGACCGAGGCGCTCGAGCGGCGCCTCCGTGAGGCCCTGGGCACCAAGGTAGAGCTGTATCGCAGCCGCAAGGGTGGGCGCGTGGTCGTCCACTTTTACTCTGAAGAAGAGCTCCAGGCCCTGCTCGATCTGTTAGCCGCAGAAACGCCATAGATAAGCAAAAAGGCCTACGCAGAGTGCTTGACAGTGCCGATTGGGCGTGCTATACTCCCCCCTGCAGTTGAGAGTCAATGATGGCTCTTGAGCAAGGCGCTCCGTCTGGGTCGGCGCCCACCGGCATCGGCCTTTTTTGACGGATTTGACAAGTGTAGAAAGTGGTCTAGAATACGCTCTTGTCGCCTCTGAACCAGAGGGCGAGGACGGGGCACACCACTGGGCTCTAATGCAGTCAAGTGCAAAAGAACACAGAGGTCCCAGACCGCGATTTGACAAGCAGTCAGTAGTAGGATATACTGGCCAACGCACCTTGAGAGGGGTGCGGAGCGCACCTTAACAACTAAAGAGTGACAAGTGTCCTGAGAAGCGGCCGGATAAGGCAAAGGAAACAGGCCTCGTGAGAGGTAGAACTAATCACGGAGGGTTTGATCCTGGCTCAGGATGAACGCTGGCGGCGTGCCTGATACATGCAAGTCGAACGGGCCGACTAGACTTGGGCGGTCGAGCGGAGATAGCGGGCAAGAAATTGTTCAAAATCCGAGCGGAGCAAGAAGAGTCGTTGTTGGTCAGTGGCGGACGGGTGAGTAACACGTGGGTCATCTGCCTCGAGGTGGGGAACAACTATTCGAAAGGGTAGCTAATTCCGCATGTGGTCCGAGAGGAAGAAAGGTCGGAAGACCGCCTTGAGATGAGCCCGCGGCCGATTAGCTAGTTGGTGAGGTAAGAGCCCACCAAGGCGACGATCGGTAGCTGGTCTGAGAGGATGATCAGCCACACTGGGATTGAGAACGGCCCAGACTCCTACGGGAGGCAGCAGTAAGGGATATTGCACAATGGGGGAAACCCTGATGCAGCAACGCCGCGTGGGTGAAGAAGGCTTTCGAGTCGTAAAACCCTTTTCTAGGGGAAGAGGAAGGACAGTACCCTAGGAACAAGTCTCGGCTAACTACGTGCCAGCAGCCGCGGTAAGACGTAGGAGGCGAGCGTTATCCGGATTCATTGGGCGTAAAGGGCAAGTAGGCGGTTGTCAAAGTTGGGCGTGACATCTCCTGGCTTAACTAGGAGGGGTCGTTCAAAACTAGGCGACTAGAGGGCAGAAGAGGAAAGCGGAACTCCTGATGTAGCGGTGGAATGCTCAGATATCAGGAAGAACACCAGTGGCGAAGGCGGCTTTCTGGTCTGCACCTGACGCTGAGAGGCGAAGGCCAGGGTAGCGAACGGGCTTAGATACCCCGGTAGTCCTGGCAGTAAACGGTGGATACTAGGTATCAGGGGTCAAGGCCTTTGGTGCCGAAGCCAACGCGTTAAGTATCCCGCCTGGGGACTACGGCCGCAAGGTTAAAACTCAAAGGAATTGACGGGGACCCGCACAAGCAGCGGAGCGTGTGGTTTAATTCGATGCAACACGAAGAACCTCACCTGGGTTTGACATATACGTAGTAGGGAACCGAAAGGGGACCGACGCTTCGGCGAGCGTATACAGGTGCTGCATGGCTGTCGTCAGCTCGTGCCGTGAGGTGTTAGGTTAAGTCCTACAACGAGCGCAACCCTTGTTGCCAGTTACAAGTTACTGGCGAGACTGCTGGCATATAACCAGAGGAAGGTGGGGATGACGTCAAGTCAGCATGGCCTTTATATCCAGGGCTACACACACGCTACAATGGCCGGTACAGAGGGCAGCAAAGTCGCGAGGCGGAGCGAATCTCACAAAGCCGGTCTCAGTTCAGATTGCAGGCTGCAACCCGCCTGCATGAAGTCGGAGTTGCTAGTAACCGCAGGTCAGCAATACTGCGGTGAATACGTTCCCGGGTCTTGTACACACCGCCCGTCACGTCATGGGAGCTGGCAATACCTAAAGTCGGTGAGCCGACCGCAAGGGGGCAACTGCCTAAGGTAGGGTTAGTGACTGGGACGAAGTCGTAACAAGGTAGCCGTACCGGAAGGTGCGGCTGGATCACCTCCTTTCTAGGGAAGAGAGCATCAGCGGTGGTGCTCGAGGAGGCCGCTTGGGTAGGGAGACTTGTCACTCTTTAGGCGTCAAGGTACGCCCGGCGTAGGGATACGTCGTAGGTTTGGGCCTTTAGCTCAGCCGGCTAGAGCACTCCTCTGATAAGGGAGAGGTCTCTGGTTCGAGTCCAGAAAGGCCCACAGAGCGATGGGGATGTGGCTC
>Ga0123330_1000745_pt1 | contig 35858 bp, 20 predicted proteins | sample BioC13SIPDNA_2_FD_89704 | JGI IMG/M metagenome (GOLD analysis project Ga0123330, IMG submission 89704) | Anaerobic biogas reactor microbial communites from Washington, USA - Biogas_R2_A C13 SIP DNA | ecosystem: Engineered > Bioreactor > Anaerobic > Unclassified | place: Washington, USA... | reverse complement strand
GTGCCCCTTATACAGCGGGGTATCAACTTTTCCCTGAAAAGACGTTATCTGACACTTTCCCCTTGAAAGAGGGCACCTGATTTGGGTAGGCGGCTTTTCTGTGTTGCCGGGATTCGTTGAGTCGATGGTTATCATTGGTTCGGGTTCCCGGGGGAGAGGTGGGGAAGGTGCGAAGGGATCGCGCGTTGGGGTTGAGTATATTCATGTGTACAGTATACAGATATATGTACATGCGTCAAGTAGTTTTTTGAACATCGGGTGGTTTTTTTGGAGGGGGTGGGGGATAACGCGGGTGGCCGAGATGATTTTCGGCAGCACAGGCTCCCGCCATGGGCGACGGGGTTCAGAAGTCGGGTACGGCGAGGGCACGATGAATCAGTTGGATTATGAGGAGACTCCGCGACTTGACATGGCTCATCGGACGGCTACGCTGACATCATTATTGTAAACTATGAATATCATATTCAGTGAGATAGGAAGATGAATCGATTCTCTGAAAACTATGCGGTTTTGGCTATCTGGCTTCTCGCTTGTGGGACGGCAAACGCTGCCGATTTGGTCATTGACGACAACTTCAAGCCTGCACTGCCCGAGATCGCGGACCGCGAGGTTCGGTTGACAGGTCTCTCCGACGAGATCAACACGTCCGTCTTCGCGACGGCCATTGAAAGACTTCACAAGGAGGGCGGAGGGCGGCTGGTGGTTCCACCGGGAATCTGGATAACCGGACCGATTCATTTGAAGAGCGGAATTGAGCTTCATCTGGAGGAAGGGGCGGAGCTGCGGTTCAGCACGCGGTATGCCGACTATCTGCCCGTGGTGTATCAGCAGCGGGCTGGTGTGCGATGCTACAACTACTCCCCGTTTATCTACGCACGGAGCTGTGAAGACGTGGCCGTTACCGGTAAGGGCGTATTGAACGGTCAGGGGCAGGCGTGGTGGCCGTGGAAGAAAAAGCAACCAGGGATGATGCGTTTGATGGAGATGTGCCGGGATCGCACGCCGCTGGAAGAGCGAGTGTTCGGCAAGGAAGAGGACGGAGTTCGCCCGGACTTCATCCAGTTCATTGACTGCAGGCGCGTGTTGCTGGAAGGGATCACCGCGAAGGACGGTCCTTCCTGGAATATCCATCCCGTCTGGTGCGAGGATCTGACCATCCGCGGCGTCTCGGTCGTGGCCCACGGGCCGAACAGCGACGGGATTGATCCGGACGGTTGCCGGAGAGTTCTGGTGGAGGACTGTTTCCTGGATACGGGTGACGACGCAATCTGCCTGAAGTCGGGCCGCGATCAGGAGGGATGGGATGCGGCGCGTCCCTGCGAAGACATCTTGATCTGCAACTGCCGCGCCCTGGCCGGTTACGGGCTCATCGTCATTGGTAGCGAGATGTCGGCAGGGGTTCGCAACGTGTACGCCCACGATCTCACCGGGATCGGCACCGATCGCGGCATCCGCATCAAGACCCGTCGAGGTCGTGGCGGGATCGTGGAGAATATCCGGATTGAGAATCTACGTCTTGAGAAGACGCGAGCGGAAGCGATCATCATCAATATGCGGGACGGCGACCGCACGCTTGGCGAGGGAGTGCTGTCGCAGCAACCCAAGACCGATGCGACTCCGACCTTTCGCAACATCACGATCCGAAACGTCACATGTCATGGAGCAGCAAAGTACTCCGTTCGGGTCATTGGCATACCGGAAAACCCGATCACCGGACTCGTTCTGGAAGACCTCCGGATCGAGGCCACGAAACCGGCCAGCATCCAGTACGCGGAAGGAACGTGGGATCCGGGGCTGTTTCCGTCTACCGCCCCAGAAGCTCGTTGAGATCGAGTGTCACCATCGTGTCGGTCGTGGCGGGGTTGGCCGTTGCGGGCAATCGACTGGAACGTCGATTCGACGCTCGCCTGCCAGCTTGAGGACGGATCCTTCTGGCCAGGCGGCTCCGATTGCCCCGACTATGACGGCGTGTTCATGATCAGCAACTTGGCCGAGTTAACGACTACCGGCGCAACAAGAAAGGACAAGAACATGTTAGAGAGACCTTGGACACACTTGCCCGTGAGAACCATTCTGGCAAGCATCGTCGCCGCCTGCTCTGCAATTTCGGCAGCCATTCCCGCAAGTGCGGAATCCGAAAGCCGTCTCCCGTCGCCTCACGGGCTCCTTAACGTGAAGGACTATGGTGCGGCAGCGGATGGAAAGACAAAGGACACGGAGGCGATAGGCAAGGCAATCCATGCGTGCGCGGAAGCGGGAGGAGGCACCGTGTACTTCCCGGCAGGAACCTACCTGACGGGTCCTATTCGTCTCCAGAGCAATATCACGCTGCATATTGCCCCGGGAGCGACACTTCTGTTCAGCGACGACTTTGACGACTATCCCACGGAAATAGTGCGATGGGGCTCAGGAGTGCTGTGTCATGGCTATTCGCCCCTGATATACGGCTACCGCGTCAACAATGTTGCGATTGTCGGTCGTGGAACGATAAATGGGCAGGGCGGCAAGTGGTGGAAAGCATTCGCCGCAAAACGGCATAAGGACTACCAACCAACCACAAAACGGGAAAAGGAGTTTGCGGCGCTGAACAAGGGACTCCAGGGGTCGGGTCAGTGGCTTACCCAGTTCTTGCGCCCAACCCTCATGGAGTTCATCGAGTGCGAGAACATACTCATCGAGGGAGTCACGCTGAGGAACTCGCCGCTATGGAATATTCATCCCGTCTTCTGCAAAACCGTCACGATCCACAATGTCACGATACTTGCTCCCCATGATTCGCCGAATACCGATGGCATCGACATCGACTCCTCACGAGATGTGCACGTGTCAAACTGCCACATTGATTGCGGAGATGACTGCATCGTCTTGAAGTCGGGAGAGGACGAAGATGGGCGTAGGGTTGGCATCCCAACAGAAACGGTCGCTATTACGAACTGCACAATGAACAGGACGACCGGGCTCGTCTTCGGCAGTGAGATGTCGGGTGGCATAAGGAACGTTACCGTCGCCAACTGCGCCTTTCAGAATAGTGTGCGTGGTATCGAGTTCCGAACGCGACGAGGAAGAGGCGGCGTGGTCGAGAATATCGCCATCAACAATATCGCCATGGAAAACGTGAAAAGCGTGATGAAAATCAACGTGTCCTATCGTGCGATTTGGGACAAGAAGGACGATGCTATTGCGTATCCCGTGACCGAAGGCACGCCCCGTATTCGCAATGTCATCATCGACAACATCATAGCCAGCGGCTCTGAGTCGGCCGGCACGCTTTTTGGGCTTCCGGAAATGCCGCCCAAGGGAATCACGTTGAGCAACATCCGCATTTCCGCGATAAAAGGGCTACGATGTGCTCACATGGACGATATTGAGTTTCACAATGTCAGAATCACTTCGGAAATAGGCTCTTCGCTTTTTTGCGAGAATGTATCCAACCTTGAGCTCGACGGATTCAAGACGGTGACGCCACAACGGGAACATCCGGATATCAAACTGATGGATGTCAGAGGCGTGTATGTTCATGATTGCTCACCTGGCCCAGCGGCGTCGCCTTTCGTCGAGATAGGCGGCGGTTCGACTGAGGGAGTGGTGTTCATGTCCAACAATGTTCCATCCGCGAGGGAAGTTGTTTCCCGATCAGAAGAAGTGAGTGAAGGTGTGTTACAGGGCGCCACGGCCCGATGAGGGGCACGCGACGAGGCACGAAAACGGCCAGCATCCAGTACGCGGAAGGAACGTGGGATCCGGGGCTGTTTCTGTCTACCGCCCCAGCAGCTCGTTGAGATCGAGTGTCACCATCGTGTCGGTCGTGGCGGGGTTGGCCGTTGCGGGCAGTCGACCGAAACGTCGCGGGTGGCACAGGTTCTCTGAACCTGTGTCGCGATTGCGACAGGAGGTCTCTTGTTCGGTGGCGAAGTTGAGACGCCATGCAGAAGCCGTCACCGGAAGACCAATCACCCATAGCGTCCTGGAGCTGCAAATCGTCTATACTGAGTAGCATGCCAGCCCCCACACCCAAACGCCGGCGTTTTCAGTTCAGCCTGCGGACCCTGCTGGCAGGTGCACTGCTTGTCGCCCTGCTGGCATCTTACATAGGCACTTACTACCGGCTTTCAAGAAGAGGGATGGCCGAGTCGGGGGAACTCTTCTTCTATGTCCCCGTGGGTGAAATTCATGGGCCGGAGGACCTCTGGAAACACCATTGGCTTCGGGTGTTGTTCTATCCAGCAAATCAGATTGACCAGGAAGTTCTTGGTGGGCCAGCGCCAGTGATCGATGTGACGTGGGAATTGACCTCCTTCTTTCCCCACCAGTGCGACAGCCAATGCCGCCAATCTGTTTCGTAGACGTCGATCCGCCCGTCTCGCCGAAGCCTCCCGTACCTACCTCCGCAACCCCTCAATCCGCCCGCGTTGGGGTTGCGGAGCAACGGGAGGCCTGATGGGAGCAAACGCCCTTGCATGTGTGGCGGTCAAACGGAACACCTCTTGTGGGTCCGCCACCCCGCCCCTCGGCGATCTTCAATCTGTTTCGGGCACTGCCCCGTGTGCCTGCAGGGCAGCGTCAGAGGCCCAGTGTGTGACGCAAGGCAACATCAACGTCCTGCATGGGCAACGAGCCGATGACTCGGTCGATGATTGTCGGCCTGGACGACGAGGGCGGGGCGTGTCTTGGCTGTTCGGAGATCGGAGTGCGGGAAGAGCAAGAGCACCACGTCATCCCGCCGACAGCTTTGCTCTGGCGGCGTCATAGTCGTCGTAGATCTCCATTTCCGGGCTGTTCCAGTCTTCGGCAAACGAGGCCAGCCGATCGCGTAGCTCGGCCGCTTCGGTCTCGCTGATGCCACGCGCGGGCAAGTCAACTCCCTCCGCTTCCACAAAAGTCACGATCACTTGGGTGTCGTCGCGCAGGTTGGCCGGAAGTTCCGCCAGTTCCACGCGACCGTTTCGGTAAACGCCCTTCACACTAGTCAACATGCTACGGTCTCCGGACCAATTCAGACGGAGTACACTGCGGCCTCAATGACACATCGGAAGCGTTCTTCAGTTGGACAGCACCATATGGTCCAATCTCAGTAAACATAAGATCATGTGGACCGGCCGTTCAACGCCCAGCCGGAGGCGCCGGCAATCATGCGGAAGCCGGCGCCTCCGGCTGGGCGTTAAACGATTCTGCGACCCATCAGCCCCGCAACCCTCTAATCCGCCCGCATACGGCTTCTGCCCGGCGGCGGCGAGCGGCGTTGGTCATGGGGGTCCATCGGGTCTCGTCGAATCAATAACTGTCGTATTGTCGTCTTTTGCTCCGCGAAAGCAGCGCCAATTTCGCGGAGCGAAAGGCGACAAGTCATTTCCTCGGCTTACCCCTTCTTGATCGTGAACGTTCTCGACGCCTCCACTTTGCCGTAGAGCTGCTTGGTGTCGTAACGAATGGTGATCGTGAAGGTCTCTTCGTTGCCGGCCAGTTCGAGGTCCTTTGGTACTCGCCACGAGTACCCGCAGGTTCCGTCTCATCCAAAGGGCATGGGGCCCTCGGCGATCTGTTTTCCGGCGGCGTTGGTGATCGTTACGACCGGGTCGAGGGAGACCGACTCCTTGTAGGTGGTGGTTCGGCCGTCGCCGATCTGGACGGTCTTTTCCTCTTGCCGGCCGGTGTCCGTCAAACGCCGAATCATGATCCCCAGTTTCGGGTCGACGAGCACGCCGCTGACACTGATTTCATCACCGGGTTTGTAGGTCTGATCCTTCGCCGGGCTGGCAAACATGACAACCGGAGACGTCGAAAAATCCCAGACGAACGGTGTGTCTTCACGGATCCGGATGCCGTGGATCGCCTTCGAGTGGTCGGCCCCCCGAGGCTCGCCGTCGGCGTGGTAGTTGTTCGAGATTCCGAGTTGGAGATCTCCGAACTCAATCGTCACGTAGGCGGGCAGATAGTCGCCGGCAGGGAGCCGACACTCGCTCGCGGGTTCAAGCCCGCGTCCTCCATCGGTCTTCAATTGGCCGACTGCCACGGCGGTTTCTTTCGACTGGAGCGAGCCCTGGATCGTGAGCTTGTCAATATCGCGATCGCCGGGCCCGATCTTCAGGAGCCCCATGGGGCCGCGGTAGGGCCTGACAACCAGTCTGTCGCCCGCGGGCGTGGTCGAGGTCGTGTAGTAGGTGCCGTCAACCAGACGCATGGCATTCAACTGGTCGCTGCCCCACCAATACTCGCGACTGTTCGGATCGCTCGCGGAGCTGAGCAACAGGGCGGTGTACTGACAATCGTAACGGCCGGTGATGAGGTAGCGTTGGGCCAGGACCGCCTGGTAGCTCTGGTCGCCCAATTTGATACTGCCCTTGCGTGCCACGGCCGATATGAAACCGACCCCGGAATACTCCTTGCCTTCGTATTCCTGGATTTCCAAGCGGGGCAGTAGACGGACCGGCCGGCTGCCCAGCTCCTCGCCGAGATCCACGGACACGGTGATTTCGTCGAACACCACCGCCTGGCGCAAGCTGGAATAGCGACGGACGAGACTTGGAGGAGTCTCTTTCATCGGAGTCACGACGGCATCGTTCGTCAGATCCAGGTCGCCGTTCAGATCGAAGTAGAGCCGGTCATAGGTATTGTTCAGTTTCGGCGGTTCGACGGCAGCGGGCTTCACAGCCTTTTTGATTCCCAGAGCGGAGCTGAGAGTATCCAGGATCGACGACTCCTTTTCAGGTTCCTTCTCCTTCGCCGGCGTTTCCTCGGCAGGCTTCTCCCCCGACTCGTCGGCGACGAAGTGGAACGGAGTGCCGGATTCCTGCTGGAAGGGATCGGGAGCCAGGCGGATCAGGCCGTAGATGGGTTTCTTGGAAAGCAGCTTGGGATAGGATTTGACGGTCTCGTGGGGCTGTTCCTGAGTCTCCGCCCGAGCCCCACGAGTGAGATCGCTGACGAGGGAGGGATTGGACGAAATGCTAAGAATCTGGACTTCCTGCAAGGGGAAGACGGCTTCGTCCGCTTCGGCGGCGCTTCCCCCTTTCGGCTCATCGGCCGCCGAGACGGCCGAATGCCCCACCCCCCAAATCGTGATCGCCAGCAGCGCGCTGGCCCAAGCCAATCGGTTCGGCATAACATGGCTCCTTTGAAGAGAAGACCACCACCGCAAACTGGAGCATGATTCGCACAGCTAAGATAGCAGAGTCGACCTCTCCGCTGCAAGTATTCCGGCAGGACTATCGGGAGAACCGCAAAGTCCTAGGGGGACAAGAAAGGTAGCAGGTACTCTCCGAGCGCCGCTGGCGGGAAGTCGGGATTTCCGGCAGTTCTGCGGACGGCACGGCGGAGCGTGCCTGCTACTTTGCAGTTCCCCTGGCCGGGCTATCAGGAGAACCGCAAAGTCCTAGGGGGGCAAGAAAGGTAGCAGGCACTCTCCGAGCGCCGCTGGCGGGAAGTCGGGATTTTCGGCAGTTCTGCGGACGGCACGGCGGAGCGTGCCTGCTACTTTGCAGTTCCCCTGGCCGGACTATCAGGAGAACCGCAAAGTTCTATGGGGGCAAGAAAGGTAGCAGGCACTCTCCGAGCGTCGCTGGCGGGAAGTCGGGATTCTCGGCAGTTCTGCGGACGGCACGGCGGAGCGTGCCTGCTACTTTGCAGTTCCCCTGGCCGGGCTTTGTGGCGTTAAATCGTGGGCCGACAAGGGGTTGCGTCGCATGTCCGGTGCACGGCTTGTTGATGGGATAGAAGAACGGGCCCAGTGTTTTCTGGTTTTTTGGATTTTTTCCGTGACAGGCCTCGATCGGTCGACTATATAGGAGAAAATAACACCAACTTTTAGTACCCACTATGTAAGTATGAGGTTTAAGATGCTTCGCATTTCTGTCGGGTGGATTACGGTAGCCGTCCTGCTGAGTGGTGGTTTTGACGCCGCAAACGGGGCGATCCTCACCTACTCGGACGAGAGCGAGTTCTTGAACGACGTCTCGGGTCTCACCCTGGAGGATTTCGACGAGCCCTTTACCCAAGGGACTGCCGTGACCTTCGACGGTTTCACGGCCAGCCGGACCCTGGCCGACGGCCTCGCCTGCACGACAAGCAGCACTTATGCCGTTTCGGGCGGCGCACTCGTGTTGGCAACGGACGCTTTGGGCTATGGAGCATTGACCTTTGAATTCGCACCGAGCATCAGCGCATTTGGCGTCACGGTGAGGGATGCAGGAACATCCGGCAACGAGAGTTACTCTCTCACGGTGTCGAGCGTGACTACGGAAGGGGAACTGCGGCAGGCGATCGTCACCGTTCATGACGTCCCTTCCGCGCTTGATGCAGGAAATGTGCTGTTCTTCGGCTTTGTCACGACTGCAGGCGAGTTCTCGTCCGTGGTTTTTTCTTCCGCATCAGTCGGCGACAATATGGGCTGGGACAATCTGTATTTCGGAACACTTGCTGCGTCCGTACCCGAACCGACTACACTTTCCATCTGGTCGGCGGTGGGCGGCATGGGACTGATGGCTGCGCGACGTGAGGGGAAACGCAAGAGAATCCGCCGCGCAGGCGGCGCATAGTCTGGTGTCTCAGATCCCCTATGGATCACTCCTCAATTCGGTACAAGGCCGTCTTCGTCCTCAGAATGAGGGACTTGCCGGAAACGGCCGGCGAACCCATGAAACCGTCGTCCAGTTGGTTGACGGCCAGTTCCTCGTAGTCCGGCGAGGCGGCGATCACGGTCGTCTTCCCCGATTCGTCGCAGAAGTAGAGCCGTCCCTCCGCGAAAATGGGCGAGGCCGAGAAATTGCCGCCGAGCCGCTTTTTCCAGACTTCTTCGCCGGTCATGGCATCCAGGCATACGGCGACGCCGTTGTCGTCGACCATGAACATGTGGTCGCCGACCAGGATCGGGGAGGAGCGATGGGGCACAGACTTGGGGTATCTCCAAACGACGTGGCTCTCGGTGATGCAACCTTGGCCGTCGGGTCGGACGGCCCAGAGTTCGCGCCCCGTTCCCATGGCGGCGAAGACGAGTCCGCGCCCGATGACGGGGCGACTCGACCCGGAATGGCATCCCGGCTTCTCCACCCGCCAGATCTCCCGGCCGGTCTCCGGTTCGTAGGCATAGAGAGCCATAGATCCCAGACTGACGAGGATATCCTTGCCGCCGACTTCGGCGATCACCGGCGTGGAGAAGGCCTTGCGATAATCGCCTTCGCGGCCGGGACCGCCGGTTTCCGGGTCGACGTCCTGAAAATCGACGGTTCGGTCGGTTTGCCAGATGGTCTTGCCGGTGTTTTTGTCCATGGCGACGACGAACTGATGGTCGCTTCCGTCGAAGTGCAGAATGAGCAGGTTCTTGTAGAGGAATGGCGACGAGCCGGGGCCGCGGAAATGGTTGCAGACGAAGTCGGTTCGCTGCCAGATCACTTCGCCCGACTCCGAATCGAGGCAGCCGACGAAGGGCGAGCCGAAGGTGACGTAGACCCGCCCTTCTTCCATCACGGGCGACGGCGACCCATAGGAGTTGAAGGGGTGGCAGTATTGGGGTGCGGCGATGGTCCGCAACCGTTTGCGGATGAGGATCTTCCCTGTTGCCAGATCGGTGCAAAGGACAGACAGTTGCGTACCGTCTTCGGTCGCGTCGGTCAGCCAGACACGATTCTTCCAAACGACCGGAGACGACCAGGCTTTGCCGGGGATGGGCGTTTTCCAGACGACGTTCTCCGTTTCGCTCCAGTGAAGGGGCAGGCCCAGGGCTTCGCTGTGTCCTTGGTCGGTAGGACCTCGGTAGCTTGGCCAAAGGTCGCCGGCGAGCAACGTGGGACCGATCACAAGAAGAAGGAACAGAGGGGCAAGAAGCCCCCACCGCGAGGAGAATCGCTGATGCATGGTCGTAGTCACGGTGTCTCGGAAGCATTGAGATTTGGCGACAACCGGTTTGTCGCCGATGTAGCGTGCATTATAGACCGTGCAGCAGAGCGCAGAAACAACGCGAGGCAATTGGGAAGACGGCGAGACGCAACAGGCCGGGGGCCGGTTCTGAGTAGACTTGCGTGATGCGTCGAAAAATGGTTCCGATCGAAATAGCCCCACTGTACGCCATTCCCGCGCAGCCGGGAATCGAGTGCCGTTTGCCGAGTGCCTGGATTCCCGCCTTCGCGGGAATGACAGCCAAAGGACGCCTTCGCGGGAATGACGGCCGGAGGACCCCTGGAATTCCTTCAGGAATCACGAAGGGCCGTTCAGGTGCGAGGCCCTTCCAGGCTGTCGGCGAGTTTGTTGAGGGCTTCGGTTTCGATCTGGCGAACTCGCTCGCGGGTGAGGCCCAGGCTTTCGCCGATCTCTTTGAGGGTGCGGGGCTCGTGGTTGTCGAGGCCGAAGCGCATGCGGAGGACCGTGGCCTCACGAGGGTCCATGACCTCGAGTTGCTCCAGCACGTGCTTCATGTTGTCGTGCTCGAGGAGTTCGTCTTCGGGAGAACGGCTTCGCTCGTCCATGACCATCTCGCCCAGGGACCAACCGGCTTCAGCCTGGTCTGTCTGCGGCGTGAGATTGTAGATCCGGATGGCCTTCTTGATGATCGGGAGTTTTTTGCGCGGCAGGCCCAGGACGCGGGCGACCTCTTCGGGCGTAGGGGTACGGCCGAGTTCCTCGCCCAGGCGCGTGCCGGCTCGGCGCCACTTCGACAGCAGTTCGACCATGTAGGCGGGGATGCGGATCGTCTTGGCCGAGTTGATCAAGGCTCGCTTGATCGACTGTTTGATCCAGTAGCTGGCGTAGGTGGAGAATCGAGTGCCCATGGCCGGATCAAAACCTTCGACGGCGCGAAGCAGACCAAGGTTTCCTTCCTCGATGAGATCCTGCAAGCCGAGGCCCTTGCCGGTGTAGCCTCGGGCGATGTTGACCACGAGACGCAGGTTGGCGCGGACCATCCGGTCGCGAGCCTCGACGCTGCCCTCGCCGATGGCGACGGCCAACTCTTGCTCGTCCGTTGGGGAGAGCAGCTTGGTCTCGTTGATCTCACGGAGATAGGTCTCCAGGGGGGACTGGACGGACGTCTCCGTTTGTTCGTTTTGCAGAGTCTCGTTCATGGTGCGAATGCGTCGAAGGCGCTGTCGTGTGGTCCTGGAGTCGCTAACGGTACCAACGGCCAAAGGGGGCCGATCGTAGTGGGAGACGCCCACTTTTCGTTAGGGTCTCCAAGGCAGAAAAAGCTATCGACGCAAACCGGGCGGACTCTACAGCCGAGTGGACTTTTGACGAGGTGGACCGGATGTGTGCGAGGTACCGACGATAGGGAAAAGAACGACCCCGCCGGATCGTCTCCGGCGGGGTCGTGTTGTATGGTCTATTCCGCGTCGAATCGGACGGTTTCGCGAGCCGCTCCGGAGGGGAGCCCTCCCGAATCCGCCGAGTCGGCGATCAGCCCTACGATTCCTTGGAATCGGAATCTCCCTGATCCGCGGGTTGCATGGGCGCGATCAGGGGGCCGGAACTGCTCCCCACGCCGCCCTTCAGTTCAACCTTAGGCGCCGAAGATGCCGGCTTGGCTGCCTCGGGCTCGGCCTCAGCTTCCGCTTCTTCGGCCCATTCGACCCGCTTTCGCGACAGGCCGATCTTGCGTTCGTCGGGATCGACGCGAAGGATCTTGACTTCGATCTCCTCGCCGACCTTGACGATTTCCTCGGGGTTCTCGACCTTGTGATCGGCCAACTCCGAGATATGCAGCAGACCTTCCAGTCCGTCCTGAAGCCCCACGAACACGCCGAAGTTCGTGATCTTGGTGACGGTACCGGTGACCAACTGGCCCGGTTCGTACTTGGACGGGATGTCTCGCGCCCAGGGGTCCTCGGACAACTGCTTGAGGCCCAAGGCGATGCGGCGGCGATCCTGATCGACCGAGATGACTCGGCATTCGATCTCCTGCCCCTTCTCGACCACCTCGTTGGGATGGCTGATCTTGCGGGTCCACGACATGTCGCTGACGTGCAACAGCCCGTCGATCCCTTCTTCGATCTCGATGAAGGCCCCGTAGTTGGTCAGGTTCCGGACCTTTCCCTTGACGTCGGAGCCGGGCGGGTACTTGTCCATCACGTGGTCCCAAGGATTGTCCTGGGTCTGCTTCATTCCCAAGGAGATCTCTTGTTTCTCCTTGTTGATGCCCAGAACGACCACCTCGATCTCGTCTTCGATCTGCACGAGTTCGCTGGGGTGGCTGATCCGCTTGGTCCACGACATCTCGCTGATGTGGACGAGGCCCTCGATGCCCTCTTCGAGCTTGACGAACGCCCCGTAGCTCATCACGTTGACCACGGAGCCACGAACCCGGCTGCCGACGGGGTAGTTCTTGTCGACCGTTTCCCACGGGCTGGGCTGTTTCTGCTTCAGGCCGAGGGCGATCTTCTCCTTCTCGTGGTCGATATGCAGGATCTGGACCTCGATCTCCTGGTCGATCGAGACGATCTCGGAGGGATGATTGATTCGTCCCCAACTCATGTCGGTGATGTGCAGCAGGCCGTCGATTCCGCCAAGGTCGACGAAGGCGCCGAACTCGGCGATATTCTTGACGATACCCTTGCGAAGCTGGCCGACCTGGAGAACGCTGAGCAACTGCGACTTCTTCTCGGCGCGTTCCGCCTCGATGAGCGCCCGGCGACTGACGACGATGTTGCGCCGAGCCTCGTCGATCTTCAGGACGATGCACTGCACGGTGCGTCCGATGTAGTCGCCGATATCGGAGGGGCGGCGAATGTCGACCTGGCTGGCGGGCAGGAACACGTGCACGCCGATGTCGACCAGCAGGCCGCCCTTGATCTTGCGGGTCACGATGCCGGTCACCACGTCCTCCTCGTGGACCGTCTCCATGACGTCCATCCAGGCCTTGATCTTCTCGGCCTTGCGTTTGCTGAGGGCGATCATTCCGCGATGGTCATCGACGGGGCCGGCGACGTCCTCCACGTCCTCGATGAGCACTTTGAGCACTTGGCCCGGTTGCGGCTGTTCGTCGGTTTCTTCCCACTCGCTGCGAAGGATCATTCCCTCGCTCTTGTAGCCGACGTCGACGAGAACGAAGTCGCCTTCGACCCGGATAATCTTGCCGTCCACAATTTGATTGACATTAATCTCGTCGGGCGGAAGGATCTGGTCGAGTTCGAGTTCGCCCTCCATGGCCGACTGGAGTTCGTGTTCCCATTCCGCTTCGCTGAGGTCGAGACCTCGAATCAGGTTACGATTGACCATAACGGAGTACTAACTTCCTGCACGTAAGAAACGACAGGCAAGGGATTTACGAGAGACAGTCCGGGAGGAACCCAGCGGTTCGCAGAATCCCGGTCTCGCGCCCGTCGCTGTTAGGGTTTGCTGCCGTCTGCCCGGCCCCCCGCCTATGGAGGGCAACCACGGCCTGTCGGCAATCCGTCAAATATATCAAAGGCCCCCCACCCCCACAATCTCATGAGTCGTCCAGAACCGGGGGATTCTCAAAGATATCCGAGGTTTGCGGCTCGGGCAGGTTTCATGGTTTCTCGCCGACTTGTCCGCCAGAATGACGCTTCGGCTGGGTTCGCTGTGTCTGCCGGGGGAACCTGCTGGATGTGAGGGATTGGCGGGAAGGGCCTCAGGCGGGCCACCGGGGCAGTTTTTTGAGGACTACAAATCGGGCGGTTGACTGCACGAGAAATTCTGGTATTCTGGTACCACTATAAGAAATTGATAATCAGTATCAATTTCAGAAAGAATTGTTTTCACGGGCGTGCTTCGATTCTGGAAGCCTGAGAAGGGTCTCTCAGCGACTGCATGCGGTTCGTTCTGCTTCCGAGGTTGGCGTACTACACCGCGACAAGCGGCAATACCTATCTCAAGAAGGAACTCTACGAGTCGTCTCCCTATTATGCCGGTTACAAGTATGGTCCCAGCAGCAATCACCCGGGAGTGGTGAACCACCTGTTCGCCGACGGTTCGGTGCATGGGATCTCCGTGGACATCGATACGTCGACATACATGTTCTTGCTCACGCGGTCCGGGGGCGAGACAATCGACGCCACCGCCGTACACTGAGCCACCGGTTGCCGGTCGCCCTCCGGCGGACGGCAGACGCTCGGGCCTCCGGCAACCGCGTCTTGGAACCTCAACTGCCAATCCCGCGTTTTCGCGCGATTTCTTCGAGTCGATCCACGACCTGCTCGATAGTCAGCCCGTCGGTGGCGAGGCAGATTGCCCCGTCGGGTTTGACCAGGGCGCCGACGGGACGGGACTGATCGGCTCGGTCCCGCTGCAGGATGTCGGCCAGCACCTTTTCAAACTCGACCTCTTCTCCCCGTGCGTGAAAGTACTCAACACGGCGCCGGGCTCGTTCCTCCGGCCTGGCTACCAGGAAGATCTTGCAGGCGGCGTCGGGGAATGCGACGGAGCCTTGGTCGCGACCTTCGGTTACCAGCGAAACGCCCTCGGCGACCGCGCGCTGCAATTGGACGAGCCAGCGGCGAACCGCGGGATGGTCCGCCGCATGGCCGACCGCGGCGGTGATCTCTGTGGTACGAATCGCGTCGCTCACGTCCTCGCCGTTGACCAGAATTCGGTCGCCGTTCCACTGGATCGACGTTCGGGCCGCCAACCAGCCGACTGCCTCGTCATCGTTCCAGTCGATTCCCCGCCGCAGGCCGATCCATGCGACGGCGCGGTACATCGCGCCCGTATCGAGATAAGCGAAACCGAGCCGCTTGGCCAGACGTCGGGCAACCGTGCTCTTGCCCGCTCCGGCGGGCCCGTCGATGGTGACGATCATGGCTGAACCTGCTTTGCGCGGCGAAGCCGAGCTTCGGAAGGAGGCGTTTCCAGGCCGGAACTCGGGAAAAAGGGAGTCAGAAGTCGATCTCGATCTGTGCCCATTCGTGGCCTTTCACCGGGACCGAAACGCGATCGCCGTCGACCGAGAGCGTTTCGATCGACTGGCCCAGGAAGTCGGTCTTTCTTGCTGCGGCGACTTGCCGGAAACATCGAATTGCCAGGTCGACCGATCGATTCTCGGTCTCCGCCAGCCGGGTGCGGATGCCTCGAAGGCGCTCGCCTTCATAGACCGGTTCCCAGAAGGTGGCCACCACGTTTCTTGCGTTGAGGTGGAAAAGCCATCCCGAGCGTGCGCCGGGTGCCGGTCCGACGCCGGCAAGGATCGAACTGGGGGCGAGAAACTCGGTTGCCGCCGCATAAGGATGGGCAAGATCGACGCCGACGCCCAGGCGAAACCGGCGTTGTGCCTCCCCCTCGACGATCAAGAGCGTGTCGAGCATGCGAAGCCCGAACCGGCGATGGTAGGGCAGGCCACCTGTAAGGATCGTGGTGTTGATCTTCTCGGACCGCACGTCGACGAAGTAGGGAGCTTCCAGTTGGGGAGATTCGTTCTTGATCGTGCTGGCGCCGATTCCGGTATACGCGTCGGCCGTGGCGTCGCTCCAGGCGAACCGGGCCGCGTAGTAGGTGGTCCAGGGGTTTCCTGAGGGGAGTTGCTCGGGGTCGAGTGACAGATCGATTTCGAGGATCCGGCTGCCCCGTTGAGCCCGCAGGACTTGGGTGTACCGTGACACGCAGGTCCCGTCCGACTGGAGCAAACGGCCGCGAACTGCCAGTTCGCCGAACAACGGTCCGGCCGAGCGCACTTCCACCTCATCGGCAGCCATCTCGGTGTAGAGCTGATCCGGGTCTTCGTCCCATGCCTCTTCGGGATGGTGTGCCGGCGCTCGGCGGTAGGCGAGTTGGAGGCCCAGCCGGTTGTCGCGGGTTTGGTAGTCGTGGAGCGAACGCAAAGCTCCCGAAATCGGGTCGACCTTGACTTCGAAATAGTCGTTGCGCAGCGTGTTCTCCTCGGCCATGGGGGGCACTTCGACCTGCTTCTTGCCTCGGAGCCAGCCTCGGCGCTTCTTTGGCAAATCGGCGGCCTGTGCATCCGAGGCCATGTCGGGATCGATCCACGCGAAACCCATTCCCGGCACCTTGACGATGGCGGTCTTCCGGCCGCTTTCCTCCGAGGCTGCCACGATCGGACCGCCCGGTGCCGGCAATCGTTCCCAGGTCGAGACATCGACCGGGATTCGTCTGGTGAAAGAAAGCGGGTTGACGACCAGGCAGCCCGGGCCCGTCCCGGGTGAACTCGCAGCCAGGCCTTGGCGGATCCGCTGCAAGTCGGATAGACCGCTCTCGGAGCCTTGGCAGTCGGCGTCACCGACCGTCGCAGCCAAGGTTCGCAAGGAATTGCCTACCTGGCCGGCGATTTCCTGCGCAGCAGCCTCCTGCCAGCGGGAAAGGGGGGCCTCGTCTCCGCGATCGACCGACTGCCTCAGGAACGGAGCCCGGTATCCCTCCACCGGATAGCGAGTCGATTGGCCAACGTACTTCGTATCCTTGAAATACTCGTCGATCGAGAAGAACCGCCCCAGCACGGGAGAGTAGCTGCTGGCTCGGGTCAACGCGTCGTACCACACACTGTGCATGCCGGGCCAATGGGCAAACACGGCGGTTGCCGCGTGATCGAGGTCCATGGCATTGCCCAGTTTCTCGGGGAGGGCGAGAAAGGTGCCGGCGCGGTTTGCGTCCAAAGGCATGCGGATCAGCGTGTCGATCGCGGCGCCGGAGATCCCCTGCCACTTGATGCGACTCTGATTGCCCGTGGGGAATCGGCCGTCGTCGAGGGTGAAGTGACACGCGCCCGAGAAACCGGTCCTTTCGAGGACCTGAGGCAGCAGGGGAGACAGGCCAAAGCGGCGGCGGCAGTAGATTTTTGGGGTGCGGCCGAGGAGTCGCTCGTAGGTCTCGCGTCCTCGGAGGAACTGGGCCAGCGTGGCTTCCGGCCCCGGCAGGGGCGACTCGAGTTCCTCGAATTCCCCGCCCGCAATCGAAACCTCTCCGGCCTCGACGGCCTGACGAAGCGCCGCCATCGTGTCGGGGGCCTGGTCGGCGACGGCTTGGAGGGTTGCGCCCGACAGAATCAGGTTCGTGGGAGCGGGGCGAGCGATGGTTTCGCTCAGGGCCGTCCCGATGGTGGTTGGCGCCACCAAGGTGAAATCGAGTAGGCGAGTCTCGACGGGATAGAAGTACTCTCGAGCCTCCGTGAGCAGGTCGAAAGCGCTGGTCAAATGCTCTCGAGCCACGTCGAGATCGCCTTCTGCCCATTTCTCGGCCGCCGAGAGCGTGCTTCGCTCAAAGGACACTTCGTCGAGGTTGCTCATGTAACGGAGCTGGCGGGTCAGAAGCTCAACGACCAGGCGGCAATAGCCTAGGGCCAGAAAGTCGTCGACCATGTCGGCCGCGGGACCTTCGGGGGCTGGGAGTTCCAATGCTTCGCGGACTTTGGCAAGGATCTCGTGGGGATGTTCGCAGCCGCGGATCACCACGGCCTCGGTCTCAGCCGACGACTGAAGCCAGCCGCTGGGCAGATCGTGCTCACAACAGGGCGGGACAACGACAAGGTGGCCTGTCGGAGGGGACGGCGCATTGAGCACGCCCCGCCATCCCGGGGGGCCGCGGAATCTCACGATCAGGGCCGGGTGGTAGAACGCGGACCAGGCAGAGAGGATCTGCTCCGCCTCCACCGAGCTGCGGTCGAGAGAAAGATCCTCCAGACTGTGGCACGGCAAGACGACGGTTAGGTTTGCTAAGTCCATATCTATAAGTGCTTTAAGAGTCGATAACAGAACCGCCTGTTTTGTCCACCGGAGCCCAGGGGAGGCTTGCTCGTCTTGTTGTGGCTCGGAAGGAACATGCGTCGACCCGGCAGTCGAACCAAGGACCCAGTTCACGATAGTCGCTTGGTCGTCAGGAGTCGAGTCGGGGAGTTTCATCCGGGGGAGGCCAGGGTTTATCCGGAAGCGGGCACGGGTTTGGGGCTGGGGGAGACGACGAGAGGATGTCCCGGCATGCGGTCGGTTTCCCCGGGATATTCTGGTTATGGGGGGGTAGAGAGGAACGCTTGTGAAAGAAAGCGGTTCAAGGGCTGTAGCAAAGCGGGGAAATTTCAGATAGTTACGGCGATTAGTGGTAGTCAGACCATTTTGTTGACATAATGGAAAATGCGGCGATAAGATGAATTCCGTGGCATGAGAGGCAGCACGTTGTGCTGCGCACTTTTCCAACAGACGCCTTTTCGGGTCAGTTCATCAGATTCGGGGTTGGCTGCCACGTAGGAAGGGGGCTTATCGCTTGCAGGACCCCACTGAATAAGGGCAAACAGGAGTCATCTGATGGCCAAGAGTGACGCCGTCTGGGGAATCGATATTGGCAATGCCGGGATTAAAGCGATCCGTTGTCGGCCCAGCGAAGATGCCGAGCAGGTCGAAGCGATCGCTTTCGACTACATCGAGTATCCCAAGATTCTCACCCAGCCGGGCGCCGATCCGATCGAGTTGGTTTCGGAGGCGCTCAAGCAGTTTCAGTCCCGCAACAACGTGCGGGGCGATCGGGTGGCGATCGCCGTGCCGGGCCAGAACGGTCTGGCGCGATTTATCAAGCTTCCGCCGGTCGAGACGAAACAGATCCCCCAGATTGTCCTCTATGAAGCGCGGCAGCAGATCCCCTTCGACCTGAGCGACGTCATTTGGGACTATCAATCGCTGGGCGGCGGCGGAGAGGAGATCGAAGGGTTCGCCCTCGAGACGGTCGTGGGCCTGTTCGCGATGAAGCGCGAGCAGGTGTTCCGGGCCATTGAACCTTACCAGGCGTCGGGGATTGAGGTCGAGTTCGTCCAACTCACGCCGCTGGCCCTTTATAACTACATCGCCTTCGATCGTTTTCAGCAGAGGCTGCGGGAAGACTACAATCCCGACGATCCGCCCGAATCGCTGATCGTTCTGTCGATGGGGACCGATGCGAGCGACCTGGTGATCACCGACGGGCATCGTGTCTGGCAGCGGAGCATTCCTCTCGGCGGAAACCACTTCACACGCGCTTTGACCAAGGAGATGAAGCTCACCTTTGCCAAGGCGGAGCATCTCAAGCGGAATGCCGCGGCCGCGGAAGACCCGAAAGCAGTGTTCCAGGCGATGCGTTCGGTGTTCAACGATCTGGTGACGGAAATCCAGCGTTCCATCGGGTACTTCACGAGCATCAATCGCAGCGCGAAGATCGGCGGCATGGTTGCCTTGGGCAACGCGATGAAACTGCCCGGCTTGCGCCGCTACCTGGCCCAGAACCTGGAACTCGAGGTGGAGCGGATCGACTCGTTCACCTGCCTGTCGGGGGTCGAGGTGGCCAGCGTGCCGGCCTTCAAGGAGAACATCGGCGCCTTCGGAGTGGCGTACGGGCTGGCAGTTCAGGCCCTGGGCAAGTCGGCGTTGCGGACGAACCTGCTACCGCCGGAGTTGCTCCAGCAGCGGATGATCCGCAACAAGAAGCCGTGGGCGGTTGCTGCTGCCGCCGTCTTGCTGCTGGGGTGCACGCTGAATTTCGTGAGCCATTCGCGGGTATTGGCTACGGTTGAGAATCCCTCCTGGGCGCAGGCGGAAAGCGAAGCCAAGAGCGTGACAGAGTACTCCACTCAGCTCAAATCAAAGGAATCGGCCGCCATCGCGCAATTTGACGGAATCAACAAGATTGCCGAAAGCCTGACCGGTAACGTGGAAGGCCGGCTCGTGTGGCTCGAGCTTCTGACGGCCGTAAATCAGTGTCTTCCGGCCGATCCGGAGGATGCCAAGCCGGAGAACATCTGGGATCGCAACGAGCTTCACGTGACGGCGATCGAATGCCAGCGTACCGAAGATCCCTCGACCTGGTTCACGCGAATGAAGGAGAACGGCTGGTACTGGGAACCTCCTGCCGGAGAAGCCGACCTTAACGACCTTCGGAAGGGAATCGTATCGATTCCGGCGGCTGGCGAAGAGGGAGCGGCGGACGCCGCGGCGGAGGCCGGCGGCTTGCCTGACCTGGAAGGCCGGGATTGCTGGATCGTGCAATTGACCGGTTATCACTTCCACAACTTCGAGGAAGCCGGCGAGACCCAAGGCGCTCAGTACGTCCGGAACACGCTGATTCGCAACCTGCACAACAAGGTCATCAAGTTGCCCAAAGCGGAGATCAGGCCGGGGGTCACGAAGGATGCGCCGATCGTCATTCTTCCGAGCGGCGAGAACATTGTGCCGGAAGACGTCAGCATGGAGGAATTGGGGGTTTACGGGGCCACCCTGGTGGATCCCAAGATAGTCCAGCCCGTACAGATTCCGAATCCGGCGGCGAAGCGTTCGATGTTCGACATTCTGGAAGAGAAAGAGAAAAAGAAGCCGGCGGCGGGCGCCGCTACCAACGGTGGTTCGGCAGCGTCTCGCAATGGAGCGGCGGCAACCCCAGGAGCCAGTGAGAAGACGGCGTCTCGCGACGAAGCCGAGACGGAAGAAGACGGCGTCGAGCCTTTTGTTCAGTTGAAGCAATTTGATTTTGTGGTTCAGTTTGTCTGGGCTGTAACGCCGCCGATGAAACGGGCCGCAATCAAGGACGCGAAGGCCAAGGCCGAGGAAGAGGCGCGGCTGCAGGCGGAAACGGCGGCGGAGGAGACTCCGGCGGAAACTCCGGCCGAAGGGGCGCCGGCCGGCGCCGAACCGTCCGTGCCGACTGCAGCGTCCGAGTCGACGACAACGCCCGAATCGGCCTCCGCGCCGGAACCGACCACAACTCCCGAATCGCCGGCGCCGGCTGAGCCGGCAGCGCCGCCGACTGCGGAGACTCCACCGGCAGCCGGCACGGGGACGCCTCCCGCCACTCCGCCGGCAACCTAGCCAGGCGAGGACGCGAGGCGTAGCGGAAGACAAGAGACAGACTCCTGCAAGGAGAGACGTGATGGACCAAGTGAAAGTTGCCCTGGCGGTGATGAAGAAGCACGGCTTCTGGATCCTCGTTGTGGTGGTGGTGCTGGTGGGGGTAGGCGTCTGGTTCACGGCCGCCCGTGCCCTTGCCGCGGCCTACGAGGCTCGCAAGACGGCCCTTCAGACTCAGTACACCACGGTCAATGGGATCAAGTCGGAATCGACCGGCGAGGAGGCGGCTCATCCCAACGAAGAGAGGATCGAAAGGTGGTCGCAGCGGATCCTGAAGAATCGCAAGGAAGCCCTGGTGGCATGGGAACGGATGTACGCCGATCAGAAGAATCGCAATCAATGGCCCGGCAGTCTCAGCCGGCGGTTTCATCAGATGATCAGGGAGGTTGAGGCACGAGGCATCGAGATTCCCAACGAGTTCCTCGAAGAATACCAGACGTTCATCAATCAGCACTTCAAGGTGATTGACCAGATGATCAATCGTCGGAAGCCGAAGGAGGTCGATCGATCGAAGGTAGCCGGAGGCCCGATGGGAGCTGGGTATTCCACGGGAGGGGCCGAGTACATGGGCGCGCCCGGAGGGATGGAGTATGGGGGCGAGGAAGCAGGGGGCGATATGATGGGGTACGGCGTCACCAGCGGCGTCGAGATGGAGGGGATCGTCGATTGGAACGACGCCGATTACGGCCGGATTCAGCAGGGGGTTTATTGGGTAACCCGTCCGCTGACGATCGAAGTGCTTCTGGCGCAGGAGGATCTTTGGGTTTACGAGGCGCTGCTCCGATCGATCAAGAAGACGAACGATAAAGCGGGAGCGACCAACTACTACAACGCGGCGATCAAGCGAATCGAGGCCCTGGAGATCGGCCAGCCGGCGGCGGTCTCGATGAAGGCCGCCAAGTCGCGTATCGGAATGGGCGGCCCCGGCGGCGGAGGGGGCGGATATGGCGGCGAGTCGATGGGATCTGAGTACGGCGGTGAGATGATGGAATACGGCGCCGAAATGGAGGCTGATGCCGCTGCCGGCAGCGCCAGTATGGGGATGGACATGGGAATGGGGGGGATGGGACCGGGGATGGGAACAGGAGCGACCCGTTCGCCGGAGCAGGTCAAAGAGAGGCTGCTCAGGGGCCGCTATGTCGATATGACTGGTGAACCGCAGGCCTCCGACGCGCAACCCTTCGCGGAATTCAAGCTGATGCCGGTCCATATCTACGTGATCATGGATCAGCAGAAGTTACCCGACTTTCTGGTGAGTTTGGCCAACAGCGAGATGCCGGTCGACGTCAAGCAGGTAAGCATCCAGGCGGGGGGAAAGATGAATCCCGTTTCCGGCGGAGGTTACGGTATGGGCGGAATGCCTGGCGGCGATATGACCGGCGATTACGGCGGGATGGGCGGCTTCGGCGCGATGGGCAGCTACGGAGGTGTCGACACAGGCGCCGAGGGGGGCGGTGACTATGGGGGAGGTGGATACGGGGGAGCGATGGGCGGCTACTCCAGCAGAGGGGCCGCTACGTCGACCCACGAGGTGCGACAAGACGTGCCCATCGAGATTTTTGGGGTGATTCGTATTTTCAATCCTCCCGACATGGAGAAGCTTGGTACGGGGTCGGCAACCGACGAGTCTCCGGAGGGGTCGACCGCGGCGTTACCGCCTGCCGACGCCCCCACAATGGTTCAACCGAAACCGGCTCCCGAGGCCGGTCCGGGGCCGGCACCTGAAGCACCCGGTCCGGCTCCCGCGGCACCCGGTCCGGTGCCCGCAACGCCCGGTCCGGCGCCCGCAACGCCCGGTCCGGCGCCCGCAACGCCCGGTCCGGCGCCGGCGGCGCCCGGTCCGGCGGCGAACACGTGACCGGGTAGTGGGTGAGAGACATAACCGGAAGCCAACTTCCGGAGATTTGTTTGGCGAAGTCGAAAAAAATGATGAGAGCCGGCCTGGAAGATCGGGGAGTGATCTTCACGAGGCCGAAAGGACGTTCGCGGCGTATTGGCTAAATCGGCTATTGCCTGGAGCGAAAGACAGGAACTGGAACGATGAAGAAACCGAAAATCAGTCTCGGCAGCGGCGGAATCAAGGGGTTGATTCTCAAGCATGTGGAGAAGGCCGTCGTCGCTCTGGCCGTGCTCTTCTTCGTCTTCTTGGTTCTGAAGGCGTCGAAACTCGGCGGCGATTTCGACCTGCAACCCGATCAGTTGCAGACGGCGTCGGTTGAAGCCGACAAGGCCATTCGGGCCCCGAAGACGGGTCCGTCCATGGAAGTCCCCCTCTGGGGAAGGATCGCGGACGGGATCAAGACGGAAGTGCCGGCTGGGCCGTATGTCATTCCGTATCCGTGGATGCACCAGCTCTTTCCGGGCGAGACGCTTCGTGGACAGCCCCAGGTGTTTCCTGTGGAAAAACTGCGTGCAGCGACGGGTTTCGGGGGGATTTCCATTTCGGCTTCGGGCGTTTTGGGAGGAGCCGACACGGCCATGGCCGGCGGCACGGACCTCGGCATGGAGGGCGCAGAGGGCGGGATGGGAGGCTACGGGGCCGGCGGCAAGGCCGAGGGCCATCGCTGGGTGGTTGTAACCGGTCTGCTGCCCTACAAGAAACAGTTTCTGGAATACGGCAATGTCTTCCGGAATGCCGAGGTGAAGGACCCCCGTCGCGACGTGCCGTCCTACAGCTATTACGACGTGCAGCGAGCCGAGGTCACCCCGGGCGTGGACCCCAAGGAAGAAGACTGGCAGCCGCTGAAGGTATTCAGCGACATGATGGAACGGAGGAAGAAGTGGGCCGGTTCCCAGCCCGAGATCGTCTATGGGAAATTCCTCCACAGAACGACGGGCGTGATTCCGATGGCCTATCCCTTGCCGCCGCTTGTCGGGAAGTCCTTCGGGCCGGAAATCGCCCACGAACCGGAGATACCGTTGTACTACGTGCCCGAACAAAAAGAGCAACGTGAAGAGGTGAATCTGGAAGAACTGGAAAACGATCCCGAGAAGTTGATCCAAGCAAGAACCTTGATGGGCCGTGTGGGGGGGGCCGGGCAGTACGGCGAACCCGAAATGTACGGCGAGAGCTACGAGAGTCCCGAACAGGATTACGGCGGCTACGGAATGGAGTCTGAGTACGGGATGGAGGCAGGTTACGGACCCGGTGGCGGGGGCTACGGCGGTATGGCCGGCGCGATGGGGCCGCGACGCGAGATTCCCGAGTACCAATTGTTCCGCTTTATGGATTTCACGGTTTCGCAGGGCAAGTACTACCAGTATCGCGTTCGCCTGCGATTGGCCAATCCGAACTATCAGATGCCCGCCCAGGGCATGGAGTCGGAAGAGTTGACCAAGGCTCCGTTCCTGGAGACCGACTGGAGCATGGAGACCAAGATGATCAGCGTTCCGCTGGACAGTCGAGTGCTTGCGGGGCCGGTCAACGTGTCGTCGAACGTCAACGTCGTTCCCAGAGGCGAGGCGGTGACGGTGTTTTTCAAGGAGGCTGACGGAACAGAAGTGGCCGAGAAGCACGCGGCCGTCTATCGGGGACAACTGATGAATTTCTATCAGGTTCCGGTCAAGGAGGAGAAGCCGGCCCCCAGCTTGTATGGTGCTGGAGAATATGGGGCCGAAATGGAGGGCGACATCTACGGCGCCGGCGCCCCCGAGCCACCTAAGGCAAAGAAGCGGCAGCCGAAGGAAGAAGTCGAAATGATCGACTACGTCACCGAGATGCTCGTGCTCGACTTCCAAGGAGGCTCGCCGCTCCCCGGCATCGATCGGCTGAAGGCGCCGGGCCGGACGCTGTTGATGGACCCGGCCGGCAATCTGATTCTGAAAGACGAACTGGAAAACCAGGAGGAGTGGATCGAGTTCTTCCCACCCGAGGAGAAGAAGAAGCCGGAGCAACCGGGCGACATCTACGGTGAGGAGATGTACATGACCGCTCCCTGACGGGGCGGCAACCCGCTCGCTGCGCCAGTCTCTACTGCGGTACTTGAAAACGGGAATTCGTTGCGGCAAGAGCCGTCGACGGGTTCCCGTTTTCGTTTCCATTTGGCCGCCTGGAGCAGCACGACCGCCGGTCGGAAGGCGGGCAACATGGGTCGGTCTGGGAATGCGACTGGGCCGAATCGAGAACGATTCCGAAGAAATTTCGGTTCCGAGAGTCAAATCGGCGGGAAATGCCCTTGACCGGATTTTCGGGGGCCGGTATTTAACGCCTCTCTTCTACCGAAATCAGGAAGACACTTGGCGGGCTTCCGAGCTTCGGCTGTTTGCGCCCAGGGTGCGTTGTTCCCTGCGGTGCGCGTCGGGTATGGCGATAAGTGAAACGATGCGGGTCGTTTCACGCGACGCCGCCCACAGACGTTGCCGGGATCGGAAGCGTTGACATACAGCTTGTCCGATACCGCAACGGCATTCTGCGAGTCTCGAAAGGAGAATCGTGTTGAAACCGACCGCAAGAATCCTCACCGGCTCGATCGCACTTCTGCTAGGGTGCACCCTGGCGGTTGTCCAGGCAGAGAGACCGCCCGTGGGCGGCAATCCTGCCGTGTTGCCAGGCGAAGCCAACGGAGTCGACGCTCGTCAGCAGAGCGACGCCCTGCTGGCTCGGGCACGCCAGGCGATCCAGGAAAACAACTTCGCCGCGGCCGATTCACTGATTGCCCAGGCCGAAGTCCTGGGAGTGAACTACGGCATGCTGTCGACCGCCTACACGCCGGCCAAGGCGAGGGCCGAGTTGCAGCGAGCGGCACAGGCCGGCCAGACGCCGCAGGGCGGATTGTTCGGTCTGGCGGGAACCAGGAACCCTGCTCCGCGCGACCCCTTCCAGGGAATGGCGCCGCCTGCCGAAGGCATCCAGCCGCTGCCCGCGGTCACCGGCGCGACCCCGATCGGAACTCGCGCCCAGAGCGATCAACTCCTGCTGACGGCTCGCCGGCATCTGGCCTTGGGCGACGTCAACCAGGCCAACCGGGCCATCGAAGAAGCCAAGCGGTTGAACGTGCGGTACAGCCCGCTCGACGACAATCCGGCCCGTGTCGAAGCCCTGATCGCCACCTACAACGACGTGATGACGCAGCAGACGCAGCGAGGACGAACCGAGGGTGTTCGTCGGATGCTCGCCAAGTGCCTGCTCGATCAATCGGAGGGGTTGCTTCGCTGGCACGACTGCGACGAGGCCGAACGGCTCGCCCTGGAAGCCTCGCGGCTGAACGTGCCGTTCAATCTCTACGAGACCACCCCCAAGTCGCTTCTGGAGAAGATCGCCGCGCAGCGAGCTCGCGAGCTTCCGGGAGCCGGCAACTACGTTCAGCAAGCGAGTCACGTCGCGCCGGCCACAGGACCCTATCCGTCGACGGGCGCCGACCAGGCGGTGTACAACCCGACTAACGATCCGACGAGAAACGTGCTCGTACAGGATATGCAGCCCGCCGGACCGGCGCCGACCCTGGCCGCTCCGCCGGTCGGACAGCAACCCGGTTCGCAGGGCGTCGTTCCGAGTCGCGGGTTCCAGTTGTTCCAGCAGGGCGAAGCGGCCCTGCGAGCCCACGATACTCAAGGCGCCCGCAGCTTCTTCCAGCAGGCGGCGGCCTACTCGAACGAGTTGGATCCGTTTACTCAGCAGAAGCTGCAAGACATGCTTCAGTTGTTGGCGGTCAGCCGGCCGGACACGCCGAATGCCGGCGGCCAACCGTCGATCATCGACGACGCCGCCGCGAAGGCGGCCCTGCTCGCTCGCAAGGTGAGCGTCGACATCGCCCAGCAAACCCGCGAAGCCGAGCGGCTTCGCCAAACCGATCCCAATGCGGCCGTCAAGCTGCTCGAAGAGACGAAGGCCCGAGTCCAGGGCGCCGGACTTGACCCGGCGGCATGCGACCGGTTCCTCCGCCAGATCGACCGGGCCCTGATCGACACGGCCAACTACATCGAGGAGAACAAGCCTCGCATCGAGCTGGACCAGCGAAACCGGGCCGTTCTCGATCAGATCGAGCAGGAGCGGCAGATGACGCTCGACCGCCAGCAGAAGCTGAAAGAAATGGTCGAACGCTACAACATGCTCATCCACGAGCAGCGTTTCCCGGAAGCCGAGGTGCTTGCCAAGCAGGCCAAGGAAATCGCGCCGAACGAGATGATCGCCGAACAACTGGTGTTGAATTCCCGGATGATTCGGCGGATTGCCGCCAACGCAGAAGTCCGAGCCGACAAGGAAGAGGGCTTCCTGGCCGCCATGCATAGCGTCGATCGCACCTCGACGCCGTTCGACGACACGAATCCCCTGGTGTTTGACGAAAACCATTGGAAACGGTATGCCTCCAAACGGAAGGGTTCGCAAAGCGGCAAACGGCAGCGGACGGAGGGCGAACTGGAAATCGAACGCCGGCTACAGACTCCGGTTCTTCTGGAATTCAACGGAGAACCCCTCTCCGCGGTGATCGACTACCTGCAGAAGCTGGCCGAGGTGAACGTCTATCTCGATCCGCAAGGCTTGCAGCAGGAGGCCGTCACCACCGACATGCCGGTGACCATCAATCTCTCCCAGGAGGTTACGCTCAAGAGCGCTCTGAAGCTGATTCTCGAGCCGTTCCACCTGAACTACGTGATCGAAGACGAAGTGTTGAAGATCACCAGCGAGCAGATTCGGACGGACGACGTCTTCATTCGCACCTACAACGTGGCGGACCTGGTCGTGCCGATTCCCAACTTCGCGCCGAGCAGCAATCAAGGCCTGGCGGGGCTCTACAATGACGGCATGCGGCGAGCCAGCTTCACGGGCGGGGGCGGTTTCGGGGGCGGCATGCCGGGCGTGCCGATGGCGGTCATGGCCAACCGCACCGGGGCCAAGGCCAGTGCCGGAATCGATCCCAATATCATGGCTCAAATGACCGGCGGCGTCGCCGGGATGGGCGACGGCAATGCCTCGACCATGCCCTTGGGCTTCGGGCCGGGCGGCGCCGGCGGCGGCGTCATGGCCGATTTCGACAGTCTGATCACCCTGATTACCACCACCGTTCAACCCGACACTTGGGAAGACGTGGGCGGTCCCGGCACGGTCGCAGAGTTCGAAACGAACCTGAGCCTGGTCATTCGCCAGACCGAGGAAGTTCACGAGGAGATCGTCGATCTGCTCGAACAGCTCCGGCGTATGCAGGATCTCCAGGTCACCATCGAAGTGCGGTTCATCACCCTCAACGACAACTTCTTCGAACGAATCGGAGTCGACTTCGACTTCGACATCGACGACGACATCGATCGTCCTTTCCAGGTCTTCGGCCGGGTGGTCGAAGGCGACGACGATGAGGACGGGGACTATACGGGCGAGGAGCCGATCCGCAACACGCTCGACACGGACCACGATCGGAGCGTGACGGTCGGTCTGTCCAGCCCGGGAGTGTTTTCTGCCGATCTGGACGTGCCGTTCCAGCAGGGCAGCTTCGACCTGGCGGTGCCCCAATTCGGCGGATTCGACGCCACGGCCGGGGCTCAACTCGGCTTCGCCATCCTCAGCGAAATCGAGGCCTTCTTCTTCATCAATGCCGCCCAGGGCGATAAGCGGAGCAATATCATGCAGGCGCCGAAGGTCACCTTGTTCAACGGCCAGCAAGCCTCGGTCATGGACCAATCGCAAAGCCCGTTCGTGATGAGCGTGATACCGGTCGTCGGCGACTTCGCGGCGGCCCAGCAGCCGGTGATCGTCGTGCTCAACGAAGGGACCTTCATGACCGTTCAAGCGGTGGTCTCCGACGATCGGCGATTTGTCCGCCTCACGGTCGTGCCGGTGTTCAGCAGCATCGGCGAGGTCAACACCTTCCAGTTCACCGGTTCGACGTCGACGACCGAGAGCACTGAGGCCGACGGTATTCAGACCGATCCGAACGACAATACGAGGAACGCAGCGAGCAGATCGTCGAGCAGCTCGGGTGTGGCCGTTCAGTTGCCCACCTTTTCGTACGTCACGGTGTCCACGACGGTGAGCGTGCCCGACGGCGGCACCGTCCTTCTGGGCGGCATCAAACGCTTGAGCGAAGGCCGCAACGAGTTCGGCGTGCCCATGCTCAACAAGCTCCCCTACGTGAACCGCCTGTTCAAGAACGTTGCCGTCGGTCGCGAAACCCAGAGCCTGATGATGATGGTCACTCCGCGGATCATCATCCAGGAAGAGGAAGAGGAACGTATGGGTATCCTGCCCGAGTAACGTCGATTGTCTATCATGAAGTGCCAAAGAGGCCGCCGCCGGGCGTCGCGAAACGCCGGCGGCGGCCTCTCTTTTTTGCTTCTTTGCCCGGGTGTGAATCTGGCCGGGTCTTGGAGTACAATGGCACGAGTGGACCGAGGGTGCGGAGCCTGGGGATGAGTTTGATATTCCGATGCAGTGATTGCGGCCACCAGTACACGGTGCCGGAGCAGATGGCCGGCAAGTGGGTGCGCTGCAAGAACTGCGGCGCGACGCTCGAGATACCCGGGGTTCCGCTGAGGCCGTCGGGTAGCGCCATTCCTCGGTCGCCCGATACTCTCCGCCGCGTCTCCAGGCCGCTGATACGGGCGCGTCCGCTGTCTTCTCCTCAGACTGTCGCAAAAATCCCGGAAGGCATCTTGCTGCCCGATCTTCCGGTGCAGACTCGTTCCCTTGGCCGGCAACGGGACCAGCCCGTCGTCGCACAATTTGCCCCGTTGGAGGCCGAACCGAGCCAGTACCCCCTCGCTCACCCGGTCGGACAACCTGCGTCCGAGCCGCTGCGGCCGACAAGCCGCCCGCGCATCGCGTCCTCCGAGGGGCCCGGCAATCAGAAAGCGGTCTTCCTCGCCGTGGGCGCCGTGGGAGCGTTTCTGGTCATTGTCGTTCTCATGATGGTGGTTGTCTTCAGCAGCGATCCCGGCAAGAACCGCCGGACGGCAGGATCTCCGGCCCTTGGGTCTTCCGGCCGTTCTTCCGGCGGTTCGACCAGTGACTCAGAAAACACGATCTCGGCGGCCAGCAAGCAGAGGTCGGCTGCAACGGCCGGTGCGGGAGTCGTCGATTTCCAGCGTGAACCGGCGGTGCAGTTTGGAGCCGTGCGGAAATTGCCTTGTGAAGTGCCCTGTGTCCAATGGAAAGAAGTCTCGGTGACGGGAAAAATCGGTGCACCTGGATCAGCCGGCAAACTGTGGGTCTACGTGCCGTCGGGCCCCCACGGGCCCCGATCTCTCGGCTGCGTGCTGATCGGCCCGGCCGGATCGCGGATGGTTCACGGCATGGAACTGGTCTTGAATGATCAGGCAGAACACTGCCCTTACGTTGAGAAGGGGTTCGCCGTTGTGGCCTTCGAGATCGACGGGGCGCTGCCGAACGAGAATCCGTCGAATGGCCAGTTTCGCCGCGCCTATGACCGGTTCGTCGCGGCGGCGGCGGGGGTCGTCAACGCCCGGATCGCTCTGAAGTACGCGACCAGCGAGATGCCGGAGGTCGACCCGAACCGAGTGTTCGTGGCGGGTCACAGCTCGGCCGGGACGGTTGCCCTCCTCTGTGCGGAGCACGTCGACGGGCTTGCCGGCTGTGTGGCCTACGCCCCCTGTTCGGATCTCGAAGGCTTCCTGGCCGGATTCGTGAGCGACGTCGAAGAGGTGCTCCCGAACGTGCGGCAGTACATGGTTGACGGTTCGCCCTGCACGTACTCCCGGCGTCTTCGCTGCCCGGTGATGATCTTCCACGCAGTCGACGACAACGTGGTCCGGTTGAGCGAATCAAGACGGTTCGTCCAACTGGCGTCGTCCGCGGGACAGAGCGTCGCCTTGCAGCCGGGAACGCGAGGAGGCCATTACAAGGCGATGATTGTGGAAGGAATTCCGGAGGCGATCAAGTGGATGAACCGCACCCAGCCGTCTGCGTCGCCGACGGCTCCTTCACCCGCGTCGACTCTCGCACGGCCCGGGACGGCGCCTTCCGCCGGCACCTCCCCCTTTTCGGCCATGCCCGCACCGTCGAGCATGGCGGCAAACGGGACCATCCGAGCCTATGTACGGATCAAGATCGTTTCCTATCCGAGTACCGGACATCCTGAGACCATTGCCCGAGAGGCCCTTCGTTCGCTAGTCTGGGCGGAACCGGATTCGATTCGCATCGACCGCTCTAACAACGAGTTGGTGATCGGCGTGAGCGTTATGCAGGTCAACACCAACACTGCCAGGATTGCGCTCGAGAAAGCCGGTTTTGTGGTCGCCGGTGCGAAGTTCGAGCCTGTTCGCAATTGAATCTTGGAGGAGAGTCGTGATTGGAGCGAAGCTTTGCGTTCGGGTGGTCTTCTTTCTGGTTCTTGCGATCGGGGCAGTCGCGTCTCTGGACGCCGAGGTCGTCCGGCTGGATGCCAAGGACACACTGACCGCCCTGGAGATGAACCGTGGCGATGAGCTGCGGTTTCGGCTAAGGGAGGGGCGGGTCGTCTCAATGCTCTTGGACGATACGGAAGCGGCCATCGTCGAGCGCGTCGAACCGGGAGGGATCGTCTACCGCTTCTCGGCCCTGGTACGCGTCGACGGGCAACCGCTACGGCTCGAGCGTTACGTCTGCTCTCAGGAGTGCTTCTACGAGCCGTGGGTCGTCAACGGCCTGCGAATCTGGCTGGACACGGTCCGCGACGTGTTCGATTTGATCCCGGTTCGCTATCCTCGCAAAGGCAATCTTCAGTGTGTGCCTCGAAAGGCCGCGAGGTTTGCCGTTCAGGATGCGACGCTTCGCATTTGCCCCGACACGGTATTGCCCTGGATCGAGCACGAGGGCCCGACCCTCGACGTGGGGCGGTGCTATAACGGCGACGACTGTTATCTTGGCCCGTATCTGGGGCAGGCGTGCCATGTGGGCATGGACATCAACCACGCCAAAGGGAGCCTGCTGTTCGCTCCGATTCGGTTCGACGCTCAGGCCTACTTCAACAGCCTGGCGGCGGGCGACAACAACAATCGCTGGCGCGGCATTCGACGCTGGCCGAACGGCGACGTTTGGGCGTTGCAGTCGCACCATCTGATTGAACTGCTCGTTCCGGAGAGCACGCCCCTGGAAGCGGGCGTCAAGTATGCCACCACGGCCGGCGTTTACGTGGGCAGCCACCAGCACACCCATTTCGAGTTCAAGATCGGGCGTCCTCGCGGCGACGTTGCCGAGGATGCCGCCTCGATTGCCGTTCCCGTCGATTTCGACGACGAATCGGAGGTTCCCCAGGAGCAGCCCGAGGTGCTGCATCTCGATCCGTGGATTCTGTTCTGGCAGTCCTTCGAGGATCAGAGAGAGGCCCGAGGGGAGATTCGGGCTGCCGTCAAGCCTTTGGCACCGGCAAGAGTTGGAGAGAAGATTCAGTTCTCTGCCGCGGGCTCGCACCCCGGACCTCGTGGCAAGAGTTTCCGATACCGGTGGTTTCTCGGCGATACGGGCACGGCAGAGGGCCCCGTGGCGAGCTACGTGTTTCCCCGGCCCGGCGTGTTTCCTGTGCGGCTCGTCGTTGACGACGGCGTGGATCGGGATTCGACCATTCAGTGGATTACCGTCTCGGGATCTCCCCTGAAACGCGGGACATTCGAGCTTCAATTCGCCGACGAGCCTTCGTTTCGGCCCTGGCGGCACGGAGCCCCGGAGATCCATGGAGAGCCGGTCCGATCGATCCCTCGTACGATGCGATTCGTTGCCCGGCCGACGAGACCGAAGCCTGCCACGAAGTCGGTTTCGCTCAAGACGACTGCCGGAGACAGACTCATCACGGATGGACATGTTGCGGTCACCTACGAAACCGGAGCCGGTTGGCTTCGCGCGGCGTGCCGCCTTCGGGAAGGCGATACGTGTTTGGAGGTGTCGGCGGACGCGACCGGGTTGGAGCCGGAAACGTATGTGGCGAGGGTGGAGGTATCCAGTCCGGATGAACCGACGGGCGTCGAACGGTTTCGGGTGGAACTCGATGTCCGCAGCGAGCCGCCCCAGGCCGACGTGACCGTCGACGACGCCGATCCGGGCTTCTGTGCGACGCCCCATTTCTGGGTCGGGCACCGTTTCTGCCGGTGTCCCAAGGATCGACGCGGGTACGGGGGCTTCTACCTGACCAACGGCGGCCGGGCCGCCTCGGGTGAGTTTGCACGGTTCACGCCGGACCTTCAGGCGGGCAGGTACCATGTTTCGCTACGAGACGAAACGCCCTTCTCACCGGACGCGGAGTTCAACGTCCGCGTGCGGCATGCCAAGGGGGAAGAGGTCATCCGCATGCGACCTGAAAAAGACCGCACGATCGGCGCCTACGAGTTTGACGAAGGCGCCGACGGGTTCGTCGAGATCCTGGCCAAAGGATCCAAAGGTCTCGTTATCGCCGACGCGGTACACTTCGGCAAGGAATAGACGTTCCTTGTTCATCCCGAAACCAAGTCCGAAGCGGCGGCGCTATTTCTCACTGGCCTTCAGCTTCTCAATGAACACCTTGAAGAACTTGGTGTCGTAATTGTGCCAGGTGCCGGCACTCACGAGGTTGCCGTCGACGACGCAGGGCTCGTTGACATAGACGCCGCCGGTTTGGGTGATGTCGAGTGCGCACTTGGCGACGGTGGTGGCCTTGCGTCCGCCTTCCAGCCCTCCCGCCGCCGCGATCAGTTCGATTCCGTGGCAAACCACGGCAATGGGTTTGTCTTCTTTGACGAAGTGCTGGATGACGCGGATCAGGTCCTTGTCGTAGCGGAGATACTCTGGCGCCCGGCCGCCGGAGAGAAAGACGCCCACATACTCTTCGGGCTTCACGTCTTTGAACGCGATTTCGGCCTGGATGTGATAGCCTTTGGTTTCCTGGGTGATGTCCCAGGGCACGTCGCCGTTGGGCGGCACTTCGTGAAGGACCATGTTGTAGAGCCGGGCTTCCGGACCGGCCACGACGACTTCAAAACCCTCCTCGGCGAGGCGGAAGAAGGGGTAAAGGGTATCCATGGTTTCGGTAGCGTCGCCGATCGGCATCAGCACCTTTCCGCGTTTCTTGGCGTCTGCCGCGGAAGCAGAAGCCACGACAGTTGCTGCAAAGGCGAGAACCAGCAGGGCGATCCAAGGACGACGGCAGAACGTAGGACGCATGGCTTGCTCCTCCAGCGGGCGGTGTACGGGTCTTCGCGTGGTTTCTGCTACCGGCGGTGAAACGGATTATGGAACCCGCGGCGGTTGCCGTCAAGTTGGGCAGGCCGACGAAAGGAATCGGCCCGTCAGACGCCGAAGGGAGCCCACACTTCCGGCACGGGGGCCTCGATGGTGATTCGCTCGTCGCGCACGGGGTGCTGAAACGTCACTCTCCGCGAGTGTAAAGCGATTCCCTGAGGAAACTTCAGGTGGGCCCCGTACTTGTAGTCGCCGAGAACCGGGTGGCCGCGATCGGCCAACTGGATGCGAATCTGGTGTTTGCGGCCGGTTTCCAGCCGCACTTCGAGGAGCGAGTGGGCGCCGAGCCTTCGCAGCCGTTGATAGTTGAGTGCCGCTTCCTTGGCTCCTTCGATCGAGGGGCCGACGACCAGCATCCGCCGGTGCCGTCCATGAGCCATGAGCCAGTTGACCAGTCGTCCGTGGGGAGGCTCGATCGTACCCTCGACAATCGCCCAGTAGACCTTTTCGACCTCTCGCGAGCGGAACTGCTGGGTGAGACGGTTGGCCGCCTTGGAGGTTCTCGCCAGGAGCACGACGCCTGTTACGGGGGCGTCCAGTCGGCTCACGACGCCCAGATAGACGTTGCCCGGCTTGGCATATCGCTGCTTAATCCACTCCTTGGCGACCTTCAGAAGCGAGGGTTCGTCCTCCGGCACGCCCATGGTCGGCAGGCCGGCCGGCTTCGACACGGCCAGCACGTGGTTATCTTCGTAGAGGACGTCCAGGGAAGGATGTTGCATCGAGACCTTCAACAATCGGACCGCTCGGCTGGCGTATTCTTCCATGTCGGCTCTTACCAGGAACCGCAACATGCTATCCTAACACAATCGTGTTGCCCACAGAATGGATGCAGACTACATGGACACGAACAATCGACCTCGACTGATCCTCGCCAGCCGCTCTCCGCGCCGACGCCAATTGCTGGAGGAGGCCGGTTACAGGCTGACGGTCGTCCCGCCGTCCGAGTCGGCGGAGTGCGGCGTGTGCAGCGGCGAGAATCCGGCACAACTGGTGGCACGTCTTGCCTATCAAAAGGCGGCCGATGTCGCCCGGCGCCTGTCCGAAGGACTCGTGCTCGGCTGCGACACGGTCGCCGAGTGCGACGGGCAGATCCTCGGCAAGCCGGAAGACGAAGGCCATGCGAGGCGGATGCTGGAAGCCCTGTCGGGACGTCGGCACCGCGTCTTCAGCGGCCTCTGCCTCTGGAGACTCCCCTCCAAAGAGCCGCTCCTCCGCGTCGACGTCACCACGCTGCGAATGGATCCCCTCACGCCGGAGCAACTCGACGAGTATCTGAGAAGCGGGGCCTGGGAAGGGAAAGCGGGTGCGTTCGGCTACCAGGACCGGCTCGGATGGGTCCACGTGGTCGAAGGCAGCGAGACCAACGTCGTCGGCCTGCCCATGGAATTGCTCGCCGAGATGCTGGCCGAGATGTTGAACGTATGGGAGCAGCTCCCGCCGGAGGCGGACCGGCCGGGCGTGTAGGTTCCGGTGGCGATCCGAAGCTGTTCGGCTGTCCCCCAAACACAACACGGATGTCGGAACACGGACATCCGTGCTCGCTTGCGCCAGTGCCAACCGCCATGCCCCTCACTCGTAGCGGACATCCAAAGCGGTACTTCTCCGGTCCGATAATTCGAGACGGGGCACAGAAGAATCTCTTTGAGGGAAGCGGCACACCGTGATTTGTTCTCAGGGTTGTTCGGGGCCAGCCAGCCGGTGGGGTTGTTTCAGTTGTCAAAGATCGAGGTCGGAGCGCGCTGGCGACTCACTAATTTTCTGTTGTGAAATGGTTGCGGGGTCGGTTAGCGGTTGGTGCCCTTGTCGATCGATTGCTCCATCGAACAGCGATACTTATTGTGTTGTTTCGGAATGGTTTACGGCGTCGTCGGGTGCGCAGAATCATTTTGATTACCATGCAAAAGGGGGGAATGCTGTAGTTGGCAGTGCCTTGTCTAAGTTGAAGGCCTGCAAGGAGTTTGGTGAACGTCGGG